>Ga0210240_101259_pt1 | contig 19716 bp, 13 predicted proteins | sample ChrtobMetP5a_4mM_FD_155463 | JGI IMG/M metagenome (GOLD analysis project Ga0210240, IMG submission 155463) | Chrysochromulina tobin associated microbial communities from unialgal haptophyte culture, Seattle, Washington, United States - P5a_4mM | ecosystem: Host-associated > Algae > Haptophytes >...
GCCCCCGCCTCTCCCCGGCCGACAGAATGGCCGACAGAGGAGCCGACAGAGGAGCCGACCGAGGAGCCGACCGAGGAGCCGACAGGCGTGTCGACAGGGGGGTCGCTTTTCCAGCCCCCCTGGCCGCCTTGGCCGCCCGTGCCAGGGTCCGTGGCTTGGTCCGAATTGTACCCCGCCGCCCCCGCCCCAAGCCCTCCAATCCCGGGATGGTTGCCATGCGCGCCGTTCCCCGCATGCGCCGTGACACCACACCCGCGGCCGCCACCGCCGCCGTCGTCGTCGCCTCGCGCGGATCCCCTCCCAGCCCCTTGGGATCCCCTCGGCATCGGCCTGACCGAGGAGTCTCCGCGGCTACTGGCGGCGCTGGGGGCGTTGGGGGTGCTACTGCCGTGCGCCCTCCTCTTGGCGTGCCGGGTGCGTCGTAAGGAGCGCCGGCTGGTGCAGCTCGAGGCAGAGAAGCAGCGGCTGCAGTTCGAGGCTGCGATGGCCTTCAACGCCCTCGCTCAGGTTGGGCGTCGTGAGGATCGCCGTGTTGAGCGCCGCGTCTCTTTCGCGGTGCCCAACACGGCGTCGGCTGCCCAGAACGGCGCTGACCACGGCGTCACATCCGCCGCGCTCGAGATGGAATCTGGGCTCGAGATGGAAGCACGGAGAGGGGTGGCGGGGGGAGGGGGGGCGGCAAGCGGAGCAGGGGTGGGGTTGGGAGTCGGGTTGATGTCGGCGGGCGCGCCCGCGGCGGCTGATATCTTGCCACACGGAGGACCTCGCCCGTTCTGCATCAGCTTCAGCTTCGGCTCCGAGCCTTCTTCCGTCAGCGAGATCTCAACTGTTTCATCCCCGCCTTCGATCAACTCGGGAGGCCTGTGCGACCAGAGTACTGGTATTCAGCTGCTGCGCCCGAGGCCGGTTCCCGGCGTGCGCCTCGTCCGCCTCGACCGACACAGCGGCGCCGACGGCGCCGATGGCGCCGACGGCGGCAGCGCCGACGGAAGCAGCTCGAGTGGTGGCTTCGAGAGTGGCCTGGGCACCAACCACCGGGAAAAGGCCTCCCCGGACAACGGCGTCGGCGAGAGCGGCGCATCCGGAGCCAGCGGCAGCGCCGCCGCCACCGCCGCCACCGCCGCCACCGCCAACGCCGGTGCGCGCGGGCGTGGGGTCCGTTGGGGACAAGGAGCGTTCCACCTGTTGCTGGCGAGCCTCGGCGGCGCTCGTTCTTGGTCTCCTCCCTCCCCACTTAGTCCAAGCACAGCTGCTCCTGTGCAGGAGCAGCTTGAGCTTGCAGCCAGTGTTGGCGTGGCAAAGGAGACGCGCGCTCTCACCGCTCTCTACGAGGCGACGGGGGGTGCGTTATGGACCTCGATGGGCCTCTCCAACCGCGGCTGGCTGGTTGGCGAGCTCTGCACAGGCCGGGAGACCAACTGGGCGGGGGTACACTGCGAGCGCGGTGGCCACAGTGGTGTGTATGGCCTTTCGCTCCACGCCAACGGACTTCGCGGCACGTTGCCCACCCAGATCGGCTGGCTCACGTCGCTTCGCGGGTACCTCGGCCTTGGGAAGAATGCGCTGAGCGGCACGATGCCCACCGAGTTTGGACGCCTCTCGAACCTGAACCGCATCTATCTCAATGGCAACCGGCTCTCTAGCACGGTGAATGCCTGCACGCCCGCTGAACCCTCTCGACGGCCTACTCGTGGCTCATTCCCTTTGGCGACGCGTGGAGGGCGTGTTGCCGACGAGATCTCAACCCATGAACGCCTTGCTCGAGCTCGCCGGGCTGCTAGCACACCAACGGCCGACCGGTGGCTAGGGCGTCTCATGTAGCCTGGATGGTTACTCAGATGGTCACGCGGCCAACGGCACGGGCCATGGCACGGGCAATCTCACTTGCGGGTGCCATCCGTACTCCTGTACCCGCGCCCACAGATCCGATCCCCCGGCTCTGGCTGCTCCTCGAGCACTTATGGATCGAATGGCGAGTTGGGCGCGATCTTTGGCCCTGCGGACTTGGGCTGCCCCTCTACCGCGCTAACGTCGACCGTTCGCGCCGTGACTGAGTCTGCAGAGGGCGTGTGGGTGGCGACGGGCGCAGACAAGGCAGCTGCGACAGCGGCGACGTTGATGCAGTCGCGCCTGCAGCGCACGCTGATGCAGTTAGGAATCCAGCCGTTCACGTACCGTTCACGCCGACGAATGATGTTGATGACGGCTGATACACGACAATGTATGGGCAAGAGAACTTGCGTTCCCTTGCCGGATACACATGAGAACCATACGGCAGAGAACTTGCGTTCCCTTGCCGGTTACACAAAAGAACAATGTGCACGCGGATGGCTGGCATGATGTGCGCGATGATACAGAGAACTTGTGTTCCCTTGCCGGATACACAATGAACACAATGAGCACGATGAACAATGTGCATAACATGCTGTGCGCGAGGCCCGATGCTGTGCGATGGTCCACAGTGTGATGGTCATTACAGTAATCTGGGGCTGGTCTGTGCCGTGAAATGCGCCGTGCGTGGGCTACCAGTCCTACCGTACCAGTGGGCATGGGCCAGTGGTAACGTCTCGGGCGAGTCGCACGGGTCTCCATGCGCGGTGTTCTCGCGGTGGATGAAGCCTTTTGCTTGATATCCCACCGTACCCAGAACCCACGCGACAGTCACGCCCCGCACTCGGCATCTCGGCCGGGCGGGCGCGGCGGGGGGGGAGGGGCGGGTTTCACTCAGTCTCTTGCATCGACGCTGCCTCTTCCGGCGTCGAACGCCGGCGTCGGCGTCGCGCTCGTCGGCTCGGCGGCCTCGCGGAGCGGCGGCGGGCGCGGGAGGCGGGACCTCGAGTGTCGAGAGACGCGACCCGCGCGACGCACCCCGTCCGCCGGCGGCGCCGGCGGACGTCCGGCGCGCAGCGAGGCGGACGGGACCGCCTTCCTCGTTATCGATGAACCTCCTAATCCCTACAATTATAATCGCCCCCGCGCCCGGCCGCCGGACGCCGTCCGGGCAGCTCATGTCCGGGCTCCGGCTGTGTGAACGACGTCTACCGTAAGATTAAAGATATCTATGAGATAAATTCATCGTGAAACGTGAAAGGCAGAATCATGAAAGCGCAAATAATTATCCAACAAACCTCATTTTCACGCGGGGCGACGGGCGCAGGGGTATGCATGCGGGCAAGCGGGAATGCATGCGAGAGAGGTCCCCGAACGTACGGGAGCGTGTACTGCTGACATGTACACTGCTCCGCGCGGTTCGTTTATTTGGAGTACTGGAGAGTTGCGACGCGACGACGGATGGGCGCCGGGACGTGTATGACCAAAGGGTGCTGCAAAGACTCAGCGAGTCTCCGGCCTGCACGCGGCCGCTGGGTGCTGGGCCGTGGGTCTGGGCGGAGGAGGCCTAGACTCATCCACCTTGCTCTTGACGACTTGAATGGCCGGGCACACCCACGCCCCACATGAGCACTGCATCCCTGACCAGTTGAAGTCACCGACGCGGGTGGAGCACTTCGCACAGGTGAGCTTACCTTGGAGGCAGCCCCCCCAGTCCTCGGTGCTCTTCATGTTGGTCTGCCCATCACTCCGAAGAAAGTGGGATGTACAACTCTCGACAGCTCCGCCCATCCGATGGTCTCGCTTGTGGTGCTTAAACGCGACCTGGCCGCCACCCGGCTCGTGGCTTTCGAGCACCTGGCCTGTGAAGAGTGGCGCACGGCACTTCCTGCATCTAAACACAAGCAGATCATCCTCTGTAGCCGTGCACGCAGCAGCGTCGGTCTTTGTCGTAGAGATGGGCGCTGTAACGGCAGGGGAGATAGGTGATACAAGAGCAGACGTTGTGGCAGAAGGAGTCATTGACACTGCGGGCGTGTTTGATGACATGAGCGATACCGCCTGTGAACTGGGGTTTGTCGCCGATGGCATCGCAACAGCGGCTGCACTCGTCTCGTCCTCTTCGTGTTGCAGTTGTTCAAGCTGCGCTTGCAGTTCAGCCATCTTTTCTTGGCGGAGGGCTCGTGCTACGATGGCAGCGGCGGCGGCGGGCTGCACTGTTGGAAGTTCAGGCACATGCGGCTGCAACGGAAGGGATTTCGCCTCTAATGTCTGTGGTGATTGTGCCAGCGGTCGCGAAGGTCGCCACGTTTTCGACTGGACTCCGCCTCGGCCTTGCATCCCCCCTGAGTGAGGCGGCTGCTCTTGAACTACTGGCGCCCCCGACGCTGCGGTTGCTGATGACGAAGCCTCATCGTCGTTCGATTTCGGTGGCTTGACCAGCACGCGAACGAATCTGCTTCCACCTTGCTCGATGATGGCATCGGCACGCCGCTTTGCTTCCCTGCTGGACAGGGATGTCAACATAGTCGCCTCCTCGTCCTCATCCTCATCCTCGTCGCTAGACTCCGTCGGTGCGACAGCTTTGCCCTTCCTAAGCTTCTTCAGACGGTACGCTTCACGTGCCGCCTTGGACGCCGCCTTTTTACGTGCACGCGTCTCGAGTGCATCGGCCGCCTCCTTTTTCCGAGCCACGGCAAAGGCATCCGCCGCAGCGGCCAGCTCCGCTGTCAACCGGCAGCCTGGGTGTAACGCTCGGCAGCGCAGGAACGCTTGGCTGACCCGCACGCGCTCGGCACTGGCTGCGAGGTACGCACAGGCTACCCATGTCGGGCCCACTCCAGCGACGGAGTCCACAGGACCTGCCATCAGGATGCCTCCATTTGCGACCCCCTGCTCGATCAGGTCGCAGCACTCGCCCAGCAGCAGTGCCGCGTCGCCCACACGTGCCGCGTCGCCGCATACGCCTAGATCCACAACCGTCAAGGTCGCTCCAATCGAGGCTGCGACCGAGGTGGCTGCCTCCACGGACGCTGACCCACCGCTGCTCTCGCCATTGTGGGTCTGGTCGGCCTTCGGCTGCTCGGCTGCCATCCCAGATGCAAACAGCAGCACGTGCACAATGCCGAGCATGCTCAGCAGCTCCTTATTCGCTGCTGCGGCAGTCTCCCCGAGGAACAAGTCAGTCGCCAATCTTCGCGGTACACCTGGGTCGATGGCAACCACGTATGCCTCGTCCTCGGCCGCCGCCTTCTTTGACGCCGAGGAGGCAGTAACGGCGGTAGCGAGGCGTTGCAGCAATAGTTGCGAAGCTGCGCTGGCTAGCACAGTGGAGAGTGGCAGCACAAGCTCCTCAGTTGGGGCACCTATCAATGCAGCTGCAGGCACCCAGGTGAGAGTGGTGCCTGAGGTGGGAACCTCTGTTGTCGGAACGAGCAGCAAACGGAATCGGTCCGCCTGGAGCATGTGGATGCCCTTGCGACCCGTAATCTTCGCGGTAAGGTGCATCTGAGCATCTGCTGCTGTGCCGCCTGCTGGTGCAAAGAGGCTGCCGGTTCCGTGGCACAAGGCTGCGGCAGCTGCCGACGCTAGAGCTTCATCGCTGCCGCCTGACAAGCCTGACAACTGTTCGGCAGCATAGATGGGGAAGGCCGCTAGACCGGCGCCGCTGCGATTGAGCAGCAGTGAACGCGTGCCGTCCACCGACCGTGTGTAAGCGGCGACGTAGCGATGGTGCGGCATAGCGATATTCTCCTTACACAGAACGGCCAATTCACATTCACGGTCATGGCGAATGAAAGGATCTCTGTAGATATTTTGTCTTTGTCTCACCGGTCCGTCCCAAACGCGGCGGGCGACCATCGTGCGGCTACTTGAACGCCCTAAGCAAGCCGGTGTGCTAGTCCACCGAGCGACGCGACCGCGGTGACAGCGCCCCCTGTGTTTCGTGTGGTAGTGGCTGGTCGGTACCTTGTGTGTCGATTCAACTGACCCTTTCGCAAGCAAGCAAGCTACGTAGTCGAAACAACACAAGTACCTATCAAGCGCACCCCTGCCGCCCCAGCCTGCCCCCCAGGGCTAGGCCTGGGGCCGGGCTGGGCCTTGGCGAGGCGGCGATTCCGTTCGTTGAACCCCCGTACAGTACAGTAAACTGGGACGTGTCCTGGCTGCCCCCCCGGCGCGGGTGTAACTTAGTCGTTCGACGGCGCGCGTCGCCAATATATTACGAACGGAGCCGTCTTAGGGCGCCGTGATTGCGTATCGATACACGACGGTGAGCCGGGCCGCACAGACGAGACCGGACAGGCGAGGCAGCCAGGCAGGCACGGACTTAGTTTTGAACCGTCCCGCTCGGCCTTGCACACACACATCAGGTCGCGGAAGCAACGCCTATGGGAGAAATATCCAGACCCTAGCGACAATCGAACGCTCTTCATCTTGGCTGTTTCTCCGCGGACTCCGCTCGCTCTCGCACCGCATGTCACATCTGATTGTTGCATGCGTGCCGCGCGAAACCTCCACCCTTTTCACCACACCTTGCCCGAGATCTGCCCGAGATCACTCCATCGCCTTCTCGCCGCAGCTGCCATTGGAGTCAAGTTGGTCGTCGGAGCCAAGCCGCTGCTTTTTAATTGGAGACAGCACCGCCCCTGACGAAGGAGCTGCTCTCGGCTGCTGAGCCCGCCGGCGCCAGTCCGTGCCCTCCTCTTGCCACGAGAACCAGTCTTCCCACTGGTCCGATCCATCGGGCAGCACGATGCGCGCCTGGAAGGTGCCGTCGACGAGGACGACGAGGACCTCGGCCGTGACCCACACTGCCGGTGCGTCCTCGCTCGCCGCCACCTCGACCTCAATCGTCTCGCCCTCGTGCAACCACTTCCAGCCGGCGGGCGGCGGCGGAGCGCCCGGCACAGGCGGACCTCCTCCCTGGTCCACAGGTCCCTGGTCCACGCCGAAGCCTTCCGTTCTCTCCTGTGACGTTGTCGTCGGCACGCTCTTGCTGCTACTGTCCGCGTGCGTCGCATTGGAATGGGTAGACTCCGAAGCCAGGCACGAGGCGGCCCCTTCCGCCGTCGGCTGCTGGGCCCGCCGGCGCCAGTCCTTGCCCTCCTCTTTCCACGAGAACCAGTCTTCCCACTGGTCCGATCCATCGGGCAGCACGATGCGCGCCTGGAAGGTGCCGTCGACGAGGACGACGAGGACCTCGGCGCCCACCCACGCGGGAGGCGTGTCCTCGCTGACCGCTACCTCGACCTCAATTCCCTCACCCTCGACGGGCCACACCCATTCCTCGGGAACTGTCAAATTCTGCTGCTTCTTGGCCTGCCATTCGAGAAGTGCCTTCGTGTTCTTGAGGTGCCGCGCTGGCTCCCAGGTCCACTCCTCGTAGCCGAGCCACTTGACGTTGTACTCCAGCTTGTTGCCCTTCATCCGCTCGGCAGCGATGTACTCCACGCTGTACTCGACCTCGCCACCAACGAGCGTGGGCGGTGGGCCGAGAGCGTACCCAGGAGCCACGTAGACGCCGGCTGTGCGGAGCGCGTGTGCCACGGTATGGAGGAGCACGCTCTTGGTGCTCAGCGTGTCCTGTCGCCGTCCATGACCACGCGGCAGTAGACGAAACTGCTCGGTGTGCGCGAGGCAGCGTGCAATGTGCTCGGGTGAGACGAAGTCCATCGCGACCTTGATACACGAGCGCAAGTTGAGCACCTGGTGCGGGCAGCCACACGGAATAAAGACCGCGTCGCCGAGCCGCTGCACGAAGCGCCAGCCCACCACACCCTCCTCCTTGAGCCGCTTCCGCAGCCGCGCGTTGATGTAGAAGGTCTGGTCGTGGATGGGATGGGCCGGCAGTGGCAGGCCCTTTTCGGCGGCGACGCGGTTCAGAAAGGCGCAGATAGTTTCGGCATCGTCCGCGTGCCAGATATCCCAGACCGCGCCACCCGTCTGCCCCTCGCCGAGCAGCCACTGGAGCTCCTCCTCGTCCTCCGCGCCCTCGTCCTCCGCGTCCTCGCCCTCCTCCTCGCCCGCGACGCCTTGCGAGCACTCAGCCTTCATCGTGCCTTCGACGCCCTTGCTGGGGCCACCGGCGGCGCCGTCCTGGGTGCCGCCGTCATCCTCAGTGCCAACGGGGCCTCCGAGCCCCCCGGCGCCAGATCGCGGCGCCCAGGACGGCGCCCGTAGAGGCTCGATGTGGCAGAGGATGTTGACCGCATCTGCAATGTCGACGTGCAGCCCCGTGCCGGCCGCGTGGCGCTCTGAGGTGGACGCACGCACAAACCGGCCTTCGGGAGTCAGAGCGCCAAAGCCGAGGTACATCTTGGGCCCAAGGTCGGGCGGCAGGCAGTAGCGTGGCAGCTTGGAAGCGAGGTTGAGCGCGCCGTCACGCTTTGTGTAGGCTGCGAGAGGCAGAGCCCGCATCAGGTCGGCAAAGTGCTCGGGTAGCAGCTCGGCGAAATCTGACGAGGTTGGCCAGTCCTTGAGCTTGAGCAATGCCTCGGAGGGGTCCACGCAGCGCCATGGCGCGGCCCCGCCGCTCGGTGGGATTGTGCGTGCGCCGCGGGGAGCGATTCCAACGGCACTTGCACTGGGGCTTCCTAATTTGGGACTTGCGCCGACACTTGCTTCGACACTTGCACCGTGCTCGCCGCTGCCGTCCCCATGTTCTGGCATGGCTCGCTCGGCGACGGGGATGCTACCTGCAGCCTTGGCGCCCATCGGCTTCCTCGAGCGTTTAGGGTGCGGCGTCTCCGGAGGCTGCGGCCGCTGCTCCGGGTGGCGGAAGCCATTCAAAAAGTCTTTGAGCGGCCGCTGAAAGACTCTGCCACTGCGTACCTCGATGAGTGGCACTTGCCACTCACCGAGCAGTGATGAGAGGTGGTCAGGCGTCCACTTTTCGTGGAGGCGCTCGCCCACGCCTTCCCCCACGATGGGCTCACCCTTGGACCAGATCGCGAGGAACCGCTCCTCGTCATGCACGCCGTCCAATCGGAGGCGTAGCGGCTGCGGGTGGCGCGCCTGAGCCCGCCGGCTGCTTTCGCTACTCCCTATGCCGCTGCAGGCCGGGCTGCCACTGGGGGAGGAGCAGACAGGAGCACTCGCAGCCGCTGTTGACGAAGTAGCATCCTTATCGACGGTGGCTCGGCCGGCGTCCGCTGTACACCACGCCGCCGCGGCCTGCTGCAGATCCGCGAGGTCCTTGGTCGCAAAGCGGCTAAAGTAGGCCCAGCTCTCGATCGGGTGCGGACACTCGACATGTGCGGCCTTCCCGTCACGTCGCCAAGAATCCGTGCACGCCATGCACGCCTCAAGGCCGCAGTTTGGGCACGTGGCGTAGTAGCAGAATATAGTCGTGTTGCAACCATCGCAGAGTTGCTTTTCACCTGGCGCGTTCGTGTGCTCGCAGGCCGCCCGCGTCTCAGAGGTCGGGTCCGCTGAGCCGATAGCGAGCTGCGAAGTGGCAATGGTGAGCGACGCACCCTCGGGCAGCATGCCTTGCTCGCTCTTGAGTGCCTCCAAAAATGAGCTGCATGCGTACTGCAGAACGTGCCGCGCGTCGCGTTTACCGTCACGTTTATCGGCAGCACTTTTATCGTCACGTTTATCGACATCATGATCGACGAGCCGAAAGCCAGAGCCAGATGTGAAGGATTGCAGTGATCGCACGGTCCCCGCAGGTCCAAGAGCAACGAGCCTGCTCTTGCGGAAGCGGCAGTGCTCGCCGGGCTTGTTGGCGTAGCACGCTAGGCACGGTGGCAGGCTCTCAAACGCGGGGACAGTGCACCGTTTGTCCTGTGTCTTCAGAATCTCGCCCTCTTGCAAAGGAGCTGCGGGAGCAGGGTTTGCTTCGAGGGGTGGGCGATGCTGGGCCATCAGAGCCTCAGTCGTTCTCCCTTGCGTCGTCGATGATCGCACAGACCGACGCGATGGCGTATTGGCATCCATTTGGCGCAAGCTTGATGTCGTGTGGTGGGCACGCCCAAGGCGGGCCAATTGCTGTCGTCATCGACGGGCCAGATTACCCAGTTCTTGAGACGTCCTCACACAGACGGACGCCCACTCGATGACGAGAGCAAATTGGGCTTGACAGTGGGCACAGAATAGTCTTTACAGCGTCTTTACATGTAATACATACAGTCAGTCTCACTTCGTGATCTGACATCTGTTCACTGTGCTGTTGGTGGCTTGGTGCCGATCGCCCGTGGAACAGAGCCAATTGAACGGAGCCTCCAGGTATTGAGGAACGCGAGATTGCGCGAGACACATCCTGAGCGTCTCCAGCTCCATGGTCGCACACGACGCGGTCACGCCGCGGCGATGAGGAATGCGGCGGGCCGGTCGAGGAGGCTCTTCCGAGACGAGCGACGTTGCGTGCTCATGGGACCTCCTTGCATACCAGCCCGTGCATGGCAACCCACGTCTTCTCCGTCTTCGACCAGACCTGCCAGCCATGCGAGGGCGGAATCGGCGCCGACGAGGCAACCCGCAACCAGCCGCGATTCCCGCCGCAGTCCTCCGTGAGGCCGATGCGGAACCTGCCACTATTCCACCAGAGTGAGTACGTACTGTTGCCATCGTTGACGTAGAACGGACGATCATTCTTGAGCCCTGGCTGTGGCACAAACCGCCCAAGCTTGTCTGAATGCAAGCCGTCATTCACGCCATCGCCATCGGCATCGACCATGAAAAAGAGCGCCTTAGCGGCGTCCGGCACTCCGTCACCATCTTTATCAACCGCGAGCTGCGCCTTGGTCTCCTCTGTCAAGGCTCCGGGACTGGGGTCGGCGGTCTCGACGTCAGCGACCATCTCAGCAGGCTCAGTTGCCGTTGACGCTGCCGCTGCGGGCGGCGTTGGCTCGGGCACTGAGGCGGTCATTTCTGGGACCGGTGCCGGTGCTAGTGGCGCTGCTGGTATCGTTGGCTTGCTGCCCGCACTCCCCGTCATCTGTTGCGAGATGGACTTGGCGTGCTGCGCCAGGGCGAATGGGTCCAGCTCTCCGATGGATGCCACTGCTGCACGCTGCACAGCCGGATCAGAGTCTTGCAGGTGGTTCACGATGTCGATCGCGTCAATGGCGCGCATTGCCGACCTCGATGCCTCGGCGGCGGCGTTAAGGAGCACGGCCACAATGCTCAATGCATGCTGAGCCGCAAGTGGGCTTGCCCGCTCAACCTCGGGGAGCTCTGCCACTAGTATGTCAAGCTTCATGCCAAAGTGCTCCAAGAGTTCGTTGGTGAAACCGCCATGACCAATCGCCACACCCATCAACGCGGCGTCCTGTGCGGCCGCCTGAGCTCGCGCAGCGAGGGCATCCGCATGCGCGAGAGCAGCCTCGGCCTCCTCCGCAGCCTGAGCCGCACGCATCGCGGCCAGCCGAGGTGCTGGTTGATGTGGCCTAGTTAGTGCGGGCGAGAACGATCGTCGAAAGCCCACCGTCGGGAATCCGTCGGAAGAGCGCCTCCCCGGCGACGGATGGCGCGCTGCGTACATTTCTTGGTGAGGCTCGATGAGGCTCTTCGTCGGGCGCCGGGCGGGGAGGTGACGACTCGCGGCTCTCACGGAGCGTGAGGCGAATTTCGCCTCTGATGAGATTATCAATCACACGCGTTGCGAAGTTAGATGAAATTGGCTTGGCACTACCTGCGCCTGCCACTTCACAGCACACCATTACTCAACAGGTCTGTTCGAAATTCTCTCTGTGAATTCACGCCTGGGGCTCGAGGGCTTGGCGCTTGGCGCCGCCATGGCTCTGGCTCAAGCGTTCTGCGAAAGCCAGGCAAGAGCTCTACGTGGTGTCATTTAATAATATAATGGGCGTCGCGGGTCTGCACTCTTTCGTCAAGTCCATAGTGCAATCGGGCGTCTCGCTCAGCGAATTTTGTGGTCAGACTCTCGCCATCGACGCCTCGGCGTGGCTCCATCGCGGCCTCTTTGTCTGCCCGCTTGACGTGCTCGCCGGCCAGCCGACCGATCGGTTCCTCGATCAGCCACTGAAGCTGATAGCTACGTTCGAGAAATACGGGGTGCGGCCGCTCTTTGTGTTCGACGGTGCTGTGCTGCCGATGAAGAGCGGCGACGAGCGCCGCGAGCTCCGCAGCAAGGCACTCGAAGAGGGCCTGGAGCTGCTGCGGAGCGGGCACGAGTCGGAGGCGACGAGCAAGTTGGCGAAAGCGGCCAAGGTGCAGCCGTGGATGGCGATGCGGCTCATCGACGAGCTGCGGCATCGCGGCCTGCCCTTCGTCGTCGCGCCGTATGAGGCTGATCCGCAGCTCGCCTTCCTCGTGCGCGAGGGCCATTGTGCCGCTGCGATCAGCGAGGACTCGGACCTGCTTCCGTACGGCTGCCCACTCACGATGTACAAGCTCGACCTCGAGAGCGCCACCGGGCAGCTCGTCAAGTTCGACGACCTGCGCAGCGCCGAGGACGACAAGGGCAGCCATTTATTCGAGGGCGAGTGGGTGGGCGAGTGGGACGCGTGGCGCACCGGCCTCTTTGCCGAGCTGTGCGTGCTCAGCGGCACCGACTACCTGAAGAAACAGGGTGGGGTGGGCATCAAGACGGCACATAAGGCGCTGCGCCAGCACCGCTCGCTCGCACGCGCGCTTCGCAACCCGCCGCTGCGGACGATCCTCAAGCTTGACGACGCAGAGCTCACCGCGTACCAGCGTGACGCCGAGCGCGTGCGCCAGGTGCGCCACCCTGATGACATCTGATTGCGACTGATTGCGACTGATTGCGACTGATTGCGAGCTCGTGCGCCAGGTGCGCCACCCTGATGACATCTGATTGCGACTGATTGCGTCTGATTGCGTCTGATTGCGACTGATTGCGAGCGCGTGCGCCAGGTCTTCCGGCACGCGCTCATCTTCGACGTGCAGCACCAGGCGATCATGCACCTGCACGCGCTCCCGCCGGGCGAGCGCTCTCCTGAGCACCTCGGCCGGATGCTCGCGCCCGAGATGGCACGTCTGGTGTGTGCTGAGGCGAGCCTGGACCCAATGACTCTCCGGCCGCGCACTTCCTTCCCCACCATCTCGGACGTCTCGCAGCACGTGGTCCAGGCGCGCGCAGAGGGTGCGGCCGCCCAGCAGCAGCGGGCGAATGCAGCGGCCGTGGCGGCCGCGGCTGCCATGGATGCGCCTGCGGACTCAGCGCCGGACGTGATCATGGCACTTTCGGAGTCGGCTGCGGCCGAGGGCGAGGCGCCTTGGCAAACGGACGCGGCGGCAGCGGCGGCGGCGGCGGCGAACGAGGCAGCGGTGGCCGACAGCGCCGTTGGCGGCACTGCGGAGGATCTGGCAGACCTCGCGGCGCTGGCCTTGCTCGCTGGACAGGCGTCGTCGATGCAGTCGTCCGAGTCACAGCCCCTGTGGGCTCCTCGCGCTGGCGCCATCCCATGGGCGCCGTGCTCGCAGCCGCTGTGCTCGCAGCCGCTGTGCTCGCAGCCGCTGTGCTCGCAGCCGCTGTGCTCGCAGCCGGGCCCAGCGTCACGGCCGCTGGCCCCCTCGCGGCCGGTTGCGGGCCGGCCGGCAGGCGAGAGCAGCTCCACAGAAGCACCGTCGTCGCAGCTGGCTGTGGGCTCCGAGGTTGCGTCTACCAGCACACGCAGTGCCGTCGCTCGCGCCGCAGCACGGGTTGGTTCCGCCGCTTCGGGCGTTGCTTCCTCGGCGCATTCCGCTGTGCCTGCGGCTGTGCCAGCGGCTGTGCCAGCGGCTGTGCCAGCGGCTGTGCCAGCGGCTGTGCCAGCTGAGACACCCGCAGCGCCTCCGGCTGTCGCGACTGCCCTCACGATCATAGCCGAGTCGGCGGCCTTTTCAGGCTCTGTGGCTCTCCTCATGAGCCCGGCGCTTCTCGAGGGCCTCGAGGACGCGACGTGCCCCGAGACGACGCGTGCGTGGCTTCTGTACGCTCTGGTGAGTGACATGCTCGGACTGAGCGCCGAGCTCCTCGCTGCTCCCGCCTCCGCAGAGGCCGCCGCCGCCGCCGGTGCACCACCGGCGTCGGCCAGCGCCAAGGGGCTTCCCTGCGCCTCCTACTCGCCCGCGTGCCTCAAGGCACTGCGGCCCGCCCTCGCCCTGCTCCTCTGGCTGCGCACCGAATGCCGCCGGCGTGAGAGCCTACCGGCCGCGGCCCAATGGCCACCCTCCGCGCACGAAGCGCTGCTTGCAGCGACGGTGTGCTGCTGGAGGCAGGCACTGCTGCAGCCGCTGCGTGCCGGGCCGCACGACCCGCTCGATTGGCAGCGCTTCGTCAGCCTGATCCCGGCGGTCCCGGCGGAGGCACTCGTCGTGCTCGCGCCTGAGCTCAATGACCTCATCCGCCCCTCGGGCCGGCTATGCGGCTGTACGCCCGCCCTGCTGAGCCGGCGCGACTGCCGCGGCGGAGGCAACACGTGCCAAGAGATGCGCCTCCGAGTGACGAGCTATCGCGTCGCCCATCCACCGCATGAGCTGCGCGCGCCTCTCACAGAGCTGCTGCGGCTCATGCGGCCACTGATGCCTCTGCCACGCGCCGTGCTGGCCGAAGTGCGACAGCGAGCTAGGGCTTCACACGGGGCTTCACACGTAGGAGGAGGGGGTGCGCGCCAAAAGGTCGTCCGCTCACATGCCGCGCTAGAGCCCCCCCCGCCGCGTCGGCCGCGGGTGGAGCCGCCCGCGGGAGGCCGCGGCGCCGGCGTTCGAGTGCTCATCGAACGCACTGCACAGCTGGTGCCGGTCAACAGAGACGCGGATTGGACACCCGATGGCCAGATAAGTGCTAGGCTAGTGCATCTCGGCTAGTGTCAAGTGTGGGACATCCTGTGACAAAAACCCGCGGCCGGGCGGCACAAACTTGGAAGTTACGGCGGGTAACGCGTTGTGTAACGATCGGACCCGCGTGAGTTGTACTTCATACTAAGTTACTTCTCCGATCTCACCGCTGTTTCTGTTTGAAATTGAATTTGTGGTTGTCGCCATGATCATTGATCTGGATCTGCATCTCGTCTCGTCGCCCGTGGCAGCTATCTTCCGCACCATTCAATTTGTTAAGACTGGTACACCGCACACGGTGCCACAGTGTCAGTGACTCCTGAAGTCCTGATCGTACACTGTTGACCCCGTGCTGTGTTTTGGCGCTTTGTGTTTTTGTGTTTTAGCCTCACCCGCAGGGCGTGTGTTTTGTGTTTTTGTGTTTTGGCCTTGCTCGCCTGAGGGCTGTGTTTTGTGTTTTCGTGTTTTGGGGCCTCTGCAGGCAGGGTGAACTCAACGGACAACGTACCGGGCCCCTCGTGATCGCCCTACGTTTCTTGCCAACACCGCTTTCTTTATCACCATCACCATCGCTGTTGTCGCTATTATGTGGACCCTCGTCATCATCATCCTCGACGTCAAAGTCGGCTTCGGATTCATCGTCATCTGAGCTATCCTCATCATCCGCCGAGCGTCGCATCGCCTCAGCGTGGATGATGGATTCGATGTTGATGGCCTCGTTGTCTTCGTGACTATCTTCGTCACTCATACGAAGAGCGATGAAATCCGGATTGCCCCTCTTCGCCCGACGGACAGAGCGCATCATGCCCATATCGAGTTCAGCATCCACGAAGCGTGCGCCGTCACGAAGCGTGCGCCATCACTCGGGCCGAGAATCGCAGTGAATACTGGTGTACATTCACGATTGCGAGGGCGCTCTGACCTGATGACTTTCTGATATCACCGGCGTGAATGGAGGCGTGGCGATGCGCCCGCGTGCTCGCGGTAATGGCGGAATCTCTCTTTGTTGATCAAGAGAGGAGGTTGATGGACCAGCGCCGCGTGCGCACATCGCGCCTACCGCCTTTGAGCACGCGCGAAAATCCATGCCTGGGAGCGGGAGGATGCAGGGGCGGATTCGTACGGGGCGACCTCTTCCGAGTCAGCCGCTACGTGAGCACCGGGGCTCGCGAACTCGTGCGCGATATCGAGAGAAAAATGCGCCATTGCGTAGACGCGAGAAATCCTTTTCAAGCCGTTTCGTTCAATCTTTCTATTTCGGTTTTGAGGAAATTGAGGAAAAGTTTTGTCAGGAGGTTCCGCACCTCAGGTGCAATCAGACGCAATCAGACGCAATCAGGCGCAATCAGACGCATTCAGACGCAATCAGCATGCCCGGAGCTTTGTGTTTCCGTGTTTTCGTGTTTTGGGCGGGCCGCAAGGGCCTGTGTTTTGTGTTTTTGTGTTTTGGGCTGGCACAACGGGCCTGTGTTTTGTGTTTTCGTGTTTTGGCAGACCCCCCTCAAAACACAGCACGGGGTCAAACACTGCTACACTCGTTAGTTTGACTCGACGCACTTCGGACTTCGCTCTCTCTGTCGTCAATTGGATTGATTTCTTCCTGGTTATTTCTCTCGACGCCAAGCGATAAATGTATTCGCATCAGCGCTCCGCTTCAGCGATCACTCAACGTTGGGCCAATGAGTTGTGCTCGTTGTGTCTCATGTTTTCGAGGGTCCTTCGCGGATTGGGGAAGAATAAAAGGCAAACCAACTCAATACCTCTACAATAACCAGCTGGAGCGGGAAGACAGAACTTCCAAGTCCGGGATACGGTAAGCCCAAACACCGCGGGCGTTTCAGATCATAACTTGTTTCCGGAAACTCAGAATGAAGAGGCTTTTCCCACAGAAATTCGCCCACCCTCTCTCATGCCCATTCCAAGGAGCTCATGGTTCGTCATGGACGACAGCTAACAAGCGACTCTGCCCTGCTGGCGCTCGGAGATGGCAACACGTGCGCGTACGTGACGGCCGGTGACGGAGCACTCAAGTGCTGGGGCACCAACTCGGAGGGCCAGCTTGGCGACGGCACGGAAGGCACGGGCGCGGACAATCGCTACACCCCGACCACGATCAACGTCGGTGGCCCCGTCGGGCTGCTGGCGCTCGGATCGGGCCACGTGTGCGCATACACGACGGCCGGTGCCGGAGCCCTCAAGTGCTGGGGCTGGAACGACTACGGCCAGCTCGGTGACGGCACGAAGACCGATCGCCGCACCCCGACTACGATCAATGTCGGTGGCCCCGTCGGGCTGCTGGCGCTCGGAAGATATCACACGTGCGCGTTCGTGACGGCCGGCGGCGCCCTCAAGTGCTGGGGCTTGAACGCCTACGGCCAGCTCGGCGACGGCACGACGACCGATCGCCTCACCCCGACCACGATCGACGTCGGCGGCCCCGTCGGGCTGCTGGCGCTCGGAAAAGACCACACGTGCGCGTACTTGACGGCCGGCGCCGGAGCCCTCAGGTGCTGGGGCTTGAATTCCTACGGCCAGCTCGGCGACGGCACGACGACCAATCGCCGCACACCGACCACGATCGACGTCGGCGGCCCCGTTGGGCTGCTCGCGCTCGGATCGGCCCATACGTGCGCGTACGTGACGGCCGGGACCAGAGCCCTCACGTGCTGGGGCTTGAACAACTACGGCCAGCTCGGCGACGGCACGACAACCGATCGCTACACCCCGACCACGATCAACGTCGGCGGCTTCGTCGGGCTGCTGGCGCTCGGAGGTCAACAGCTCGGAAAAGGCTTCACGTGCGCGTACGTGACGGTCGGCGCCGGAGCCCTCAAGTGCTGGGGCTTGAACAACTACGGCCAGCTCGGCGACGGCACGAAGACCGATCGCTACACCCCGACCACGATCGACGTCGGCGGCCCCGTCGGGCTGCTGGCGCTCGGAGGTCAACACACGTGCGCGTACGTGAAGGTCGGCGCCGGAGCCCTCAAGTGCTGGGGCTTGAACAACTACGGCCAGCTCGGCGACGGCACGACGACCAATCGCCTCACCCCTGACTCGTTCCCAGGGCTAGCCCTTCCACCCCCCTCGCCGCCGCCTTCGCCCCCCTCGCCGCCGCCTTCCCCCCCCTTGCCGCCGCCGCCTTCGCCCCCCTCGCCGCCGCCTTCGCCCCCCTTGCCGCCGCCCGCGCCCCCCGACATCACCCTCATCCCCACGACCATCTCCTCCTCCAACGCCCCCACGGCCATCGCCTTTGTCGGCGCCGCGCTCTCTGATGGCGTGACGTGCACCTTCCTTCCCACGGGCGATGACACGTGCGCAGGCGCCGCGGCCGGCCGGATCTTCCCGACCGGCGGCGTGCTCTCGGGCGGCTCGCTCGACGTGCGCCTCAGCGGCCCGATGTCCTACAAGCTCTGCGTCGCGCCGGCCGGCTCGGCCGCGAGCCTCGACGCTCACTTCACGTACGTGAGCTCCGTTAAGCTCACCGTCACGATCTCTCCGCCGCCCCCTCCGCCGCCCTCTCCGCCGCCCCCTCCATCGCCCCCTCCGTCGACTCCTCATGCTACGTCGACTGTTGTAACGTCGCCCTCTCCCGACAAGGGCATGGACATCGGTCCCATCGCAGGCATTGTCGGCGGCGTCCTCCTTCTCATGGCCTGCCTCTGCGGGCTGGCTTGGAAATGGCGCCGAAGGAAAGCATCTCCTAGCAGCAGGGGACTTGAGCTTCGGCATGTACAGGGGCAAGTGCTGTGTCCCGTCCGTCTGCTCGAATGAGCAGCACGAGGAGACCATCACAGAAAGAGACCACAGTGAGAAGTGCGAGATGAGTGCGACATCATCAATTGGCAACAACTGGAGGGATTTGTATACATGCATTTGTTTTTGTATCTTTTGAATGTGTACAGCTCATCAAGCAAGCTTAATGGAATTAGATACTTACAGTAACGCGTTGACGACTTTCAGTAACTTTTGACACTCATGCATGCATGTCTCTTTGATGAGAAACGGTCATAAGTTGAAGAAACTCCAAGCCGGCTCGCGACTATGGTAACTCGTCGACCTAACTTGTCACCCCGCCCTCCCTCTCTCGCATGCCGTCCCATTCCAAGGAGCGCACCGTTCGGCATGGACGACAGCTAACCAGCGACTCTGCCCAGCTGGCGCTCGGAGATAGCAACACGTGCGCGTACTCGACGGCACTCAAGTGCTGGGGCACCAACTCGGAGGGCCAGCTCGGCGACGGCACAGAAGGCACGGGCGCGGACAATCGCTACACCCCGACCACGATCAACGTCGGCGGCACCGTCGGACTGCTGACGCTCGGATCGGGCCACGCGTGCGCATATGTGACGTACGGCGGCGGCGCCCTCAAGTGCTGGGGCTGGAACTGCTATGGCCAGCTCGGTGACGGCACAAAGACCGATCGCCGCACCCCGACCACGATCAACGTCGGCGGCCCCGTCGGGCTGCTGGCGCTCGGAAATGACCACACGTGCGCGTACGTGACGGCCGGAGCCGGAGCCCTCAGGTGCTGGGGCTTGAACAACCACGGCCAGCTCGGCGACGGCAAGACGACCGATCGCTACACACCGACCACGATCGACGTCGGCGGCCCCGTTGGGCTGCTGGCGCTCGGATCGGCCCATACGTGCGCGTACGTGACGGCCGGCGCCAGAGCTCTCAAGTGCTGGGGCTTGAACAACCACGGCCAGCTCGGCGACGGCACGACAACCGATCGCTACACCCCGACCACGATCGACGTCGGCGGCTTCGTCGGGCTGCTGGCGCTCGGAGGTCGACAGCTCGGAAAAGGCTTCACGTGCGCGTACGTGACGGTCAGCGCCGGAGCCCTCAAGTGCTGGGGCTCGAACAACTACGGTCAGCTCGGCGACGGCACGAAGACCGATCGCCTCACCCCGACCACGATCAACTTCGGCGGCCCCGTCGGGATGCTGGCGCTCGGAGGTCAACACACGTGCGCGTACGTGAAGGTCGGCGCCGGAGCCCTCAAGTGCTGGGGCTTGAACAACTACGGCCAGCTCGGCGACGGAACGACGACCAATCGCCTCACCCCTGACTCGTTCCCAGGGCTAGCCCTTCCACCCCCCTCGCCGCCGCCTTCGCCCCCCTCGCCGC
>Ga0210240_101263_pt1 | contig 19621 bp, 11 predicted proteins | sample ChrtobMetP5a_4mM_FD_155463 | JGI IMG/M metagenome (GOLD analysis project Ga0210240, IMG submission 155463) | Chrysochromulina tobin associated microbial communities from unialgal haptophyte culture, Seattle, Washington, United States - P5a_4mM | ecosystem: Host-associated > Algae > Haptophytes >...
GTTGGTGTGACGTCTCGTCATCGTACGTCCTTTGGGACGGCCATGGTTGGCCTGCTGAAGCGGCGGCATCCTGGCACGGCCGTGCATGATTGTGTGCGCGTGGGTGCCGAAAAACCCCAACTCGAGTTTCGCACTATGTAACAGCCCACATGCATGCAGATACATTTTGTATGCCCCTCGGCGGGTCCGGCGCCCCGCCCCGGGTGCCCCGACGTGCAGGAGCGCGCCAGATAACATAGGTTGCAACGTCTGGTCATCGCTGCTACGACCCGATGTCGGCGGGTGTGTGAAACAGCACCTGTGTTAACAGCTGAGCATAGACGACGACCCCTATGCTCACCGCGATCGTTCCTAGGGTGGGGCAGCGTGCCCGACCTCGGGGGAACCATCGGCGAGCATAGCGGCCACGGCTGGTCACGTGTGGAGCACTGGGAACGTTTCGGAGTGCGTGCGTTTCGGCCCGCGGCCGGATATCTGTTCACAGCTGACCGTAACAGAGCCCCCTATGCATGCCGAGCGGCCTGGCGCATGCGGGCACACCTAGTGGGGTGGGGGGGACCGCGTGGGAGCATAGGGCAACACCCTGGAGGCCACCCTGGGCGGAGGTGTGAAAAGACCCTCTATGCTAAGAGCAACTTTACACGGCGCGAGCTACATGTAGCTTTCTCGTCGGGTCGTCAAGGTCGGCAGAATGTCGTATGGTCAGCTCGGCGACGCGGCCATCCCTGACCGCCTTGCGTGTGACTACGCGCCTACGGGTCGTGCTTCCTGCAAGGCGTGCGGTAGCGTCATCGGCCAGGATACGGTGCGGATCCATGAAAAGGTCCGCTCCCCCTGGCACGATGGCTTCGACACCAAGTATTTTCACCAGCGCTGCGGCCTCCGCCTCGGAAGGTGCGTGCATGACTTCAAGGGCTTACAGCGCCTCAAGTGGGTGGACCAGCTGTCGCTCGCAGACAGCTTCATGCCCGGCTTCTCAGCGAAAGCGCCTAGCACGGAGCAGAAGCGCGTCGAGCGGCTCAATGAGATGGTGTGGGAGGTGAAGGCGGTGCTCGAAAAGTTTCCCAAGGCAGCGCTCAAGGAGGTTCTCGAGCTCAATGGCGTTTACTGCTCAGACAAGGCGACGCCCGCTGGCATGCTGCACGGGCTGGTTGATGGCCTCGTGTGTGGGCTGCTGCCTGCGTGCCCGTGGTGTGGTGGCCAATCGCTCGAGATGGAGGGCAGCCTCGTGCGCTGCTACGGGTACGTGAGCGGCTCGACGCACTGCGCGTACCGCGCGACCGTGCCGCCGCTCGGCGGTCAGGAGCTCTTTGGGAGTGCCGCCACCGACAAGCAGGCCGAGCCGGCCGTACTGCAGCGCACGCGCGCTCTGCAGATGACTCCCGCGCTCACACGCGCTCTCAAGAGCTGGAAGCTCCCCATGGACGCGCCCGTGCGCCAGCTAGGCAGCGGCGGAGGAGGCGCAAATAGCAATGGTGGCGGAAATGGCAGTAGTGGCGGCGGCGGTGGCAGCGGTGGCGGTGCCGGCGGCGGTGCCGGCGGTGCAGGCGGTGCCGGCGGTGCCGGCGGTGCCGGCGGTGGCGGCGTCGCCGCGGCCACCGACGACGAGCCCTCCGCGGACGAAGAGGGTGTCGATACGGCTGATACGATGCTTGGGATGCGCTTCGCGTCCATCGGTACGCTACGCCCGCCCGCCGCCGAGCTCAAGGAGATCGTCACCGCGCATGGCGGCACGTGGGTAGAGGGCGCCATTGGTGATGGCTCCATCATCACACATTTGATCGCCTCTGAGGCGGATGTGCGAAAGCCCGTGGGAAAGCGATCGGCCAAGTACTCCGCCGCACTCGAGGGCGGCGTGCCGATCGTGTCCGCAGCTTACGTGCTCGCCCTCGCAGGCGAGCTCCCCGAGGAGGACGCACAGGACGAGATCGGTGGAGAGGAGGCAGTGCCGGTCCCGAAGCGAGCGCGCGGCGCGGCGGACAAGGGAGCAGGCAGCTCGGGCGACGCCATCGACGTTGACGCGCTCGAGGAGGAGCCTATGGAGGCCGTCGATGACGAGCTCGAGGCCAAGGAGGAGGAGGAGGAGGAGGAGGAGGAGGAGGAGGAGGAGGAGGAGGCACTCGCGAGCCTCAAGGTGGCCGAGCTGCGCGCCATGCTGAGCGCCAAGGGTCTCGAGGTCTCCGGGCGCAAAGCGGCGCTCGTGCAGCGCCTCGTCGACTGTCGCACGGCAAAGCGAGCCAAGACCGGCACGGGCCTCGCCGGAGGCATCGTTGCCGCGAGCGGTGAGGGCGCGAGCGGTGTGGCCGACGGCGGTGCGAGGGGCGGCAGCAAGCGCCGACTCCCGAGCCACGCTTCTGCGGCCGCACCCAAGGGCGAAGGCATCGCCGCCACCGTGCCCCCAGCCAAGCCAGCGTCGCGGCCGGCAGGTCCGCGGCCTTCGGGAGTTCTGCTGCGCCAGCGCAAGCACATGGCGGCGTACCTACTCGCCGGCGAGCTTGGGCCAAAGCTGCCGAGCGTCGCCAGCGGAGTTCGCGAGGCCGCCGCCCGAGAAGCCGCTGCACCACAGCCCAAGCCGCGCGTGAAGCTGCCGACCATCATGCCGGGCTCGGCGTTGCTCACAGTCGATTCTGAAGCGGCGATGGGCGACGCGAGCGTGTACGTGGACGAGTATAACCTGGCGTACAATGTGGTGCTCAACGATGCCGATCTGCGGACGGGTGTCAACAAGTACTACAAGGCGCGGCGAGCCTGATGACGAACCTTCAAGACCCTCTGGGCGTGCAGCCCGTGATCTGAGGCGTCTACTCCGGCTTGCCATTCAACTTGAACTGACCTGCCGCGTGCGCGACTTGGACTCTCACGGCCGCAGATGCAGTTGCTCGCCAGCGGCAAGAAGCGCGAGCGGTTCACCATCTTCAAATCGTGGGGGCGGGTGGGCGGCGCCGAAGGTGGCAACGAGGGCGGTTACGGCGGGCGTACCAACCAGTCGCTCAAGCACGCCCACGAGAGTGATCTCGAGGGAGCCATCAAGGAGTTCCACGAGTACTTCAAGCGGCTCGCGTGCGTGTCCTTTCTTGAGGCGGAGCCGCCGTGCCAGCATCGCGGCGGCTACCAGGTGCAGCTGCTCCCGGGCCAGCGTGATTGCCTCCCTCATCGTGTGATTTGCCTCCCTCATCGTGTGATTGCCTCCCTCATCGTGTGATTGCCTCCCTCATCGTGTGATTGCCTCCCTCATCAGGTTCAGCTGCTCCCGGGCCAGCTCGGGCGTGATGTCACCGCAGAGCATCGCACGGCGGCGGCTGGCCGCGGCGCGGCTGCGAGCGCGGCTGCCGCGCGGGCCGCGCCCTCTTGCACTCTCTCGCGGGAGGTGCAGTCCTTTGTGGAGCTCATCTTCAGTGAGCGCATGATGGCTTCACAGCTCGAGGCCATGAACATCGACCTCGACAAGATGCCCCTTGGTGCGATCTCAGATCGGCAGGCGCAGCTCGGGTATGAGCACCTGCGCCACATCGCCGAAGCGCTCAAGACGCCGCTCGCCGACGCGGGTGCGCAAGCCCAGAGGCTCCTCGCGCTGACCACGAGCTTCTACAATGCGATCCCGCACAAGTTTGCACGCAAGCAGACGCCGCCCGTGATCACGACGCAGCAAATGCTCATCGAGAAGATCGAGGCCATCGAGGCGCTGCTGCAGGTCTCGCAGGCGCAATCGCTCTCCAGAGAGCTCCCGGCGGCCGCGGCCGGCGCCGCTGCGAAGCACCCTGCCGATGACCACTACGCGAAGCTCAAATGCGGGCTGCTGCCGGCGTCGGCGGAGGAGGTGCACATGGTCGAGCAGTACGTGCGCAACACGCATGCGGCGACGCACACGCAGTACAAGCTCAAGGTCAGCTCCGTGCTGCAGGCGGAGCGCGACGGCGAGGCGAGCACGCATCAGAGGCAGCTCGGCAATCGCAAGCTCTTATGGCACGGCTCACGCCTGACCAATTGGGTGGGCATCCTCTCGCAGGGCCTGCGCATCGCGCCGCCAGAGGCGCCGGTGACGGGCTACATGTTCGGCAAAGGGGTCTATTTTGCGGATATGGTGTCCAAGTCGGCCAATTACTGCTCCGGCACCCGGGAGAGCCCCAAGGTGGTGCTCCTCCTGTGTGACGTGGCGCTCGGCGAGCAGTACGAGAGGATCTCGAGCGAGTATGAGGCAGCTGAGCGCTCAAAGGCGAAGGGGAAGCACTCGACGCTTGGGCTTGGAAAGACGGCTCCCGATCCTTCGTTCGAACGTGTCTGGGCGGACGGTGTCGCCATCCCACTGGGTCCGGGGGTGCCCAATGCGGCGCTCAACGGGCGGCTCGACGAGCTCATAGCCAACGGCGCGGGCAAGCGCTCGGAGCTGCTGTACAATGAGTTCATCGTCTACGACACGAGGCAGATCCGCATGAAGTACGTCGTTGTGTGCGACATGGACTTTTCTATCGATGATGCCGATTGAGGATGCCGCTCGATGGTGCGGTGACGTGGAGTGCTCCCTCGCTGTGTGACTGCACACGGCGTACGACCGAAGAGGGTAGAATGAGGGCACGCGCGGCGTGCGAGGCGCAAAATGAGGGGCACGTTGAGTCGAGTCCCGTCATGGGACCGCCGTGACGGCGGACAGAGTGTGTGTGCGCGCGCGGGTCCGCGCGGAGCGGCGCCCGGCTCGTGGGGCGGAGCGGAGCTGGTCGGGCGGGGCACTAAGGGTGGGGGCGGTTGCTTTTTCCGGAGGGTCCGGAACTTTGAACGACCGACGTTTCGTATACCAACCGAACCGTTTTACGAACGGAATTCCGAATTCTCGGCCAAGTGGGCAACTTTTAGGAAAAACTTTTACCGTTGTACCGCGCCATCGATGCTCCTCTCTGGGTGTCTGACACATTGGCTGTGAATTCGACTATTTTTCTCCAGTCTCCCGTCCTGACCGAACGCTGACCGAACTGACCGAACGCCGTTTCGCGGCCTTCACCATAAAGAAGTAATCGTTCATACATGCATCTATTCATGAATAGAAGGACCAGTCACAGACGACGTGGACCCCACAAACATGGAAGGAGGTCCCTCTTCTGACCCTTCCATCTCCGCGTGGGTCGACGAGCACTCCGACGCCGAGCTCTTGCCCAGCGGCAAGGTGCGCTGCACAGTTACGCAGCACGAGCTGCCTGCGAACATCGAGTTGCTTCGGGCGCATTGGGCCGGCAAAAAGTATGTGTTGCGCAAGGCACAATCCAAGTACGATTTCACGCGGCACGAACCATGGATCGTGCCGCACAAACAGGATCCCCACTTCCTGTATTGCACGCTCACCAAACAGCCGTTGAGCCGACAGCCGAAGACGGTCCAAGGCCACATAAGTGGCAAGAGATTCCAGCGGCTGCTCAAGGAGCGGCAGGAAGGCGGAATCAAGATCAGGGATTGTACAAAGCTCAAAGGCAAAGGGCGCGCGGCCGAGGAGTTGGAGGATGAGGGCGATGAAATTTTTGATAGCGATGATGATGCCGTTGAAGAAGAAGTCGAAGATGAGGTGGATGGCGACGCTGATGATTTCCTGCGCGAAGGGGCGTTCTGGGATTCTGGAGCAGAAGATGCAGACGACAGCGACGCTGACGATGCCGACGCTGACGACGCCGAGGACGCGTTCTGGGTGCGTGGCTCTCGCGATGTGGCTAATGTTACACCAGTCGTCGACTCCTCGCGCCTTACTGAGAAAAAGCGCAAGCACACTGCCGCCGTTGAGCCTGCACCCGAAAATTCAGCCCGGGGGCTTGGGAAGCTCACGCGGGCGGCTGCAATCAAGCGCAAGAAGGCCAAAGGTCTGAACGGCGCAAGCTCGCCCTTGGTCAAGGCTGGGAAAGGCCAGGCTCAGAAGTGCCAGCCCATCACGAGATAGACCACAGAGCTACACGCTGAAAAGCGTCGGGCGCCGGGTCGGCCCAGGCGACTTCCATATGTCCTATGCTAACCATATGCGGCGGAATCGCGCGACGATATGCATTGTGTCTCCGACGGGGCACGGCACTGAGTGAGAGCTAGACAGATATTTTGAAGGGAACAGGAGAGGTATATACAGTCGGAAAATGCGCCACAAGCGCGTGATGCTTGGCGCGGCGCGCGCGGGCCGGGGGCGGGACCGGCGGCGCGGACCCAAATTCACCTCTCGAACGCTCGTCACCATCCGTTTGTAGGTCGCGCGTTGCCAGCCAGGCCTCTCTCGATGTCTGCGAGGCCGGCTATGCCCTTCTCGATTTCCGGGTCGAGCGCCGTCGTGCCTGAGAAGAAGCCATTAAGGTCGCAGCGCCGCTGCAGCGTGCGGAAGGTGCAGAGCACCCAGCTGTCCCCATCCGTGGGATCGTACGGCGCCTCGACGTCGAAGGCGCGCCCTGAAGGTGCTGCCGAGGGTAGGATGAGGCACGCGTGCGCCTCGATGACGCGCGGGCGCTTGTGCTCGTGCCCAACGTAGTAATGGAGCCCAAAAAACACGGAGGGCACGTGGCTCGGCGGTCGCTGCACCTCACCTACGCCCTTGATGATCACGAGCAGCATCGGGCGCGTCAGCTTGCTCGCGAGCAGTGCGTAGAAGGCGTTGCGCTCCTCGGGCTTGAGATAGTGCAGCGAGAAGGAGGCGAGGAGCACATGTGGTGAACGCTCACCGCGCGCGGCGAGCTGGTCGAGCAGCGAGCTGGCCAAGCAGTCGACGCCTGGCTGCTCCTCGGTGAGGTACTGCAACGGCTCCTGCCCGCGCAGCAGCGCGGCGGGCCCAAACTTTGCGTGCTTCGTCATCGCACCGAAGGCCTTTTGGAAGCGTGTTGAAGAGGAGGCCACGTCGATCGGGAAGACGCGGTAGGGCTGCTCGTCGCCGCCCAAGTCGCGCAGCGCGAGCCGCGCACCGAGGCATGCGGCGCACGTGCCCGCCCCCAGGTCGGCGAAGCAGAGCGCCGCGTCGCGCGGCAGCCCGGGCGCGCACTGCAGCAGCCAGACGATCGCTTGCCGGATGGCGGCCACTCGTGGCACGTGCAGCTTCAGTGCATACCTGCCAGCGAAGCCGTCGAGAGCGTACTGCTCGACGGTCCACGCCTTGGCCGGTTTGGGCTTGACCTCATTCGAGCGATGGTCGAACCAGCTCGTATTGTGCCACGAGCGGAAGGCGCTGCGTGCGGCCTTCATCTCCACCGAGTCCTCCTCAAGCCCGTGGTTGAGCGCGTGCAGCACGGGCACCAGTGAGCGGTGGATCAGATGGGCGGTGGCCGATGGCACCGGGATGATCTCTGCGCGCGCCGTGCGCGCCTCGACCAGCTGCGATGGCACCTGCTTCGCGGGCTTCGGCGCCTTCTCCGCGGGCTTCTTCTCCTTCTCCTTCGCCTTCGCCACCTCCTCCGCCTTCGCCTTCGCCTCCTCCTCCGCCTCCGCCTCCGCCTCCGCCTCCGCCTTCGCAGCCGCCGCGATGGCCTTGGCCGCCTTGGCCTTGTTGGCGGCCAAGCGCTCGGCGGCCTGGTCGGCCGTCTCGCCCTTGCATGCCTCCGCGTCCGCCAGCTCCGCCTGTCGCCACTGACCGAGCCACTGCTCGCTGCGCGCGAGCGCCGCCGCCTTGCGCTCAGTGACTTTGAGCGCCTTGGCCGCCACCTTTTCGCAGTCGAGTGCCTCGGCGCGCCGCGACTCGAGTACGATCTCACGCAGCTTGGATGCGGCGGAGGCAACATGGTCGGATGCGGGCATGTGCGCCGAGAGATCGTCGCCGTGCTCGTCGACGCCCGCGAGCTCGGCGGCGCACTGCCATCGCTGCCACAGCTTGGCTGCGGCGTCTTTTTGCAGCTCAGCCTTCTGCTGCTTCTTTGCTTCAGCCGCACGCTGCTGCGCCGCCGCTTCGCTCAACGCGCGGTCGGCCTGCTCAAACGCCGTGCGCCGTACCGCCTCGCGCTTCGCCGCCTCCTTCTCCTTCGCGGCGGCATCGCGCGCCATCGCCTCGCGGTTTGCCTTCTCGAGCGCGGCAGCGCGTTCGGCCATCTTGGCCTTCCTTTCTGTTTGGCGCAGCGCTGCAGAAGCGCGCGTCCAACTTGTGCTCGGCTTCTTGCTCGTCGGGCCCTCCTTGAGCAACAGCGCCGCCGTCGCCACGGCCCACGCTTCTGTCGCACTCACACGCACCTTATCTGGCCGATCGCAAGCCGCCAGCCGCAGAAGCAGCTTTGACTGCTCTGCCTGACAGCTGGTCGCCATCGTAACCACCTCGGATGTGTCCTCTCCGGGCTCGTCCATTCGGCCGTTCATTATCGCGGGGGCGCAAAGAAGCCTTTTCCGCGACGGTGCACGGTACTGTACAAGTTCGCAAGATGGATTTCACAGTCAACTTTCAACGGCACTCGAGGCAAATTACATGCATAGAGACAAGTCCCAAATGGTCAGCCGAACCTCCTGTATATGGTCAGGTGTTTCGAGAGGATCGCCCGCGCTGCGCGGATCTCGACGGCGTCGACCTCGTGTCTCAGTCGGCCGCCGTGCATCAGCAGCGGGTGTTCGTCGGGGTGGGGCTCCGGATCGACCAATGGCAGGGGCTGAATGGATTGCGGCGGCAGTCGCGGCGTGCGCGGAGAGAGCTCGTGGACCTTATTGCGGTGGCGCCCCGTCTCCTGCTCGCGCTGCACAGCGTCCACGAAGGGCGTTTGGCAATCCGCACGCAGGCTCGCGTCGCGCGCCAGCACCTCGGCGGCGGGCGTAGTGGGGCGGGAGCCGGCCTTGAACTCGCTGCCGCGCCAGCGCATACGGCTCTCGACGGCCGCCAACTTTTGCTCACGCCGCTGTCGCTCAGTCAAAGGTACGAAACGCCCTCGAGGGTGGTGCACTGGTTCTTTCACTTCAATTGGCAGGATCGCTGTGGCGGACGAAATGCGCTCCACCTCTGTTGCGCCCGTGCCCGTACGAAAGTATCCCGTGCCCAGCTCAGACCGCCTCTCGCGTCCGCGCACGGTCTCTGTCGATGGGCCATCCCCCTTTTGGAGCGGGTCCAACGCTCGAGGGCTCCAGCCGCGCGCTCTCTCGATCAGGGGAGCGGACGGGCTGTCTGGCACAGGTGGCAGCGGGCCGGGCACTGGTATCGGCTCAATGGATGGGTCCACTGTGAGTGCGAGTGCATGGCGACGGCCAGAGAGCGCTCCCGTGCGTGGCGTCCCTTCGCGTGATGGAGTGGCATTGGCGCCACGGCTGGTGCCCCTGCTGGGTGGCGGCGCGCCGTCCTCGCCGCCGCCGTCGGCACTGGCGCTCCCTGTGGTGATGCTCGCCCTCGCCACGCGAGGACTAGCTGAGCCCATCACCTTCTCTCTGGGCGATAATGTCCACCGCTTGCTCTCCCAGCGTGCTCTCTGATACTCCTGCACTCTCATTGCCAGCTCGGCAGCGGCGTTCTCGTCCTCGCGATAGAGATTAAGGCGAGCTGCAAGCGCTGGTGGGATTCTGGGCCCACACACCATCTTCCGAGCCCAGTGAGGTTTGACGGTGACGCATTGTCGTCTGTTCAGGTCCGACGCGTCGTCGCGGGCGCAAATATGCACACAGCTACTTTAGCGTGTGTTTGGTATCCCCCGGTTTCGGGATACCGCATCGAATGACACACTAATGACACCTTCATTTCGAGTGTGGTTTTCATGGCGGTCCACGAGTGTTGATCATGCTCAAAGCCGGTCGCGGCGAGCTCGAGACCTCGACTCGCGTGGCCATGCTCGCCGTCAGTCATCGTGAGCTGAAATTCTTTATCAAGAATTGCAATCAACTTGCTACCCTCTCCGCGCTGCTCGCGGGCATTTCATTCGACGCGATGCTCTTCACGAAGTATGTATCGCACAGTCGCATGAGGGACGTGTGCGATCCATCCGAATTCGTGTGTGCAGACACCACGTACCCGATTTGTCTGCTCTGCGCGACCGGCTTCTCGCTCTTCGCGCTCTGGGGCTCCATGCTCATCACCTTCTTGGCACCCAACCTTGCTCTCCGAGGGCCAGATGGCTCTCTGGGGCGCGCGATAGAGCTCGTCATCCAGGAGTATCAGTACGTGCTCTTCCTGTTTACATGCGCGCTGGTTGCCTTCTTCTTCGCCGTGGTCATGTGGTCGCTCACACGCGAGCACGTGCTCGCGCGCTGGGGGGTCTCGCTCACGGCGTGTGGCTTCTTGCTCGCCATCTACTTTACGACGGTGCGCTCGCTGCGACGTTTCGAGGTGCCGAGCAAAGTCGAGTCGGGCATGTTTTCATTCAGTGAGGAGGAGAAGCGTCAGATTCTGCGGCCGCTCGCCCGCCCACGACCGAGGACTGAGATCGAGGCCGAGGGCGTGCCATGGGAGATCGACCCGGATGCGCCCAATACGGCGCCCAACCGACGATCACCGGCCGAGTGGACGAGCTCCTCGCGCCGCGACTCGCTTGCCGAGGAACCCGATGGTGGCGCGGGCACGGCGTCTCGCAGCCGCCACCGTGGCTCGTCCATTTTCAGTCTTGTGGGAACGGGTTGTGCGCGGGGCGCCTCGAGCAGTGCGACTGGCCGCAGTCGCCCGTCAGTGGGTGTGGAGGGGCCCACAGCGAGCGTCCACGACCGAGCCACCGACGGGACCGACCGCGCGAGCAGTGGTGCGGTCGATCACGCTGCTGCTGCCGCTGCTGCCGCCGCCGCCGCCACAGCCTCGTTTCGGTGGGAGTACGGCCGGGATGCGGCAGTGGAGGCGCCGGCTTGCAGCTCCACGCGTGCACGCTTGCTCCGGCTGGGCCTACCGCCACCAAGTCAGACGGCGATCTCCTCCGCTGTGGCCGAACGGCAACGAGCGGCGGAAGATGAGACGGCCTCCCTGTTGAACAACCTGTTGCCGTCGCTGTCACACCAGCGCGACGCGAACTGCCGATCAATTAGCGTCCATGCGGCGGGGTCGGTGCCATTGATATGAATAGCAAATTTCAATAGACCGAGACCGGGTAGTGTATAGAGACGCCGTATAAGACAATTCTCGAGATCTACGATGTGAATCAAATACCAACGAAATATAACGCGCGGACGGCCGCCGCGAATGGTTTCGGGCCGAACGCATACGGCCTCGCCCTCGGGAGATGCGAGAACGTCAACTTTGTCGGAACCGTATCTTCGAACTTTTTCGAACTTGCGCCGCCTGTGTGAGCCGCGAGTGTGAATGTGCCCGTTTCAAAAACACCGGGGGGAGCCGGAGCAGGACACGGGACGTTCCGACGTACCGGGCGTTCCGTGTCTAGGTGTCTTCCAGAGAAATGCAGAAATCATAGAGAAAACACACCTCACACACATTAACGCCTTGGCATACCGCGCGGTGGCGGGCGGCAAGTTGGGAACGGGACGCATCCCGGCGCGCCGGTGTTTTTGTGGATCGGAGCCGCCGACCAAGTTTCGTTCGCAGTTTTTCATCAACGATTCCCCGCGGAGAAATGATGGCCTTTGCCCTTTCGCTGCTCCTCTCCGCAGCAGGGAGCTTCACGCATGAGCTGCAATTGGCGCGGAACGAGCATTCACATGGCCGCGAACTCTTGATTCCTACTATCGATACCCATTGTTTGGGACTCATACAAGGACTACTCACGGGAGGTGGGGGCGCCCCGATGGACTATACGGCTTTGGCAAGCAACACGGCTTTGACAAATTGTGCTTGCTCCACTCTGGGAAGAGAGATTGTCGTGACCCAGATTTTGCCAAACCTCAAGCTTCAATTCCAACAGTCGCAAAATCTTACCGATGCGCAAATGCACGCCATTCCTTTCGACGAAATGTTTGACTGTGCCTGCGCCGCGAACAGGGGGCTCATGACCGACCATGTTGTTGGACCGATCATTGCGGCGGCGCTGAACAACTCTGTAATTCCGCGAGCGATGTTCTATCCCGCCATCCCCATCCTGATGAGCCCGGCCCATTTGTGCTCGACGCAGTGCAAGCTTGCGATGACGCGGTTCTTTGAGGCGCTCCCATCCTTGGATCCTTTCTTCCTTTCAGCCTTGGCGGGGCTTCCATCGGAGCCGTCTCCTGGTACTGAAGAATTAGGCCAAGTCGTGCTAGCACACATGGTGCAGTCCTCGGAAGCCGCTGTGAATTGCATGTGCGAAGTCGACTGGACCACCGTCGTGAGCCTCTTGCCCGAGGGGGCGCTCCCGGCGCCACCCACGGGTCTGCCCCGGCCGGGGGAGAGCAGCGCCTTCTTCACGATCATCTTTCCCCTCATTCCGGGCCTCCTTGCGGCAGGCAACATGTGCGGTAATGTGTGCCGGCCGGTGCTCTCGAAATTCGTCGCGATCACACTCCACGATCTCATGTACCCTGGCGCTCAGATTGATGGCAACTCCGGGTGCTCGAATCCAGTTACGATCGACGGCTGTGTGGGCAATTGCGCCTCGCGTGCGCAGTGCGGGAGCCAATGTCCCCACCCCCAGTGTTCGCCGCCATTCTCCGTCGACCAGGTCGAGCCTCTGGTTGGAACGTGCCTCTGCGAGAGTGGCATCGACCTGTTGGGAGAGTACGCGAGCGTCCTGATGATTCGGGCAAGCTTGAACATGCCCGGTGCCAATGCGACGACGTACGCGCAGGTCGCGGAGTCCCATGCGAGTACGTTGAGGCTCTGCACGGCACCCGCTTGCAACGCACTGTCGACGGGGCTCCTTCAGGGCCTTCCCTACCCCCCTACCTACATGTGCACCCACGACTCAGCCCAGGAGTGCATCAGCCGCTGCGCAAACTACGCGTGCACCAACAGCAGTGTCGCCCATGATGGCACCGACACCACAGGACGCCCATGTTCGGAGTTTTGCACGCCGCAGTGCAACTTCGGACTGCGGAGGGGGGGGGCAGCCATCCCGGAGTTCGCCTTCGCGTGTGACACGGTGAACCAGTGCGCTGGGCGCACGGCGTTTCCTCATCAGATCCCACCCGGTGCCGACGTATCGTTCCCGAGTTATGCGGAGCCGTCGCCGCCGAGTGGCAGTGACAGCGGCAGTGGCAGTGGCATCGGTAGTGGCTCCAGCGCTGGAGTTTGGGGTGGAGTTGGGGTCGTCATACTTCTGCTCGTCTCGCCGGCTCTCGTGTACGGTATCCTGAAGCTGCGCTCGAGGTCGCGTGCACGCACAAACCCGGTCTTCAAAATCAGGAGCACCTTCAACAGCTCTTTGGATGAGACCTTGAATCAGTCGAGGGATGGGTTCGACATGGAGCTGAACACAGCCGCCATCGCCGCTAAGGCGGCGGCGCAGGCGAAGTAGAAATCGCCCGAAGGTTATTGGACTGCGAGCGAGGTGCCCCTCTCGTACCACACTCGTCCCCACTCGTGAGTGAGACATTTGCTGGCGCCGTCTTCTCAGGAGACTGTCAGGTCTCAGGAGTGGGAGTCACGTCGCATGGATGCACAGCGGGACGAGGAGGCTACAAGTGAAGGCCATGCGGACTGGCGGCGGGCAGCGATGCACGGCGTGCTAACGAGAAATGAGAAATGAGACGGGATGTCATTTCATTACGGCCACCGTTGTGAGACTTTAGACGACGGACGTGTGAAAGTGTGGGCTGCGTGTAGCTCCGTGCCCCATGCGTGTGTACGGGGGTCGGGGCGTCGTCGGGCGGGGGCGTGGGGCGCTGACTGTGATCTGTGTGCGGGATGCGCGGAGCGACGTCAACACGTCATGACACTCCGCTCCGGGGCACGTCGTCGAGCGTAGCTAACAACGCAAGTAGCTCTAGCTCTACCTCTCGAAGCTACCTCCACTGATACCCGTAAGAAAACCCGTCGTACTTGTAGGCCCCCGGGTAGCGGTACCGCACGGGTACCGCGCAGCGGGGCGCCGGGGCGGAGCGAACCGTGTTATCGTACAAGTTACAACCGAATCCCGGGTTCCCGGCGTCGCGCGAAAGGCGAAACTGTGATACCTGATCCGATCGCAAGCATTCATCTTTGCTCTTTACTGGCCGCGCGCCTCACGCGCGCCTGCCGCCTCCGGCCTCGCACAAGCCACGCACATAATCAACCCGAACGTTCGAACCAGTGCATGCTTTGATCTTCATCTTCGATCTTGCGGGGCCGCGACACCGGGTCTCCAAGTCCCTGCGTCAGCGAGGCCTCGCGCAATGTTCGATGTTCGATGAGCACGCATCGCACCTCACTGCATGAAAGCATGCCACATCCCCGTGCTTACGCTCTCCACCACCACCAGCCACTCATTCACCATAAAGTGGGGCGGCGCTGCGTGAGCCGTGGCTACGTCTGCCGAGCCCACCAGAGGCTTGCACAGGTGGAAAGTCCTTGATATCCCATCACGCCGCGAGCCTCACTCCGACCGCTCAGACGCGAAGAGTGAAGCTGCCGTCGGCGTCCGCCTCCCATACCTCGAGGGGCGATGAGGGCAGCATCGTGATGGGCCTAGGGAGTGGGCGCTCCTCGTTGTTGGCCTGTTTGCCGCCATGGTTGAGCATTGCTTCGCAGCCGAGCAGCGTGATACGCACGTCGTCCTCGGGCGTCTCCTCCTCAGACAGCAGTCGCGAGAGCACCGCAACCAGCGGGCCGCGGTACTGCTCAGGCGCACGCTCGAGGACACTTTTGACCTTGTCGGCGGAGCCTCCCTGCGCGAGCCACTGTCGTGCGATAGGGGCCATGCGACGCGCACCCTCACCGCGAAGCAGCGACACGAGAGTCGCTGCCGGCAGACCGTCGAGAAGCGGTTCATTCTGATAGACTGTCAGCGCCGTCGACGAGCTGCTCCTGTTGGCACCACTGTTGCTCGTCGGTCTGTAGGTGAGCGCCAAAAGTGGCTTCCTCGGGTGAACCGGCATCCCAGCACCCAGCTGCTCGAGCTGTGAGAAGAGCGATTTCACGCGCCGCTCGCGTTCGACCCGCATGCGCTCCAGATCATCCGTGAACCCATGCGCGGATCCCGCCGCACCGCTGACGCCCTCGAGCAGCGTTGTCACCTTGGCAGCCTGCAGGCGAGCATTCTGCTTGTCTTTGCGGCGTGCGGCCATGCGGGCCGCAAGCGAATCGCCGAGTAGTGCATTGCGAGCAACCAGACCCGCCGGACAGTCCTCGCCTGTTGGGATGCGCCGCGGCCCCGTCGCCTCTGCGGCCATCCGCGCAGCGCGGGCGGCAACTGCGCGTTCGCGGCGCGCCTTCTTGAGGGCCTCATAGTCGGGCGCCTCGGGTGCCATGGTACCCTCAGCCTCCTCGCCCTCGTTCTCCTCGGCGATGGATGCCAGCACCATTGCCGTGCTCGTCGAGAGGTGGATAGGGCGCCCATCGGCTGCGGATCCAAAGGAGACGCGGCGAGAGGACAGCGGGCGCGGGATGTGCTTGTAGATGTTGGTGCGCTCGAGGTCTTCAAGCGTGATGTTGAGCTTAGGCTTCCAAGGCGGCACATTTTCAGTGTTCTCGTCGATGGCTCTCTGCTTGGCGACCTTGGCCGCCTTGGCCTTATTGGCAGCGGCGGCCTTCTTCTTCGTCGCCTTGGCCGCCTTGCCGAGTGTCTTGCCCGGCTTGAGGGCGTCGCTGCGAGACGACGAGAGGTTGGAGGTGGCACTGCGGGAGGAGAGGAGATTGCCGTGCGTGGATAGGCCGAGTGGACGACGAGCGATGGCGGCCATGAGAAGTGCGATGGGTTTGGTTGCGTCGTCGGGCAGAGCCAATCGTCGGGCGTCCGTCAATTGAAGAACGCAAGCGCTCTGACCCGTTTTAGAAAAAAGGGATGTAACGGCCAGACCTCCTTCCCCAATCTCGAAACCACACAACCACCGTTGCCGATCTCTGTATTTTTTTGATGAATTTTCCTTCCACTGTCACTCCACTATCCATGAATTTCATGTATCTCGTCTCGGTCTCGGCGTCCGGAAGGCGAGCACCAATTATACTCCAAGGTGGCGTCTTCGAGCCTCATTAATGCTGGTCGACACTGCAGCCCTGCTACTCCTCGCTTCATCGACGCAGCCAGCACTTCGTCGGCATGGAACCCTCCAGATGCAGGCGCCGGCTGGTGCGCAGCTCATGAACATGCCGCAGATCTACAACAACCCACAGAACGTTGCGCTGCTCATGGGCCCTTTTCCCGTGCTGGCGACCATGATGCGCGAGTCGCTACAGCGCACTGCTGCAGCCTATGTCCAGGGAGCCACCAATCTCCTCGACCTCTCAATGAGCGACGCTATGAGCGACTCAACTATGAGCGATTCCATGAGCGACGCAATGAGTGACTACTCGTACGATACGGAGATGAGCGAGATTGGGCTTCCGCCCCTGGATGAACAGAGCATAACAACGACAGCAATCGTCGGGGCCACGGCCGCGGCGATTGCACTGCTAAACCTCCGAGGCGGCGCGCATCATGGCTAGGTTCGAGAACGATGAGGCGATAGCGCACGTGTGTCGTCCTGCGTGCGAATTGATGAAAGCGGGCGAGTTAACTCAAATAGTTGGTTGCCTCGGTTAACTTGGCACTCAGCCAGCTTCAACTCATTCGCGATCATCAGCCTCAAATAATTGAAAAAAACGGGCGTCGACACGACCCTCCCACTATAGCGTTAGCGATTACACCCACCCCCCATCGGCCGCGGTTGGCCGCGCGGTCCCGTTGCGTCCCGAGCTGCGCGCTGAGCGTGAGCTCGCCAATCTTGAACTTGTGCCCGTTGCCAGCTGAATTCGAGGCGTTTACGACGGTGACCGAAATCACACACACGGGCGCCGTCAGTAAGAGATCGAGGCGAGCGGCCACGAAGATGGATGACCGCCTGCTGTGATGCGCGTCGAGGATGAGTGAGGCGCACTCGCACCCGTGCAAGCACTGCACAGCCGCCATGCCCATGCCTTCGTATGATTCCAGATGCGTGAGCACGAGTGCCCCTCTGACACTGGGGCTGTACGGCGCCGCATGAGGCGATGACGGCGTCATATTTGAGGACGCAGGTAAAGGCGAGGCGAGGCGGAGAAGAGCGACGCTGCCATCATGGAAGGCAGTGAGGCCAGGCTTAGGCTTGACCGCCAACGGCAGCCCCTGCCTGGAGCCACGACGCAGTACTAACCGTTGAGGGAGCAGGGCCCGGCGCAGCATGCATGCCGCGGAGCTGCATGCCACTTCTGTAGTCGCGTTCGCCTGGTTCGCTTGCACCAGTGGAGCTGCTGCCTCTTGCAAGGCTCCACCCCGTCCGCGCCCGTCGGCGTGCGTGGCGTTATCAAATTTCGTGAACGCCCAGCCGTGGGAACCGGGAAGCAGAGATACGCTCGAGAGAAAGGTCGTCGCGCGTGGGCTCGAGGCACCCATCCCATGACGTAGAGACCCGGGTGCGTGAGCAGGACCAGGAGGCTCGAATGTGAAGCATCGCTCCAGGGATGGCAACCACGAGGGCGTCTGCTCGTGAAGGGGCGTCGGCAGCTCCACGCAGCGTGCTCGCTGCCCTCTTAGTCGCCCTCGCCCATGCATTTGAGAACGATGATGATTGTTGTCGTCCCGAAGGGTGGCGAACAAGAAACGGTTGACGAGGGCAGCAACCAATGCCTGGTATCGGAGGCCTTGGTCGCTGTCCCTGGGATGGGTTCCATCACGCGTCGCACTGCCTGGCCAGAGCAGCGCGCCCGTGTTCTCTTCTGTGGCGCCCTCTCTCGTCACCGAGCGCCCGTTCGTGCTGAAGAGGGCAGCGTAGGCCGAGAGGACTGGGAGCTCATAATGCCGCGCTATGGCTGTAAGAGCAGCCTCATTGTGCTCGCTGCTCCACAAGTACTTCGGGCGTGAATGGCCAGGCAGTTCGACGCGTATGAACGTCGGCAGATGCAGGAGCAGAACGGCTGGTACACTCGGCAGAGCGAGCAGCCATCGAATGAGCGCTTCGGCGATATGTGGCTGCTGCGGCACAGAACTGGCCTCGATGATCACCAAGGAAAGATCGACTGGCACACGGCTTGCGAAGCATTGCAAATATCCCGCGAGCGTGTGACCCGATCGGCCCGCGTTGATCAGGCGTATTTGTCTCTGCGTGAAGGTCTGCTCGAGCAACCCGATTATGGGCAGCAGCCAGCCCGGATGCGCACATCTGCAGCCGTGCAAATGGCGAGCTCGGCCACCATGCTCGGCCGTCATTGAGGCCCCGAACGCTGCGACGACGAGGGGATTGCGACGAGAGTGCCGCAGCGATCGAAGTCGTGCAATATTGCCGTTGTAAACCACGCCTTGGTCCATGAATATGGATATGTTACGTGGCAACGTGGCAGGATGCCAAGCCGGGCTCAGTGCGCAGAGGCTATGTGATGTCGCAGAGCTCGGCGAGGTGCAGTTCGGCGAGCGTGTCGGGTCGTAGTTTCCCGGACGCGAGCGAGGCATGAGCGGCATGGCGGTTACCGGATCACGCGGCTCGCGCAGCAATCGCGGGACTGAGAGCTCGGGGGCCCTGTGAGGCCAGCTCTCGAACTACATGCGTGTAGTGTAGAGAAGAGCAGAAGACGAGCAGACCGGCCGTTACTGCTGTCCGTTACCCGACTCACATATCCGGCCAGTTACATGCATGTGCATCGGCGGCGAGAGCCACGTGCAATTTAGATCAGTGGGTGGTCTCACATACTAAAATCGGGCGGCGTACGGACGGCAATGTGCTCGCTGCACCGCGCCGCGCATGGCAACATGACCGCTTCATGCGTTGATGGGAACGGGAGCCCTTGGCTCCAGGGACCCTTGCATGCCGCTTAGGAGGTCCGGCGAGTAGACCTGACCTCTCGAGAGCGGGTCGAAGTCCGTAAGAGGTTCTTAGATGTCACCACTGGACAAACACTCTTCGACTCGCGCGCGGAAACCCCGCGCGCCCTTTCACCGGGACGGCGCTTGACGTAACTCTACGTGCATGCGACCGGAACGTCCCGGACCCGGTTTACCGACTCGCACCCCCCCCAATTGAGGTGGAGCCTGAATTGATTCAGAGGAGGTTACTCGTCCCTTGGTCCCGATCCGGGTAGGGAGGGAGCTCTCCTGTGTGGCTTAGGCAGCCTGCGCCCTGCTCACAGCCCCCGATGGGCCGGCATCTGTATCCCCCTTTCCCTGCTGTCCTCATTCCGAGTGCTGATCGTCGGAGTCCTGCCCGTAGAACTCGACGTCCTCGTACGCAGATGGCTCGTACGGTCTCGGGAGGCGCATCTTGTCGTTCAGGGCGTCGTAGCGGCGCGTGTCGTGCCGCATGCGGCCCGCCGACTTGGGTAACGCTCCTTGCGAGCCGGACGGTCCCGCTTGCTCGCGAGCGCAGTCCGCGAACAGACGATGCGCGAAGTGCTTCGGGTCCGCGAGCGTCGTCTGGGGCGGCGGCGTCGGTGCCGTCGGTCCGGCGGGCTGCTCGGGCTCAGGGACAGGCGCCGCTGAAGCCTCGATCGGCTCCGCGGGGACCTCGTCGTCGAACTGGACCCCGGCCCAGGCCGCCTGCCAGTCGAAGAACTCGGGCGTGCCGGCGGCGAGGAAAGGCATCGGCTGAGGCACGACGGACGGGGGTGGGAGCTGGTACTTGCGCTTGCTGGAGCGCAGGGTCATGTAGGTGCCCTCCTCCTCGATCATGGAGACCTCGAGCGTCGAGATCTCTGTCTTGCCCTGCTTCTTGGGCTTGGCCGCCTGGTTCG
>Ga0210240_101266_pt1 | contig 19582 bp, 19 predicted proteins | sample ChrtobMetP5a_4mM_FD_155463 | JGI IMG/M metagenome (GOLD analysis project Ga0210240, IMG submission 155463) | Chrysochromulina tobin associated microbial communities from unialgal haptophyte culture, Seattle, Washington, United States - P5a_4mM | ecosystem: Host-associated > Algae > Haptophytes >...
CGGCGGGCTGCGGTGGCATGGCGCGCGGCGTGAGGGCGATGCAGGTGATGCCTCGCGCCGCTGCGGCGCCCGCGCCGCAGTCGCAAAAGAAGCGCGAGCGGCGCGAGTACGAGACGACGTGGCCTGCCTTGTGCTCCATGACACGCGCGCCGTCTCAAGCCCGCTGCCCGCCACCGCGACCGCCAGGTCGGTGTCCGCGGGCGGAGCGGCGAGAAAAGGCGGGAAGATGGTTCTTGACTTCGCGCGGGCGGCGGCGGCGAGCGAGCTGGTGGCGTCTGCCAGGTCACGCAGCACAGCAGCGAAGTCCTCGTCGGAGGCGAGCAAGGGAGTGGGCGCCTCCCCGGCACCCGCGCCGTCACTCATCCGCATCCCAAGTGGTGGAACATCCTCGTCATCGGAGGCGCCCGTGCCCGCAGCGCTCGAGGCCCTTGAGGAAGGGAAAGCCGCAAGCCGATCGAGGCAAAGGGCAAGGCCGCTGGTCAGCGCGCACGCACGAGTGAGCGAGCCGCGACCACCGCGACCGCGTTCGCCCGCGCCGGCGCTGAGGCTTGCGTCAGCAGCCTCGCGCCCGGCAGCTGCAAGCCACGTCGCGATGCGCAGCGCCTTGGCGCCACGAGTGCCAGCGTCGGCCGCAGTCTCGAGTACCACGCTACGAAGCAGAACGCGCGCCGCGAGAGGCGAACAGACGAGTGCCTCGGAGGCAAGCAATGGCGTTGGCGACGCATCGGCGGCAGGGAGCGCGCCGACGAGACGCCACGTCACGTGGTATGCCTGGGCCCCGAGCGCCCCCCAAAGGAGCGCACTGCTGCCGCCGGCGGCGTCCGATTCGAGCGATTCTCCGCTGGCGACCACGGTCGGAGCAGCGGCGGCTGCGGCGGCGGCAGGAGGTGTATCGAGCAGGATCTCGAGCAGAGATTACAAGGCTGCGTGCAGCCGCGACGTTGAGCTGAGGGCCCGGCGCGCCGCCAGCGCGCCCAGGGCCGCTGCCGATGCGCCACTCTCGCCCCGAGGCAGCAACTCGTATAGATCAGTGGGTGCGAACACATGCACAGCAGACGAGGCAGTGGGGGGGGTGGCTGCAGCGCCTCCGCCGTGCGTGCTGCCCTCGTCGGCCGCACCCGCTGGCTCTCCAAAGCGCAACCGGCCCGCCGCCGGCTCGAATGCGACCAGCGCGGCTGCGAGGGTCTGCTGCAGCGCTGCGTCGGCCGCTGGGCCGGAGGGCGGCTCCGCGGCGGCCGCCACAGCCGCTGCGGCCGCCACAGGCTTGGTGCTGCCCAGCGGCTCGTCGAAAGCACTTAGCTGCGCGTGGAGCTGCGGCGCCAGGTGCGCTGGCACGCGCTCAAAGCACTTGAGCATGTACTGGAGCCATTGCAGCAGCCGGAGCGTGGCGACCCATTGTGTGGGGCTCAGAGGCGCGGCGCCGGCCGCCGAGTCGGTGGGGGCGACGGCGGCGGCGCGGGTGGTGGCGGCGTCCACGGCAGCGCAAAGCGAGGCCGCCGTCGCCGCCATGAGATCCGCTCGCGCCGCGTCACTGACCGAATGCCAGAGCAGCAGCAGCAGCTGATTATGAGGCAGCGACAGCAGCGACGGCTGCGGCGGCGACGCGGAGGCTGCTGCTGCGGGCGCAGCACCCTCCTTGCCGCCATCGACTGCACACACCCGGAGCGACGTGAGAGCACCTTCGAGTACTTCGAGTACCAGAGGGTCGTCGTTGCTCGGCGCGCCTTCGACGGCAGCCGTGGCGGCGCGCTGGCGCAGGCGCGCGAGCATCATGCGTGTGTAGAAGCGGAGTGGCTCGGGAGGCAGCGTGAGCGGCCATCCGTGCGCCGAGCTGTCAGTTGGGGTGGCCGCCGGCGTCGGCCATTGCGCCGTCTGCATCGCCGAGCGCAGCAGATGTAATTGGAGTGCATCCGTGAGCAGTTGCCGCTCGCACAGCAGCTGACCAAGCGAGCGCAACCGCTGCAGCGGGCGCCCTTTGGGTGGCATCGAGTGCGCGCCAAACTGGAGGAGCAGCACGAACGCGCGCAGGTGGCGAGTGGCTAATGCGAGTCGGAGCTGCTGCAGGAGCGAGGGCGCGAAGAAGCTACCGCCGTGCAGCGCGTGATGAAGGAAGTCGACGAGCGCCAGCTGCACCCACGGCGCGCCCGCGCCGCCGCCGAGGCTGCCAGGGATGGCATTCAGGCTGCCTGCGCTGTTGAGACAACCGGCGCCGCTGCCGCCCATTACGGCGCTCGAGGGCAGCGAGGAGGCGAGGAGTGCATCGAGGAGGGTGGGCGCGGCCGCCGACGGCGCAACGGCGAGCGGCGGCGGCGGCGGCGGCGGCGGCGTGCCCGAGTCTGGCGCGTCGCGCAGGCAGGCGGCGAGCAGGAGGCCGATCAGGGTGTCCAGCATGGTGGAGCCCGGCAGAGCGAACAGGAGGTCGACGCGCTCTGTGGCCGTATACGCGCGCTCCGTGTGCAGCACAAAGCCGCCCGCAAGGCGCACCGACACTGCCGCGCCGGCGCCGCCAGAGGACGGGATGCCACCCGCCGCTGGCAGGGCGCCCATGCTGCCACGCGATGCGCCCGCGGCGAGCGGGGGCACTGCGGGCGCGGCAGGAGCAGGGTCGCGCAACAGGGCGGTCAGCACCGACAGCATGAGTTCCACGGCGCTCGCGTTGACGGCCAGTGGTGCTGCGGTGGTAGAGGCAGCAGCGGCGGCAGCTCCCGCAACCGACGCGGACGCGGCGGCCGTTGCGCCGGAGGGAGCGAGCGCCGCCTGAAGCGAGCGCCACGCGTCGAGCCCAGTCGGCTCGAGAGGCGCTCCGAAGAGGGTGGCAAGAGGCACCGAGGCGCCGAGCGCCCAGGCGAGCGCCACGGCCGCACCGAGGAGGGCGTTGGCGTGCCAGACGGGCTGGGCCACCTCGCGGCGCAGCAGGAGCAGGAGCCGCGGCAGCAGTTGGCGCGACTGCACCAAGGAGAGCATCGTCGCTGTCGCGAGCGGCTGAGTAGCCGCCGCGCCGCTTCCCGTAGGCAGATTGGCCGACAAGGTGAAGATGCTCAGCAGCACAGCGAGCAGTCGCAGCAGCTCGGAGCCGCCGCTCAGGCGCGCCGAAGCGCCCGCCGTCAGCGTGGGCGCCGGCAGCGCGAGCAGCAGCTGCAGGCATCCCGCCGCCAGGTCGAGCGCTGGCACGGCCGCTGCCACGTGCACGTCGAGCGCCGTGGCGAGCGCCGTGGACACCCCGCTCCCTATCGCAGCACCTCCGACGGAGGCTGCGCCGACGGGCGCCTGCCGCAGCAGATGCTGCCGCAGCTCGAGCGGTTCGAGGAGGCGCACGCAGCAGCTCGTCAGCCGGCGCGCACCGAGGGTGGGTGAGGCAAGCAGCGCCTCTGCCGTCTGGCGGCGCACGTCGCGCGCGAGGACGCGCGCGTCCCACGCCTCCGCCGGAGCGCCGACGCCCGCCGCGCCAGCGGCCGTGCCAGCTGCCAGCCCCTCACTGGCGGCCATGCCGTACTGGTAGAATGCCACCTCCGGAACAATCGTCGATGTGGGGGCGATCAAAGCGAGCGCCTCGGCGAACACGTCCGCTTGACTGGAGTTTGACGCGAGCGCAGCGGCGATGGCGGCCGCGACCCCGCCCCCGGCGGGCGTGTTGGCCGGCGGTGCTGGTGCTGCCGGCGGCGCTGGCCGCTCCGTCGGCAGTGTCGCGTGACGACGCGTGAGGGCCACCTGCAAGCCCGGTAGAGCGATGAGCTCATCAAAACGTGGAGTGGGCAAGGACGCCAACTCGGCATGAGCGTCGGCGAGCGGAGCGGCGAGCGCGTCGGCGTCGGGCTCGGCGTCGGTGCACAGCGCCACGATGGCTGCTAGCGAGCGGTGCGCGCTCATCATCGTGTCCGCACGCTTTGCTGTGTCGAGTGCGGCGGGCGACGCAGCGTCGGCGCATGCTTGCTCGAGTGAGGTGAGGCAGCACTCGAGGAGCCGCCGGCACGCGAGAAGGAGAGCGCCGACGTCGGTGTGCAGCACGCTGGCCGTACGCAGCAGCCGCGCCGCAGCCGCCTGCGCGAAAGCGCTCACAAAGGCGCGCTGCTCGGCGGACAGCACGGCCGTGGCACAGCCACCAAGAAACTCTGACAGAGTCGGCAGCAGAGCACCAAGCTCGTCAGCCGAGCTCGCGTCTGGCGCGTCCAGCACGTGTCGTGCGTCCGACAGGAAGGCCTGCGAGGCGCATGCCGATGCGGTGGCGTGAGCGGCGGTTGGAGGAGGGTTTGCGTGCACAGGCTCTCAGGCGCATGCAGTGCGCCGCAGCAGAGAGGCGTGGCGACAGAGAGGCGCTGCGACGTACCTGCAGCAGCTCGGCAATGCGGCACTCGTCGTGCTCATCCTCTTCGAGCATCGCGTCTGTTAATTTGCTGGCGTCAGCGCCAGGGTTGCTGACTTCAGCGTCGTCGTGTGCGACCTGAGCAGAGAATGAGCAGTCCGAGGTGGTGATGAGGAGCGCAGTGTTGGGTGCCACAAGAAGGCCGAGCGAGAGCTTCTGGCGGCTGGCGCGTTCGATGCCGAGCTCAGGCGCACCATCAGGCTCTTGGAGAGAGCAATGGCGAGCTGGAGATCCTCATCCTGGTCCAGGCGTGGCATCGAGCTCTGCCTGATGATGGGACGCAGAGAGCGCATGAGCGCATGGTTGTGGAGGCGTTTCGCTGAAAGTGGTCCTGGCTCTCAAAGAGACGAAGCGTGCGGGGCTGCCACGGCGGGCTCAGGGCAGGGGTTTGCGTCGAGGATGAGACGCACTGGGTCGCGAGCGGCGCGCTCGGGCTCTGGGCGTCTGGTCACTGTGAGGCGAATGATGATGTCACACCTGCGTAAATCCGGAAACTTATAGAGGGCCGTTTAGAAATCCTACTTAAGTGAGCAGGTTACATGTTACTGTATACAAAGCCCCAATGGCGTCGTTTTGTACGCGCGCCTGCGTGCGTCGGTGTGTTTTCTGTGAAACGTCCTTCTGCGACCCTAGGAAAACGTCGCGGCGGACTGACGGTCCTTCTTCTCCCACGAGGAGCCGCCTTCGATCATGCTCCTCTATCTGGCCACAGGAGCGAAATTCATGCTGATAATCCGCGCGCTCGCCGCTCTGTGCCTGCCCGGCTGCGCCAATGCGGCCTCCGTGGCTTTTCCAACGCCGCCCCAGCGAATTGTGAGCGACGGCACAGTCTTCCAGGTCTTCTTCGAGACGACGACGCTTCGCATGCACAGCGCTGCATCCGACAACACAGTGTTGGACTACGGCAAGGTGGCCATCGGTGCGTACGTGGGGCCGCTTGCGAGCACGCCTCACCGAATACTACTCGAGCCCGCAGCTGATGTGGGACGACGTTTACTACGGACTTTCGTGTGAGCCACCACTAACTGGGCCGATGGCTTGCTCATGATCGCAGCGGATGCGGCGTACTTTCGTTCGAAAGGAGCCCACCGGCTTCCGTGCGACGTGTGTGTTCAACTCCACATTCAACCAGAGCATGGCGAACTATCGTCGGAGCGTGCGACTGGCGCCATCGCGAACTTGGTGCGCATTTGAGCGGCGCTAGGGTGCCTTGCCCGCGAACTGGAGCGTGCCAGATACGTGCCAAAACGCGTCGCAGGGTCCCGCAAGCGCCGAAGCCGCAAGCGCCGAAGCGGCAAACGCCGAGCTTCATTCTGGTCGTCCGCTCGACCGGACGACCGCTCCACACAGGCACGTCGAAGGACGTTGGGCAGACGTCGCCCCCGTCGCGGAGTAGTCTGTAAACGGTGTACAACGGTGTGCAGTTGCGGCCCACGCCGCCAACCTTACGAGTCTGACGTCGTCTTCTGTCACGTTTATTAGTGTGCACGCCGCCGGGCGCGGATGAAAACTAGAAGCGCGAAGGACCGTCGATCCTGCGAAGACCGTCGTCGCCTCATAAGATGTCAGCCCGCGCGCCTGACAGCCCGCGGTCCACGCCGATCGGATCGGATCGTGCCGTCGACCCGATCCAATCCGATCCGATCGAAGAGGCGGTCGCGCTGCGCAAGGCCGAGCTCGATGAGGCACGCAGCAAATTGACAATGTTGGCATCGCCACTCACCGTGTGGAAGCTCTTTGGCAAGGCTGCAGTCAGCATGCTCGGCACGACCGCAGTCGAGTACGGCACGAGCCGCGAGGCGAAAGTGTGCTACGTGGGTTTGGCCGCGTACCTGCTCAGCAAGAACGCGATGCCCGAGCTTTACGCGCCGCCGACGTGCTGCGGTGCGAACTGCCCGAATGACAGCATTGGTGGCGCGCTCTACGCGCCCTCGCTCCATGCGTACGACTTCGTGTGGTGGCTCGTGCTCGGGATCCTCTCGTCGATCGGATTCGGCACGGGTCTGCACTCGGGCATCATGTTCCTCTGGCCCCACGTCATCTCGGTCATCATCAAGGCTGAAACGTCTCAATCGACCCGGTTTCCAGCCTCATACAACCACCCGTGCTTCGCCTCCCCCAGTCCATCGCCGAACGACGACTCGTATTCGAACCTGAATACGCTGTTGCTCGTGCTGCCCGCTGTGATCTTCTGGGGTTCGGGCACTGCCATCGGCGAGCTGCCGCCCTACTTCATAACGCGCGCCGCCAAGCGCTCTGGCAAGGGTGCCATCGAGATGGATTCTGAGCTCAAAGAGGCCGAGGAGCAGATGAAGAACGGATCGATCGTCGCCTGGCTGAAGGTGAAGACGATTGACTTCACGCGGAACAACGGCTTCGTCGGCATCCTCCTCCTCGCCTCGTGGCCCAACGCCGCCTTCGACATGTGTGGCATGGCCTGCGGCTGGCTCGACATGCCCTTCTGGACCTTCTTTGGCGCGACGCTCATCGGCAAAGGGTTCATCAAGGTCACGCTCCAGTCGACTGCGTGCATCGGCCTCTTTGGGCCCAAGCTCTTCACGACGCTGCTCACGTACCTGCCGGCGCTGAAAGTGCCAGCGCTCATGTGCAAGGCGGTCGGAAAGACCGAGTGCACGCTCGCCAGCCTCTTGCAGACTGGCCGCGATAAGGCGTTGCTTAAGTTCAAGCTGCAGAATCGCCTGCTGCCCAAGGACCTTGTCGACGCCAAAGGTTTCCTCACCGAGGACGGCCTCGTCGATAGGTACTGCACCGCTGCCGGCCTGACAATGAGCAAGAAACAATGGTCGGACCCAGCCAAGCACGCGCAGTTCGTCGAGAAGGCGAAGCGCGCGTTCGAGTGGCTCGACACGGCGTCGCCCGACGGCAAGCGCGACAGCAAGCTCTCGGCAGCCGAATTGGGCGCAGCGGTGAGCCTGAGTGACGGCAAGGTGTCGCTCGACGCGCTCGACCCGGGTACTGGCAACATCCTCTCTCCGGGCAATCTCTGGAACGGCTTCATCCTCCTCCTCGTCCTCTTCTTCGTCTATTCGATCGTGGAGCAGGTGGCGATCAACTCGCAGGCAAGCAGCGACTCCGCGGCGCTCGACGAGTACGAGGCGAAGCTGCAGGCGGGCAAGAGGGAGGGCAAGGCCGCGACTTCGCCACCAAATAAAAAGTCTGACTGATTGTCCGAGGTCGGGGCGGGCGTGGCGTCGGTGGCGTCGCGGCGGCGCCGGCAGCCAGCCGGACGAGCGAGCCACTCGTGTGGTCGGCTGAAGAGAGGTGGACGCAAAAGAGCCGAGATGCCTGCTCGGTCACCTTGAGGGTGCAGCAGGAGCCTGGCCATGGGAGCATGGGTGGCCTGCGCCGAGTCGCGGCTCTCGAATCTCCGCTACGCAAACACGGGACCCTCTGCGCTGCATTTCCTTTGATCGTGGTCTTCGTCGATATGGCTCCGCTGTGCCCTACGAGGCGCTAAGGCGTCAGGGATTATGATATGTTTTCTACGGTTCCCGAGTTTCCGTTCTTTGGCTTCGCTGTCCGGCCCGCGTTCCAGTGTGGCGCGGCCCCCCGCGTCGTGCGTGTCGCCCGGCGCGCGCGGCGGCCACCCCGCCGGTCGGGCTGCGGTCAGGTGCGGCGCGTGCGCTGCGGTCGCGTTCGCGGGTCCGAGGCGCGCGCCATGGCGCGCGCGGGCGTCGCGGAGGGCGGCGCGGGTGCGCCGGGTCGCCGGGTTCCCCAAAGTAGCCCTGTAGCACCAGGGCATCCCTTGATTCAGGAATAACTCATGAGTTAAGATCACACAGGCACTTGTATGAGTTACTCAACTCAAAGATCACAAAAGACCTCGTAACTCACGACTCAAGATCACACAGCACCTCTTAACTCAAAACTCAAGATCTCAACTCAAGATCTTGAGTCACGTGTCACAAGTACAATTCCGTACGAGATGTCCATATACTTCTTCGTCTCACCAGCGGTAACTTGATTCGTAGATACGCGTCACCGGGTCGGAGCGTGGGAGGGGGAGGGAGGGGGGTCTCTTAGATGTACATAGGACCTCGACCCCTTCCGCCCACATATCGTTTATGCGTCGCGTGACCCAGTCCGTGCTCCACTCGCTCTCACACTCCGCAGCATGCCCGAACTGTCTCGGCGTATCCGCACGGCCGTGCGCGCAGCACGCTGGGCGTGCACGCCAAGCTAGCGGTAGGTTCCAGCCGTGATGTGAGCCTGGAGATCTGGCCTGTGACAGAAAGCGCGGTCACGTCGGCATTAGCGGTCACCATAAGGAGGCCCTTAGGATAGTGCGAGATGCACGCGTGGCAACGCGGCGTGGCAGCGGTAATTAAAGGAAAAGCACGCGCGCCTCGTCCTCGGCGCGCCGCGCAGCCCTAGGCTGATCTTCCTTCTCTGTAGACATCAGCCTCTGGAGTGATTGAGGTGTTACGGTGGCCGCACGGTGGCCACGGTGACTGCGCGAGCGCGCGCGCCGGCTATGGCGTGCGTCGATGGGCTTGGCCGGCTGGGGCGGACGTCGGCGGGCGATTCACTGCGTTGCAACGCCGCCAGAGGTGCTGTCGCTTCGAAGCCTTTACTGGGGCCATGTGGAAGGTGCTCCGGCGACCCGACGATAGCGCGAATGCCGAAAACGCAAGTTTAGCACAAGAATGCGGTCTCCCTTGCACTGGGGGGGGCACATGCATCCGGGCGACCATGCCCCACCCCAGGGGGGGCTATGGGCGCCGTTTTGGGCGTTCTGCAGTGTGTGCGGCGAGCAGAAGGAGATCACACATAGGGTCAACAAGCGAGGTTTCGTTGTGCGTGGGCAAACTTGAGTCGCGACTCAAAACTCAAGATCACAAAGGACCTCTTAACTCACGACTCAAGATCACACAGCACCTCTTAACTCACGACTCAAGATCACTCAGCAACTCTTAACTCAACCCAACTCATCTGAATCAAGGGATGCCCTGGTCGGGCCCCACAGCGCCGAGACGTAGCGTCTTGCCCGCCCGCCGCCGACACGCGCGCCTCCGTGGCATCGGTGACGCGCGCCCGAGCCGCCGAACTCGTGCTTAGGGTGGCCAAACGCGTCGTTTTGGGCATGAAACTCGCGTTTTCGTGAGCAAAAAAGAGGTGGACAAAAAGCGACGCTGCGCGCCCTCCCGAGCCTTTTCAACCGATCGCGATGGAGGCAGCGGCATCCGAGGCGGCTCAGCCGCCTCGTCCGTGCGTGAGGTGCGTGGCGGTCCCAATCGAATGCGCTTCGGAATTCGCTTAGTTAGCCTGCTCTGACACTGGGACCGTCGGTCCTATCGACGCAGGTTGGAGCTTCTATCTACGTGCTGTTCTGGGGTCGCAAAGCAGAAGGATCGCAGCGCCAGCGCGCTCGCCAAGATGCGTGACGTGGTGGGTGAGTGGCGTGGCCGCGCCGCCGATTTGGAAGAGCAGCTGTACGAGGAGCGGCGCAAGCCTGATGAGCGCGTGCGCAGCCAGAATGCCAAGGCGCTTGCCGCACGTGCCGCAGCTGAGGCACGAGCGGCTGCGGCATGTGCAGAGAGTCAGCGGCTGCACGCTCGCCACGTGCCGATGCGCAACGCGCTCGAGCGCGAGCGTCAGGCCCGCAAGGAGGCCGACCGCGCTTTGCTCGAAGAGCAGCAGCGCCGCGAGCGTGAGCGCGAGCGCCTCGAGAATGAGCGCGTGGATGCGCTGCGGCAGCAGGACAGAGAATGGCGCTCTAACAACAAGCGTGCTCTCGAGGCTGCCGCTGCGGCCGAGGCACTCGAAAAGCAGCTTGAACGCGCGAAGCGTCTGAGAGGCAGCGCTTGGGTGCAGGAGGCGGAGCGGCTCGAGGCTGAGCTCGAGGAGGCGCGCACCCGAGCAAAGTGTGCCTACTCCCTCGTCACGGCGCTGCGCCGGAACCAATCGGCTGCGGAAGTGACGCGCCTGCGAGAACAATTGCAGAAGAGTGAGGCACTCGCAGCAGAGGCGCAGCAATTGTCGTCGCGTGCCACAGAGGCAGTTGAGGTCATGCAGGAGGAGTTCGAGAAGGACGCGGCGGCTGCAGCCGTTGTGGCGCGGCGCGCTGCGAAGGCGCACTCGATGGCGCTCAAGCGCGTGCGCGATGCACACGCGGAGGTCAAAGAGCTCAAACTCGACGTGTCGCGTGAGGTTGCCTCGCTGCGGCGACAGGCGGAGGCGGAGGCGCGGTTCGACGAGCTGTGTGCGCGGCTCAACGCCGGAGACGAGCGCGTGCTGCAAATGCAGCATGAGCTCCAGGCGGGCTGCAGAGTCCAGCTGTCGTTGAGTGTCAGCTCTGGTGGCGGGGTGCGTGCTGCCGCCGGTGTGCAAACCAACGAGGCCCAGTTGGCCGAGCTCCAGGCCGACGCACGGCGCGCAGTGGCTGTGACGATGGAGGCGGCGCTGCCGCCGGAATCCGAAAAGCAGCTGGTCGAGGCGGAGATGGCCCGCCGGCTCGGCAGCGAGTGGTGGCTGCAGCTGCCCATCACCAAGCAGCAGTCCATCTGCCGCGTGTGGGCGGCGACTTGCAATGCTCACCGCTGGGTCAATGTGGGCAAGGGCTTCGACGATACCCTTCAGAAAATGTACACCTTACAATCTGCAGCACATGGAGCTCCCTGGTTGTTGGCACAGATGCCTTAAAAGCTGTGCTTGGTGGGGGGGGACTTGGGGAGGGGCACTGTTAAGTCGAAACTTGAAACCATTTCAAAATTAGGCTCATGTGCGCTTCGCTAAGTTTGCGCGCGCCTGAACGCGCAATGCACGATCAACCGGAAAAGCGGAAGGGTCTCGCCGCGTGATGCGGTGGGCCGGCAGCAGTCGGCGCCGTCTGACAGCTGTGCGGCGGACGAAGCGCAGTGCTACAACCGCCGATGTGAATGTTGCCGAGGGCTCTTCGGCTGCTGAAGATGATTGCTGTGCCATCGAAAGCGAATTGGAATGGACTCCTGTTGCTTTCTCGCTTGAGGATATCGTACCATCGCTTTGGCTGCCGTCGTACGTCGACCTATTCCGCGCAGAGCTCGCGCACAATCGGTGCCTCACCGGGCGCAGTGGCAGCGCCCTGGCTCCATCGTCGTATCGGGCACGCTTGACAGGTACTCATGGCGAGGTGTACGATGCGAAGATGCTGCGCCGCGAGCGCGATCAGCTGGCCATTGAGGTACACGCGAACAATATGCGCTGTTGGTCACCTTCGCTGGTCGCCCGCTCGATTGCGTACTTCCACCTGACTTCAGTTTGGCAGAGGTCAGTGGAAACTGGGCAGCGCCGCCTCGCCTCGCAGCCTGCCACGCTCAAAGCACTTCGGTTGATGCGTGACTGCCGCCCTCGCACAGCCTGGGAGCACGGTCGGCATGTATTTGCTTATGCATTTGATCAAACCTATGAGTGGGTTGGCATGCCGAAGCATGGCAGACGGCAGGTGCTGGATACGGTGGATGCCCTTGGAATGCCAATGGCTATCACGCACGAGGTGTACATCAACTCGATCCAGATGCACCTCCCAGCTTCCCTTGGCACGCTCTCTCCAGCTGATATTGCTGCGATCCAAGCTAACCATGGTTCAGCCTACACTGAGGACTACAATGACCTCTTGAGCTTCCTGCGCGTATGTCTCTCGCTCCCTACTCCCTACTGACGCGTCAAAAGTGAACCCCTGTGCTGATCAAGGTCGCCCTCTGTCGCGTCTGTCCCATCGCAGCCACAGGCTGTGGAGCTATACCTTGAAGAGTTTGCTGCAGATGCACTGCTCTCTGTGCAGCAGGCTGCAACTCGGTCGGGGTCTCCGGTCGAACTGCTCAGCCTGCGGGCTCTCGCCCACTCTCTCTTTGGACGCCGTCCAGTCGATCCAGGAGGTCCCTCTGAGTTTGATATCCTTGAGCCCCTCATGAAGTGCAACACCATGTCATACGACGATAGCGTGAAGATAGAGGCGCACCTGGCTGGGCACTCGGGGGCGGAGCGTGTTGTCGACATTGCACTTGGTGACGGCCAGTCCGTCATTCTCTTGAAGAACATGAAGAGGCGGTGGACGCGGCAGTACGCTCGCTGGGTGATTGCTGTAGGTGGCTTCCACGAGCATGCTCATAGCATGTTTGGGCTCAACGAGATGTTTTGGTCGTGCTTGGTGTGCTGGTGCTTGGAAGCCATGCGGATCACCAAGGTGTTTGCGGTCACCAAAGACCTGGAACACAACAACTACGCGCACGTTCAGCAGGCTCATCATGCGATGACGATTGCAATCATGGCCTTTCTGGTTCAGGACGTAGTCGCACCGCCGCCATCTCTGCTGCTCCGCTCCCCAGAGCTGTACCTGCAGCAGGTTCAGTCTGCATCAGGAGTGGTGCTCGTGCGCTATCTTCAATATGCTGGTTTCCCAATCCTGCAGTGGCAACGTGCAGCGCGCGAGGGCGATGGCGGCAAGCTGAAGAAGCTCTTTGCCTATTCGCACCACGTCTTTCGTTCAGTCTGCCATAAACCGGTCTGCGCCCAGGTGTCCTTGATTGCGCTGCTCGGCTTCTGCTGCACCCTACCAGCGATCCAGTCTGTTCTGCTCGCCACTGTGAGCCTTTCGCTCCTCGGACGCGCGGGGTCGAACATGTACACGGATCGAATCCTCGAGTACGTGAACAAGATACAGCAGGGCAGCAAGCGATCCGCGAGCGCTGCTTCGTTTGGAAAGGCTCTTGACTTCACGACCCTTCTGCGCGCCCAGATGCACGTGCGCCATACGTTCCAGGCAGCAGAGACGGGTGCTGCCGAATCTGACGATCCCGTGACCGAGAACATGCTGCGCATGGCGCGCATGCTGCAGGACAAGCTTGTCACTAATCTCGGTCGTGACCTGACCATTTTTGACGCGTACAACCACTGCTGGCACACAGGCACCCCTGTGCCTCTCAACACTGGCGACTTTCGCTATAGACGGCCATGGGAGTGGTATGAGCGGGTGCAAGTCGCACGCTCCTGCGGCAAGCATCGCACTCGGCACGAGACGTGGCTGTCATATGCTGTTCGTTTTGTGCATGAGCACTTCTTCCCTTTCTAAGAGCGCGTGTATGGTTTGAGTGTTTGCATGTATTCCTGTTTGACTGAGCTCACCAGACCACACACACTCCGTCAAGACACTCCCCTCGCCTCCATTCCGTCGCTTATTCCGTATTTCCGTTTGAGATGCAACCCACGCCGGGCGCCTCTCCCAGTGCAGCGCCAGCGGCGAAGCAGCATCGCACGTGCCCCGACTGCCTCTATCGCCCACGCAACAGCCGCTTTGGCTCAATGAGGCTTAGGTACAGTCCCTCTCTCTGCCAGGGTACTAGCTAGATCCGCCGGCGCCGCCGTCCGCTTTCTTACTCGGGTCCCTCATGAGGGACCCCATAAGGGATTGAAACTTGTTTGCATCGAACGATGTAGTAGTAGACATGAAGAGCGACGACCACATGGCTCGGTCCTGGCGCAGCTCGTCAGTGGTCACCTGTGCGGCTTCCACCTGCATGCCAGCCACCGCCAAGGACTGAGATTTAGCGGCAAGATCTGCACTGACTGATGTGAGCTGGGATTCAGTCTGTGCAAGGGAGGTTCGCAGCCTTGCATTCTCTGCCTCAAGGGCCCCTTTCTCTGCCTTGATCTGAACGAGAGTCAGGCGAACGTCAGCCAGCTTGATGGTGAGGTCCTTTACCTCGCCCTCGAGCTCACGCAGCCTCGTTGGGTCGCTGACTTGGCAAGCTACAGCCATAGGAGTCAATCCGACCAAATGGGAGCTCGATGAGGACAAGGAAGATGAGGAAGGCGTGTTGTTCTTGGCTGCTGCTGACATCATGTCACGCAGGTTTTTCGGTTGCGGTTTTCCGTCTCCCTCGTCATCCTCGTCATCCTCGACGTCCTCGACGTCCTCGACTTCGTCCTCTTTCGGAGCTCTCTTTCTACGCCCCCCGCGCACGCCTCTCGCTGGCCTCGGGACCTTGCCCTCAGGGGAGTTGCCACCCATCTGTGCAGCCTCCTTGCCACGCTTCGATTGCGCTGCCTCAGCCGAACCTTTGCCAGCGGCGGCCTCTTTGCCAGCGGCGGCCTCTTTGCCAGCTGCAGCCCCTTTGGCAGCCGCGGCCCCTTTGCCAGCTCCGCCTGCAGCTCCGCCTGCGGCTCCGGCCTGCAAACGAGCAGTCCTTGAGGCTTCGAGCTTTGGGGCCATGGCCACGAGCTCTCCCAATAGGGCTGTGGCACCATCGGTGTTGCGTGGCTCGTAGCCAAGCGCAGACGGCAGAGATGCGACCAGCTGTGCCTTAGCCGTGAACCGTTGCAGAGCTTTCATGCGCCTCTCTTCTGTGTAGTACTGCCCCTGCTCCGTGCGCTCTGCATCGAGTTCAGAGGCAAACGAGGCAACCGCCGACTTGAGGATGGCATTCTCCAGAGCCTCCTTCTTGTCGGCGTCCTCGAAGGCGGAGTAGCTGCATAGGAAGGTCAGAGTGTTGCTCCGGGAAATGAGCCCAGAGTCGCTCAGAACAGAAAAGAGCTCCGAGGACTGCAGCAAGGCCCGCAAACGCGTGTTCGCTTCCACGCCCAGTATGCTTGAAAGCTCTCGGATAGCCTCGACGCGACGCAAGAGGATGGGCGCGCTGCCTGTGAGTGGGAAGCTGTGCGCATAGATTGGGGTCTCTTCGCTGGATTCGATGACCTTGTTGTTGTTTCGCCACTGGACTGAGCGAGGCGCATTGGCTCCGCGACGATTGTGGCCATCAGAAGCAACAGCTGCCACTTGCAAGCCGAGAAGGAAGCTCTTTGACGCATCCCGTGTGTTCGTGACGAGGTCGATTGGCGTTGCCAAGCCGCAGCAGACGAACATGCTCGTAATGCCACCAGATGCATTTGGCAGTGCATATAAGTCCAGAAAGCGCGGAATGCAGCGTGACTCACCGCCGTCACCAACCTGCTGTGAGCAATATGATTGAATGGGGGTCAGTGCGGAGAGCTCTCGCAGCCGTTCGGCGTCGGCGCCTAGCGGCGTCGGCGAGGCGGCGGCGGCGGCGAGGCGGCGGCGAGGCTAGGCAGCAGCAGAGGCAAGGGCGGCGCGGCGAGGGCAGCAGCGGTGATGCCACACCTGATCAACCCTTTGGACGACTGCAGTGTGCCACTGTGTGGCCGAAAAGAGCACATCGATGACATCGAATGGCTTCACAGCCTTGGCTTGCTCGAGTGTGGCCAGTGGCGGTGGTGTGGAGACAGCGCGAGCGCTTGCAGCTGCCGTCCCAGCGGCGCTGGCCCCATGGGATGGAGCAGCAGCCTGCCTAGAGGCGCTCGCAGCAGCTGACAGCACTGCTCGATCTGGTTCGGTGGCGCTTGCAGCTGCCGTCCCAGGAGCGGCGCTTGCACCAAGGCATGGTGCAGCAGCCAGCCCCGCGGAGGCGCTCGCAGCAGCCTCCCTCTCCTCATCATCACCACTACCACTCGCCCCCACTGGAGCCTCTGCTGATTCAAGGCCATGAACAGGCACAGCAGGCCGCGTTGATGAACGAGGTGCATCTACGCCCAGATTTCTCGCGGGCGCGTCTACTGGATAATTGAGCTCAAGCCCTGAGAGAGAGAGGCGGGGGCGTACGCTATGACAATGTGATGTGGGGCAGGCAGGCAGGCAGCAGGCAGGCCAGTGTGCACGATGGTGATGGCAACGATGATGATGAGCATCCTTCCACGAGCTAGGCTCGCGGTTGGATTGAGGTACGGATGACGTGATGGGCAGGCAGGCAGGCAGCAGGCAGGCCAGTGTGCACCCAGCAGCAGAGGCTTGGGAAAAACCTGCGAAGGCATCAACTGGGCCCCTGACAAAGATGCCCTCCTCGCCTTCCAGTTCGTGCTCCGCCGCGTCCAGCTCGGCTGCCGCCGTGGCCGCTGCCTCATGTTCTCCATCGTCGTCATCATCGTCCGGCGGCATGTCCTCATCTTCATCTTCTTCCTCGCCATGCTCTTCGTCTACATCGTCAAAGCCATCCAGGTCTTGCTCGCCACTGGCCTTGAAGCGAGCCCAAATGGGGCAATCTATGCACAAGAGGCGAGATGCGTGTGAACGATCGTGAGCAATCATCTGGCAATCAACGCGACCCTCACAAAAGTGACGCGAGGGAGAAGCTTGCACAGAGCACAGGGTGAGCCTGCAGCGCGTACTCTCAAGCACCCAGGTATGAATGTCTTCGAGCTCGAGCAATGATGGGTACACGCTTCCAACCTCCTCCTTCTTCTTGGGCACGACGCTCGACTGGAAGAAGCCTCCTTCCTTGCGGGTCCGGTCGAGGTCGAGCTCCATCAGGAACGCGTCGAACGTGTCGCCGTGATCAAGGTACCTTTGGTCGGGGTAGCCGAGCTTGTTCCTGCGCGCGAACGCCTTCACCGCCGGGTCTGATGGCTTGAGCACCTCGAGCCAGATGACGTCGGGTGACTGCCGTGAGATCATCGCGTAGACATGCTTTGAGCACTTGAAGTCGCATCCACGCAGACCGACTCCACCGCGGCCCGGCTTCGCCGATGCACGAATGCTCACCTGCCGATCACGCGTGAACATCCCGTGATTAGCAGCCAAGATCGCACCGGCTCCACGGCTGTGGCTTGCGCAGGGCAAGCGGGCGCACCCCAATTGGAGCAGCGATGATGAACCTCTCGTGCGCTTGCGCAGCCGACGCCCTTGTGAACTCGTCCGCCCGCCGCACACGTAGGGCGCCTGTGGTGACGTCGCGCACCACCTGGTCGCGGTTGTAGTTGCTCGGCGGCGGGTTGTCGCTCATGTGACAAGGCTCACTGACGACAAGGCCGGCGGGTGCGCGTCGAGAAACTGCGCACGCGTGGATGCCGCCCTTCTGTGAACATACAGGGTGTTAATTTGGTACAGTACCCTGACACATACCCCCCTCCACCCTGCACAGCTTTTTAGACATCTGTGCCATCTGCCAAGGAACTCCAGGCGCTGCACAAGAAAGCATGCATATTTTTCTAAGGGTACTTCGACGAAGGCATAACGAAGGCATCAAGGAGGCCTTCGATGCGATCAAGGCCGAGAGGGCTGACGGAGCAGCAACGGCAGCGGCTGGCAAGCCCAAGGCGGGCTCGCCCTGGGATCAATTGATCTACGAGGTCACCAAGATGCTGTGCATGAATGCTCGCAAGATGAACGTCGCGATCGGCCAGGACCTGCTTGGAATGCAGGTGGTCGAGCTCAACAAGGATCCGGATGCGTGCGTGCACACGAAGCTCAAGGTGATCATCGGCGAGCGCTTCCTTGTCACATTCACCAACTCGAAAGTCGCCGTCGCCCTCGAGTCCGAGCTCATCCCAGAGGCTGAGAGGCTCAGCACCCTGATGGAGACGCGCCGTGTGCGCAAGGCGACCGACAAGCAGCACAATCGGCTCGAGGCGTCGCGGTGCTCGAGCACTACAAGGATCACGACGAGTTCGACGCGAGGTGCCGCCGGCGCCGTGCCGCCTTTGTCAGCCGTCTTCTTGGGTTTGGGCTTGGGCTTCTGGCCAAATGCGGGCTTCTTGAGCACAGCCCTGATCATCCCCTTCTCGAGGATGTTCGCTTCCACCTCCCATGTGGTCTCCTTGGACGAGTAGCCCTTCCATTTGACGAGAAACTCCTTCCCTCCGCCCTCCACTTGGCGTTCCTCACGTTCATCGACCACTTGACCATGGCTTCGCGTGCATGCACGCGCAGCCGCGTGCCGAGCACCTTGGTCAGGTAGCAGTCCAATGCGAGGGTGCGCTCGGCGGCCAGGTTGTCAATCGGATGGCTCTCGAGCTCGACCCAAGCCTCCTTGGCGAGCGTGGCGCTCATCGCGTCGTAGTCGAGCGCGCCGCCTGGCAGGTGCTCTTGGCTGTGCCGCACCGTCCAGGTACGGGCATGCTCGAGGCCGGCCTTGAGCATGCGCAGAAAGGCAGCATCGCCCCACGCAGGCGTGTGCAGGGCATGCACGAGCAGCGGCTCGTGCTGTAGCGCCCGGTGGAAGTACTGAAGCGCGTGCACGTCGCCCTTCAGCAGCGGCGTCGGGTCGAGGATGAGCACGTCGAGCAGCTTGAGCACCCACTTCATGTACTCGTTGAGCTCGAGCACGTGCTCGATGTGGTATGTTGACAGATAGAGGGGATGGAGCAAGTAGTGCCCGACAATCGCCTTGACACGAAGCCGCCCGAGCCTACACGCGCTCGCAGTGCACGCTCAGGGGTGGGGGCAGCCGCAGCTCGAGCCAGGCAGGCACAAGAGAGCGAGGGGGAGGAGGAGGAGGAGGAGGAGGAGGCAGCAGTACGGCCACCAAAGAAGCCAAAGGCGCCAGCACGAGCACCGGCACCGAAACCGAAGCGCGCGCGCGCGCCCACGGCAGATTCCAAGGGCAAGGCGAAAGCCAAAAAGGGTGCCGCAGTGGTGTCCCAAGACTCATCTGATGATGAGGGGACCCACAAGCCTCAATGCCCTGCCCCTGCCAAGCCAGACTCATCAGATGACGAGCCATCCGGCTCATCGGAGAATGAGTCCGAGTGAGGTGTGAACATGATGTTCACAGTACGGTATGACCATGATAACTTGAGGTTGAGCTGATTGCAGATCCGAAATCAGTGAGAAAAATGATGCTGGTAGCATACTTAACATCCTTGGAATCTCTTAATGGCAAGAATCATGCCGGCACTGGAATTCCGCAGCTTTCACAGACACCGCAGCTGTGAAAACGTGCCCAAAACGACGCGTTTGGCCACCCTATCGTGCTGCTCTCATAGTTCTTGAAGAAGCGGTGCCCATGCACCCGGTCGGGATGCAGCCCGACCTCAAACCCCCATCGAAGGCCCAGCTGCACGAACTCCGCGTGCTGCGCCTGCACGTTCTACCCCAGTCGAACCGCCTTCCACATGTACGGGATGAAGGTGTCGAACTTGATGTTCACGCCCGGTAGCTCACATGCATTCCCCATGTAGACGACCCGTGCCCACTTGTACATGTCGGCGAAGGCGCCCACCGCATCGCTGGACTCACTCCAGCCCCTCGGCAGGCCGTTCCGATAAGAGCTTGCGCTCCCACGTTTGAGACCTTGGCCCACACAAAGAGGAACGTACCCGTGGCGGAGTGCACGGCCGTCTCGCCGGCCGTCTTGAGCGAATCCATGGCGCCCCGGATCTTCTCGATGGCCTCGATGTTGGCGGCAGCATCCAGGCGTTCCGCCAAGATCGCCG
>Ga0210240_101273_pt1 | contig 19496 bp, 9 predicted proteins | sample ChrtobMetP5a_4mM_FD_155463 | JGI IMG/M metagenome (GOLD analysis project Ga0210240, IMG submission 155463) | Chrysochromulina tobin associated microbial communities from unialgal haptophyte culture, Seattle, Washington, United States - P5a_4mM | ecosystem: Host-associated > Algae > Haptophytes >...
TCGCCGCCCTCGCCGCCCTCGCCGCCGCCGCCGCCGCCGCACTCGCCGACTCCTCCTACGCCGACTTCATCGAGGAGAGCGAGGGCCACGACTCCTTGCGCATGGCCACGGAGCACGCACAGGGGCTCGAAGCACACCGACGGTGCCACGCGGGCCGTGCCGACCTCGGCCCCCTCGATCTCGCTGGCGAGATCCGTTTGCGTGGACGCATCGCGCAACGTGGCTCCGCCGGAGCTACTCGGATGAACCTCGAGGCGTGCCAAGCCCTCGCCGGCCGTGTGGACTGCGGCTGCGGCCGCCACACGCTCGAATGCCCACGACGGCGCCTCGAACGCCGTTCTAACGCCCACGCCGCCGCCGGTCTCGCCAACGACGGCGCCTCTGCCGCTGACAGCCTCGTCTTCCACGCTGACCCTTGAAGCGGCCGCCGCCCGCTCAAACGCCGCTCGAACGCCGCCACCGCCGCCGGTCGCGCCCACGACGGCGCCGCGCCCTCCAGGAGCCTCATCCGATCGAGGCACGATCGAGGGCCAGCTCTTGCCTTCGGGCTCGGCCGCCATGGCACGAACGAGTGCCTGGTGACCCTGCGTCGCTCGCGAGCGGCCGGCGGCAGGTGCCTTCTCGTCGGCCTCGTGCATCACGCGCGCCGCATCCCAGATGCGGATGGTGCGGTCGCCGCTCGCGCTCGCGATCAGGCCGCCCGGCAGCCACGTCACCGACCAGACCGTGTCCGTGTGCGCGATCAGCGAGCCGGATAGGCTCAACGCCGCCGGTAAGGCCGTCGGCGCACGGTCACCGCTGACGAAGGCGGCGGCGAGCGAGGCGGAGGTGGATGCGGCCGCAGCCGCGCCGCCCGCCGTGCCGCCGCTGTGCAGTGCCCACAACGAGATCATCGGTTCGCCCGACGAGCTCGCCACCCACGTGACCACATCGCCGCCGCCACCGCCAGTGGGGAGCGGCGAGTGGGCTGCAAGGGCCACGACCGGCATGCAGTGTGCCTCAGGCACCACCGCCCGACACCGGCCCGACACGCTGTCCCACAGCCGGATCGAGCCATCGTCCGAGCCGGACACCACCCAACCCGACGCATCAGCCGCCGCGAGGGACACCACCCATTGCTTGTGCCCGCGTAGCGTGCCACGGGGCGCAATCGGACCCGCGCGCCATCGCCGGCTGAGCTGCAGCGCCGCGCGGGCGCGCCGCGCCCGTGCGGACGGTAGGCTGAGCGGCCAGCGCCGCGGCGTGCGAAGGCCCACCACGCCCTCGATGTCGGCGACGGCCTCCCAGGCAAGAGCCGCGTCGCGCACGCACCGCTTAAAGTGGTGGCAGCACGCGCCAAGGGCGAGGATGTCACGAACGGCTGGAAGCATCGCAAGCACGTGCTCGAGCAGACTCGCGTCGAGCTGCTCCAGCAGCGGGTGTGCGCGCGGTCCGTTGTGCGTGCCAAAGCGCACCCGCCGCCACAGCGCACGGAGCGGCGTCAGCCCGATGCGCCGGGAGAACTCGCCCTCGAGCCTCATCGTGGCGAGCGAAAAGTTGGTCTCGCTCTCATGAGTAATGTTACGCAGCGCGCGCAATCCGCGGCGGCTCATCATCGGATGGAGCGCGTCGTGCATGGAAAATTGCGCACGCCTTTTTCACACTCGTGGCATCCCGGGGACGAACGGAGGGAGGATGTGGTGTTCATATCACAGTCCTGAATTCCCTTTGTAACTCGTGACGAAGATTCCGCCGTCGGTGTCGACTTATTCATACACGGACTTACACGAATCTCTTGAACGAATCTCTTGAACGAATCGCACTGCTCCAGCGTCGTGGCCTTCGTCATGGACGCTGCGGACGTGTCGAAGGAGACCATCGCCAACTGGGTGAGGGCGTCGCTGGCTCCGCCTGCGGGAGCTGTGAAGCTGTCGAGGAGATCTTCTAGAGAGTCAGTTGATCCTGCTGACGTGCATGAGATGGAACAGGCTCAAAAAGAATTCGCAATGCCCACCGCTGAGAACGTGTCAGCGAACAAAGGAGATGACCACGACAAGGTTATGGATGACATGTTCTCCTTCATGCCGTGAGCAGAAATATCCAGCAATCATGGTGGTCGCCCTCTCGAAACCATAAGGAAGAGAAGACCATCGGAGCAACATAATTAGTGGCATGGCACTCAGCGAGTACTGCGGCTGGCAGGAACAGCGCATGAGCAGGAGCCAAGTTTAGAACATCTACGACTAGGTAGACATGGCTGTGAGGGCCACACATTATTTGGACCGAGTTACAGTGTATTAGCCTGGAGACTGTCCTCTGTCGACGGTTTGTCTCCACGGACGTACTGCGTGTGGCGCGTCGGACGATATGTGTGGATGTCGTTGTGTCCACACAGAGTCGACGGTCGTGTGTGGCAATCTAAAATAAGAAAGAAAGCGATCCATCAGGGTTCCCGGCCGTCGGCTGCCCGCTCCGGAGGGAGCGCACGCGCGGCAAACCCGCAGCCCAGAGCCGGCTGCCAGTGCCGCTGCCACTGCAGCAGGCTCAGCCTGCGTTCGCCCGCACCGCCATCGCTCGTTGGCGCGCTGGCGAATGTGTCTGCCACGCGAGCGTTGCGCCGGGCACGCAGGACCTCCGGATGGTCGGCACCGAGGGCATGGGTGAGCGCGTCGGCGACGCCGTGCAGCCGGTGCACGCTCATCGTGAGCGAGGCCGCGGCGGGGACGCCCTCGCCGGCCGCCCTTGCTCCTTGGCTGCCGTTTGTCGGGCTGTCGATCCGCATGAGCGTTGCCATCGCGGCCAGGGAGCGCGTATACTCGCGCTCTCGCACAGGCCAGCCGACGCCGTCGCGGTCGTCGGCGATGCGCGCGAGGTCGGCGGTGGCGAGGGTCTCGGCCGCCTGCGACCTGTCGAGCCGCAGCAGTCCCCAAATACTGCCCGCGCGCGCTGCCCGTACCCAGCCATCAATGTGAGCGTCGGCGGCGCCGCGCTGCTCCAGCAAGGTGTGGTGCGCGCGCTGGTGGGCGTCGAGCGCGGCCTTGGGCTCGTCGCGTGCCTCGTGGAGCAGCCCTTGCACGTTCAGCAGGCAGGCGTGCACGGTCTCACTCGGCCGATAGGCACGCGTGAGCATGAACTGGCTCCGTTTGAGCGCCTTGTCCGCTGCACCCACGTCGCCGGCCAGCAGATGGTTGGCAGCGAGATCGATCAGGCAGCCAGCGATCCCAGAATAATCGTCGTCGCCTGCGCCATCGCGCGCGACCGTCAGCGCCACGTCGAGCGCGCGCCCCAGCGATTCATGCGCTGCCTGTACGTCACCCAGCAGATGAAGAGCCACACCCTGAGCGTTGAGGAGCCCAAGCTGTAATGTGGGCGCTGGCGAGGGCGGCAGTGCCGCCAGTCCGTCCGAAGCCGCGGCCGCGGCCGCCTCAGCGCGCGATGCAGCTAGCGCGGTTGACGCGCGACCAAAGCACTGTGCCGAGCGACGCAACATGATCGCCTTCAGGCCTGCGTCCACAGCTCCACATGTGGGTGCAGGGTGTGCCGGCTTGTCTCGTGAATTTGAACCGACGGGACGCCGTTTCGCCCCTCCCAGAGACTCTTGAGTCTCGCTGGGCTTTCCACAGGAAAATAGGTCAGCAAATTCAAGAGAGAAGTGCCGGCCACGAAAAGCAATCGCGAAAGTACCCGGTTCAAAGACACCGGGGGGAGCCGGGACACACAGGACACACACGGGACACGCGGTACCGAGAAGGGGGGAGAAGTTGGTGTGCGAAGAAAAGAAATTCCCTCGGGATCGGCCCGCCACGTACCGCGTGTATTCGTGAGGTTCGTGTGCCTGTCTCGTGTGTGTCCCGGCTCCCCCACTACATTGTAGTGCTCCCCCCGAGATTGTCTTTTTGAACCGCGTGTATCCGCGTGTCGCTCGCTCGCAGAGCAGCTCTGTGTGAACCGGCTGTGTGCCGGAGCTTGCGGAACCCGAGCGCATGAACACTCACGAGTTCAAAAGGCGTGCTCGCGGAGGAGAAGGTTCGAAGAAGAATCCTTTCATCGAGGCACGTCATGTTGATCGCCGCCAGCATGCTTTTCGGGAGCGACTTCTCGGCTGCCGCCTGCTTGATGCGTTCGATGCCGCCGCCATCTCCACGTCCTGCAACGCAAGGTGAGCTTGAAGCTGTCAATCGCTTGCGTGTGCACAGCAGTCGCATGCACATGGATGCAGACGGAGCTCAGCTGGAGCTACGATCCTCGGCCGATCCGCAGCAGAGGCCGCCACAACACCCATCGGCACCGCGTCAGCGTCCATCGCCTCCTCTCTGCATCGTGGGTGATGCGCCCAACGTGCTGTGGCGAGCGATTAGCCCTGAAGAGCTCAGGGCACACCCTCGCGTGCTGCCTCTGCCTCCATCATCGTGCGTGACGCTCGCTGGGCCGGACACGTTCTGGTGGGTGCGCCAGGATGACGACCTGTGGGACGAGCTGCACGACGGCGTGCTCACCTCGCGCCACCTGCTCTCCGCCCTCGGAATGCGCGAACGGCGTGCTGCGAAGCTGCTCGGCTTTGGGAACCACCTGGTGACACCTGACGCGATTGGGCACGTGTGGGAGGCGCTCTCGCGCCCGCCGCCGCCGGGACGCTTGGATCGGCCGCCGGAGACCGAGGTGCGCGCCGCGCACGCGACCAATCTCGCATTGCGTGAGGCGATGCGCGAGTACGCGCGTGCCGATGGCGCCGTGTGGCCCCCACGTGACAGCGCTGCCAAAGATGCCGAGCTCCGTCGCACGGCGGCGCGGATGAGTCAAGCGAGCCTGAACCAGGTGCGCTGCGCGTGGGGCTCGGCGCAGGAGGCGGCCGCGCTCGCCGCGCTACTCGAGGCTCTCCCCCGTGGAGCCACTCTCGAGGAGATTGGCCTCGCAATCCTATCTCCCGACAATCTGCCAACCGCCGAGCTGCGCGCGGCAGCGCTCGCTGGCGAGCTGCCGCCGCTCGGCGCCTCGCCGGACGCGATGATTCGGCCGCACGCGGGTGCGCCCCTCGAGGCCGTTGAAGTGAAGAACGTGTGCCCCTTCTTCGACCTTCCAGACCGTCCGCGCTCATCCCGTAGCGGACCTACCATAATTGGAAGCGGACCTACCATAATTGGAAACGGACCTGCCATAATTGGAAGCGGCTCTGGCGGCGCAAACCGTGGCACCAACCGTGTCGGCCCGTCGGGGCCCGTGCGTCGATTTGGTGCGTATCCTCGGTACTTGCCTCAGGAAGAGCGGCGGCTGCTCCAGCCATTTAAGCTCAAGGCTCCACACGAGAGCGTGCCGACCATGTACGTGCCACAGGTGCAGGTCGAGATGCTTGTCACAGGTGCGCGTGTGGCGACGTATGTGTCGGCCTCCGCGAGCCAAGGGCTCAACTTGATTCGTGTCGCCCGCGACGATGCGTACCTGACTGAGCTGCTCCATTTCTTGCGCAAGTTTTGGACGTCGGTGCGGCTGCGGCAGCGCCCGTCCGATGAGCTCTTTTGGAGGGGCAGCACTGTGGGCAGCGTCGCGGGCGAGAGAAGGGGCGACCGGAAGGTCAGGGACGGCGCCCTGGATGAAGCTGACGATGTAGCACGGTATGAACGCTTCCTACGGCGCACGCGGGAGATTTCGGAGGGTACGCGCGTCTCGCGGCACATTGCGCGACCGTGGCGGCGGGACGCGAGTGCGAGTGCGGACAGCAAACGGCTCTTTCTGGATGGACGGATCGACGGGAAGGACGCAGGAAGGACGAGCCTTTAAGACGACGAGCCTGGCAGAGAGGCAGAGGCCTGTGAGCTGATGTGATAAACTGTCGGGCCCGGCGCCCGCTCAGGGTCGCGTCCGATTGAAGTCGAAGGTGTAATAGCAAGTACTTAAACAAACCCGGTAAACAGACACCGGGGGGAGCCGGGACACACACGGGACACACAGGTTTATGGAAAACCCGGTACACTTTTCTTGACGAACCGTCCCGATGCGTTCACACAGCCAATTTAGAATTTTTTCATGTCGATAGCGATCGTGGAGTGCACGCTCCTCAAGCGCAGCGAGTGGCTGCACAAGTGGAATGAACGTAGAGTGCGTTTGTTGCCGTCGGTGGATGGAGGCCCGCCGCAGCTCCAGTGGGATGGCGGTGCTAATCTAACCGAGTCGAGCCGTTTGGTTCTTGACGAGAGCACGTCGATGCACGTTGACCTGGACGGCGACCTGGTCATAAACAGTGCACTTACTGGCAAGCACTTAGGCAAGCACCGCGAGATAAGATTCCGTAACAGACCCGGCGAGCAGTCGACTCAGTCGTTGCTGGCCAGCATTAGGGAAACCGTGCGTACTTTCACGGCTGTCCCTGCCCCCACAGCCACGGGAGGCGGCTAGCCAGGCAACCCAACACAGCCTTCCAAGGCACGGGCGATCACACGAATCTGCCAGTGCAATCCGACGAACCCGAGTGGCTTTGGGAGTTTTGCATGGGGTTTGATTTCAAGTCCAAGCGTCCGCATGGCGCTTGGCGCTGCCCGGCCCGCGCATGGGCCATGCCCATGTCGCATGGCCGGCTGGATGGCCGCGGGCGCCTGTGTGTGTTTACGAGCTTACATCATTGTGCAGTCGCGCCGAGTAAAGAAAATTAATTCGTGTAGCAACTTGAGACATGATTGCATGAGAGCGACTATCCCTGGCGTGCGAGCTCCTGCGTGGGCGTGTGGTGGAGCGACGGACACGGAGGGGCGCGCGCCATCGGCCATGGCGCGCGCAGCCCGGCTTATTCGATTCGAATCACGATTGGATGGTCTGCAGGCTGGCCCGAATATCCGCTTGGCGGCGCAGCTCGGCCTCCAACTCTTGCTTGATCGCGGCCACGGCGTTGTCGTTGTCGTCGTCGTCGTCGTCGTCACCAAATAGACTCACCTTCGACTTCGAGGCCGCACCCAGCCACGAGACCGCCCCGTCCTCTTCATCGCCAAAGAGGCTCTGGCTACCCGTCGCCAAGGAGGTGGTGCCTCCTCGTCGCCAAAGGGGTGGGGCGTCTTCGTCGTCCTTGTCGCCAACGGAACTGGCCTTCGGCTTCGGTGGGGCGACCCACGTCTCGGCGTCGTCATCGTCGGCAAAAAGGCCCACCTTCTTCTTTGGCGGGACCATCACACGCTCGTCGTCGTCATCGTCGTCAAATAGGCTTGCCTTCTTCTTCGGCGGGACCATCACACGCTCTGCGGCCTCGTCGTCGTCAAATAGGCTTGCCTTCGGCTTCTGCGGGGGGGCAATCTCTGAGTTCACTGCGGGGGGGCAATGGGGGGTAATCTCTGTGATTAACCCGAGATTACCCCCGAGATTACAATGGAGGGTAATCTCTGGGGCCGCTGGCGCTGACAATGCGTCCCCGACTTCGGCCCGAGCCTCTTCGAGCTCCTTGGCCTCGGTCACCGCCAACAAGTCCTCCTCACGGCCACTTACCGCTGAGCAGAGCGATGTCGCCACCAAGTCCTCCTTACGACCACCATCGCTCTTCTCAGCGGTGCGTCCTTCGTCGACAGCACCACCATCGACTGCGTGCTCATCGGAGGCGGTACCGAGGCTCTCAACAGCCTTCTCAACACGACCACACGTCATCAAGGCCCTCGACACGATTGACTTGAAGCTCCCATCAATCTCATCGCTTGCAGCTTCCTCCTCAGCGTCCTTCGCTGCCTGTGCAGCGGCCTCCTCCTCAGCTGCCTTCGCTGCCAGTGCAGCGGCCTCCTCCTCAGCTGCCATCGCTGCCTGTGCAGCGGCTTCTTCCTCAGCATCTTTCGCTGCCTGTGCAGCGGCCTCCTCCTCAGCTGCCTTCGCTGCCAGTGCAGCGGCCTCCTCCTCAGCTGCCATCGCTGCCTGTGCAGCGGCTTCTTCCTCAGCATCTTTCGCTGCCTGTGCAGCGGCCTCCTCAGCTTCCGTTGTTGGCAGTGCTGCAGCCTCTTCCTCAGCATCCTTTCTTGCCTGTGCAGCGGCCTCCTCCTCAGCTGCCTCTGCCGCAGCCTCCTCAACTGCCTGTTTCGCAGCCTCTTCTGCTGCCCTTTCGGCGACCAGCCTCTCTTCCTCCGCAGTCAGCTGCTCTGCCTCCAGCCGCTTCGACTCGATTAGCTCTGACTCTGCCTTCTCAGCGTCTGCCGCATTCTCCGCCTCCAGACGCTCAGCTTCGATTCGCTCTACCTCCACCCTCGCTGACGCCGCACACTGAACCTCAACCCGCGCCGCCTCCGCTTCAGCCGCGGCTGAAACGCTTGCCGCAGCTTCGTGGGCCGCGGCTTCGGTCGCTGCGGCCTCGGGGGCAGCGGCATCAGCAGCTGCGGCCTCGGGGGAAGCGACATTCGCCGCCGCTTCCTCCATCGCTTGTACATTCGCCCGAGCGGACCTCGTAGCTGCTGCTGCTGCCCCCGCTTCTTCCGCCTCATCTGCAGCCATCGCCGCCGCTGCCCTCGCTGCCGCTGCCTGAGCCCTCGCCGTCTCCACCTCCTCCAGTGATGCCTCCTCCGCTGCCCTGTACTCGCGCACGGCTTTGGCCGCCTGCTCAGTCGCCACACGCTCGGCCTCAGCAATCGCCTCCTCCTCCTCCTCCAACTTCTTCGCCTTCGCCTTCGCCCGCGCTGCCTGCGCTGCCTGCGCTGCTGCCGCAGCCGCCTGCTCGTCCTGCCCCTCCTCGCCACTCTGCTGACGTTGCCGAAGCACCGGCGCTGCGGGCAGATCCTCACCGAAGAGATCGACTGCGGGCTTGGGCGCCGTCGTGACAGCCCACTTCGGTTCCGTCTTGCTCCTCGACGCATGCCCGGGTGCGCTCGGCGTGTTGTCGGCGAGCGAATCGTCGCCGAACAGGCTACTGCTGGCTCCCTCGTCGTCGTCCCCGAAGAGACTGGCGAGCTTCACCGGCGGCTTGCGCGCTGTCTTGGGCTTGCGCGGTGGTGCTGACTTGGGCTTGGGCAGAGCCTCAGGCACGAGATCAGGCTCGAGATCGAGATCAGGCTCGAGATCGGGCTCCACCTCTGGATAACTGCGCCGCGGCAAAGGTGCTAGGGATGGCGCAGCCACCGCCTGTGCCTGTGCCTCTGGCTCGTCGTCCATTGGATAACTGCGCCGCGGCAAAGGTGCAGGGGGTGGCACAGCCACCGCCTCTGCCTGTGCCTCGTCTCGCATTCCAAACGAATCCGGTAGCGCTGCCTTCGCTGGCGCTGCCTTCAGTCCAAATGGATCGGGTCGTGCCTCTGCCTTCAGTCCAAAAGGATCGGGTCGTGCCTCTGCCTTCAGTCCAAATGGATCGGGTCGTGCCTCTGCCTTCAGTCCAAAAGGATCGGGTCGACTGTCCGCCTTCACCACTGCCGCCGCTGTCGGATGCCCCCTTTGCCGCATCGCCCAGCCATCCTCCTCCTCATCCTCGTCATCCTCTGCCTCCCCGAAGAAGGCAAGGAACGCCGTCCTCGGACGCGCCGCCGCGGCCGCCGCAGGATCAATGGTCTCGGACGCCGTGTTGGGCGCCGTGGTGGGCGCCATGGTGGGCACTTTCAAAGGATCTACCGACGGGGTTGGAGGCCTCAAATGGAGAGGCTGGGAGGGTGGCACGTCGTCGTGATGGGCGTCGTGATGGGCGCTCACACGAGCTTCGTCAGGCTCCTCGGGATCGTGGCGAGGCGCCGTGGTGGGCACCGTCGTGTGCGGTCGGTGCCCACCACGGCGCCACGCGGCTTCGAGTGCCTCCTCGTCCTCGGCAGCGTGCTCCTGGGCACGAATTGGCCAGACGGGCCGGCGTGTCTGGCTGCCGCTGCTGCTGCTGCTGCCTCCGCCAGCGCAGAGTACATCGGAGCCGTCTGCCCCTTGCGCGATCTCCGCGATCTCGACGCCGGCCGCGCGGCACAGTGCGTTCAACTGCGTCGCGAGCCGCGTGAGAACGAGCGCTTGCTGTGCCAGCGGCTCGCCCAGCCGTGCGGCGACCTTGACGGCGATCCGCTCGACGAGATGATCCTCTTCGCTCAGGGCCCGATGCGCCGCGTAGGTCTTGCGTAGCCCGTCGCTCGCCTGCTGCTGACCGCTTGCCCACCCTGACGGGAGCATCGCGCCAGCTGGCGCACTCCTCGCAGCCCGTGCCTCTGGAGGCATAGCCCCGGCTGCCGTAGTCGCGGTCCGTGCTTCCCGGTCGTCGTCAGCCGCTACTCCTTCTTGAGCTCGTCTCGCCTCGAGTGCTCGTTCTACCTCGGCACGTAAGCGCTCGTCTTCCGCCTCCTCCTCCTCTTCCTCCTCCTCCTCCTCCTCCTCCTCCTCCTCCTCCTCCTCCTCCTCCTCCTCCTCCTCCTCCTCCTCCTCGTCGTCGTCCGGGGCTTCGTCATCCTCGCCTTGGTCCTCCATCTCGGCCGGTGCATTGAGCGCGCTAGCAGCGCTCGCGCGCGCCCGGTTGTCTGCAAGGATGGCCTCTGCCGTCGGATCTACCCATAACCTAGGGTCTGGCCCTTGCCGCGCAGCGTCTTTGCTCATCGTCGCATTGACATGCTCACGAATGCGTTTGGTGACCCCGAGCAAGCCTACGCCACCCGTGCTCTGCTCAGTCAGAATACCTGTGCCAGCCTCCTGATGGAACAGCACCCAGGCACTCCAGCGCGAGCGAGCAGCCTCTCGTGCGGCGGCCTTGTCAGGGAAGCGTTCCATGTCAAAGGTGCCGATGCCAGCCTCACTGACGAGCAGAAATGGCAGCCTGGCGGCTACTTGGGAGGGGTCCATCCAGATGGCCATGATGGCGGCCACACACACAGCCGAGGCCTCCAAGAATTGTCGGACGCGCCGGTGTTAACACACGGCTCTGTGAATTCAAGTGTGAATAGTTCGGAATTCTCCGGAGTCTCCACACAAGCGTAACGTTCATGAGACGCTTGGATTTTGTATGGACGTGCTCGCATTGCCACGTCGTGCCTAGGTACAAAACCATCGGTCGATCATGGATCTATCTCGCGCCTGACTAACTCCTCAGCCCTCCTGAACTGAACGTGACGCTCAGCGCCCTCGCCGCGTATTCGTACACCATGAGCGTGATCGTCGCCTGCGGCGTCGAGCGCAGCATGTGCGGCCAGATGCCACGGTAGAAGCCGGCGAGGCCATCAGCGCGCCAGATGTGGCGCACCACCCCGCTCGTCGTATGGAGGACGATTGCGTCCCCGCCCATCACGGCGCGCTGCTGCATGCACGAGCGCATGACCTGATAAGGGTAGGTGGCGAGCGTCGCACACACCTTGGAGCCGGTGGTCGCCAGAAAGAGCTCACGCGCGCTCAGCGGCGTCGCGTCCTCGGCCGCGGCCGCGGCGGCGCTCGCGGCGGCGGCGGCCATGCTCGCGGCCACTTGCGCGCTCGCGCTCCCCGCGTGTCCATACTGGTCGTGCGATTGTGACAGCGCGAGCGCCGCAGCGCGCTCCGCACTCTCGGCCCGCCGTGAGCTCGCCAGGTGCAGCTTGGCGTTCTCGTACACGAGGAACTGGATCGAGCCGTGGGAGACGAGGAGCATCGACGGGCCGATGCCGCGGTAGAGTGATAGCGCGCCCTCCTCCTGCACCATCCGCCGCACAGCGTGCCAGGTGCCGGAGTAGTTGTCGCGCTGCGAGATGGGCAGCAGGCCCTTCGGCAGGCCGGTGGCGCTCGTCGGCGTGTTCTCGGTGCGCAGCTGCAGCTGCAACCGCGTTTTGATGGTGAATATGGGATGCAGCATTAGCGTCGTCATCGCGCCGGCGACCGTGGCCGAAGTCAAATAGAGGCTGGTACTCTCGAGGTGCTGCTCGGCAAACAGAGTCTTGCACCGGTTGTAGGCGTACATGTAGACGGCCCACGAGCCTGTGTTGCCGATCATGTTGGGCGCGAGGCCTGCGTAGAAGCCGAGCGTGCCCTCGATCCGCAAGATCGAGCGGCACGCGTCGAAAAGGCCGTGGTAATACGGCAGCCGGCGCACGGCGCCGCTCACGACCTGCTCCTGCACATGCAGCCTCGTTTTGATGAGGTCGAGCGGATGCAGCAGCGCCGTCGCGAAGAAGCCTGCGCAGCCGCCGGCCATCAGGTGGATCGATGGATCAGCCTCTGTCTTGGGCATTATCCGGCCTCGCAGGGTGCGTTTTCGTGCCGACGATCAGCACGTGGACGATACATGTATCGGGACGCCTCCAAGGAGACCGTCTTCGTGCTCGGGTAGATTGTAACCGCCCGGGTCTCGTGACGAAATTCGACAGTTCCTTGGGAGACGTGTCGACCCTTCGAAGACAACATCGGTTTCCCACAGAAAAGCGACGTCGCGCGGACTGGACGATTGCGCGATCGCCTGGCGCAATAATCGCCACCGATGGGCAAGCGGAAGGTCAATTATATGGGCGACGGTCCGCTCCCAGCGCCCACGGACCCGGCCGATGCCAACCAGACACTCCTCACGGCCGCGGACATCGCCGCACGGCGCGAGGCTTCCAGAAAGGCCAAGGCCAAGGCGGAGGCCGAAGCGCCGAAGCCAGCCACGGTGCAGTCCAAGGCGCAGGCCAAGAAGCTCGCGCAGATAGCGGACCGAAAGCGCAAGGCCGCCGAACGTGAATCGGTGATGGCGTCACTCGCGGCCAACCAGCTCAGCAACAGCCAGCTCAAGCTGCTGAGCTCGAGCGGCAGCCTCGGCCAGTCACAGAGCAAGCGCCAGCGGCTGCAACGCGCGCTGCACGCGAAGCGTGAGGGTGCGACGCTCGACAACCTCGAGCCGCTTGAGGTGGAGCGCGAGGTGCCGAGCGACGACGAGTATGAACCAGCAGCCTTGGCGAAGGTGGAGGCCAGCAGCGTCGGTGGCGGCGGCAGAGGCGGCGGCAGCGGCGGAGGCGGTGGCGGCGGAGGCAGCAGCAGCAGCCGGGTCGCCGCCGGAAGCAGCAGCACGAGCATCAAAAAGCCTGCGACCTCGAGCGCCACTGTCGACGTCCACGGCGCCGACGAGGATGACGATCTCGACGATCTCGATCTCGGGGACGCCCAGGACGACGCCTACTGGGCGCGGAGGGCGATGGGGTTCGGGTCAGCCCTGCAGGGACTACAGCCCGGAGCGTCGGCGCCCGGTACGGCGCCCGCGCTCAAGGGCAAGCGCCAAAAGGCGCGAGCCGCGCCGCCGTCACGTGACGAGTTGGCACCGGCGGTGGTGGACGAGGCCATGCCGAGAGCAGCCAAACCGTCTGACGAGCGTCCCACGCAAGGCGCTGTGGTGAGCACTTGCATGCAAGGCCGGTCCGCCGCACGCTCGTCTGACGAGCGTCCCACTGTCACCAAGCCTGTCGCCGCCGCCGCCGCCGCCGCAGCGACAGCTGCGACTGTCCAGGCTGCCGCTGCGATGGGCTCCGATGCGTCCGCTGCGCCGTCGTGCCATGCGCCGGCCGCGGCCGCTACCAGCTCCGCGCCGGCCGCCGTGGCCGGCGTGGCCGCCGTGGCCGCCTCCGCACCGGCGCAGCGGTTGGTGCGCGAGCAGTTCCGGACGCTCGGGCGCGTGCGCGATGCGATCCGCAGTGCGGGCGTACGCCGCTACCGCAAGTACGACCACTGGGCGTGGTACGCCTTCCCGACTTCCAAATCGGGCGACTCGGACCCGGCCGACACAGCGCTGCGCGACGCGGCGGACGCGCGCGCCGTCTTGGGCGCGCCCGAGCCACGTGGCGCATGGACGGCGGTGCTGGAGCTGCTCGCGAATGCGTGCGAGGCGCAGCGGACACGCCACGTGCTGCCTGCCATCGACCATGGGCGTGTGCGGTTCTTCGTGCAGGAATGGGCACGGCCTGATGGGGTCTTCCATCAGGTGGCGGCGGAGCATCCGAGATTTGAACAGGCGCTGATGCGGTTCGCGAAGGTGTGGGACTCGCTCGCGGGTCGGGCTGAGGTGGCAACGGGTGAGAAGGGCGCTGTGTTGGGCGAGGAGGCGAAGGACGAGGAGGAGGCGGAGGACGAGGAGGGCGAGGACATGGAGGAGGACGAGGAGGAGGACGAGGATGACGAGGATGAGGAGGAGGAGGAGGGCGAGGACGACGACGACGAGGAGGAGGGGGAAGGTGGTGAGGAAAGCGAGGTGGACGAGGAGGAGGAGGAGGAGGAGGACGACGACGAGGATAGCGACGAGGAAGGTGAGGGTGCGACGGAGACAGGTGTGAAAGAGAAGCCCCTGAGCGCCCTTGCCCAGGCTATCCTGGCGATGATGGATCCCGCCGGCGCCGAGCTCACCGAAGCGCAGGCCGAGACTGAAGCCGTTGGGATGGGTATCCTGAGCGGGCGGCTCCAAGGTCTTCACACCTCCCGCGCGGGCGTCGAGCAGATGCGCAGGGCGCAGCCCAAGTTGCCCGGCCTTCCACAACTGAAACACGCGCCGGAGGCGGAGCCGGCGGCCATGGAGGACGAGGACGCGGCGGCGGCGGCGGCGGCGGGGGGGGCGGCGGCGGCGGCGGGGGCGACCAAGGGAAGAGTCAAGGGGCGTCCGGCAGTGCGTGAAGAGCGCGTCGGTCGGCGACTTGTCACCGACACCCTGAGCGTCGGCATCGAAGGCGCCGCGGGGGGCGAGGGCGAGGGCGAGGGCGGCGGCTCGTCAACAAGGTATGTCAAGGTCCATCGGCCGGAGAAGATTGAGCTGGCCCGCGCCCAGCTGCCCATCTATGCGGAGGAGCAGCGCATCATGGAGGCGCTGCACGACTCCGATGTGCTCATCCTGTGCGGCGAGACGGGCTCGGGTAAGGCGACGCAGCTGCCACTGGGAGGACCGGCCTTGCATGCAAGTGCTCACCACAGCGCGCGGACCCTCCTGCACAGGTAAGACGACGCAGCTGCCTCAGTTCCTCTACGAGGCTGGCTACTCGCATCCGCATGCGCGTGGGCGCGAAGGGCTCATCGGGATCACGCAGCCGCGTCGCGTGGCCGCGGTCTCGATGGCCCAACGCGTCGCGTACGAGCTCGATGTGCCCCTCGGGCGCGAGGTCGCCTACCAGGTGCGTTGATGGCCACTGGGAGGACCGGACTTGCATGCAAGTGCTCACCACGGCGCTTGACCACTGGCTGATGGCCACTGAGGACCGGCCTTGTATGCAAGTGCTCACCACGGCGCGCGACCCCTCCCGCCAGGTTCGCTACGACGCGGCGACCGTCGGGAGCGCGTGCCGCGTCAAGTTCATGACGGACGGTGTGCTCCTGCCCGAGCTGCAGAGCGACCTTGCATGCAAGTGCTCACCACAGCGCGGTCCCTCCCACCAGGTGTGCTCCTGCGTGAGCTGCAGAGCGACCTGACGCTCTCGCGCTACTCGTGTCTCATCCTGGACGAGGCGCACGAGCGGGGGGTGAACACGGACCTGCTGCTCGGGCTCCTCTCGCGGGTGGTGCTGCTCCGTCGGTCGCACGCGAGTCAGCAGGCGACAGGTGGCCAGCTGGCGGCGCCCGGCACGGCGCCGGCTGGGCCGCTCAAGCTGGTCATCATGTCGGCGACCTTGCAAGTGGACTCGTTTCGCGCCAACCCCCGCCTCTTCCCCGACCCCCCGCCCGTGCTCAAGGTGGACGCGCGCCAATTCCCGACCTCTGCCTTGCATGCAAGTGCTCACCACGGCGCGACATCCTCCCTTCCCCACAGGTGGACGCGCGCCAATTCCCGGTCACCACGCACTTTAGCCGCACGACGCCCGAGGACCACCTGGTCGCAGCCTTCCAAAAAGTGACCCAGATCCACGCGCGGCTGCCCCCGGGAGGCATCCTCGTGTTCCTCACTGGCCAGGCCGAGATTGAGGCGCTCATCAGCCGCCTCACGCGCCACTATGCGCGCGCGGCGAGCCGGCGCGCCTCGGCGGCGGCCCGGCAGGCGCAGGCGAAGGCGGCGGCTGCGGACGCGGCGGGTGAAGCAGCCGTAGAGGAGGCGGCGGCGGCGGCGGCGGCGGCGGTGGAGGAGGAGGAGGAGGAGGCGCAGAGGGCGGCGGCGGCAGGGATGGCGGCGGTGGCGCGGCTGGAGGCGGATGAACCACGCAATTCCGAGGGATGGCTGCTGGGAGAGGAGGCCGAGGCGGCGGAGGACGCGTTTGAGTCGCCCCTGCCGAAGCGGGTGGCGCCAACGGAGGCGCCGACGGTGGCAGGAAGGAAGGAGAAGGCGGTGGACGAGGAGGGCGAGGACGAGGGCGAGGAGGTGGACGACGAGGACGAGGACGAGGACGAGGACGACGAGGACGACGAGGACGACGAGGACGAGGACGAGGAGACCGAGGTGGGTGGGCCTGTGCTGATCCTGCCCCTGTACTCGATGCTCCCCGCGTCCGAGCAGATGCGTATCTGGACTCCACCGCCCGATGGCACTCGCCTCATCGTCGTCGCGACCAACGTGGCGGAGACCTCGATCACCATCCCGCACATCACGTACGTGGTCGACTGCGGTAAGTTCAAGCAGCGCACCTTTTCGGAGTCATCTGCCGTCTCGAGATTTGAGCTCGAATGGATCTCGCAGGCCTCGGCTGACCAGCGGGCGGGGCGAGCAGGCCGGTCGGGCCCCGGACACTGCTACCGGCTCTATTCGTCCTCCGTCTTCTCCAACGTCTTCCCGCGCTTTGCGGAGCCAGAGATACGGCGCGCGCCGGTCGAAGGGCTCGTCTTGCAGATGAAGGCGATGGGTATCACGCGAGTGGCGACCTTCCCTTTCCCGGAGCCGCCCGCTCTCGAAGCAGTCCATGCGGCGGAGCTCTCCCTTGCCGCCCTCGGCGCCATCGCGTCGCCACCCGGCGGCGCCCAAGCCGCCGCCGCCCACGCCGCCGCCGCCGCCGCCCACGCCGCCGCCGCCACTGCGGGCTCCACTGACGGCGCGCCCGTGACGGCGCCCGCATGCATCGACTTGCCCGTGACGGCGCTGGGCCGGTTGCTGGCGCGCCTGCCGATCGCGCCGCGCCTGGGCAAGCTCTTGCTGGTGTGTCGGCGTGATGGGCTGCTCCGCCACGGCCTGGCGCTGACGGCGATGCTCGCACAGCAGGATCCGTACGTCTTTGGCCGCGCACCCGCCCACGACGACGCGACGGCCGGCATCAGCTTCGGGAACGACGGGAACGGCGAGGACGAGGAGGACGTCGGCCGTGAGGGAGGCGCCCACCATGGCATCGATCGGACTTCCATGACGGCCGCCGAGGCGGCGACGTTTGACGCTCGAGTGGCCTCGCTCCCACCGCGCTGGGTCTGCGCCCACTCCGACGCTCTGAGTCTGCTCGGGGCGTACGTGCAGTGGCGGCAGGCGGGCGCGGACGAGGCGGCCGCTCGGCTGTGCGGCCTCGTGTTCAAGGTGATGCGCGAGGCGGAGCAGCTCGAGGCACAGCTCCTCAAGTTGCTCGTGGGCCTCTTCCCTGATGACACCAGCCTCGCGGCCCTCGCGTCCAGTCGCGTCGTCGCGAGCGCCTCCACGGCCGACGGCGGCGCCTTGCATGCAAGTGCTCACCACAGCGCCGAGGGTGCGCCCGCCGTGGCCGCCGCCACAGCGCTCGCGCCGCTCGCCGCGCCTGACGAAGCCCAAGCGACCGCGCTGCGTCGAGCGCTCGTCTCGGCGTCTCCAGATCGCGTTGCGCGCCTCGCGGCGCTGTCCGACGCGCCCGCCGACCGCGCGGTGCTCTCGGCGGCGCTCAAGGAGATGGTGCCTTCGCAGCTACGACGCGCCTATCTCGGCGCGAGTCACGCGAGCGGCCGGCTGCTCTGGCTCCCGCTCAAGACGGCGCTCGGCCAGCTCAAGCCGCGACCGAGCTACGTGGCGTTCCTCGAGGTAAGCGCTCACCACAGCGCCGACGGCAAACGGCCGCGGCATGCGAGTGCTCACCACGGCGCCATTCCCCTCCCTAATCAGGTAAGCGCCGACGGCAAACGGCCGCGGCTCGTGCATGCAACGGCCATCGACCCTGCATGGCTCGTCGAGGCCGCGCCGTCGCTCACCAAGCTGGGCGAGCCCGTGCTCGAGCTGGCGCCGCGCTACGAGCCCGTGCCCGATACGACGCTCTGCTGGCGCACGCCCACGTACACGGGCCGCGCCCTGAGCTGGACGCTGCCGGCCGTGCCCCGCCCGCCGCCGCCCTATCCGCCATGGCTCGCGCCCTCGCTCTTCGGGCGGGCTCTGTGCGCTGGGCAGGTCCTCAAGCCCCTGCGAGCCCTCGCGGACGCCTTCGAGCCTCGCGCGCGTTTGCTCACCACCGAGGCGACGACCGACCGCGCGGTGCTTGCGCTGCGCGCCGTACTGAGCGCCGCCGGCCTCGTCAGCCTACGCGCCCTCGTCGAGGCATGGGCGCACGACGCACGCTGCCTGCTCAAACCGCTCCTTTCCCTACTCGACTCGTCGCGTCGTCCCGAGCTAGTGGAGCTGTGGCCGCGGCTGCTCCTCGCCGCCGAGCGAGCGGACGCCAAGCGGCGCCAAGCGAAGACGACTGCATGCTAGGTTTGGGAAAGTGGTTGCCAAAGAGAGCGGACGCCAAGCGGCGCCAAGCCGCTTAGGTGAGCTAGGACCAAAAGCGAGCGCAGGACGTCCGCAGAGGAAGAGGTTTGGGTTGCGTCGTCTCGGCGTCAGGCTGTCTGTTCGCGTTTCTCGTGATAATAAATCCAAAATCCATTTAAAATCGTGAAACCCGGCGGTGTGTTTTGCGTCGCATGCTTTCTACGATGCCGATCTTACGCTCGCTGTGGAATCAACGGACCTGCGTCCTGGCTGAGAAACCGAAATGAACGTCGTCGTCCAGGTGCTTCTCGAGTTTGGCAGCCTCCTTCAGGTCGGAGACGATGAACTCGCGGAACTCTTCGCCCTCCAACATCCGCCTCGCGAGGGTCACGGGCAGGGGGCAGAGCTCGTCGAACAGGCGCAGCTGGCTCGCCACCTCGGTGGGTTTCGGGGTGACAATGGGCTTGGGCTTCGCGGCGGGTGCCTTCCTCCCAAGGATCGCCTGCATCGGGTCGACCGTCATGGGCGCTTCGGGCGCGCACTCTTTGGCCAAGGACTCGATGGCGTCAACGCGTGCGTGCGCCCACTGCGCCGCAGGCGCCAATGGGCCGCCACGGGGTCCCGGGCGGCTGTTTCCCGCAGCGCCGAGCTGCTGTCGCATGGGCGACGCCCCAGACGCCGCGTTTGCGTGCTTGCCAGCTAGGAGCCACAGCGCCAGCTTGCGCTCGTGGAGGGTGCGGGCACGGCCCTCATCTCTCGCCGCGCGCTCGGCGAGCTCGGCCCTGCGCCTCGTCTCTGCCGCCGTCCGCACGACCTCCACGATCGCCCTCAACGCGCCGGCGGACTTGTTGATGGATTCGTGGACGGGTACCGCGATGGTCAAGTTGGCGACCAGAGCTTCCAGATGATTGAGTCCGCCTTCCAACTCCTCGTCCTTGTATGACGCCACATCGCGCAAAAGAGCTTCGAGCGCTGTAGCGTCCTCGGAAAGCTTGCGCACGATTGGCTTCAATAAAGTTATCGAGTCGCTGATGGCCATCGCCTCGCTGCCGCTGCCTGTGCAGGCCTTGCCACTGCCGCTCGATCCGCC
>Ga0210240_101312_pt1 | contig 18986 bp, 12 predicted proteins | sample ChrtobMetP5a_4mM_FD_155463 | JGI IMG/M metagenome (GOLD analysis project Ga0210240, IMG submission 155463) | Chrysochromulina tobin associated microbial communities from unialgal haptophyte culture, Seattle, Washington, United States - P5a_4mM | ecosystem: Host-associated > Algae > Haptophytes >...
GTGCCCACACCTTGAGCCATGCGGGCGTTGATGAAGGAGGCAATCAGTGGTCCTCAGTGGCCATCATCAGTGACGTGCCCACACCTTGAGCCATGCGGGCGTTGATGAAGGAGGCAATCAGTGGTCCTCAGTGGCCATCATCAGTGACGTGCCCACACCTTGAGCCATGCGGGCGTTGATGAAGGAGGCAATCAGTGGTCCCCAGTGGCCATCATCAGTGACGTGCCCACACCTTGAGCCATGCGGGCGTTGATGAAGGAGGCAATCAGTGGTCCCCAGTGGCCATCATCAGTGACGTGCCCACACCTTGAGCCATGCGGGCGGCTGGTCCTCATCCCGAGAGATGATCTTGATTCCTCCAAAGGGCATGTGGATCCACTCGTCCGCGTAGTCCTGCTTGGGCAGCAGCTCGGCCGTAATCTTATCCGAAGTGCCCACCGTGGTTGGATCGACCACTTTCTGCACCGCCCAGATCATGAGCTGTGTGTTCTCATTCGTAGACGTGTAGAACTTGTTCGTGCGCTCCTCAGCACTGCGCTCGCTCCGCAGCCACGCGTCGGCTCGTGCAAGCTCGCGGCCGTTGAGCGTGTCCGTCATCTGCTGCAGCTCAAAGGGCGTTGAGTTGAAGTAGGTGACCTTGATCTCCTCGGGAGGCATCGCAGGTGTGGAGCTGCCGCCTTTGCTGCCCTTGGGAGCGGATCTGTGCGCTGACCAGAGGCGCTTCACGCCACCGTACGGCGTGGCGGCGCGCACAAAGGCGCGCAGGAAGGCAAAGATGGTCTGCAAGCCAAACTCTTTGCCGGGGCACGCGTGCGAGCCAGGGCTCGCGAGGTCCGGGGCGAGCGCAAAGTCCGCGAAGTTCACACCGAGCCGATGGTAATCGGCGACGCTTCGAAGCTTGAAGTATCTGATGAGGGTGCAATCAGCATGCACTCAGTGCTCCTCAGGCGCAATCAGCATGCACTCAGTGCTCCTCAGGCGCAATCAGCATGCACTTAGTGCTCCTCAGGCGCAATCAGCATGCACTTAGTGCTCCTCAGGCGCAATCAGCATGGCCTCCAGCAGCAATCTCTGTGGCCACGGCAGCGCGTTCTCGACGCATCGGGCGCCATCAGTGGCAATCAGCGTGGCCATCAGTGGCAATCAGCGTGGCCATCAGTGGCAATCAGCGTGGCGAGTGTGTACTCGGCGTCATCGCCCCAGACGGCGGGATCACGTGACGCCTGCATCAAGTTGAGCATGACGCAGCGCGGTGGGCGGTTGCCATCCGAGCGCTCGAAAAAGGGTAGAATGAACACCGGCGAGAAGAGCCGAATGATTTCGAGTACGTACCTGATGAGGCACGCGATCAGAGGTCGTCACTGGCCATCGGTGGCCCTCAAAAAACCACCCGTGTCCATCTGTGGCCATGATCAAGCCATGATCAGGCCACAATAAGGTCATCATCGAGTGATACGCGGCCACCAGTGGCCGTCCGTGGAAGGCAACGTACGGTTCGATGTCCTTCGGCTGGTCGAGCGAGAAACCCTGTGGCAGGTGCCGTTCTCCCCAGGCAGAGTACGGGATGGCGAGGGCGTACCTGATTAGGGGCAATTAGAGGCAATCAGAGGTCATCAGAGGTCATCAGAGCTCATTAGGGAGGAGGGCGAGGGCGTTCCAAATTAGGGTGGAGGGCGAGGGCGTACGCGATGACGTTGGGCACCGAGATGCCGCCCGCGAAGAGGAGCGCGTCCATGAGCATGCTCGCCAGTTGTGTCACCTTGGCCGGCCCAAGCGTGCGCATCTCGTCCGGCGAGATCTTGTGCAGCGCTGCCTCATACCGTGTGAGCCACGAGGCCTTCTCTTCAAGTGTCTTGTCGACGCCGAGCGTGGCGCGCAGCACAGGCATGGCCGAGGATGGCACACTGAACGCGACGAGGATCTGTGACTGGAGCTTCGCAAACGTGAGCGCCTCTGCGTCCGTCAGCTGGATCCCGAGCATCACCTGAGGACGGAGGCGATCAGTGGCAATCAGTGGCAATCGGTGGCAATTTGTGACTGTCACCGGTCATCAGTGGCAATCAGATCCCATTCGCGAAAGTCAGCGGTCATCAGTGGCAATCAGTGGCAATCAGTTACTGTCAGCGGTCATCAGTAGCAATCAGTGACCAGTAGCTGGATGCCAAGCATCACCTCGTGCTGCAGCTGGCACACGAACATCTTCGTGTCGGCGCCGACGCGCAGTGTGCGACGTCCGGCGAGGAAGGCGGCGGCGCGCGCCTCAAGCCATGCCAAGCCACCAAGGGCATCGAGGCAAGACGGGCCACACAGCCTGACGAAAATTGGACGTGGTCATCAGCGGTCATCAGCGGTCATCAGTGGTCATCAGTGCTCATCAGTGCTCATCAGTGCTCATCAGTGCTCATCAGTGCTCATCAGTTGCCACACGCCTGACGAGAATTGGACGTGCCCACGCGTGCGTCTCCGTCGGCGCGGAGAGTGCGATGCCGTGCCATGGTACCTCGGGCCACATGTGCTCATTCAACGCCATCACCCCCAGAAAGTTGTGGCGCTCGGCGGTGCCGTCGTGGTCGTTAGTGCCGAGCTTGTGTCCGAGAGCTCGCAGCTGGCTGACCACCTGATGAGGCACGCCATCGGAGGTCGTCAGGTGCAATCATGTGCAATCATGTGCACTCAGATCTGATGAGTTCGCAGTTGGCAGACCACCTCACGATGAGAGCAGTAGGTGATGCAGTCCTCGACGAAGGGACCTTGCCACTCCCACCGCTCATTGGAACGGCTGAGCACGTACCTGATGAGCGACGCACTCAGCGCTCATCAGTGGCAATCAGTGCTGGACACTCCCACCGCTCACGGGAACGGCTGGAGACGCTGTGAATGTGAACGGCTGGAGACGCTGTGAATGTGAACGGCTGGAGACGCACTTGGACGCCGCGTCATCACCAGGTTTGGGCTCCTGGTTCCAAGCGACCGCGAGGGCCGCGACGTTGCGGTAGTACAGCGCCCCACCGGCCTGCTCGTTGAACCAGCCACTCAGCTTGGAGGTGAGCCAGCCCAGCGGCGCCAGCAGGCTCGCACCGAGGCCACGCTCCGCTGCGGCAGCCTTCTCCTCCTCGTCGCGCAGCTCTGCCTCGAGCGCCGTGGTGAGCTCCGCGAGCAGCGCTGCCGACACGCGGGCGCCGGCCATGATAGTGAGGCTGCCTTGCGCCGGTGCGCGCATCGGGTACTCGCGGCGCTCGTCCTCGTGCTCCCGCAGCGCCGCCAACGGCACCATGCACTCACCCATGAAGTCATCACTCGACAGGTCATCCTTGTCAAACACGCGGCAATGCAGCTCCCAGTCGGCGCCAGGAGGCGGAGCAGCGAAGCGGAAGGCGAAGTTCCAGGTCGGGGACACGGTGTTCCAACACGTGTCAGAGACACGCTCCGTCTCGCGCGCCTTGGCGCTCCACGCTGCGCCCACTGGCCCCAGCCGAATGATGACAAACGGGTCGGCAGGGCCCATGATGTCCACGTCCCGGCTGAGCTTCTGAGCCTTCTCGATGAGGATCGCATGGGGTGTGGCTTCTCTCACAGGGGCTTGATGCTCCGCGCCTTCCGCCGGTGCTCGTGATGAAGCGCCGCAACCCATTGCTGCCCTTCGACTTTCTTGTGTCCATGCCATCCCTGTGTCCATGCCATTCAGTATGCCATGTTGCCATTCGGTCCTGCGTGCGCGCATCCCGCTTGTGTGCATGCCATGAGCACACGCGCATGGAGAGAGTGCATGCGCGCATGGAGAGAGTGCACGCGCGCGCAGAGAGCTGCAGACGTTGGCGAGTGCGGAGCGACGACTGGCGGCTGACGAGGCGAGCGTGAGCTGAGCTGAACGGCGTGAGGGAGAGGGTTATCGGACTGCGCCTTCATTGCGCTGCAGCACGGGCCCTCTCACTTGCGCTGGTCATCTCGACGAGCGTGACGCGGCGCCAGCCGACCTCGAGCACCTCGGCCGACATCACGTTAGGATCTCTCCGAGCTCAACGCGGACAAGTACTAGAAGCGCGCGCATGAGAGCCTCGGCGTCGTCCAGAAGCGAGCAGGTGCGCCCACCGTCGGCGCGGCGGTTCGGGGGCGTGGGGAGCTCTACGAACTGGATACCGTGGCGGGTGATGGCGGGGCTCGGGACGCGTCGGCGGGCGAGGTCCGATCCAGCGAGTGCAGCCGACAGGGGCCGGTCCCTTGCGTGCTGCCGCTGGTGTAGGTGACCTGACGCACAGGCCGCGCTGCAACACCACTGTTGACTACGAGAACTTCTTGGCCGACGACAGGCTGGGCCCGCGAGCGGGCTTTCAGACCACGAGCTCTTCGGTCGACGCGGCCAGCCAGGCGCCTATCCCCTCTTTCTCTCCCCCAGTCCCCCCATCTTATGCTCGACGCCACGGTCGATCTCGAGCCGATTTCCTCACTTCGGCGTAAGAGTGGCGCTCATCGGCTCGAGATCGGCCCGTTACTTCTCACCTACTTGTTCTCCGAGGGCACGTATGTCAGCACTTATGACGTGTCACCTCTAGATGGACCCCCTTCGTCATCTCCGCCTACTCCCGTCCTCCCCTGCTGGCTTCCGGAGCACATTCGATAGGCTTCCGTATGGTTGTCTGTTGTTTATGTATAGACTTGACTTGACTTGACTTGACTTTCGAGGGCCTTTCTAAATTAGGTTTGGGTGGGAGCAATGTTCACATCAGACGAGAAAGGTCTTTAACGACAACGAGAGTACCGACCTTGGCTCCGTTGGCTAGCCAAATCATGGGCCCTGGTCGCGCCGACAGGGAACCGAATGTATCCTGTTAGCGGCCCCTGCAGGAATCCAGCTGATGCTGTTCAACACAACGCGCAAGCTCCGGACCCCCAAGCACGAGAGTCTCTATCGCTATGGACGGAGTTGTGGCCGAACTTGTCTCATTCACATGAACAGGCAGCAGCAAGGACGGCTGCACAGAATGCTGCAGGGCAGAACAAGAAACCTTCACTCGCGATTTCCTCGCAGCAACACCCGGGGCGCGGATGAAAACATCGTGGGAATTACTCGTTGCCGCCGCCCTGCTGGGCGCGTGCGCCGAGAGCGCAAAGTCACTCGACCAGCACGTCGCCCCGACGCATGCACGCCGAGTGCTGTTCGCCGGTCTGCATTCGCCGCCTCGAGAGAATCTTGCACCACCGCAGCAACCGCTGGCGTCGCCGCCTTCGTCGCCGCCCTTGCCGCCTAAAAAGCCTCCCAGACCAGCGCAGCCTGGCTGGCACGTCGAGCGCCAGGGCCGCAGGCGTTACCCTCCCCCACGGGACTATGCGCAGGAGCTCCAGCCGGGCGGCCACCCGACGGCGTTCGCACCACCCAACTGCTCGGCACGAGGGCGGGTGGGCTGCCTTGCGATGCCGAAGCCGGCCCGTGCGAAGCCTGCAGAAGGCGTTCGAGCTGCGCTCTTGCCACCTACGTGCACCTTGTCCTCCGAGCCGGGGTGCCTGCGCCTTCCAAAGCCGTTGGCGAGGACGGGGCACGAGCTGCTTGATGGTGACGGACTTGTACTTCGATTCAGGAAGCTTCTGCCCAGCGGCAGCCCGTCCACGACATCGCTCGCGGTGGCGGACGTGGACGGCGACGGCGACCTCGACGTGCTGCTTGGGAACGACGGCGATCCCAGCCTAGTGCTGCTCAACGCGGGCGACGGCACCTTCCCGATGAACATCACGCTGCCCGGCGGCGGCGCGACCACGCTTTCTATCGCGGCGGCGGACGTGGACGGCGACGGCGACCTCGACGTGCTGCTTGGGAACTGGGGCAGTTCCAGCGTAGTGCTGCTCAACGCGGGCGACGGCACCTTCCCGACGAGCATCGAGCTGCCACTGATTTCAAGCTTTTCTACTCTCACGGGCAACAAGTCGATCACGTACGCGATGACGTACGCGATCGCGGCAGCGGACGTGGACGGCGACGGCGACCTCGACGTGCTACTTGGAAACAATGGCAGTCCGAGCCGAGTGCTGCTCAACGCGGGCGACGGCACCTTCCCGACGAGCATCGACCTGCCCGGCGGCAGCGCGGTCACGCGCTCGATCGCGGCAGCGGACGTGGACGGCGACGGCGATCTCGACGTGCTGCTTGGGAACTGGGGCAGTTCCAGCCGCGTGCTGCTCAACGCGGGCGGCGGCACCTTCTTGACGAGCATCGAGCTGCCCGGCGGCGGCGCGAACACGCTTTCTATCGCGGCGGCGGACGTGGACGGCGACGGCGACCTCGACGTGCTGCTTGGGAACTGGGGCGATCCCAGCCGCGTGCTGCTCAACGCAGGCAACGGCACCTTCCCGACGAGCATCGCGCTGCCCGGCGGCAGCACGTACACGAGCGCGATCGCGGCGGCGGACGTGGACGGCGACGGCGACCTCGACGTGCTGCTTGGGAACTCTGGCAGCAGCCGAGTGTTGCTCAACGCGGGCGACGGCACCTTCCCGACGAGCATCGAGCTGCCCGGCGGCAGCGCGGGGGGCACGAAGTCGATCGCGGCGGCGGACGTGGACGGCGATGGCGACCTCGACGTGCTGCTAGTAAACGTTGGCAATCTCAGACTCCAAGTGCTCCTCAACGGGCTCAACGTGGGCGACGGCACCTTCCCGACGAGCATCGAGCTGCCCGGAGGCGGCGGCGGGGAAAAGACCTCGATCGCGGCTGCGGACGTGGACGGCGACGGCGACCTCGACGTGCTGCTTGGGAACTGGGGCAGTCCCAGCGTAATGCTGCTCAACGCGGGCGATGGCACCTTCCCGACGAGCGTCGAGCTGCCCGGCGGCAGCGCGAACACGTTCTCGATCGCGGCGTCGGACGTGGATGGCGACGGCGACCTCGACATGCTGCTTGCAAACGTTGGCAGTTCCAGCGTAATGCTGCTCAACGCGGGCGATGGCACCTTCCCGACGAGCATCGCGCTGCCCGGCGGCAGCGTGGGGGGCACGTACTCGATCGCGGCGGCAGACGTGGACGGCGACGGCGACCTCGACGTGCTGCTTGGTGGAAACGAGGGCCCCAGCCGAGTGTTGCTCAACGCGGGCGACGGCACCTTCCCGACGAGCATCGAGCTGCCCGGCGGCGGCGCGACCACGCTTTCTATCGCGGCGGCGGACGTGGACGGCGACGGCGACCTCGACGTGCTGCTTGGAAACTGGGGCAGTCCCAGCGTAATGCTGCTCAACGCGGGCGACGGCACCTTCCCGACGAGCATCGAGCTGCCCGGAGGCGGCGCGATCAGGTTCTCGATCGCGGCAGCGGACGTGGACGGCGACGGCGACCTCGACATGCTGCTTGGGAACTATGGCAGTCCCAGCGTAGTGCTGCTCAACGTGGGCGACGGCACCTTCCCGACGAGCATCGAGCTGCCCGGCGGCAGCGCGAACACGTTCTCGATCGCGGCGGCGGACGTGGACGGCGACGGCGACCTCGACGTGCTGCTTGGGAACGATGACAGTTCCAGCGTAGTGCTGCTCAACGCGGGCGACGGCACCTTCCCGACGAGCGTCGAGCTGTCCGGCGGCAGCGCAAACACGCAGTCGATCGCGTTAGCGGACGTGGACGGCGACGGCGACCTGGACGTGCTGCTCGGGAACGAAGGCGGTCCCAGCCTTCTGCTGCCCTTTATCAGATGCTCTCAGCCTGGCACTGCACGCAGCCGCTTCGGCAACGGATGTGTTCGCTGCCCCGCTCCCTCCTCACGCCGCGACGACAGTTTTGATATCTGCTTCGAGTGTGAAGAGCACACGGAGCTCGACTACCGCGGCGAATGCTCCTCCTGCAAGCCCGGCAGCGATCGCTCCGTGGGAGCCGCGGAGTGCACCGCCTGCCCGCGCGGCAAGCGCCAAGGTAAGGCTGGCACATTCTGTGTCGACTGCTCCCCGGGCTCGTACGCTCCGTATGACGGCCTCTTTGGCCCCACGTGCTCGACTGTTGATGCAGCCGCGAGTCTGGTTGCAGCAGCGCCTGCCGTAATACCGGTACAGATCGTGGCAGCCCTCCTCTCCATGGCTGCACTTCTCGTGGGACTTTGGTTGGCGGTTGCCTGCTGTCGCCGTCGCCGTCGGCGGCAGCTATGGCACAATCACATGTGCACCCAGCAAGATGAGGGTGTGAGCCTTCCGTTGGCCCAGTTGCGGGATCCTCTCAAGAGTTCGGGCGGAAGCTCCGACGCGGCAGTCCCAAGTGTGAGTTCCGACGAGTCGACGCACCTCGAGGTGGTGGACTTCTCGACGCTCACGATGGCCAGGCCGATCGGAAAGGGCGGCTTCGCAACCGTCTGGATGGCACGGTGGCAGGGCACGACCCTGGCTGTCAAAGTCCTTCACGTGGCGAATGAGAACTTTGACGGGTCGGCGCTCCAGGAGGTGGCCATCCTTCGTCGTCTGCGCCACCCGTGCATCTGCGCCCTCTTCGGCCACATGCGGTTTGAGCAGCAGCCCGCGCTCGTCCTCGAGTACATGGCCGGCGGCTCGCTCGCCGCGTACCTTTTCCAGCCTTCTCCGACGTCAAACGGGCATGTCCAGACCGGCCTGCACGACGCGTTCTCACGGGGGCTTTCGAGCCTGGCTTCCTTGTACCATCGTGTCACGAGTGGGGCGAGGTCCGTTTCCGCACGTGAAGCGGCGCCCGACGGCTACACACTGCAGGAGGCGCCGCGGTATCCGCGTCCAGCAACCCCTGATTTCGACAAGCACCTTGGGTTTGCTGTGCAGCTGGCAAGCGGGCTGAGCTTCCTCCACTCGAACGGCATCCTGCACTGCGACGTCAAGACGGATAATGCTCTGCTCGACGTGACCCTCACCGTGTGCAAGCTCGCCGACTTTGGCTTGGCGAGACTCTCCCTGAACCAGGTGAGGCGTACCGGGGGGGGCGCAGGCCTCCCCTGGGGGGGAGGGACACTGCGGTATCTGGCGCCTGAGATCGTGGAGGCGAACAATGCGAGCCTCGAACGTGGCGACTGTAGCAGCGTCAGCTCCAAACACCGCACGCTCGTCAGCTGCGCGGACCGCACGGATGTCTATGCCTTTGCACTGCTGCTCTATGAGCTCCTGCATGAGCGCCGCGCCTTTGAGGCGATGTCGGGGATAGATGCCTGCCTCAGCGCCATGCGGGGGCAGCGGCCGCCGATCTCGCTACCCCCCAATCTCCATGGGCTCGCAGACCTTATGCAGGAGAGTTGGGCGCAGCGCCCAGAGGACCGCCCGATCATGAGCACCGTGCTCGAGAGGCTCGAAGCGTGCATGCAAGCCCATTGCGTGCGATCAGGCAAGCAGCCGCAATCTGTGATCTCAGAGGATCATGCTCATGGTCACGCTGAAGCATCCTCCTCTCGGCCCACTCATGTGGAAGCATCCTCTTCTCGGCCCACTGCTGAAGCATCCTCCTCTCGGCCCACTGCTGGAGCATCCTCCTCTCGGCCCACTGCTGAAGCATCCTCCTCTCGGCCCACTGCTGAAGCATCCTCCTCTCGGCCCACTGCTGCGCCTTCGAAGACCGACCAAATCGGAGAGCACATCCAGCGCAATCTCCAGTTTTGGCGCAACCTCAACATACACCAACCTTGAAACGGCTGTCGATAAAGGCGACGCGGCCGACCGTGTCGGCGGCACGCCCTACCGCATCTGCCGACGGCAGAACATCAACCAGGCCAGCTACGACCGCGCTGGCGCTTGCGCCACCACCACGTCCGCTGGCCGCCCCAGCACCTCTGGGTCAAAGTCGCGGCCGAGGAAAACGAGCCCCCTGTGGCAGCGCCAGCCCCCTGTGGCAACGCCAGCCCCCCGCCATTTGCGTAAGCTGGCACACGTGTTCGTATGTGGGATCGTGTGGTGTGGTGTGAATGAAGCCTGGTGCGGGTGGGGCGGTGGCCTGGGATGATGTGATGATGCCGCTGTCGATGAGCCTGTGAGGCCGACCGCGGGCGTATCTACCATTGATAAAGCCTGGTGCCTGTCGTAGAGCCTATGAGCATGAGGCCGACGGCGGGCGCGTAGTCACTCGTGATACATTTCAATGTACATGTACCGAACCCTATTCGATACGCATACCTCGACCGGCGAGTTCCGCGCGAGAGAAAGCTCGTTACGTGAATTTTTATGACTGGCGTGGAAGGTGAATGAAAAAACGAAAAATGTCCGGACGGGGGCGGCTCTAGCGTCTAGGGATCATTGCTAGGGATTCGAATCGAGTGCGTTGTTTCCTTCTTTACATAACCGCTACGGGACTAGCCCACCCGCACCCCATCGCGGCTCGCGGCCATCCGGGCGCTAAGAAGAAAGAACGCGGGGCGCTCTCGACGACTCGATCGAAACATCGAATAGCCGGCAGCTACGAAATGACAAGTTTGAATAATGAATTCGAGCTACACGTAGTTAGTATCAAAGTACTGGCCTACTGCCAGACAGATGACAGTGTCATTACGAACAGATCCACAGTTTCACACCGTCATCGACACACACCGGATCACCGTGGGGCGTGGGCGCGGGCTCGTCTGGACGTGACGTACTCTGCACCTCTCACCAGCCTGTCGTCCGCTCGCGTTCGCGGACAGAGGCTTTTGCGGAGCCCGCGCGGGAGCGCGGGGTCCGAGAGCGACGCGCGAAGCGCGGAGCGAGGTAAGCCGCCCCCGCGCTCACGCCGGCGCGCCGCACTTTGAGATTTGCGGTATAGCTGTCGTGTGTAACTATGCGATTGCGAAGCAATGCGTGTTCCGCTTCCGGTGGCGTGTACGACCTAAGCCGCATCTCCCCCCTCAGCCTGTGCCTCGCCACGAGCCTCGGCGGCCAGACCGAGCAGCGTGAGGAGCCGCGGGCGGTGGCGCGCGAGCTTGGCGCGGAACTGTGCACGCGCGTGCCTGATGACGGAGGCAATCAGCATGCAATCAGCATGCCATCAGCATGCAATCAGGGTCGAGGATTTGGCGCGGAACTGCGCACGCGCATGCCTGATGACGGAGGCAATCAGCATGCAATCAGCATGCAATCAGGGTCGAGGATTTGGCGCGGAACTGTGCACGCGCATGCCTCTTGAGACGCCCGTAGTGGATCCGATGCCCGAGCCAGATGACGGAGGCAATCAGCATGCAATCAGCATGCAATCAGCGTGCCTCTTGAGACGCCCGTAGTGGATCCGATGCCCGAGCCAGATGACGGAGGCAATCAGCATGCAATCAGCATGCAATCAGCATGCAATCAGCATGCAATCAGCATGCCTCTTGAGACGCCCGTAGTGGATCCGATGCCCGAGCCAGATCTGATCTGGATCGAGATGCGCCGAGGTCCACGCGCTCCCGCCCGCCACCTTGCGCCTGCCCTGTGGAACGCCATTCGTTGCTGCCCAGCGCTTCGGTGCAACATCCTGTGGCCATCAGGGGCACTCAGAGGCACTCAGAGGCACTCAGAGGCACTCAGAGGCACTCAGAGGCACTCACTAGCCCTCATAGTGGCACTCAATGGCAATCAACGGCCAGCACCTGCGGTGGCTCGCGGCTCCACGAAGGCGGTCGGCGCTGACGCCTCTCACGCACGCCGCCCGGATCGCCGTCGAGGGCGCCGTCGCGGGCGCCGTCGCAGGCACCCCCACCCGGTTCACTGCTGCTGCCGCCCGCCCCATCGCTGCGTGACCCTCCAACCGGGCGGCGGGCGAGTTCATCGGTCGCTGCAGCGCCCGCGCCGAAGCCGCCGCCGCCGTCGTCGTCGTCTGGACTGCCGTGCAGCTCCGGGTGTGAATGTGAAGAGCCATGGCCGTCCTCCGGGTGTGAATGTGAAGAGCCATGGCCGTCCTCGGACGCAGGGGCGGCTGCATGCCGCTCCTGAGTAGGGGCGTCATCAGCGGCTGCTTGCCGCTCCTGAGTAGGGGCGTCATCAGCGGCTGCATGCTCCCAGATCATCGGAATTTGGGTCGAGCCATACGTGGGGGCGCCGTCGCGAGCGGCTGCATGCTCCCAGATCATCGGAATTTGGGTCGAGCCATACGTGGGGGCGCCGTCGCGAGCGCCGTCGGAAGCCGCCGTGGCGCGCGCGGCGCTCGCGACGGCGCTCATCGACACGGCGCTCGCGACGGCGCTCATCGACACGGCGCTCGCTTCGCCTCCCGCGTTGGCGCTCGCGACGGCGCTCGCGGCGACCACTTCCCGTTTGACCGGTGCGCCATCACGACCGTCCGCCGCCTCGTCGAGCGTCGTCCTGAGCAGCTCGTCGCGCGTCGTCCTGAGCAGCTCGTCGCGCGTCCAATCCATGCCCTCCGCACCCTCGGCCTCTCCACGTCCCTCGGCTGCTGCCGCTGCCAGCGCACCTGCCGGTTCCGCCTCTTCGTCCTCGCCCTCCTCCTCCTCCTCCTCCTCCTCCTCCTCGTCCTCCTCCTCGTCCTCGTCCTCGTCGTCCTCCTCCTCGCCTTCTTCGCCGCCGCCGTCGTCCTCGCCATCGTGCTCACCATCGGCACCCTCGTCCTCGTCATTGTCCTGGTCGCCTGTGGCCATCCTCGCCGCCGCCGCCGCTGCGGGTGCTGCTCCCTCTGCCTCGTCGTCGTCGTCCTCCTCCTCCTCCTGATGATCCATGACGGCCCGCTGCTCGCGCAGGTACAAGTGCTGCCCTGGTGGGAGCTTGGTGGTTTGCAGCGGCCGACGCGCCCGCAGTTGCGCCGCCGTAGGCTCACCGAGCGGGGGCAACTTGATGTGCCGAAGCGTGGGAGCTGGGGCGGTGCTGCTGCCTCCGGACATGACCGCCGAATGAGCGTGTAGCCACGCACGGGCGAGCTCGTATCCGGAGGAATCCACCAGACGGACGCTGTTGGAGGCCGAGTCCATCATGTCGCCGCCCTCCATGCACAAACGACTTCCGATGGGGCCGAAAAAAGGGTTTCACAGCACAATCGCGTGACCAGAAGGGAAACAGCTGTTTGAAGACTGGCATAACTAAGAACTTGCGCCGATCCCGCGAGATGCAGCCCTCGACCAATTGCCGCGACCGATTGCCATCGATCGCTATCAGCCTCCAGAAATGCGTACGGGCCTGTACACGCTCTGCGGCGCGCTCTCTGCGGCGGCGGCCTTCCGGCCGGCCGGCGTGGCGCTGATGCCAGTGCACGCGCCCTCGCCCGTGCTGCGCGCGGCGCACGGCCTCGCGATGACGGCGGCCACTGGGGAGGTGCCGTCCTTTGTCCAGACGGAGATGCGCGGCGCTGCGATGGCGCTGCACACGCGAGACCAGGCGCCGCGCGAGGGCAAGCAGCCAGCCCAGCGGCCGATGAGCTCCTGGCAGCCGACGCGCGCAGACTACCTGCAGTTCCTCGTCGACTCGCGCAAGGTCTACAGGACGCTCGAGGAGATCGTGGAGGAGACGGAGATGTTCGCGAGCTTCCGCGCGTCCGGGCTGGAGCGGGGCGCGGCGCTCGACAAGGACATTGCATGGTTTGCCGCAACCCACGGCGAGAAGGAGCCGGCCGTCAAGTCGCAGGGCGAGACGTACGCAGCCGAGCTGCGGAAGATGGTCGCGGACGGCGAGCTGGAGCGCTTCGTGTGCCACTTTTACAACTTCTACTTCGCGCACACTGCCGGCGGCCGCATGATCGGCAAGCGGATGGCGGGCATGCTGCTCGACGGGCACACGCTCGAATTCTACCAGTGGGACGGCGACGTCGATCAGGTGCTGCTGCCTGGGCTCCGCACCAAGATCGATGCGCTAGTGGCCGGCTGGTCGCGTGAGCAAAAGGACAAATGCCTCGCCGAGACGGCGAACTCGTTCAAGGGCGGCGGCGCGATGATGCAGCACATCAGCCCGCCCAAGGAGTAGGCGGCAGTAGGCTGCTGCGTGGCGCCCCCGCCCCCTCGCGGTGCTCTGAGCGCCCATTATGGCGTGACACGGCGACAGACTACGGTACATGGGGGGTCGAGGCACCCCACCGCGCGAGATCAGAGACACGGCGACAGACGACATACGGACATGGCGGGGTGAGGCACCACACAGCGCGGGGTTGCAGCACACCCGCGCCCACCATGGCGCCCACGCAGCTTCGAGTGGCGCGTGCCCACTGTATGGCGCCCATGCAGCTTCGAGGGACGGCTTTCACCACTACTTATCATCGACATCTTGTGTTTAGCACGCCACACCGACGCGCGCGTGTAGTCGGCTGCGGCTGAGGAGCCCCGCCTTTCTTTCTGCGTGTGTTTACATAGACCAGATTTTTGCGGTGCCAATAGAGCGCGCGCTGCAGCGGGCGCCGCCGAGACGGACGACGCGCTCGCGAGCGACTGTCCATCTACAACGTCGCTCCGGCCGCGCGGCCGGGGCCCGCCGCTCCCCCCTCGCGCCGCCAAACATGCCCCTCCGCACGGGATGGTCCTAACGGGGATGGTTGGGCACAGACCACATAATTGTTATCGACATCCGAGATCCGTTCAAACTTCAATCCGTTTTCAATGATCAATCCCCGCGGTTACCCCCGGGTGTACGTAACGTGCTGAATAACGTGCCACGCGCACAGTGCGAACCCGACAAAGCTCATGGGCGACACTCTCCAACGCCTCATTACGGCACGCCAAGGCCATACAGCAACCTTTTCTCTGTATCTCCACTGCTACAGGGGCACCCCCATGATCAAGATAAGGTCGAGAAGGCCGAAGCCAAACACGACACGGGCTCCTAATAAGCCCTTCTTGGCGTTCAGCCCGCCACCTGCCGCGGCCATCCCCGGCCCCCGTGCCGACACAACCTCTTCCGCTGTCGCCGAGGCCGCTGTCTCCATGTTTGACGAATTAGGCTGCCTTGCGCTTCTTGCCTACTCCGGCAGGCGGCGGCGGCTCGGGTTCGTCAAACATGGCATCCGCGAGCGCCTGCTCCTTTTGCGCATCAAACTCGGCGACGCGCTTGGGAGCCTTCTTACCGGTATCCTTACCGGTACGCGCCGCCGCGGGCGCCGCAGGCTCTGCTGCGGCCACAGGCGCCAGGGGCGGCGCTGCCGACTGCTGCTGCTGCTGCTGCTGCTGCCGCCGCTGCTGCTGCTGCTGCTGCTGCTGCTGCTTTGCATCGAGGTAGTACCCCAACCCCTGGGCCCCACGCTTGAAGACGTACCCAATGCGAGCGCCCCCAAACTTGGCCGCCTGGACGAAGGCGGCGGTGGCGCTCGGGACGGCGCTCGTGCTGGCGGCGGCGGTGGCGGTGGGCGTGGCTTCCTTGGCTTCCTTGGCTTTCTTGGCTGGCTTGGCTGCCGCTTTCGCCGCCGCGGCTGCCGCCTTCGCCTCCGCTGCCTCCGCTGCCGCCGCTTTCTCCGCCGCCGCCGCCGCCGCCTCCGCCTCCGCCGCGGCCGCGGCCGCCGCCGCCTTGAGCCTGCTCTTGCTCAGCGCCGCCTCGGCCTTGGCTGCTTTTTTGTTGATTGATTTGGTAAGGAGATTGCGCACCGCATCAAGCTGCTGCGGCGCCGGTGCAGACGCCCGCGACGACGCCGCGCCCGCGCCGCTGGCCACGGCGGCGGCGGCGCCCGCGTCGGCGCTGCCCTTGCCAGCTCTGGCTGCCTTGGTGTCATTGACGCTGCCGCCTGCCTTCGCCGCTGCCGCCTTGGCGTTGCCCACCTGCGGCGTCACGCCCGCCTTGGCATTGGTGGGAACGTTCACACCCGCGTTCACACCCGCCTTGGCCTCCTCCTTCACGTTCACACCCGCCTTGGCCTCCTCCTTCACGTTCACACCCGCCTTGGCCTCCTCCTTCGCGATCGCCGCCGCCTTCTCAAGCCGTTGCTGCAGAGCGTAGAGCCGAGGGCGCGGTGGTGAGCACTGGCATGCAAGGCAGGTCATCAGAGGCCATCAACGTACCTGCAGCTCGTAGAGTTGCTTCCCGAGGGCGCTGTGGTGAGCACTCGCATGCAAGGCAGGTCATCAGAGGCCATCAACGTACCTGCAGCTCGTAGAGTTGCTTCCGGTTACGCTCGTGGGTCGTCTTCGCGCTGGCCAAGTCGAAGACACGCTCAGCGAGCCACCCCAACGGTCGCGGCAGCGGCACCTCCTCGTCGTCCTCGTCGTCCTCGTCCTCGTCGTCCTCGTCGTCCTCCTTCTCGTCCGTCTCGTCCTCCTCCATGTCCTTCCCGTCCGCCTTGCCCCGCCGCCGCGTCAGAGGCTCAAGGACGCCATTGACCACCCGTTGGATAACAACCGAATCCTCCGCGACGCCCAGCAGCGCCACAAAGGGCTCGAGGAGCACGCAGACGGCCTTCTCGGTGAGCCCGTCGGCCGCCTCGCGCCCCGTCGCCACGATCGCCCAAAAGTAGTCTGCCATGAAGAAGCGGATCGAAGCAGGGCACTCGACATTCAACGGTCCCGCTGAGAGTGCCGCGGCGAACGCTTGCAGCTCGTCGTCGGACCAGCCGGACTCGCGCACGCGCGCGACGCAGTGGACGAGCGACCGGCGGATCAGCTTGTAAAACTTGTCGAGCCGCAGCCGGTCGATGCCGGTCCACTCGCGCACCATCGTCTGCCAGAAGACGCGCACGAAGAGCCACTCGCGCCCTGGGGCCACCGAGTGGACGAGGCCGCCGAGCTTGTCGGCGAGCTCGGCCTGGACCTTGGGCTTGTCCGAGTGCCACATGCAGTAGAAGAGCGCCTTCCAGATCTTTCGCAGCTCGAGCTCCTCGATGTCGTGCGCGCGCCGCAGGTACCGCTCGAGCGCTTTGACGGCCTTGTCGCGAACGTCCTTGTCGCTGGATGCCAGCGCCTGGCCAAATTTGGGCGTCGGCCCAGAGAGAGCGGCCTCCTCGGGGCGTGGCCGCGACGAGGTCGGCGAGGTGGTCGCAGGGGCCTTCTTCTTGCCCATGTGTCTCGCGCGAGCGTCGGGTCCGGCCACTTGTTCAGGCACGTCGCCGTGTTCACCACGGCGCCTCCATCAAATTCGTAAGGCGAGCACATACGGGAAAATGTACGAATCATTCTCGCGCACTCGCGAGTTTCTATTCACGCTCTTAAAGAGTCCGGGTCGCGTTGGACGACCTTCCGGGACATGCCTTGCGGCCCCGTCGCACCCATCCGAGAACACAATCGAAAACGAGCCTGTAGAGAAGCGGTGCTTCAAGAATCGCGAAGTAACGGTCTACCGGTACGTGCTCCATGCTTCGTCTGGAATGGAAAACCGAGCGTCCCACTGTCGCGTCCCAGCAAACTTGCCAGAGTCCTCGCCCTTCATCCCTCCTCCGCAGAGGGACGACGGAAGGAGAAGCAATGCCGAGGCGCAATGAACGCGCACCGTCTGGAGCTGACTGGCTGGCGCCGGAAGCGGCCGTCGAAATCGTCATGCAGGACGAGGGTCTGGTCGGCTCGCGCTATCCAGCCATCATTTTGTCTGTTGACCACGCCCAGAAGCAGGCTCGGGTTGAGCACGAGCAGTTACTTGAGGATGATGCTGCAGATGCACCACTTCGCGAGAACGCATCATTCGCGCAGATCACACCACGCCCGCCACCGCCACCCGCCGATTTTGCCAAGAGCCTGTGCGTTGGCATGCCACTCGAAGTTTTCCATGAAGATGGATGGTGGGAGGTGACCCTGCACGAAATCAAGCGCGGCAGCAGTTCGCAGATCAACTATCTGGTCCGGAACGACATGTACCGCACCAAGCGCTGGGTTGGCGTGGATGCGTTGCGGCCGCGGTGGCGCTTCTCGAGTGGCCACTGGCGAGCTGGAAGCGTCCCTGGCCCCGACGCAGAGGAGGCTGAGGAGGATGAGGCGGAGGAGGTGGAGGAGGCGGAGGAGGAGGAGGAGGCCGAGGAGACGGCGAGAGCCCCAGCGCCGCAGCCGCTCACGGCAGACGAGGCCAGGGCGGCCGCGGCGGCCGAGGGGCTCGAGCTGGTGCCTTCGTCGAAAGGTGAGACGGGCTTCAAGGGCGTGACCAGGAGTCATGGCAAGTACACAGCGCAGGTCTGGGAGAACAAAGACAAGCTGCGCTATCTCGGCATCTTTGCGACACCGGAAGAGGCGGCCTTGCACTACGCGAGGCATATCGGGGCGGAGCAAGCGGCGTTGGAGGCGGCGAAGGCGGCGAGGGCGGCGAAGAAGAGGGGAGGTTCTGTGTCGCGGGATGATGATGTCCCCCCAAAGGAGCTTCCTGATGAGGATGCGAAAAGGAATGCGCTGGCTTCAACAGAGAGTGCTAGCCGACCGAAGCGGCGGGCAGCAGTTGCGGCTGTTGAAAAAGCTGGCCGCTGCCTTCAGATAGAGAAAGCTACCATTGAAGAGGCATGCTATGGCATGCCAATTACAGTTCGTCAGCCGCAGCCGTTTTATGTCGGCCAACGCGTAATGGCACGCTATGGATTTGATGCCGCCGCCGTCCGCAAGCCCACCCGCTTCTATCCTGGCGTGGTGCGCGCAGTGCATACGGCGCCCGGCGAATCAGCGTGCTATGATATCGAGTACGACGACGGCGATCGTGAGGTTGGCGTGCGGGCAGATCTGGTCCGTGACGTTTCAGGCGACGCCGATAAGAGAGTGTGCGCTGCCGCCGTCCCCTGGCAACTGCCATCGCTGTACCAAAGTGCGCCGAAGGAAAAGAGCACCGTGCCACAGCCGCTCACGCGTGAAGAGGCCAGCGCGGCCGGGCCACCCTTGCTCAAGCGGCCCCCGGGGCGTGCGCCTGGGGGGAAGCAGTGGGATCCGAGGGCTGGGTGGGTACCAGTAGAGGCGGCGGAGGAGGTGGCGGAGGAAGAGGCGGCGGAGGAAGAGGCGGCCGAGGCGGAGGCCGACGCCGAGCCGATGAACAGCGAAGGCGAAGGTTGCGATTTGGGTTCCACTCTGGGGCCCGTGGCGGCGCCAAATATAACTCGGTGTGAGCAACTAGGCCCCGAGCGCGACCTCGAGCAACAACCACCGCTGCCGCCAACGCCGCCTCCACCGCCGCCTCCGCCGTCAACTCCACCGCCGCCTCCACCGCCGCCTCCACCGCCGCCGCCGCCTCCACCGCCGCCGCCGCCG
>Ga0210240_101327_pt1 | contig 18860 bp, 18 predicted proteins | sample ChrtobMetP5a_4mM_FD_155463 | JGI IMG/M metagenome (GOLD analysis project Ga0210240, IMG submission 155463) | Chrysochromulina tobin associated microbial communities from unialgal haptophyte culture, Seattle, Washington, United States - P5a_4mM | ecosystem: Host-associated > Algae > Haptophytes >...
AGTTTATCGGGTAGAGTTTCACGCCGATCACGTTGCTTCGTGGATCGTCGTACGCACCCTTTGATGTTAGTCTCGTAGGAAGCACCTCGAGGCATGCGTCGGGCAGTGCCCAGCAGCGGAAGCATGGAGGAGCGTCGTCCGTCGGCACAGGATGCGCATAGCCTGGCGAGAAGACGCCCGCTGCGGCCTCCTCGCGCCCGAGCAACTTCCCTGCGGCGGTTATTCCGGGGCAAATCGGGTCGCTCATTCGCTGTGGTGAAGGTCACACGTGGGCCAGTTCGCAGAGCATGAAGCGCGAGTGTGCTCCGTCACTGGGCCAACTCAGGGTCGTGCTGTCCGCAACAACAACAACACGACAGAGCGCAGCGCACGAGAGCGAGAGCGTTCTCGAAGCTTTCTCGAAGCTCTCATGCGACGCACTCAGCGTTCATTACGATGCCCGATATGGTAATATTGGCGATATATCGTATATATATGCATGCAAGCTCGGCCGGACCTGATGGTCGGCACGCCTGTGTGTGTGTCGACTAATTAGCTTGCTTGCTTGCTGCGGGGAGTCCTCATTCACACCTACAGAACAATTCCACACCTGCGGTGAGCTTGATGACTTGAGACGTTGAGAGTCGACCACAAGGGCTGTCTGTGAATTAGAGAGTATCGAGAATTCGAGATGTGATTCGCCACGTGATGCCTTTTTACATGTAAAGTGCGGTCAGTCGACCGCTGCCATCCGGGGATGGGCTTTTGTGGTAGGTCTCGAGAGTCGTGAGAATACATGTAATGCCCAGACGGGAAATGTGTTGAAAAAGTGCTGTTCAGATCTTCAGATCCTCCAGTTCTCAGTTGCGGTACCGGACGGTTGCACGGTCCGGTTCAAAGAGGGGAGCATGGACAAACAAGGGAAATCGTGCGCCACAGGCGACACGTCAAGGGAACCGCCAACCGATGCAGTCGAGGGCGCCAGGATGTGCGGCAGGAGGTCCTCGGATTCCAGGACGGCCGCCCATAACGCTTTGAGCGCGAGCCCTGCGCCGCGTGCGTGGGGTTGAAGTACGGTATAAATTTATTGTGATGGCATTTTTCAGGCGAAGGCCCCCGCCGGGCAGCCCCGCGCCCCGTGCACCTGCGAGGTCATTTTCTTCCCTACTTTTCCGTTCCGCTCTTGTGATTGGTCACCGCCATTTCATTTCCAATCTCGCGTCATTCATTAAGTTCCTCCTTTCGTCACTCCACCTTCGTTGAGGTCTCATCTCGGTTTCGTGGGGAACCTCTCCGCGTTGTGGACACGCGACGGTCGCGAGCGCGCGGAAGGTCCAGAAGCGGGGCTGTCGAGTCGGCTCGCCAACATTTGTAGCATGCGGCGCAATATGTCGTCGAGCAAGGACCTCTCCGATGCCATGGCTGCCGCTTCGCTCGTAGACCAGCTGAAGATAGAGGATCTCGACGACGTGACCGAAGAGATTCTCAAGGCGGCCGACGAACACCAGGAGAGCAACTTTAGCTTGCATACCATGCGCTTCCGGCGGCCCATAGGGCTAGGCGGGCAGGGGGGCGTGTGGCTCGCCGAGGACTCGCACAGCGGCCTGCGCTACGCGGTCAAGCAGGTACGCAAGGGCCGGCTGGCCGCGCTGCCGCGCAAGTCGGCGATGCGTGTGTTCACCGAGAAGGAGGCGCTGATGGACTGCCGACACCCATTCATCACGCGGCTGTTCGGCACGTTCCAGGACCACTCCTCCCTCTACTTTTGCCTCGAGCTCATGTCCGGAGGAGACCTCTTCGGCCTCCTCGATCTCTTTCCGACCGGCGTGCGCGAGGACCACGCGCGCTTCTACACGGCGACGGTGGCGCTCGCGCTTCGTCACATCCACTCGCGTGGGTACGTGTACCGAGACGTGAAGCTCGAGAACGTGCTCATCGGCGGCGACGGTTACGTCAAGCTCTGCGACTTCGGCTTTGCCAAGTGCGTCTCCGAGTCACGCACCTTTACCAAATGCGGAACCGATGAGTACGCGCCGCCCGAGGTCGTCTCGGGCAAGGGTCGCTCGACGGCGGCGGACTGGTGGGGGCTGGGGGTGCTGCTGCATGAGATGCTCACCGGGCGCCCCCCCTTCGAGGGGCGCTCCGCTCAAGATATCTTCGCGCTTATCGAACAGTATACGCGCGGAGGACACGAAGCCGCGGAGCGGCTTCAACGACAGGTAGAGCTCATCCACGAGCCCTCGGATTGCTTCCCTCATCAGAGCTCATCCACGAGCCCTCGGATTGCTTCCCTCATCAGAGCTCATCCACGAGCCCTCGGATTGCTTCCCTCATCTCGGCGCGGATTGCTTCCCTCTCCCCCCCTGAGTCTTTGTCATTTCGGCTCCCGCCTTGACTCCCTAATATGGAACTTAGGGTCCACCTTGACTCCCTAATATGGAACTTAGGGTCCACCTTGACTCCCTAATATGGAACTTCCTCGCTCAGGTGAGTCGCACCGCCGAGAACCTCTCGAGAGCCGCCGGTGCTTTCCTTATAGGACTTTTACGCGCGCGAGAGACTGAACGGATTGGATGCGGCCCCGAAGGCTTCCTCGCTCTGCAGGTGCGCTGATGGCCGCTCGATGGCCTCTTGATGGCTGCTGATGGCCGCTGATGGCCGCTGATGACCACTGATGGCCGCTGATGGCCGCTGATGACCGCTGATGACCGCTGATGACCGCTGATGGCCGCTGATGGCCTCTTGATGGCCGCTGATGGCCTCTGATGGCCTCTGATGGCCGCAGAGTGCCGCTCGATGGCCGCTGAGCTCGGAGATTTATCTACCGGCATCCCCACTGACGAAACCCTTGTCGGTCGATGGTCGCTGAGCGCCGCTCGTGCCTCGCGTCTCGGTCTGCAGCTTGATCCATGGTTCGTTGGGTTCTCATGGACGGCTTTGCTGCGCAAGGAGCTGCCCGCGCCCTGGCTGCCGCCAATTTCCGAGGACGGGGCGGCGCCTTCCGATGCGGAATTCGGACCGAACGGCGTCATGAAGGATGTGCCTTTCGACTCGACGGCGTGGGCGCCCATCTTTGCCGATTTCGGGCCGGTACGCCCAACGCCTCTGATGCCGGGGGAGGTGGGGAGAACGCCGGGGGCGGAGTACTCAATCTTAAGATGATGACCATGCAAGCAACGGTCTTAAGCAGATGAACATGCATGCCACAACGAGAGCAGGAGTGTCATTGAGAGCCAAGGGCGATCAAGGGAGATCAAGGGAGATCGTACTGACGACGCCGACGAGGAGCGTCACGCATGAGCATGGCATGCTGCATCTCGACGAAACCGACGAATCACGCCTCGAGAATCACGTATGAGTATGGCATGCTGCATGGAAGCTGGCGGGGAGTGGACGGAGTGGAGAGCCCACGGGGCAGGGTACTTGCACTGATTGCCGCTGATGACCTTTGATTGGACGGAGTGGAGAGCCCTCGGGGCCCACTCGTCCGCACATACGCCCGTATTCGGATCTCATAGGAATTCCTTCGAATACGTACGGCAGTATGCGTGTATGCCCGCCGCGGGCCCGGGCGGGGGCGGGAAAAACCTGCGCGCCCTCTGGCGCGGGCCGCGTCACATGGGGCCCGCGTACACGTAAACGGTTCGCGATAATTTACTATTATGACATATTTACGAGCGGGGTCTGCGTGTCGCGCCGCAAACGGCGGACGCTCTCGCCGTGGCCCGTGCGCTTTCCGCTTAGAGCGGCGCGGGACGAGATTCGAGATTCGAGATTCAGTACGGTGTACGCATGGGTGTACGCCCGATGCGGAGCGGAGCTATGCGGAAGGCCGGGGGCTATACCGCTCGGCCTCGGGTGTAGTTCCTTTTACGTTTGAGGACACAGAAGTCAGAACAGAGAACACGCCAACGGGTTGGGAGAGACAGACGACAATCAGGCAATACTACCGCCCCAGCTTTATGCCGTGCGCTGCATGTTCGGCTGAGAATCAGTCGCGTGTTCTGAGAATCATCTCGGCGCTCATCTCGGCGCTGAGCGCTCGGAGACGAGGCCTCCTCGCGGCGAGTGCGGCTTTCGCGGCCGAAACGTCGCCCGTAGTTCTCGGCCTCATCGCCCTCCCACTCCATATTAGGGCTCACGCGTTGGGTTCAGGGCTTTCTCTCGGCCTCGTCGCCCTCCCACTCCATCGGCTCCATGACGACCTCAACGCTGATAGTCTCCCCGACGAGCACGATCGCGAGGTCGCCTGGCTCGAGCAGCCCGGTGCGCTCCGCGACCAGCGAGCAGGCATCGGAGGCATCCAGTGTGTCGAGCGAGAACATGTCGTTACGGAACTCGTCTTCGCCCTCGGGCTGATCTCCCGCGATCTCGGGCTGCGGCTCGACGAGTAACGGCACGACGCCACGCGAGATCGAGAGCTGGCGGCACACCTTGAGAGAGTCGCAAAGCGCCGCGATGGGCACCGTCGGACGAAACTTGGAGACGTTACGAGCAGTCTCGCCCCATCCGTCTTCAAAGACGACGATCGCACGTGCCCCGACGCGCGCGGCGAGGAAGCACGCGGCGGCGCTCATGCTATCCGGAATGGTCAGCTCGCGACGGTACATCTCCTCCTCCTCCTGGTCCTCATCAAAGTCCGACTCGGTCGCCGAGATCGAGCGAGATACGGGCGCGAGCTGAGGCTCGACGCCTCCTGGGGCGAGCCCACGGGCACTCGCCCAAGCCTCGGCCTCCGCCACGATGCGTGCCTGCATGCAATGCACGTGCGCACTCAGATGGCCATCAAGGGGGCCATCAAGTGGCAATCAAGGTGGCCATCAAGGTGTCATCAAGGGGGCCATCAAGTGGCAATCAAGGTGGCCATCAAGGTGTCATCAAGGGGGCCATCAAGTGGCAATCAAGGTGGCCATCAAGGGGGTCATCAAGGGGGCCATCAAGTGGCAATCAAGGTGGCCATCAAGGTGTCATCAAGGGGGCCATCAAGTGGCAATCAAGGTGGGCATCAGCGTCAATCAATTGCAATCACCTGCATGGCGACGGACTCGGTCGGGTACAGTCCGTTGGCCGACTCGCCCGAGAGCATCACGGCATCCGCGCCGTCGAGCACCGCATTCGTTACATCGGCTACCTCCGCGCGGGTAGGGCGCGGGTTCTTTTGCATCGTCTCGAGCATCTGAGTCGCGACGACGACCGGCTTGCCGGCGGCCAAGGTCATCGCGACGATGTCCTTCTGCCACGTCACGACCTGATGAGGCGAGGCAATCAGAGCCACGTCACGACCTGATGAGGCGAGGCAATCAGAGCTCATCCGAAGCACTTCGAAGCACTCAAACTCCATGTTTGTGGTCGGACGTCACCTTCTCGAGGGGTACCTCGACCCCGAGGTCGCCGCGAGCCACCATGATGCCATCGCTCGCCTCGATGATCTCAGCGAGGTTGTCGAGAGCCTCGGTCGACTCGATCTTCGAGATGATCATCGGGGGAGGCGTGTCCATCCCACCGTTCGCCGCGTACTTCTCGTGGCACTTGAGGATATGCTCGCGAATCTGGTGCACGCCCGCCGCGTTGCGAACAAACGAAGCGGCGACCATGTCGATGTCGTGCTCGATGCCGAAGCTGATGTCCTCGAGGTCCTTGTCGGACATGGCGGGCAGCCCGGTCACCACGCCCGGGATGTTCACACCCTTGCGCTCGCCGATCTCGCTGCTGTTGAGCACCGTCGTCGTCACCTTGCCGTCGGCGGCGCTCACCACCTCGAGCGAGATGAGCCCGTCGTCGAGCAGCACGGTGGTGCCAGGCTCGACGACCTCCGCGAGGCGCGGGTAGTCCACGTAGATCGTCCGCTCGTCGCCCGCGCCGTCGAACGCCTTGTCGTTCGTCAGGGTGAGCGTCTGGCCCGTGGTGAGCTTCATCTTCGCCTTGCGGTTGCCCGTCTCCTTGCAGACCTTGAGGCCGCCCATGCGGATCTCCGGCCCCTTGGTGTCGAGCATGACGGCAACGTACTCGCCGCCGGGCGCAGCGCGCAGGTTGGTGCGCCGCAGGTGGAACTCGTCCTTCGTCGCATGCGAGAAGTTGACTCGCATCACGTTCATGCCCGCCGCGACGCACCCAGCGAGCGGCTCGGCCTCCTCGGAGGCAGGACCAATGGTGGAGACGAGCTTGGTGAGCGGCGCGGAGCTGGCCGTGCTTAGCTGCCGCGAGGCTCGTGACAGCTGCGTGCGCGCGAGGCGAGCCGGCAGGCGGAGCATGAGAGCCAGCCCGACACGTCGTCGTGAATGGAAGCGTGGGAAAGTTCGTGGGAAAATTTCCTCCAAAAAGAGTCGTCACACATTAGACTGGTCCAACCGAATCCAAACAAACGCAATCGTACATGTTCCAGCTCGTTCACAGCTTTTCGCCGTCGGCGTTTGCGGGTCCGAAGTCGAGTGACGAAGCGAAAGTGTTGAAGGCATGAAACAGAACCTGTCGATGGCGACGCTTTTGGCAGCGGCGGCATTCGCTGTGGCCGCGCCGGATGCGCCGGTGCTCGCGTGGCACGTCACGGACTCGCACTTAGACCCTTATTACGAGGAGGGCATCCCGCTGGGCGCCGGGTGCTATTGCGAAAGCCACGCCGCGTGCGCTCGGATGCCCGCCGCGTGTGTGCCCAGGGTGACGGGCGGCGCAGGGCCGTTCGGCGAGCCGCAGGACAATTGTGCGACGCCCGTCGCGCTTTGGAGCGCGGCCGTCGAGTTCATGGCGTCCACAGCGCCTGGCGTGCGCTTAGTGTTTCACACAGGGGACTTTTCCGAGGCTGGCGCAGCAGCGGCGTGCAGCTCGAGCAGCCCGGCGCAAGCGCAGGTCCTGAGCCTCGTGAACCGCAGCATGAGCAGCTTGCGGGCGGCATTCCCGAGCGCGGCCGTCTTCAGCGTCGTGGCCAACCACGACACCGTACCCGGCGACGTGGTCGACGCAGGTCCCGCTCAGGCATGCTGATGACCTCTGATGACCTCTGATGACCTCTGATGACCATTGATGACGTCGTCGACGCGGGCCCCACTCAGGCGTGGCTGTACGACGCACTCGTTGAGCTCTTTGGAGCGACGTTCGCGGCCGACGTGGCGGCGATCGAGACGTTACGCACCGGAGGCTACTACGCGACCTCGCCGGAGCCCGGCCTGAAGGTCGTTGGCCTCAATACCCTGCTCCGTGCCCTCTGCATGCAAGTGCTCACCACAGCGCCCTCATCTCCCCACTGAAGGTCGTTGGCCTCAATACCTTGTACTGGTCGACCGTCAACCCACTCCTGAAGAATGCGTCGTCGGCGGCCTCGATCGCGGGTGAGAAGCAGTTCGAGTGGTTCGAGAGCGTGCTCACGGAGGCGAGCGCCGCGGGCGACGCAGTCGTGTTACTCGGCCACATCCCGCCACATGGCGCTTGGGTACCTGGCCTCTTCTCACGTTTCCGGGCGCTCGTGACGCGCTTCCCAAACGTCGTACGCTCTGATTGCCACTGATTGCGTTCTGATTGCGCTCTGTTCTGATTGCGTTCTGATTGCCCTCTGATTGCGCTTCCCAAACGTCGTACGCGCAGGCCCCTCAGACACGTCCACCTCGCTGGCCTTTCGATGGCCACTGATTGCCACTGATTGCCACTGATGGCCTCACTCATTGCATGCAGGTGCGCGCTGGCTTCTTCGGGCACGTGCATGTTGATGAGGCCGCCATCGTGCGCTCGTGTACGCCCGCGACGGCGCCGAATGGCTCTGCGCCCATCCAGTGGCGCATCACTCGCGCTGTCAAGTGGTGCAGCGGCGGCAACCTCGACGTCGGAGATGTGTTTGGCGAGGTGATTGTGCTCCTGAGCAACCCCCGACTGACCCTTGATTGCATGTGATTGTGCTCCTGAGTAGCTCCCTAATGACCCCTGATTGCCTCCCTAATTGCCTCCGATTGCCTCCTCATCACAGGGGCTCGCGGGCGGCGACGCGTGGTGCCCACTCACGCCCCCCCCCCTCGATGAGAATGCGACGCTGTCGCTGTGTGAAGGCGTGTGTGGCGCCCAGGCGTCGTGTGCCGGCTTCACTTTCTACCCGGTCGAAGGGACGACGGGCGCGCAGTGCTGCTTCCGCACGAGCGTCGCCAACATGCCGCCCGACCCGGCCAGCCCCGCCGTGTGTGTGGCCCGTGCGAGCGCCGTGCCGGGCGCATGCACCGAAGACGGGCCGGGCGGCAGCGGCGGCTCGCCACTGTTCATGCTCCACTCCGTCCCGGCCGTTGTGGAATCGTACCCACCGGCCAATAGCGCGCTGCGCCTGTGGGCCCTCGACGCGTCGTCATGGGCGCCCACCGCGTCGACGACGTACGTCGCCGACATTGCGGCTGCGAACGCCGCGGGCGCTGCGCTGTACGCGCGCGAATATGAGCTGCCGGTAGACTTTGGGATGGCCGACCTGTCGCCGCTGAGCTGGGAGGGTGTCGCGGCGGCCGCGGCGACGAACGCGTCTCTCTTCGAGCGCCTGTGGCGTGTGCATGGCAAGAGCTACGCGCGCGCGCCTGCATGCAATCTGAAGGACGCGTGCGCCGATGCCCTGCTCGCGTACATCAACGGCACGGGCGTCGACAAGTGAGTACATGTAGGCCAGAGCGACGTGAGCGAATGAGCGTTGTGTTGACGTCAGGACAATCAAATCAATCGGAACACCCACTCCCAAATCGAGAAAGTTTGGCCGCTGTGGTGGCAAGCGCGTCTGGATAGGCGGCCCAGGAGCGGGAGCCGCTGCCGCCGCCCCTCAGAGCCGCACCCGGAGGCCTTTGAGTCACCTGCTATTGGTGCGAACAGGCATGAACAAGGCTTCAAGCTATTCCGCGAGCTACGGTGGTCTACGGCAGATCGAGCTCAGGCTCAAACGCAACTTCACCGTGGTCCTCATCGCAGCAGCTCTCGGCGTCGGCTTCGCCATCGCCGAGGTCTACTGGCTCTGGGCGCATGGGGGCGAGTCGGACGCAACGTGTGACGTGCTGAAACTGCTCGTGTCCTTCTCGACCCTCTGGCTGCTCGCCTTCCTGCTCATCTACTACCGGCGCAAGTTTGTGTTGCTCAAGGCGACGAACGCGCTGCTTCCACAGGATACGCTGCTCTCGTCGGGAATCTTCGTGTCGCTGAGCGAGTGGAGCATGCTGCCCGAGGCGCTGCTGTGCCTCATTCACCCGGTCCCCTTTTTCAACGTCGAGATCACTGTCTCCTATTACGACCTGCGTCGCGGAAGCACCTTGCCCACCACGCTCGCCACCGACGAGCTGCTTACGGTGGGCATGATGTTCGCGCGGCTCGCGCTGATTGTGCACTACATGCCCTACCTGGCGGGGCTGACGGCCAAGTCGGCGCGCGCGTACGCCAACATCAACCACATGCCCCTCACCACGTGGCTCTCTATACGCGTCATGTACCAGCGCTACCCCTTCCGCCTCCTCGGAGGCACCACGGCGCTGCTGTTGCTCTGCTTCGGGTTCACGCTGCAGGTGAGTGCCACCGAGGGCCACTGAGGGCCATTGATGGCACCTGAGTGCCACTGATGGCGTCCCTCATCACAGGTCGCCGAGCGGCGTGTCGACAAGGGCCTCGACCATTACCTTAATGACTTCTGGCTGGCGCTGGTCTCCATGACAGGCCTTGGCTATGGCGACTTTTACCCGCAGACGGGCTTAGGGCGGTTCGTCTCCACAATGGCATGTGGCTGGGGTGCACTGATGGCAGGTGATTGTCGCTAATGATTGGCACTAATGATGGCACTAATGATGATTATAGCGATAATGATGGCACTGATGGCTGGGGTGCGTTGATGGCAGCGCTGCTGGTGATGACGACCATCCGCGAGATGGAGCTGAGCAACGCCGAGATCCGCGTGAACAACCTGATCGCCGTGTCCGAATCGAATGCGAGGTTGAAGCAGTGCGCCGCCTTCTACATCCAAGCGGCGTGGGCGTCATACCTCGAGCGGCTGCAGCGTTCACAGTCGTCTTCACAGTCGTCGGCGCTGCTGGGCAATGAGCTGTTACACTCCGATGGGCGCTTCTGCCGAACCATGCGTAGGTTCCGAGGCGTGCGGAAGGAGTTGATGAAGCCGAATGACCTGCTCCACATGCTGTTCCAGGCGCGTGTGCTGCTGATGATGAGCTGATGAGCTGCTGATGAACTGTTGATGATGAGAGTTGCTGATGCTTCTGTTCCCTCTGATTGCCACGGATTGCCCCAAGGATCGCCCCTCTGATTGCGTCTGATTGCGTCTGATTGCGTCTGATTGCGTCTGATTGCCCCAAGGATCGCCCCTCTGATTGCATCTGATTGCGTCTGATTGCGTCTGATTGCGTCTGATTGCCCCAAGGATCGCCCCTCTGATTGCTTCTGATTGCATCTGATTGCGTCTGATTGCCCCAAGGATCGCCCCTCTGATTGCGTCTGATTGCGTCTGATTGCCCCAAGGATCGCCCCTCTGATTGCATCTGATTGCGTCTGATTGCATCTGATTGCGTCTGATTGCCCCAAGGATCGCCCCTCTGATTGCATCTGATTGCGTCTGATTGCCCCAAGGATCGCCCCTTTGATTGCGACGGAAGGCCCCTCTGATTGCCTATGATGGCCCATCGGGTCGCAGGAGATGCTCGATACCCGTACCCGTGTGGAGAAGCAACTCGATGACTTGGATCGGAAGCTGGGCGAGATGGACGCGAAGTTCGAGCACAACATCGCGGCCATGAACGAGCTGCTGCAAAAGAACCTCAAATACCTGAAGCATCTGTCGTGAGAGTGAGAGTGGTCCCAGGGAGAGTCACGCTGTCCCGTGGTCCCTCACGTGCTGGATAACCCGTAAGTTGAGGGACGAGCCTGGCTTGAATGCGCGCGCTTGGAGACAGAGCCAGAGGCAGTGCTTGTGCGCGTTGTGGGAGAATTTACCTATTCGATTGATTACATCCTTGATGATTCCTTTCATCCACAACAATTCCTCCTTGGTAGGCTTACGTGCTGAGCCCCTCAAATATTCATTTTTCGATGGTCCGCACGTACCTTTAGTCCACGTACAAAGCGCAAGACAGCGCGTTCACACTTCACCGGCTGTCGCGTCTGTCGTGTTAACGTTCACATCCAAGGAGTCAAAACACGAAACGCAGCCATGTCGGCAGTCGCCCCCGAACCCATCGGCTTCATCGGCTTGGGGATCATGGGCGACGGCATGGCACGGCAGCTCATCGGCACGGGCAAGCGCAAGCTCGTGATCTGGAATCGGACGCCCGCAAAGCCGGAGAAGTTGCTTATGGATGCGGGTGCAGACCACATCACGGTGGCAGAGACGCCTGCCGAGGTGATCGCGGCGTGCGAGATCACGTACGTCATGCTCTCGACGCCCGAGGCCTGCAAGGAAGTGTACGAGATGGAGGGCGGCATCCTCGACGGCGTCGTCGCCGGCAAATGCGTCGTCGACTGCGCGACGCTCGCTGTTGAAGACATGCAGAGACTCTCAACGCAGGTGATCGCCAAGGGCGGCCAGTTCCTCGAGGCGCCCGTCTCGGGCTCCAAGGGCCCTGCCGCGCAGGGGCAGCTCATCTTCCTCTGCGGCGGCGACGAGGCTCTCTATGCCAAGTGCGCCAAGGAGCTCGACGCGATGGGCAAGGCCAAATTCTTCTTTGGCGCGGTGGGCGCAGGCACCCGCATGAAGCTCTGCGTGAACATGGTGAGGGGGGGGCTCTCTCGACTGGCACGGATTGCCACTTATGGGCACTGATAGGCATGGATTGCATGAAGCTTTGCGTGAACATGGGAGGGGGGCTCTCGCGACTGATAAGCATGGATTGGCACGGCAGATCTCGCATGACCTCCCTATTGATCCCTAATGACCTCCCTAATGACCTCCCTGATTAGCACGGATTGACACGGGTTGGCACGACAGATCTCGCATGACCTCGTCGATGGCCTTGCTAATGATCTCACTGATTGCCACTGATTGCCTCCCCGACCACCGCCGAGTGATGGCCTCGTGATGGCCTCGTGATGGCAGGTCATGACGTCGATGATGGCCACTGATGGCATCCTGATTGCCACTGATGGCGTCCCTCATCACAGGTCATGGGCTCGATGATGGCTGCGTACGGCGAGGGCTTCAGCCTCGCACAGGCCGCTGGTCTGGACGCGTCCCAGCTTCTGCAGGTGATGACCGCTGATAGCAACTGATTGCAATTGATTGCGATTGATTGCGATGGATTGCGTCTCAGCTGCTGCAGGTGCTCGAGCTCGGCGTGTGCGCACGATGGCCGGTGATTGCCATTGATTGCCATTGCCATTTATTGATTAGAGCTCGGCGTGTGCGCACGATGGCCGATGATTGCCATTGGTTGCCATTGATGGCCGATGATGGGCCCTAATCGGCGCTGATTGTCATTGATTGCCATTGATTGCCATTGATTGCCATGATGGGCCCTAATCGGCGCTGATTGGCATTGATTGCTGCTGCTGCAGGTGCTCGAGCTCGGCGTATGCGGCGCGCCGCTCCTCAAGCTCAAGGGCGCCAAGATGCTCGCAGGTGATTGCCACCGTGATTGCGATTGCCATAATGAGCTCAAGGGCGCCAAGATGCTCACAGGTGATTGCCACCGTGATTGCGATTGAGGAGCGCCGATTGCCATAATGAGCTCAATGACGCCGAGATGTTCGCAGGCGACCACGTGCCAAACTTCCCCCTCAAACACGCGCAGAAGGACATGCGCCTCGCATGCGCCCTCGGGCGGCAGGTGATTGCCACTGATTGCCACTGATGGCGTCCCTCATCAGGCGCCTCGCATGCGCCCTCGGGCGGCAGGTGATTGCGACTGATTGCGATTGATGGGCGTTCATTGCAACTGATGGGCGCTTAGTAGGAGCTGATTGCGATTGATAGACGTTGATTACCACTGATGGGCGCTTAGTAGGCGCTGATTACCACTGATGGGCGCTGATTGCCACTGATCGCCTCTGGTTGCCGCGCCAGGTGGGCGTTCGCTTGCCCGTGGCCGCGACCGCGGATGCGGCGATGCGCTCGGCGATGCGTGTGGGCAATCTCGCGGATCTCGACTTCTCGGCCACGTTCGAAGGGCAGAAGAAAGGCTCACCCAGCCCGTACGAGGTGCCCGCGACGGCGCTCGAACCCGCATCACGCCGGCCTCGTCCGGGTGCCCGTGACGGCGCTCGTACCCGCCGGCCTTGTCCGGGTGCCCGTGACGGCGCGCCTTCCTGACGTTGCGTGTGATGGCCCCCTCAGGTGCCCGTGGCGGCGCTCGTCGGCCTCGCGGCGGTTGCGTTGATGGGCGTTGTCGTGGCGATCCGGGGGCGTTGAGGGGCTCGTGGACCCGAGGAGGAGGTGTGCACGTTGAGGAGGTGTGAACGATACAGATTACAGCAAAGGCGAGAGGGAGAGGCGAGAGGGCCACGGGCAAGTGTTGTGGGTTTGGGGACTGCACGCGACAGGGCAGGTTCGGACTCATCCAGCACACCTCGCACGCATCAACACGGTAGCAGGGCGCGGGGGCGCGAAACGCGCGAACAAACGGGGTGGAGCGGGTATTCGGTATACTTCTAGCGAAGCGTCTCGTCTACTACAATCATACACGATCTACCCGGCTCCTTGATGCTTGAACGTCCAAACGTGCCAACGTGACGAGGGAGAAGGCCGAGTGTCACGATGACACTCAAACTTCGGCTCGGGCTCGGGTCGGGTCGCCTAGGGTTCACCCTATATTTCACACGTACCACCTCGTGTATCTATCCCAAACCCACGTGTGGCGCATGCCAACATCCGCTCCTGCACGCTGCTGCAACCTGCATGCCCGAGCAGCGCCACGTCATGTGGGGCTTGCGGGCTTTGTACCATTGAAGCCCTGTATAAGCTTCTATGTGGCCCTCTGTCATCTTAGGAATGGCCGCCTCCTGACGGCTCAGTTAGACCCATGCTTTCTTTCAGCTCCTCATCGATTTGGCGAGCTCGGTAAGGATCGCAAACAGCAGCGAAAGCGATTCGACGATGGTCTCGCCACAGCAGGTGGCGCAATACGCGCTCGCGAATAGCATGGGAATCCCCTTGTTTGCGAGGATGAGCGTCGGCTCAAACAAGACAAAGCGCTGGAAGCAGGAGAGGAGCCACGCAAAGATGAGCTCTTCCGGATTGCCCGCTTGCCTCACCAGCGTGATCGTGCGCACGCCCGCACCGCCATCTTCCTCACCCTGATCCTCGTCGTTATAATCACCCTGCCGAACGCGCTTCTGCGTGAGACGCCGGCCCGACTCGCCGCCTCCCTCGCCCTCATAAATATATGGCTCGAAGAGCTGACAGCCGTACAAGAAGATGGTGAAGCACATGGCCCCGAACAGCATGAACGACAGGGTCCAGCCGAGGAGGATTTTCCTCACGATGACCCAGTTCTTCTCCTTCCAGTTGTACGTGAGCGACGCTCTGAGCAGCCCCTCGTTGAGGCTCGCATAAGAGAACGTCCTCGGCTCCGTGGCCAGGCGAGACTGGCTGGGAGCGGATGAAGAAAACGAACGACGCCTGTGCATGGAGACGGTTCCTCCGGTTTGCGGTGGCGACGGGGGCGGCGATGATGGTACGTCACCTTGTGGCATGCCCGTAGGCGACGGAGACGAGAAGGGCTCGGGGAGAACCGGAGGCGAGGGCGTTGGCGAGACCGTAGATGACCCCATTCTCGATTGCTCGGTGGTGAGGGTGGCTGGATGAACGATCGCCAACACGGCGATCTCGATGACAGTGACCTTCGTGAGCATTTCGGTTGCGCTGCTCGCGCTGCTCGTCGCGTCGGCCATCTTCGACAGCACTGAGGTCGCGGTTGCCGTGTGCGTACGGATCTTGGCGTCGACGACGATGACGATGCCTGACGTGACGGTCACCTCCACCGCCGATGGCTGGACGCCCGCCTGGGCGGCGATTGCATAAGTGATCTCGGTTTGCACGCTCGAGGCGAACGTGGAGATGTCGCCGGCACATTTGAGGGTGAATGAAATGACGCTCATCGCTGGCGGAGGTGGGGAGGTGAGAGCGCCGTCCTCGACCTCGATCACCCGCTCGGAGGTAGTGGCAGTGTCGTAGTCGAAAACGAGCATAGAATCGGATGTATTGGCCTCGGGCACGATGGCCTTGGCTATGGTACTGCTGCCCTGCTGCTCCTCATCGGCGCGCATGGTCTTCGCGAGCTCGCGAGCAGCAGCTGCTCGAATCTCGTCAGCAGCCTCGACAATGGCGCCCTTGACGCTCTCTTGACGAGCGCCGGCGCGTAGGCGGCGAGGGAGCCAGCTTCGCGTCGCGTCCACCTCGAGCTTCATCGGCCCGTGGCCAGCTTTTGCGATGCACTCGGCTGCCAGCTTCGCATCCTGCACAGGGACCCCGTCGACACCGACGATGCGCATTCCGGCGACTAGCGGCGGCACACTGCGGGCGGCCGGCGTGTCGGGCTGGATGCGGACGACGCTGATACGGTGTCCTCTGGATTGTTGCAGGTCGAGCCCGATGGGCCCTTCGCCCTCCTTGACAATGATGAAAGTCTCGAAAGCGACACTTGGGCGATTGCAGAGGTGCTTCAAGAAGCGCTTCCAGATGAGCCAATACGGCCAGCACAAGATTAGCCACAGCAGATTCTTGCCCACGTTCACTAAGATGATTGGGTCGAAGACCCATCCGAAGATGAGACCCATCGGAATGCAGATGATGGCCGCCACAGTGGCCCCGGTGACGATGGCCACCGGGTTGATCACGACGGCAGGTCCCGCCTCCTCCATCGGGAGACCGGTGATGTTGTCCACGGCGGGCGTCGGAGGCGACTCGTAAAAGAGGCTTAGCATGACGAGCTCGAAGGCGAAGCCGTTGAACAGCATCATCATCGTCTGGGCGCGTGTGAAGCCCGCTACGCCCCGCGTGAGAAAGCCAGCGCACAGCGAATGGTTGGCCGTGCATGCGATGCATACACGCTTCCACATCGCGTTGACGTCCTGGTGCCAGCGCTTCGTGATCACCTCGACCTGCAGATGAGCGTGCTGCTTGGCCTGGGCTCGCTTCCAACGCTGCTGAATGGCCGTGGCGGCATGGGTTTCTTCGATGGTGGCGCGCGTGTTCCTGGCGCCCGTGCTGCTCGGGGTCGCGTCGACGACCGCCTCTAGGTCCTCGAGCACCAACAAGCTGTCGCCGCCGCCGCCGCCGCCACCGCTGCTGCCCTTCGTTTGACCTCGCTCCTGGATTGAAGTATGCGAGCGAGTAAAGGGTTGGAGGTGGACACGCGAGTTTATGAAGGTGGCCTCCGCCATAGCACGTCGCACCTCCCTGACCTCTTCGCTGCGCGTCTTCGTGAACGTTGTTGTCTGGGTTGTCACATCATCCATGGCCGTCGTGAGCATGACCACCTCGTCCGCGGGTGGCGACGGCGGGGGCGAGGCGTTTGTGGACGAAGGCCAAGCGGCGCGTTTCTGTGCTGGCATCACCCTGGGCACGCTCATCTGAGGCAAGAGCCGTCGGCACATCTGAGACAAGAGCGATCGAGGGGACCAGGCCTCGGTTCGCTGCTGCTGCTGCTTCTGACCCGCGAGGAGGGCGAGTGTCCTGTGCGCCTCGCGCCGGTCGTTGCGCACCGCATACACTAGCGCCACGATGAGCGTGGTCATCAGACCAATGAAACAGTCCCAGATAGGGCGCACCGTGCGCCACGACCTCGCTGGGTCCCGCGCGCACTCGAGGGCGCGCGAGTCCAGCCTGTTGAACGCGAACGAGCCCAGCACGGTCTCGAGCAGCTGCTCGACCGTCGTCGGGAACTCGAAGGCGATGAACTCAGTCAGGTGGGTGCACGAGCAGCCCACGGAGCCGTCGGCGCCCATCGTCGTCGTGCAGCCGTCGGTCGACCAGCTGCTGTTGGTCTCATTCCAGAAGTGGCACTCGACGGTCGTGGCGCACGCCCTCGCCGCATCCGACGACGGGTCGGGAGCGCCCACGCACGGCAGTCGGCCGGTGACCGTGGTCGGCGACTGGTACGCCAGACTGATATTAATCGGCATGGCTAGGTCCTTCACGACGAGCTGGATGCCCTGCTGGATGAGCTTGAAGGAGACGGTCGGGCCGGCCGCCATGCCGTTGCTCACATTGCCGTCAAGATCGCCGCCACCACCGCTAGCGGCGCGGGGGCCGCAGTCCTCGCAGTCGGTGCCGTAGGTGCAGTCCAGAAAATACTCGGCGCCGGTGCCGCCGTCGTCGCACTCGGCGTCGGATGCGAAGGTGCACGTGTCCGAGCAGAGCGAAGGCCCTGTGGGCACGCTCTCGCTCGTGAGCCGACGGCGGAGGCTTCGGAGGCGGCGCTCAGCGGCACCGTTTCCGGCCAGCCCGCCGTGCAGGTTGACACGCGAGATGTAGAGGACGGCCACCACCGGGTGAGATGCATCCATCCCAGGAATGCCGTCGATCAGGTCGGCGGGCATCGTGACAGAGGCAGCAACGCCCGTGCTTGCGTCGCATACGATTGGCATCGTGGCGAGGGCGCTGGCGTTGCGCAGGTTGATGCTCATGTTCAGGTTGGGCGAGGAAAGCACCATAGGCTCCGCGATGCCATAGGTGCCATTCGAAATGACATCGTACGGCGCTGCCGCCAGGGCGCCCACGGTGGCGGCGCGCGCCAGTTGATCGACGGCAGTGCCGATGCTCTCGGCGGCGCCTGCAGAAGAGGGGTAGCCGTCGGAGGCAGCCATCAACTCCAAGAGCGAGGAGATGCCGTTCGTGACGGCCTGCGCGGACCAGGCGTCGAGCTGCTGCATGGTCGCAAGTACCGCCCCCAACTCGGTGGCCGCCGTCGCCGTCGCCGCTGCCAGATCCTCGGCGGCCTCGTCACTGATATCGTCGCCACCCGGGGGCAAGACGTTGCTCCCTTCTGGCGCGAGGGTGATCGCGGTCACGTTGGCTGCGTACGAGCTGGTGTTGAGAAGAGCACTCGCCAACGCTGCGTTGGCAAGGCGCGGGCTGAGCGCGTCCAATATTTGGGCGGCATGCCGAGGATCGGCCGACGTGATGGCGATCGTAAAGGTCAGCTCGACAGTGCTGCCTGAGCCCACGTTGAGCGTGACGGCGCTCACGTCCACGCTCGCCGCGGTCGCGATGCTGCTGCGCAGCTGGACACGGGCGGTCGGCGTGAAGTCGGACGCGCGGCCGGCCACTTGGACGGCCGTCCTGACGGTGCTGCCGCCGCCAATGCCGACGGTGAGGGAGGCGAGCACCTCCATCAGAGGTCGCAAGGGGGGCGGCGGCAGCAAGGGAGGAGGCGGCGGCGTGGCTGGAGGCGGAGGCCGAGGCGGCGGCAAGGGCGGCGGCGGCGGGCGCTGCGGACCACCCAACGGTGCGCTGGGAGGCGCCCGGGGTCTCGGCGGCGAGGGTGGCGGCGGCGGTGACGGCGAGGGTGGCGGCGGCGACGGTGACGGCGGCGGAGGAGAGGGCGGTGGCGGCGGCGACGGCGGCTTCGACGGAGGCGGCACTGCGCCGCCCGGATGCAGAGGGGGAGGGGGGCTAGGCGGGGGCGGCGAGGGGGGCGGCGGCCGGGGCGGCGGCGAAGGGGGCGGCAGCGATGGCGGCGGTGACGGTGGCAACGAGGGCGGTGGCGGACTTGGTGGGGGCGGCGAAGGTGGTGGCGACAGCGGCGGCGGAGAGGGTGGAGGTGGCGAGGGAGGAGGCGACGGTGGTGGCGACGGTGGTGGCGGACATGGTGGGGGTGGCGAAGGTGGTGGCGACGGCGACGGCGGCGGCGGAGAGGGTGGAGGTGGCGAGGGAGGAGGCGACGGCGGCGGCGAGGGCGGCGGCGGCGAGGGCGGCGGCGGCGAGGGCGGCGGCGGCGGAGGCT
>Ga0210240_101330_pt1 | contig 18840 bp, 8 predicted proteins | sample ChrtobMetP5a_4mM_FD_155463 | JGI IMG/M metagenome (GOLD analysis project Ga0210240, IMG submission 155463) | Chrysochromulina tobin associated microbial communities from unialgal haptophyte culture, Seattle, Washington, United States - P5a_4mM | ecosystem: Host-associated > Algae > Haptophytes >...
AAACGGTTTGATGCGCATCCCGATTTAATTCCAACGGCTGGCACGGACTGGGTGCTTACACCTCGTTGAGGAGATCCTCGAACGATGGTCGCATTCTCGTCTGGCTCTCTGATGAGAGCGGAGTGGTCCCGCCCACCCACCGCGATGTAAGCCTGGTCTAGCTTTAGCAGGGACCGGGTTGTCGCGCTCACCAGGCTGCTTGTGTAGCTCTGATGAACAGCAATTCAAGTCAAACACGCGACCAAGTTTACTCGACCCTCCGTCGACACAAATTCACATTCACACATAGTCATGTCATGTCATGTCCTTGGAACACATACACGTTAACACCATGGCGTGTTAGAGGAGGGAGGACTAGAAGCAGGCAAGCAAAAGCTCAGGGCCTCCGTCTCACAGAAGAGCTTAATTTAAGAGCTGCCGACGATCACACTTCGTGTACCGGTACGTGTTAACGCATGTGAACGTGACTCACGTGGAACCGGTGCTAAATGTGACATATCACTTGAGGCACCGGAACTGTACCGGTAAACTTTCGACGCTCGCCTTTTTCGCCCCTCTCGAAAGAGGAAGACGCGGCTCGTGTGGGTCCTCCTCCTGGGGTTTATGTCACGAACAAAAGACAACCGCTTTGGCCTCTGCCTGGCATTGGCGCCTGCGTCAATCATCATAGGCGACAGTGTAAGCGCCCAGTTCTTTCAAACATTGATCGAGCTGCTCAGCACGCATTCTGCGAATGTCTCCATCAAAGCCATGACCAAGGGTGGCTCCTACTGGTCCTCAACGGGTCCTGTTTCACAAAAACTGTGTGCCGGCCCTGGGTGCGAAATCCTTCGGTCACTGCCTCCTCATGCAACCGCGGCACACATATGCAACGGAGCAGTGTGGCTCGCCTTCATCCGCAACGATTATCTAGACGTGTCGGCGTCATACCCTGTTAAGGAAAGCAAGACGCTGTGGCACTGCGGACGAGACATCGATGAGTTCTCGCCCCAAGTTCGCAAGGCACTTCGCAAGTCGACGCATCTCTGCGGGCCACCATCGCTACTCACGACCATGTGTGACGGAAGTCGCTGCGCCCAATCGCGTGCCGCCAGTTATAAGGACAGTGCCATAACACTGTCTGCCTGCAAAGCCACGTGCGCGATGGCGTTGAATGGAGTTTCATGCGGCTCACAGACGGACCCGTGCGAGGGTTGCAACAACGAGATGATGGTCTCGTCGCTCTGCGAAAGCGCGCTGCGGAACCGGGCGCGCTTCTGTGCTTCCACCGAAGATGGCCCCACGCAGTCCCTTGGACAAGCCTTTCCACAGGGACAGCACTTCTGCATGCCGTGGGCGAACGTCTCGACGCTGCGACATTTCCGCGTCGTCCTGCTCAACTCCGGCGCGCATCGCTTGCCAACGGAGGCTTATCGCGCCAAGATGCGTGCGGTCGGCCAAGTGGTTCGCGGCTATTTGGAACAGAATCCTCTGGGCAGAGCCGTGTTCCGGACGACTGTCCCTGGCTTCTCCGGGTGTAGTGCGACCCGTTCAGCGCCCCCGCATCCATCGGTTGCGGTGGCTGAGGCGTACCTGAAGGCCCACCCGTTTTACGATCAGCACGAGTTTGTGCCGATCGCGAACCGCATCGCCGGTGACGAGATAGTCAGCGCGGGCGGCAGTGTGCTTGACGTGTACGGATCGAGCATCCTGCGGCTCGACGACCGAGTTGGCGAGATGAATACAGCAGGGCGCGAGGACTGCTTGCATTACCGTGACCCTCTGCTCAAATCGTCGCTCGCGTCGTGGGCGGAAGCGCTCGGCCGCATGCTGCTCAACCGGGACCAGAACACATGGTTCGATGCGGCGGTAGGGGCGGGCGCGGCTGCCCACCTGCCGGCGGCGCCACAGCCCCCGACGCCCTCTGTGAAGGTCAGGGCGGAGGCGAAGGTGCTTGCAAGCACGACGGACCCGGTGATTGCAGCAGCTATCCGTGCCAAGGAGGCTAGGGCGAAGGCGAAGACGAAGGCGATGGCGGTGGCGATACCGATGGCGAGGGCGGCGGCCCCTGGCCATCAAGGTGGAGGAGGGAGCTGTCCTTTTTGAAGGGACTGTTTTGTGAGTCATCGTGAATGGTGCTTTTTTTGGCCGAGTCTTTGCAAATAGGAAATACGCCTCCTGGTATTTTTTATGGGTTAATACCTTCGGGCAGGCCGTAAAGCCACCCGGATGCGTTTTGTTTTGGAGAGTTTCGTCGAAAGGTTTTTATTAGATAGAGCAGGGGTGTATCGACGCCTTCGAGGGCCCCGCGCGCGCTGGTGGCTCTGGCTCTGAGCGGGCGGCGCGCGATTCCGCTTGCCCGTGGACTTGGTGGCTATCGCGACAACAGTGACATGGGGAGCGCGGGCAAGCTTCTTGCGCGAGCGCACGCCGCTGCCAATACTGGATTTGTCTCTCCGATAAAGTATGAGTGCGTCTCGCTGGATGCGAGCGGTGGATGCAGGATACGTGTCCCTCGGTCTTGCTCCGCTCCCGCTTGCGTCCACTACCTGCGAATTCCGAGGACTGGCTCATCCACTACCGCAGAACTGCTGAGAGCAACCATGCGGGACAATGTCACAGCGTGCGGCGCAATCATGGTGCACGAGCACGAGACCACCGCCCGAATGGTTGCGAAGCAAAGCGCGGCGAAGACCCCGAAGGTGTTCACGGTTATCCGCGAGCCTTGCCAGCGATTTGCTTCGGCATTCGAATACATCAGAAGCTTTGGTATGAGAACCGACAGCTTCATGAACAGCAAAATGGCGAAGCTTCAGAACAAAACGTCGAAGCTTCAGGTCGGTTGGTCCGGCTCCGCATTGATACGAATGAAAAAAGGCGATCCGATTCACGGCATGGCGAGCGCAGCCGATTGGGCAAGGTTGTTGCTCACCAATGCCACGTACCGCCAAGTGGAATGGGCAGATCTGATGCCCAGTTTGGACTACAAGCATGCGCATGCCTTCTTGAAGGACGTGCTGATGATCTCGAAGCAAATCTGGTGGTTCAGCGACCCCTCGTGGCTCCACGCGGGGCCGAGCGTCGAGATCGTGTGCTTGTCTCACCTACGTGACGAGCTGAGTGCCACCATCAGCCGCCTCGCACCCGGCTGCAATCTCCATCGTACCTCGCCGGACTTGGGGACCAGCTCGAGGCGCGACCTCTACAGCCCAAGGGAGCTCTGTCCGCTGGTGAGGCGATTGTACCCCGAGGACTACGCTCTGTGGAAACGGCGCTGCATGCATTCATAACAGTGGCACTCCCCGCACTAGATCATCGTTACCCGTACCAGATCCGCGCGTGTGTTCCGTAGACGCTTGCACCTAGACGCGCTAAACCGCGGGCTGATACGACACCTCGCTCACGCGCGGTTTCAAGCAAGACCGCGCAGGAGACCAAGTCGACGCACTGCACACACACATGTAGCACCTTTGCAGCACTACAGGACAGGACCCGTTCACGTCATGACGAAGGCGCGCCATCTTGGGCACCTTTCGAATTCCTCAACGCCGGCACCTTGGTCCTCAAAGTCATCCCCGAGGGCCACAGTCCAGGCTGGATGGTTAGAGGTTCTAGCACGTCCGAGGTGCTCCAGCCTCCCGACGCGGGCGAGGTGCTTCAGCGGCTCGGCGTGAGCGATGTTGTCGTGCGCCAGTCCGCCACGCTCGGACTCGCGTGGAAGAACCTCACGCCAGCAGACGGGAAGCTCGCCGCCCAGCTGCTGCCCACAGCCATGGAGCTGGTTGAGATTGACCTGCGGCACAATCATCTGGGCGACCTGGGATGCGCGGCCATCATCGAGGGTCTGCACCAATCGGGCTCTCGTCGCATCGCCACGCTCAGGCTCGCGCGGAATGGCATCTCCGACAAAGGCGGCGCTGTCATCGCCAGCTTCATCGGTGAGACATCGCCAACTGGGAGAGCTGCGGCGTTGAGGGTGCTCGACCTGAGCCTGAACGCACTGCGCGACGACACGGCCATCGGCAGCGCGCTGGGCATCAACAAGAGCCTCACCGACCTCGACCTCACGTCGAATGCGCTGCGGAGCGGCAAGGCGATCGCGGCAGGCCTTTCTAGCAATCGGACGCTCGTGACCATCAACCTGCTGTTCAACCGGCTGGATCTGGAGAGCGCGTACGAGCTCGCGAGCGTCACGCGCGCAAGCCGCGCGCACGGCGTCCCTCGCACCCTCTGCGGCGTTCCCGCCGACGCAAGCGCGATCGAGCTGCCGCGGCGCGGGATGACGACATCGGATGGCATTCTGCTCGCCGCAGAGCTCGAGAGCGCGCACAACGTGAAGCACGTGGACCTGTCCCACAATGCGCTCGGCCCGCAGGCGGCCGCCGCGCTCGGCGAGGCGCTGCGCGCCTCGTCGACCATCACGTCGCTCAACCTGCAAGCCAATCGGCTCGCTGGGGTCTGGATGACTTTCGGCGATGAGGTGGGTAGCCGCGACGACAAGGGCGTGGTGGCGCTCGCGGGTGCGCTCGCCGACGCGCCCTCGCTCACGAGCCTCAATCTGTCGGGCAACACCCTCGGCGAGGCGGGCGCCCGCGCCATCGCCCGCGCCGCCGCGAAGGCATGCGAGGGGGGGCTTCGGTGGCTCCATGTGGGAGAGCAGGGCGAGGCGCTTCCTGTGCAACACCTTCGCGGGCAGGCGGCCGGTGCGGCAAGCTCGGGCGCCGGGGGCACCATGCTCTCGCTGGGTGGGCGTCAACTGGACGACCTCGACGCGGTCGTCATCTCGCAGCTCATCTCGGCCAATACACGCCTCACAGCCCTCGACTTAAGTGGTGCCTCCATCGGCGCGATGGGATGCACCGCCCTCGCCGCCGGGTTGAGTTCTGCGAGTTGCTCGCTCACCAAGCTGGACCTGCGCGGCCCTGCGATGCTCGGCGAGGCGGGCAAGCTCGCGATCGGCGCAGCGCTCCTCACGCTCAACTCGGCGAAGGTCGGCTGCCTCAGCTGCGAGGCGTTCTCGCTCGGTAGCGGCACAGCGTCCCTTGATCTGCCCGGTAAGAAGCTGTCAGCCGGCGACGTGGCGCTTCTTGCGGGCGTGCTGCGGCACAACGTGGCGCTGTTCTCCCTCGACCTGTCGCACACGGCGCTCAACGTCTCCAGCTGTGCCGTCCTGTGCCTCGCACTCTCGAAGAATGGCGCATTGCGGGAGCTCGACTTGTACGGCAATCAAGTCGCTGATGAGGGAGCTCGTCATCTGGCTGAGGTGCTGCGCGTGAACGCGACACTCACCTCGCTCTCTGTCGGCATGAACCAGATGAGCGCCGAGGGCGTGCGCCGCGTGACGCACGCGCTCGACAGCAACTCGTCCGTCGTGGAGCTCTCCCTTGACAACAACGGCGCGAGCTACTTCACCGAGGCGCACTGCGAACGTATGCTGCTCTCCAACCGTCGCTCGTCGGCGATGCGTCGACACCTGCCGGCGCTCGCCAGTGGCGAGATGGTGCCGCAGACGCGTCTGACGGTGCACATATGCGGCGAGCCGGGTAGCGGCAGGTCGATCCTGAGCATGGCTCTCCGGCGATCCGGCGTTGGCCAGAAGGCCGCCGAAGGGGAGGACCAAAGCCGTGATCGCGGCGTGGTGCAGCTCGTCCACAAGTACGAGTCGCGCGTCTTTGAGTTAATCGACTACGGCGGCAAGACGGAGTTCGCGCTGATGAACCATCGGCATCACGACCGGAACGCGCGCGCCGTGATGGCGCCCGCTGTGTATCTCGTCCTCGTCAATCTGATGAATGGCGTCGAGCAGTGCGCCCTTGAGTTGCGCTGGTGGCGGCGCTTCATCAAGGCGGGCTCGCCGCGCGGCATGGCCCCCAGCATTTGCCTCATCGGCTCGCGAGGGGACAAGGCCCCCAAGGCCCAAAGCTTGCTCAACGAGATCCGGCACCGCGCCGACGCTGACGGCAAGGAGCTGCCCGAGATCACCGCTGCCTTCCAATTCGACTGCCGCGGTGCCGCGTGGCCGCTGCGCGATTGGTACGTGTCCTGGCCTCTGATGACCTCTGATGACCTCTGATGGCCTCTGATGGCCTCTGATGACCTCTGATTGCATCCCTCATCAGGTACGTGTCCCAGCACGATGCGCTCGTCGGCGCCGCGCCGCCCGTGCCGCGCGTCGTCGAGGCGGTGCGCCTGTGCAAGGCGGAGTGGATGGAGAAGCCCAGCTGGAAGAACATGCGCTGCATGCATTGGGATCAGTTCAAGAAGTTGCTTCGTCAAGAGGTCGAGTACTTGGCCAAGGCGGATGAGCACACGATGCGCGCGCTCGCCTTTTATCTGCACGACGCGGGCCATCTGCTTGTGTCGGAGATGTCGCCCGCGACGGAGGTGGTCGTACTCGATCTGGCGTGGTTCTACACGACCATCGTCACCGATCTCATGGGCAGCGGTGGGCCGCAAGCTCGGCGCAACTCGGCGGGCGAGGACAGCGGGCACGAGGACGAGGACGTCACGCGCGCTGGTGGTGGCTTTCAGTCAGAGGTATGGATGGCACTCACGGCCGGCCAGTTGGGCGAGCGTTGCAAGGCGGCGCTGCCGATGGGCGACCAAGGCGGGCTCAAGCTCGCTTGCTTTCTCTGCGATCTGGGAGTCAGCGCGCCGGTGCTGCTCGAGCTGCAGAATCACCTCTTCGGGGATGCACTATTCGGACCTCGCCAGAAGCCCGAAGCGGTGTACCCCGAAGAGAGCTTCGTCAAAGCCACCAAGCTGGGCGACAAGCTACTCAACAACTCCATCTTGCAGCGGGCGGCCGCCGGTGCCGCCGGTGCCGTTGCCGCGGTTGCCGCGGTTGCCGGTGCCGGCAGAGGTGGGCGCCAGCACAGCGAGTACGGTTACATCTTGCCTCCGCCTCTCACGGCGCGCACAGCGCACGTCCCACCCGTGGTCCGCGAGGTCGCCTATCAGCTACGTAAGTCGCTGCCGGTGCAGGCCGCCCGCCGCTTTGTGGGACGCTCGGCGGACGACATGATCCTCGTGCCTTCGCTCCTCGGTCGGCTTCACGCGCGAGCAACGACCGAGCCCGCCACGATCAACGATCCGCTCGAGCGCCCGGTCTTGCGTGATGGGCAGGGTCAACTCCTTCTAGGCCGATCCGGCTCCGTCTGCGTGCTGCAACTCGTCGAGCTGGCCGACGGGCGCGATGCCGTCGATGTGTTCGCTTGCTCGGAGCGGTCGGGCCGCATGCCGTATGAGATGCTCGACGACGCTCTTGAGCTGCTGCGCCTGTGCTGTCACGAGTGCTGCCCGGGCGCGCAGAGCGTGGTCGAAATCATCGGCTCAGGCTCTTCATCCCTAGGGAATCTCGATGAGCGCTCGCCGCCCGAGACCCGGCCAACCGCGCCCATCGGAGTCGTGCGCTCTGCTTGCAAGGCAGGCAAGACGACGGTGCTCTTCGGGGGCGCGAGTCATTCGATTCAAAGGTTGCTCGGTGACGAGGAGATTCGCGCCATCCAGGCCTCCGGGAATGCACCCGGGAAGGCTGGACCTCCCGCTGTCGGCGCTGCGGCCGTCGCGTCCTCGCCGCCGCCGCTCGGCGCGCAGGCCAAGACTGTCCCGGTACCCGCGCACTCTGGCGAGTTGAAACCACCTGTGGCGAAGCCAGTTCCACCTACTGAGGTGGCGAGTGGCTCCGCTCCGAAGGCGCCGAAGGCACCCCTCACGCAGAGGCCTCCCTTGGGAGCGCCCGCCGCGCCGCCCGCCGCGCCGCCCGCCGCGGCGCCCGCCACCCCCGCACCCAAGCAGGTCGCGGAGTCGCGTCCGAAGCCCGCGGTGAACAGCGTGGTCGCAAAGCCGCTCCCGCCCTCGCCCCCGCCGCAGAGGCCCCTAGCCTCGCCGCCTACGGGCGGCACGCCCGGCGGTACGCCTGGCGGTACGCCCAAGGGCAAAGGGAAAGCGGCAGCAGTGGCAGCAGTCGCGGCTAAGCCAGAGTCCAAGAAGCCGAAGGCAGCCCGGTGAGACGCGGGTGAGACTCTGCAGCAAACAAGCTCTCCGCCTCCAGCACCCGCTCAAGCCGTAGACGGCAGACTGACGTGCGTGCATCATCGAGGAGGCGTACATCATGGCCAACCGTACGGTACTGTACGGTACGCTCTTGTGACTGTGTGCACCCACCCCCGCCGGCGCGGCGACCGGCGTCCAGAAGCCGGCACAACGCCCGGCCGGCGTTCTTGAGCGCGAGCACGAAGCGCGCGCACGATTTGAATCGAACCGTTAGGACCGGAGGGTCGCAGAGGACGCGTTATAATAGTATCGCGTCGTCGCGCATGCATACGGACATTTACGCAGGCGCAGATGTACGAACGGTAGACGAACCTAGAGTATTGTGAATAAATTCATCTTCTCGATTCCGGGGGACTCCGTCGAGTCGAGGCCCCAGCACTTTGGTGGTGGTGCTGTCATTCGCCCCGAACCGCAGGAGCACACGCCCGCTCGTCACTACCAGACGGTCAGAACTCATCGCCCGCCGCGCGCCCCGACGAAAACCTCGGAGATTCCGTGTTGAGCTTCGTCTTCCACGAGCGCAAGCGCGCCCCGGTCGCGTCCGTCCGGGCGCGACGGACCTTTTCCCTCGCCTGCCGTCGCGCCCGCCGTCGCGCGTGTCAATCGTCGTCCTCACCCGCGTAGTGCTCCGGCGTGAGGGGCACATTGGGTTCAAGCGGCTCATGATTGGGCCCCTTCTCGTCCTCGTCCTCGTCCTCGTCCTCCTCGTCCTCCTCGATGAGCACGTTGCGTCGGCGCGGAAGCCGAGCATTCGGACGCTGGGACACCTGCATCGACGCGTCATCCTCCTCGTCCTCCTCATCCGGCTCCAGCTCATCGTCGCCTTGCACGCGCTCCTCATCCGACTCCTCGGCCATGCGTCCGGCGCGCCCCGCTTCCCCCTCGTCGTCTTCGTCGTCCTCGATCTCATCGCCCTCACCCCTCACCCCCTCGCCCTCCTCGTTCTCCTCGTCATCGTCCCGCAGCCGCATCTTCCGCAACAACTTGCGCGGCCGACGCACACGGCCCTCAGCGGGCGCTGCGTCAGCAGGCGGCGGGGGCGCTGGCTCACCACGTGGCCTAGCCTCGAAGAAGCTCTTCATCGTCGTCGACTGCACCGGCGGCGCCTCCTTCTCCGCTTTCTTGGTGCCGCCCTTGGCCTTGCCGCTCTCTTTGGGCTCCTTGGCATTGCCCTCCTTCGCCTTGGCCCCGACCTTGGCAACTGCCTTGGGGACGGCTCCCTTTGCCGACTTCGCTTTGGCCTTGCGGGTCGCAGTCGGCAGGCCCTCGTTCTCGGTGTCGTCCCTGTCGATCGTCGCGTCAATAAAACGGGGCGCCGCCGAAGAGGTCGATGCGACCCCAACTGGCACGTCCCCGCCCTCTGCGTCCGCACCCGCCTCACCACTCTCTGCCGTCTCTCCATCTCGAGCGCCGCCCTCGGCATCGGCGGCGTCAAAGATCTTCTTGACGGTCTTGCCGAAGACGGGAGCCGCCACACCCTTGCCGAGCTTCTTTGGCTGCGCGAGCGCGATCAGCTCCTCCTGCGGCATGTCCTCGTGACAGAACTGCATCAAATCGGCGAGGCGCGGACCGTACAGCACGGCGGCCAAGTCAGCGGTGTTGATGCTCTTGCGCTTGGCCTTGCGCGCACAGATGACCGTCTGGCCGCTCACCATGGCGAGCATCTGCTCCGTCGCCTTGGAGATCGCAAACAGCGCGTCCTTGCTCACGGCCTTGGACTCTCCGGTGAACTTGGCGATTCGGCGCACCGTTGCAAGCGGCAGGTAGGATACAGTCGGCTCGAGGACGTTCTTGTCAGAGACCTGGGCGCTCGCCGCGATGGGATGCGCCGCCTCCCACGCGGCCTGCCTCAGCTTGTACTCCTCCTTGTCGATCTCGTACCGCGCCTTGTCGGCCGCGGCCTTTGCCACGTACTCAGCCTTGGCCTCGTCGCCCATAGCCTTCCACGCCTCCGACGCCTCCTTGGAGAGGCGGTTGCCGTGCTTGTCGGCGAGGTAGAAGTTCCACGCGGCCATCGCGCGCTTGGGCTTCGCCGGCGGCGGCACGTCGTCCTCTTCGTCCTTGTCCTCGGCCGCAGGCAAGGACGTGCCACCGCCCGTGCGCAGGTCCTCCTCGTTCTCAGCATCCGCAGCGGCGAGCTGCGTGAGCAGGTCCTGGCGTGCCGTCTCGTCATCGTCGGCGGCAGCATCATCGGCGCCGTCCGCGGCGAGATCGGCTTCCTCTGCTGTGCCATCCGCCATCACAGCCTCGCCGTCCTCGTCCATTGCGTAACCATACGCTGCAGGATCGGCGGCCGGGCCCACGTCGTCGTCATCCGCCGCCGCCACGCCTTCGATATCCATGGCTAGCTCGGCCGCCGTGTCGTCGGCCACTGCGTCGTCGGCCGCCGTGACGTCCTCCATTGACTCCGCCAACTTTCTTTGCGAATACGCGCCAAGGGGCGCTCAGCACAACGCTTTTTAATGCGAGAAGCCGAGAACTCTATCGCTACCGACAGAGGTGTGGCCGTCTCAACCTTTTCACAAGCCGTCAATCGGCGGCGTGGGGGAATGTGTGACCCCTCCCCCAAAGCTACATGTAAGATGTACATCAGTACATGTAACAATGTAACCCCTAAACCGATCCGCGATCCGCCGATCCCCGCCGATGCCCGATCAATAGTAGATCAATAGTACAACTGTGTACCGATAGGTTTGTACCGGTGTCGGTAGCTCGGTACGAATAGGGCCGCTGTTCGCAGCAGCTGCTGCCGCGGACGCGCAGCGATTCATTGTAGTACTTGGATTAATACTTGGATAGTCTTACGGGCCGCTCTTCGTGGCCGGGTTCGTACGTGGAATCGTGGCACCTCCAGCCGCGGCCCGGCGTTACGGCGGCGGCGGCGCGGACCGCGCGCGCGCGAGCGCCTCGGTGCCGGTGTGCCTGCGTAGCAGCAGTGTAACCTCGTTCTGCCATCCTCCTTTGGGATGGTCTTTGGCCTCGATTAATCACTCAATTAACCGATCAAAACTTCCGAAATCCAAAAGGAAACTCTACCTCTTCACATGCAAGGATCGGAGCCCAGCCTGCAAACTAGTTCATGCTCGCGAGCCAATGCCGACTTCGACGACGGCTGCTGATTCATCACGCGGTACTATGACAGGCACACTCTCTGGGGTAACCGGCACTCCCGAGCACGCTGAGCCAGTGGCCCCGAAGCATAGCGACCCGTTCCTGAGCTTCCGGACTCCAAAACGGGCTCCAGGTCCAGAAATCAGCACATGGGCCACGCCGGCGGCGTCCATGAGCACGACGACCGGCGAAGCGGTGACCGCCGTGGGCTCGGCAATCTATCGGGATGAGGACTTCCTCATACCATCGGGCATCTTGAGTAGACGTTCTAACACGATGCAGACAGAGCCAAGGAGCCCAACAGAGCCGGTGCAGAGTCGTGGCGCGGTCGCGAGCACGTCGGCGTCTGTGCCCTTGCCTCGCCGGACGTTTAAGGAGATCGTGTGGGAGATTAGGCGCAAGGTGTCGGTGGCGATAGCGATGAAGGCGGCTGGCGCGGCCGTGCAGAGCAGTGGAACCGAGCTTGCGGGCTCCGTCGTCTACTCGTACTGCTTCGTCAGCTTCGCGATGGCGGTGAGTGGGCTTCCCGTAGCCGCCGCCTTCAACATGTACACCGAGGTGCGCGAGATTCCGATGGACGTTGCGTTGGCCATGCAGGTGGTTGTCAAATGCCTGAGTGTCTTCACAGCTGTCTTCGTCGGAGCCTTTGGGAACAGCTGCGGCACCAAGCGCATGCTCGTGATCATCGGACTGCTCGTGTCCGCGGCGGCCTCGTATACCTTCTGCTCGCCGCCCGAGACAACCGCCTTGTCCGGCTTGCAGGGCGCTGCCGACGTCGCGCGCCATCTTGAGCAAGCGCCGCCCGAGTGCGACCATGTGGGGGACGACTGTAAAGCCATCGAGGCATGCGTGCGCGATTTGATCGGCCAGGGCCTGCTCGATCCGTGGGACGTGGCCCAGCCAGCCTCGGCGCCGGCACAAAAGGAGGAGGGCGCACACGGACCGCTCCTCCTCGAAGATACGGGCGCCGTCACGGGCGCCTTGCTCCTCTGGTTCGCATCGACGTACTTTCTGAGAGCGGCGATCGCCGATCCACTCATACAGACCCCGTACGAATCGATCGGGCTCTCGCTCACCAGCGATCACGAGCAGCGCGCGCGCCTCTTCGCCACCAAGGCAGCTTCCAAATATGGCGGCTTGATGAGCAGCATGGTGCTCGCCATCGTGGTCTCGCTCGTGTACGCCTCGTCGCTCGCAAAGCAGGTGCAGACGTTCGCGAGCATCAACGCGCTCGTGATGAGCGTCGCGGCGCTCGGCATGTGGCACTACATCCGCGATCCCGAGCCGGTCGTGCTCGAGGCCAAAGGCAGGTTGCCTAATATGGGTTCGGAAAATTTGCCTAATATGGGCTCGGGCGAGCCTCGTGCTCTGCTGTCCGTGGAGCCGGTCGTGCCCATCCTCGTGCGCATCTTTGCGAGCCGTCCCTTCATGTGGCTGCTGTGCACGAGGATGATCGTCAACGTGGGCATGCTCATGATGATCTCCAACTTCTTCTACGCGACCAAGTACGTGCTGCGCGCCGAGAATGCCGTCACCTTCAGCTGCCTGTCCAACTTGTTCTCGCTGATCTTCGCCTTCGTTGGCATCGCGATCGCGGTGCCCCTCGCGCGAACGTACGGCAAGCGCGAGGTGATGGCGTGCGCACTGCTGCTGCTCGCCACCTTTTTGCTGTGCATGTACTGCGTGCCACCGAGCGTCTTCATCGAGCGGCCGATGTCGTGGGCGCTGCTCATGGCGCTGCCCGCCGTAGGGTTTAGCCTGACCAACGTGTGCGGCCAGGGGCTGCTGGCGGGATGCATCGACTACGATGAGTTGCGCACCGGTCGCCGGCATGAGTCCCACCATGTGATGCTCGACAAGACCTTTGAGACCATCTCAAACACGATGGCCGCCGGCCTGGCAGGGCTCCTTCTCGGAGCCGCCGGCTACCAGCCGAATGGCGGCTGCAGCTGCGGCTGCGGTACCAAATGCGAGCGCGACTTTGAGCGCTGGTCTTGCCCGGGAGACATTGGGTACGCGTGCAGCGCCGACCTGGACAGCGCGAACGCGCCCTTTTGGGGCGACCCGGACCGGCATGCCCCTTGCACCGAGGAGCCCGAGGGCGTGGTGACGACGCTTCGCGTCCTGTTCTACGGCATTCCAGGCGTATGCATGCTGCTAGGCGCCTACTGCACCCTGAACGTGCCTCTTGACTCGGCGACTCACGGGGCGTTGCTGACGCAGATGCGCCGCCGCCAGCGCGGGCGCACCTGCTTCGATCCGCTCGATGGCAACCTCGAGCTACCGCTACCGCCCGACGACCCTGTCGCGCTCCTCGCTGCTCATTTCAGCTCGCGCGAGATTTCTCTGGCTGAGCGGTATGGGGCACCAGAGAGCGATGGGCCAGAGCTCCACCGGTCCTCAACGCCAGAGCTCCACCGGTCCTCAACGTCCACGCCTGTGCGAAAGGCGCCGACGTTGGCCGTACCTCCGCTGCTCTTATCACTCAGCCTGTCGGGGCTGGCGGTCGTGGCAACGCTGGGCGCCGTGGCTCGCAAGACGCTGGCTTCGATGCAGCGGCATTCCGTGCTGCTCCGTCCTCCTGGCTCGACGCTCCTCTTACTACAGCCGCTGCTATGGCTCCTGCTTTGGACTGGTGTGCTGTTTGTCATAGGCGTGCACGTCTGCCGCGACGAGTTCCGGAACATCACTAGGGACGCGCTGATCGTCACGCCACCGGCGACGCTCATCGTGCTTCTCATGGGCTGGGAGGGCGCGCGGCTGCACCGGGCGTGGTGCTACCGCCACTTGCTCAGTGGCGTCTTCAGAGCCCACGACGACGCGTGTCACGTGAACACGAACCGGCGCGCGAAGCACGAGCAGCGCTGGAGCCACTCGACGCCCTCCATGAGGCTCACACGCACCAAGACGAGCTCGTCCTCATTCGCACCCCGAGTGGCCTCTCGGAAGAATCTGGACTGGTCGAAGTCTGCGAAGAACCTTGAGTTAGCCCTTCGGCGCGAATCGGCTGTGGAGCTACCAGCGTTGCAGGGGCAAGTTGAGCGGTCTGTACCTCGGAACGGGTTGATGCAAGCGTCGCGCGATTCAGACGAGCTCGAGGTGAATGCCCACCAGGCGACCGACCGCGAGTTCAACTCGCTCGGCGCGGGCGCGCTCGGCAGTTTGACGGCCTCCGATTTGGGGCTCTCACAGCTGGCCAGCAACAGCCACTCCAAGTTCTCTCCGGAGCCCGGCATCCGTGTGGAGCTACCAGCATTACAGCTCGCGAAGCCCTCCGAAAAGACCGAGATCGATCTCTTGACGAACCGAGCCCTCTTGACGAGCCGCGTCGGCAAGGCGGTCGACGAGATGGTCCAATTAACGGATCGGCTGCTCCGTGGCAGCTCCGGCCACTTGCCAACAGTCGTCCGCGGGGAGAGCGACCAGCTTGAGTGGTCCGAGGCCAGCACGCAGCCCCCGCCCTTGGGGCACGTTCTGGGGCACGCTCGACCGCTCCCAGTACCACCGCGGATGCTCCATAAGATGCACGCGACGCTCACGTACGGCCGCCTGCTCGACGAGGGAGCAGTTCGACGTGGAAGGGAGCGAAGGCCATCGCAAGAGGACGCAGCAAGTGACTTGTTCACAGCAAGTGACCAGCCGCTGAGCGGCCTGAGCGGCGTGAGCAGCACACCCATGCCCGAGTCCATGCCACTCCGGGAGGACAATCTGGAGTCGAATCTCAAAGAGACTGAACTGGAGCTTCGTGTAGAGGCCTCGGACACGGACTGGGATTCGAACAGCGACGACGAAGAAGACACTGTTGCCAAGGAAAACGAGCTGCTGATTGCCGAAATGGCCGGCTTCGAGCGCCTCTCGACCTATGCGTCGAGCGTGCTCAATCTCAACACAGAGGAGATTGCGGAGGCGCGTTCGGCGCTCATTGAGCATGTGTTTGCTATGAGGTGGCTTACTCGGCACCGCATGCTCCAGCGACAGAGAATGAAGATGATGGTCTGATCAATGCTGCCATCAGCAATTCTAATAGCACGTTAAACGAGCATTACAATTTACATGGATACTATACCCAGTACAACGAAACTCGAAAGAGCATGCCCCCCGTTTCGCGCTTCAGCTTCGTCATAATCCTACACGCTATGATCGTATTCCAAATTCCCCGCCTGCGGGCCGGGGCCAGGGCGCCGGGCCCGGCCCGCACGATTCCGCTTTCGCGGCACGTACCGATTCGCATTGCGGATGCCGGATCGGCGATCGGAGATCGCGCGCACGTTGTGCTCGTTTGGAGGCGACGTGCCACGACGGGTCTGTAGGAGCTCGGCTGTGCGGGCCGGCTATGGGGTGGGCGCGGGCCGCGCCGGCCGGGCGTCCACGCCGTTCCACGCCGGCACCGCCGGCCCGGGACGCGCGCGCGCGCGCACGCCGCCCACGCGACGCTGTGGTCGTGGTGCGTCTATACCGCATTTAAGATTTTTGTGATTCTTCAAGTTCGACTTCAAGTCATCCGCCACCTCAACTAAAGGATTGCCATTCACTTATGCCGACCGTATCAATAGATAATAGACTCGACTGAGGGCGAGCCCCTCAGGACCGTTCACGGCTGGTGCCTTGCCCTTAGCCACAGAAGCAATACCGGTAGGCATCGCGACGGCATCAGCTTCGGAAAGCGAGCACGGAGAGCCCCACGCTTTCAACGTGTCCACTATGTTGCCATCGGCTGACGGCGGCAAGGCCTCGTCCGCCTTGTCGCGGCCCAGACGTTGAGCTAAAGTGAGCGTCATGCTGCCACGGCCGGTCATGCCTAGGGTGGCTCGAGTCAGCAAGAGCAAGCATTGCTCGTACACCCCGAAAAAAAGATAGCCCCCGAGAGCCATCCATCCCATCCGTGGCATGACGCCGCGGAAGAGCCCTTTGGCACCATGAGAGGCCACGATCCGCTTCGCTTCCGAGAGCATTCCATCCTGTGCCCCGCCAAGCATCTGCCGTGTCTTCAAAAGGTCAAACGGCGTCGTGAGAGCTGCGGCCACAGAACCAGCGATGGCGCCGCAGATAGCTGACTCGCCGACTGAGGGAGGGGTTGATGCGGAAGACGTGAGCCCCCTCGCAGCCACATACACCTTCAACCATTCGTACAGGGGGAACTGGATGAATGAAAAGGGGATTTCCCGTGCAATCGTCGCACCCAATCCAGCATAAAATGCGCGCATCCCACCCTCGACAGAAATGCTCCGTATGGCGCACAGGACCGTCGGAAACTGGCCCACTTGCATGCGCTGTGTCACCACCGAGGTGGGGACGCGAAGAACTGATGACGCAGTCGCGGCAAGGCTTGCAGCTGCCGCATCTGAGGCCGGAGTCCGCTGGGAGGTGTCGCCACCAGCCAAGGCATTCTTCGTGAACTCGTACACCGCAAAGAAAATCGCGCCGGATGGCATGGCACCAAAACTGTTGGTGAACACGCCGCGAAAGAGGGAGGTGTAGCCTCCCGCCGCGAAGAAGCCCTGCGGCGCTTGGAGCCGTGTTTTCAACGTGTCCAATGGGTGCAGCACTGCATCCACAGACCCTGAAGCGAGACCGCCCGCGATGCAGGACAGTGCGAAGGGCGGCCCATCCTGCTTACTGCGCACGTACGGATCTCCGGATGGGCCGACCCAGCCAGTATTCATCTCTCCCGCCATGTTCTTCCTCGTAGGCGATGTCGGCCGCAATATAGAGAACCGCGAGAGCCACACAAAAGGGCACACGACCTTTTCAACTGTGAGTTGGTGTGCCTTCTCGGAAGCGTTGAAAAGGTCGTGCGGGAGCACGCTCCGGCTCACAGCCGTTTCACACAGAGCTGCGCGAGAGAGGGGCAAGTAAGTTTACAAGTCTACCCCGGTACTTGTAGTTTGGAACAAAAGTGGATGACAACGGTCGGTGAGAATCAAAGCGTGCTGTCTACCCCTATAAGCGTATAAGGCTGTATGCCAGTCTGTTTTGGGACAAACGGATGGATGACAACAGTGAGACTCAAAACTCATTATAATTAGAGCTTTCTCCCCGCTGCTCTAAGGCCGTGTGCGTGTCTGCGCACCGTATTCGCCACATATGTGCGCAACGATCTGTGCGTTCATAATCAAGTTGAAGCCGCCGCAAGCTGCTGGAGGCTGTTTGCAAAGTCGGCGGCCCCGTCCGCGCCAACAAACCTGACTTTGTCCCATGGAATGCCTCTCTTCTCGCCGGAACGCATGTCTTTGATGAGCATGCGAATGTCGATCATCATGTACTTCTGAGGGGCATCCTCTTCCTTCTGTCCAGCAGCCTTCCACGCCTCCTTGATCTCGCGAGGGTTCAGGAACACAGGTACGAGCCCATCCGAACTGAGCTCCTGTACAAGGAAGACTGGAAGCGTCCAGGGGGACTCGGCCTCCGCCTCCATCCCACTGTCCTTGAGCATGCGCTTCAGCTTAGGCGCCTGGTCCGCGAAGCGGTGATCGCCCTGGAGCCGCAGGTCACCCTCGAAATTCTTGAAGGCTTCCTTGGCCTCCGCACTACAAAGCACACGGATGGCATCACGGGACGCCCTTTGTGTGAGCAAGGGACACGGCGTAGGGAGGACGCGATGAGCAAGAGGCAGCTACCTTCCGCTGCAAAGCTTAAGTGCAGAGCCTAGCCCAAGGCATACAAGACGAAGTGGCGTCTCTTGCTCATCTCCAGCGTTCTTGTTCATCTCCAGAACGGCCTTGGCTTCTTCAGGCTCGAGGAAGAACACGATGGCTCGACCGCCGCCTTTAGGAGTCAGAGCCACGAAGCCTGTGCTCTCCTTGCTCGTACTCATCAGCCCAAACGTTGGCACCTCGTTCAACTTGTCGAAGATCTGCTGCTCGGTAAGGACTCCAGACGAAGAGGCCTCACCAGGCATGGCGTCCTCAGCTGCAACATCACCAGACACATCCTCGTCAAGTGTTGTCTGGTGATCCTCGTCAAGCGGAAATGGGTCATCGCCATTATCTGCACCACCGCGGATGCGCAGATGGTGCCTTACTGGCGCAGGCTTCACCAACCTGGATGCTGACACGCTAGCGGCTAGCAGCACGACCGCGGAGAGTCTCATGGTGGCGTGTTCCGATGGACACACGAGCGCGAGGACCGATCACTCTGTGTCCAATCCCCGACCGTGAGATTTGGTGCCGGTAGGAATCCTAGCCAACATCCCCGACAAGTGAGACTCTATCGTACAGCTTTGGGGAGACACGATCGATCGACGAATGCAAGCGTGACTATACCGAGTCCCGTGTGTGTCCCGGCGCCCCCCGGTGTCTTTTTACCGAGAGCGACGATTCTTCCTGAACCAGGTGAGATCGGAGATTTAACAAGTCTCAATCATTGAATCACTGACTGACTGACTGACTAACTGACTGACTGACTGACTCACTCACTCACTCACTCACTCACTCACTCACTCACTCACTCAGTCACTCACTCACTCACTCACTCACTACTCACTCACTCACTCACGCACGCAGGGTGACGTGGGGTTTGTTATCGAGTTTTGGGGGGGTTTGTTATCAGGATACGTATCCCATGTATCGCGCATGTATCGTGCATGTATCCCGCATGTATCTTGATGTGTCCCGTTCATATACATCAAGATACATCAAGATACATCGAGATACATTTGTATCTTGACTTTGGCCATCATAGGAAATGTATCTTACC
>Ga0210240_101354_pt1 | contig 18595 bp, 20 predicted proteins | sample ChrtobMetP5a_4mM_FD_155463 | JGI IMG/M metagenome (GOLD analysis project Ga0210240, IMG submission 155463) | Chrysochromulina tobin associated microbial communities from unialgal haptophyte culture, Seattle, Washington, United States - P5a_4mM | ecosystem: Host-associated > Algae > Haptophytes >...
GAGAGCGCTCTCCGCCAATTCTTCTTCGACGTCCGCACGCTGCTGCGCTTCGGCCGCGTCCATGGACGACGAAAAAGTCGCACCGCCGCGCACGAGCGGCCTTCGAGCGCCAGAAAGGGCGAGGCCATGGCGTGGCCAGTCCGTGGCCACTCCGACCCTGTGGGATCCACCACGGCCAAAACGCCGCCTCCCCCCCGTCAGCGCGATGGAGCGTCACTCCAGGAGACGCAGCTTCCTTCAGTCTGCGCGGGAGGAGGCCGCATCTATCTTGCCGGGCGGCCTCCGCGTGCGGCCTCGCGAGATGACTCCGTGGCGATGCTCAAACGGCATCACGGTGATGCAGCAGGTCGACATCCTGCCATGCATGAAGCCAGTACCACGAAAGACCCCTTTGCGCCTCGGGCAAAACGCCTTTGTGCTAGCGCGGCCTGTGTTTACGAGTACGCAGCTCGAGCACAGCTGGCAAGGCTCTAAACCCGCGTTCCACAATCTTCCGTCGGCGAGCTTGGGGCACTCTGCCAGCCAGGGCACCTTTGAGTTCCGCGCCTACCAGAGTGGTATCTTGAAGCCGAGCCAGAGGGACATCATCGCAGACCGTACGGTCACCGAGTTCTCCGATCCGAGTCCGTCCAAATCACAGCGGCAGCTCGCTCGCCTGTCGTACAACGAAATGGAGTCGGATTGGCGTCGGCGCGTACAGGAAATGAACCAGATGCAGGATGAATCCTCATGGCGCCAGTTCGAAAAGTCTTTGCACTATCGACCTCGCCACTTGGACTCACGCTCCCTCGGGCAGCTCTCGCGCCTGGACTCGCGCCTTCATACGGCGCGCACAGACAGGTATGCGAACCACGACGAAGCACAAAGATGAGTCGACTGAGGACGATTTCGGGCACGGGGTTCGGGTTCGGCTGTTCGGGTCATCGGGTGCCGCACGTGTGTAAACGTATCCGACCGACACCTGCAATATGTTGCCTAGGAGGTCCTTGACCCAAAGGCGAGTGTGGTCTCATCTCTGTGTTCTTTTCTATTCGTTTCAGGTGTATAAGGGCCCCCTCCGACCCGGCCTGTTTCCGCGCGTTTGCGACCAGCGCCCCAGCGCGGCGCTTCCGCTGCGGCGGGCGCAACGCTTAACGCTAACTACTGCACATATCGTCCGCGCTGCACATGTGTAGCGCCGTGTACAGGGCCCGTAGCCGGCCTCGAGCGCGCTACCAGTAGAGGGCGGCGTTCGGGTCCGATGAAATAAATATCACGTGCCTACACGCAATGCCTACACGCAAAATCTAGTTCTAGAGACCAGAGCCAGACTGTGCACCTCTACCTCCAACTACCTGGATCCTGGATTTTTGTGGTGTACCGATCGGGTAGCCGACGGCTCCCGGCCCCGCGCGGCAGACGGGTAAATTGCGGCGAGGGCGGCCCGCGATACATGTATGTTATATGTGCACTTCGTGGATCTTGAGCGCCGCATGCCGAGCCGGCACCTTGTACAGTACAAACGTCAACTCCTGCAGCCGGCCGCCAAACCAAATCTCGTCGCACCTGTTCACGTGAAAACCCACCATTCGCGCACGCATACACTGGACCATGGACATAGATGTGCATGATTCGGTTTGCTTGCAGCCATTGCTCTCGAGCAATCACAGCACTATGAGATCCAGGCGAGCGACGAGGCACTCAATCGCCGTGAAAGATGCTGAGCATCCGCGAGATCACTGCTTTACCAGCACGCTGCATGCACTGACTAACCGTCCGAGTGGATGCATGCGCCGTACCAACCTCGCGCGCGGCGATGTACATCAGTCTTTCTACCTTCCGATATACGCGACGGTCGTTCCGGTGCGCCTTCGCGAGCGTATGGAAGCGCTCGAGCGCCGGCTCGCAGCGCTCGGTTCGCCAAGTGTCACATTTATTGAGTGCGCGAACCGTGAGGACGTGGCAGCACTTTCAGCTGAGGAACGAATGTGCGTGCATCCCCGCTACTTTCGGATGGATCTTCGCGGGATTCCTGAAGAATTGTCCAATGGGACCTTGAGTCTCTCGTTGAAGCATGCCCTCGCCTATTTCGATGTCGTGCATCGGGACCTTCCAGCCGCGTTGGTGCTGGAGGATGACGCAATGGTACCTGCAAGTCTTTGGAGGCAACTGGCTGCCTATCACGTTCCTTGCGATGCGAGCATTTTCTGGCTTTCGGCCTACAGGAATAATATGGGAACCTTTTCCCTGGCCGGTGCCGCGTTCCGCCCAGTGCAGCCGTCAGCGGAAGCCGTCCACATTCCGGATGGCCCAACCATCTACCGGAGGCTTGAAAACAACTCGGAGTATCCGGTTATCATCTCGGCGGCCGGCTACATAATCTTTGCGCGTGGGGCGAGGTTGATGATGACCCATCCAGTGTACGCACCAGCTGACGTCGCTATATCCTGCTTGACGCCACAGTGCATGGGTAGCGGCCCGAAAGCCACTTTCGAGCTGCGAGCACCCAGCGGCCAATACGGTCCCGGACGCTGGTTCTTTGGCCAGAACCAGAACATCAGCGGGGGCACCCACTTGCTTTCCATTTGACTGTAATGCCGGTAAAGTACTCGATCGGATACAATTGTAAAGGGGGTCCCCCCGCGTGAAATGAGCCGGTATACACAACTTCGCCCGACCGACCCCGGCGAGCGATGACTCGGGGGCAGAAGCCGCGGCTGATGCTGCTTGCCGTTCTGTGTGGAACGAGAGCCAGTACGTGCAATCCACTCACTGCTGTGCATTTGCCTGACTGTGCACATGCCTACTTGAGGCAAGGCGCGGACCAAGTGGAACTCCTGCCTCCTAATGGATCCAGCTCGTATCCACCCATGAACGTCGGCCGCGCATATCTCATCCACTACACTAATAACCGAGGGCGAATGGAGTTTCAACGCATGCAGCTTCCACAGCTCGGAGTCCCAGTGAGCGTCGTGCGTTCTTTTGACGCGGAGAAGATCGACGAGGGTGTCATGTGCTGCGTCGTACCAGCCACTCCGAGAGCAATACCTGGACACCCATGGAAGCTCACGCAGTATTTTTACGACGCACACGGAGATAGAAGCAGCAACGTGAGCAATGTCGCGGGTACCTTACATCGCAGAGGACTCTCGGCCACGCTCAAGCTCTTCGTAGCCCTTTACGATATGACGGTCGTTCGCAACCTCGAGGCCGCGCTGGTGTTCGAGGATGACGTCAGAGTGCGCTGGGAGTACTCCCACTTCGTGAACCGGGCTCTTCGGGAGTTAAAGGCTGATTTCACGGTTCTCTACGCATGCAGCTTCTCGGAGAACGGGTGGGACCTTTTGCCGTTACCAAAAGAGGCAGACCGCTACCATCTTTACGAGAAGGGGGCAATGATCCGAGAGGTGGGCTTGATGGCAGCGTGTGGCGAAGTGGTGTCTGCGCAGGGTGCCAGGCACATTCTCAACAGCTTTCCCATTGTGATGCGCATCGACCACATGCTCTCCGACTCGTATCTCGAGAGTGGGCGGCAGCCGCGACAGTTCTATATCAAGCGCTACCCGTTCGTGGCGGCCATGTGGAAAGTCGAGAAGACAGAAACAGTCGGCCATGCAGTCGGCCCAGATGGGGGTTGAGTCGGGTTGGAAGGGTTGCATTTGGGGACCAGACCCATACCTAGCGCGCGGTGTCCCCTTCGGGTTGACGTGCCCCCCTAAGAGCTAAGTGAGGTGATAGCTGAACAGACTAGATGCGACGATCGGATCCGATCGCTGGTAGGCCGCGTGGTTGGCTCATGGCTGGTTGCTGACGTGTGCGACCCCCGTAAGTCCTCGAGTATACACGTGTAGCGAAAACACGCCTGACGGCAGCGCACACGTGGCGAAGGGGTACCCAGGCATATAAATCGTGGCGGTGGTTTGCTGCGCATCCGTGCGCGAGTCCCGCGCCGTCCGGGACGGGGACGCGGGGGCGGGCCGGGCGGCGGCCGGCGCGGCATGGCCGCGGGGCGGCGCGGGCGGGCCCGGTTAAAAAGACAATACGAACGGCAACGGGCAAGCCTCTACGGTATTCATCGGACAGCAACCGAGCTGTGGTGTAACCTGTACTTTAGGAGTCTACTCACTACTGATTAGAAGTACAGGTGTACAGCAGCTGTACCCGCCGGACGACCCTCGCGATAGTACCGTTGTTTGGGACGCAATGGACGGCGGCTGTGTCCTGTGAAGAGTCAAGTGAGAAGTGCGAACTAGCACCATCGAATATGGTAATATGGACTGAGTTTTATCTTTTAAAGCGCATGCTGTTTTTCACGGCACAAACCGGCATTGAAAGATTAGCAAAGAGGTGACGACGGGTCGACGTGGACACGAGCGGGCGGCCACTGTGGACTGTGTCTGCGAGCAGGGCTGACCGCTCCCTGTCGCTCGGAGTCCACTGACGGGCCCTGCTGATCGATCCTGCTGCGCTGAGACCTGCTGAGAGCCCCGGCATAGGGCGCACGCCCCCACCGAGGTAGGTTCCCTAGAGTACTCTAACCGTACCCGGATCCTAGGGCGATCCCTAAGTACTACGGTACCGATGGACGCAAAACAGCAGCTGTTTTGCGACCTTGTCCCCGGGCTGGCAGTCGAGCCGGCGGTGCCGGTTGAGGTGTCGGTGGGGTGGGCGGTGGGCAGCGCCCCCCCCTCCCGGTCCCCCACCCCTCCTCCTCACGCGAGCCCCGCCGCGCGGTCCTCTTTGAGCTCGCCACGGCGCCTCGCCCCTCTCCCCACAGGTGCCTCTTTACGCTTTGAGCTCGCCACGGCGCCTCGCCCCACTCCCCACAGGTGCCTCTTTACGCTCTTTGAGCTCCTCATAGGGCGTGTGCCGGCAGGAGCCATGGCAGGCGCAGACGCATGCGAGGCACAAAAGGCCAGCAATGAAGCTCGCGTACAAGACGTTGAGCACAAAGTCGAATATGCCCGGGAGGAAGGACGACCAATCGAGGAGTCCGAGGACGGGCACCAGCACTTGCATGCTGTCTACAAGACGCGTCGGCAAGACGGGCGGGTGGGGGGGCTGTGTAGGCGGGGGTGATGGTGGTGGCGGTGAGGGCAGCGGCGGCGAGGGTGGCGGTAGCGGCGGCCGCGGCGGCGGAGAGGGTGGCGGCGGCAAGGGTGGCGGTGAAGGCGGAGGTGGTGAGGGGGGTGGTGAGGGTGGTGGAGGCGAGGGCGGTGGCGAGGGTGGCGGCGGCGGCGGGGGCGGAGAGGGGGGCGGCGGCAAGGGGGGCGGTGAAGGCGGGGGGGGTGGGGGGGGGGGTGAGGGTGGTGGAGGCGAGGGCGGTGGCGAGGGTGGCGGCGGCAAGGGTGGTGGTGGTACAGGAGGTGGCGGGGAGGGTGGCGGTGGTACAGGAGGTGGCGGCGACGGCGACGGCGGAGGAGGAGGCGACGGCGAGGGCGGCGGTGTAGGTGGAGGCGATGGTGATGGCGGTGAGGATGGTGGTGGCACAGGAGGTGGCGACGAGGGTAGTGGTGGCACAGGAGGTGGCGACGAGGGTGGCAGCGGCGGAGGAGGCGATGAGGGTGGTGTCGACGGTGGAGATAATGGCGGCGGAGAAGGCAGCCAAGACGGCGGTGGCGGCGATGGAGGTGGCGGGAAAGGGGTCGGCAACGACGGGGGAGGTACGGGTGGTGTAGGTGAAGGCGGCGGCAACGGCGGTGGAGGCGATGGTGTTGAGCTCGGCGGTGGTGGATGTGGTGGTAGTGACGGCGGCGGTTGCGAGGGCGGTCGCGGTGGAGGCGGACCGGGAGCGAACACACCCTCGCAAGATACGAACAAGCCCGAGCCCACTCGGGTTAGGTCCTTGTTACTGTGGACGGTGGCTGCCAAGAGGCCCCCGCGGCCGCTGCGGGTCTTCGGGGATGGGCCGAGCACAAACCTGAGCTCATTCGGAGCTGTCTCGTTCTTGGCCACTCCACCTTCGATCCTGGTGCCCGGTAGTATAGACACGTCAACTGATGGATCAAAGGTCATCACCAGCATGATCTGTGCCCACCATTCTGCGATTCGGATTTCTAGGTTGAAATTCTCTTGGGCCTCCCACCCGTGCCGGGTTGCCGCCACTGCCACGCCGAGGCGACAATCCATCGGCGGCGGTGGAAAGGGCGGTGATAGCGGTGGCGGCAGCGGGGATGGCGGGGGAGGAGGAGGTGGTGCGGGCGGTGGAGGCGAAGGTGGAGGCGGCGGAAGTGGCGATGGCGGCGGCGGCGGCGGTGATAGTGGCGGTGGTAGCGGCGACAGTGACGGCGGCGGCGGCGGCGGTAGTGGTGACGGCGGCGGCGGCGGCGATATCGGCGGTGGCGACGGCGGTATTTGCGGCGGCGGCGCGTCATGAATGTGCAACAGTGGCCAAGCCGTTGGCAGGCTCCGTAGGCAGAGCAACGTGACGTCAACGCGCATCGTCCTGGCCGACTACCTGGGCCGTCCGAGGATGCTTCTGACGGTCAGGGTGCCGCCTGCTTGTGACGTCAACGGCGTCTTCGCAGCGATGCACTCCCCGGGCCGCACCGAATGTCCTTCATGGAAGGGCAATCCGATCGTGCCTGGAGACGACGCGAAACCAAAAAGGGACGATAAAGACGTTCTTTTGACGAGCTGAAGAATCAACTTGAAAACCCGAAAACCCCACATACTACGAAAAGAGGACGGCACGTATGCTGAGGCCGATCTATCACCCGCCGGTGGGTGCATTGACAAACACCACTGCGCTCCGCGTCTGCGGTTCATTGACCTCCTTCACCGCATTCACGCGGCGCGTGCATGCAAGCCGCGGGCACACTTAACCGCCGCGGACGCTGCTCGGGACACGTTGCTCTAACCGGCGGTGCCGGCGGGGTGGCGGTGGGCGGTGAGCGGCGTCGTTGCATCTTGTATCTCACGCGCTGAGATGCAGCTCACGCTTCTCGTCGAGTCGTTGGAAGCGGTGGGGCTCCATGTATCGGCATGCGCAGACGCATGCGAAGAGCAGGTAGATCCCGAGGCAACTGCCGACCAGGTACACGGCGCGGAGCAGAAAGTTGAAGAGGCTCGCAAACAACGGCGAGGAGACGGTATCTCTGATCATTTCTCGGAAGATGGCGAACAGTAATCTCGGGCCGGACAACGGCGCGGCGGGCGGAAGCGGCGGCGACGGAGGCGGCGTCTGCGGTGGCGGCGGAGACGGCGGCGGCCGGGGCGGTGGCATCGGTGGTGGCGGCGACGGACTCGGCGGTGCAGGCGGCGATGGTGGAGGCGGCGACGGTGGGGGAGGAGGCGGCGAAGACGGCAGAGGCGATGGCGGAGGCGGCAGGGAAGGCGGCGGCGGCGGGGGAGGGGGGGGAGGAGGTGGCGACGGCGACGGCGGCGGGGGAGGAGGCGGCGGCTGCGGATGCGAGAGCACCTCCACCTCCTCCACCACCTCCACCACATCCACCACCTCCACCTCAGAGGCCGTTGCCAGGCTCAAGAGGCAGAGCACTGCAACGACAACGCGCATTGTCCTGGACGGCGAGCTGGGACAGTCCGAGGGTGCTGCTGCCAGTCGGGGCGCGAGCAGTTCGCGCACGTCAGAGGCCGAAAGGCCGCCTTTTTGCCGATTCGTCCCGAAACAAGTTTCCGGTCTGAATTTGGGAGAGGCGCTTGCTGACGCCATGAAGCAGGTCGACTTCTCCACGTTCACGCGCACGCGCGTTCGCACATTGCACGCCTCCGGCTCCTCGGACGTCTACATCACGACGCACAACGACACCGGTGCGGAGGTCGTCATCAAACGCACGAAAATCACGTGCCCCGGCGACATGAAGCGCTTCGAGAAGGAGGTTGGGTTCTTGGAGATGTGCCGACACGAGAATCTCGTCTGCCCGTATGGGCTGGTGCGGTCGCCGCCAGTCTATGCGCTCGTGCTGCCAGTCTATGCGCGCGGAAGCCTCTTCAGCCTGCTCCACGCATCCGGTCGCACGCTCACCGGGGCGGCAAAGCTAGCCATCTGCCACGACGTGGTTGGAGCGCTTGCGCATCTGCACGCGTGCGGCGTGCTGCACCGCGACGTCAAGACGGACAATGTGCTCGTGGACGAGGGTGGGCGTGCCGTGCTCGCCGACCTCAACGCCGCCGAATCCGAAGCGCTCATCACAGCGGACATCACCACGCAAGCAAGGCCCACGGGTGGGTTCTTCAAGCAGTTCGTGGTGGGCACGCTGCCGTACATGGCGCCCGAGCTGCTCCGCTCAGTGCGTGGCGCCGCCTACACCCGCGCGTGCGACGTCTACTCCTTCGGCATCGCGCTGAACGAGGTGCTCACGCAGACGGTACCGTATTCGGACGCCATGACGGAGCAAGTGCAGCTTCACACCATCCTCGAGGCACGGTGCGTGAGGCCCACTGATGGCCACTGATGGCCGCTGATGGTCGTTGATGGTCGCTGATGGCCACTGATGGCCAACGAGTGCCATCTCAGGTACAATCACGACTTACTCACGGCGGCTATCACCGCCGAAGGCCTGCGCCCAGCGCAGCGCTCGTCATTTGGTGTCGGCGTGGGTGGAGCTGCACCGGACAAGGCCGCGCCCGCGCTTGACGCGGCGGCGGCGCTGGCGGCGCGCTGCTGGTCCAATGACCCGGGATCTCGGCCGACATTGCCCGAGATTCTGAGCTCGCTCGACGTTGCGCTGTCGGTGGCGCTCGGGCTGTGGGGAACAGCCTCGCGAGCGGACTTGCCTTTTCTGGTACCAATGGCGCACGAATCAGACTTGCATGCGGCCGCCAAGGCCGCTGGAGATCCTACCTCCGCCGCACCCGTCACGGCGCCCGTCTCGGTGCCCAACACGGCGCCCGCCATGGCGCCCGCCACGGCGCCAGCCCTGAGTGACCTGCTGGGTTTCGTCGATGGGCTGAGCTCCCTGCTCGGCTTGAGTGGTGCACCTAATAAGGAAGGTGCACCAATGATGCGTGTCGGTTGGGAGGCGAGCGCCGGGCGCCGAGGCGCCGATCGGATGGAGGATCGTCATGTGCTCTGCTCTCGCCCGGGCGTGGCGCTCGCGGCTGTCTTTGATGGGTGTGCGGATTGCGTCTGATGAAGCCCCTGCTTGCAGGCGTCTGATGAAGCCCCTGCTTGCAGGCGTCTGATGAAGCCCCTGCTTGCAGGCGTCTGATGAAGCCCCTGCTTGCACGTGAGTGCCCGTCTCCTCACGTCCTGCCACCATGACGCAGGCACAATGGCGATGCGTGCGCCGAGTTCTGCCGCAAGTGCCTCCCCGAGCTCTTGCTTCATCAATGGACGCATGCCATCGAGATGACTCGGGTCGCACCTAATAAGGAAGGCGATCCAGCATGCATTCCGGAGCACGTCCTCGCGGCGAGGGTGCCCGGTACGGCGCTGCAGGCCACCTTCATCGCTCTGCACGAAGGCTTCCTACGCAGCGCCGGTGCGGACGACTCGGGCTGCACAGCCCTCGCAGCCGTGTGCACTCCCCACAGCGTGTGGCTCGCCAACGCGGGCGACTGCCAGTGTCATCTGTGGCGCGGCGAGGAGCTCATCCGGCTGACTCAGGAACACACGGCCGCTTTGCCTGCGGAGCGTGCGCGCGTCGAGGCAGCGGGCGCGACAGTGTCGACCACCAAGGACGGCAAGATGCGAGTGGGTGGCATCATTCAAGTGAGCCTCGGATGGCCTCTGATTGCCTCTGATTGCCAACCCTGATTGCTTATGATAGATGCACGTGACCATTCACCGTTCACACCAGGTCACGCGCTGTATTGGCGACCGTCCGCTGCGCCATCTCGGTCTGAGCTCCGAGCCGGAGATCCACACGGTTGAACGCACGAGTGTGGATAAGGCCATCATCCTCGCATCGGACGGGCTATGGGATGTCATGTCGCCCGAGCGCGTGCTTCACTGCTGTAACCACACGGCCAAGTCGCCCGACATGCTCGCCAAACGGCTGCTCACCGAGGCGCTCGACCGTGGCACCGACGACAACACGACAGTCGTCGTCGTCTTCCTTCAGGACCTCAAGTGACGAGCCCGTGTGGAATTTCGAGCTGCTGTTATCTCTCACTCTAACCAAAGGCACAGAGAACAGGAGAGAACAAGAAGGGCGCCCAAGAAGCATGCCAAGAAGCGGTCCGCGATGGCCGCGTTGTGCCAGGCACCAATTGTAAATCAGTACTGTACTGGTATTCACAGAAAAAAGATCCACGTTCACATTCACAGCCGCGTGCGCGTCCTCGTCGGAGTCCATATGGCCGAATGCTCGGAACCAGATGAGGATGTGATTGCTGCTCTGCGGGAGGCGCTCGATGCGCGCGGGCTTGATTCAACTGGCACCTTCGCACAGCTTGAAGAGCGGCTTGTCGACGCTGTCGCTGTGGAGCAGTCACCTGCAGCGGTTGAGGTAGTCGACGTGGATGCGCTTTCCATCACCGATTTGAAAGAGCTCATTTCGAAGGCGCGAATGAGCTTCGCGGACTGCATCGACAAGCCAGAGCTCCGATCGCGAGCGCGAGAAGCAGCCGCCGCATTGGCGAAGGCGGAGAGCAACTATCAGTCGATGTTTGCACAGCCAACACGCACCGATGATGCGACTGAATTGCCAAGTGAACTCCTGACTGCTCCTGAGGCTAGCTCAGACAAGCGTGCGTTGACGGAGCAACTCGCGGCGCTCTCACTCAAGGAGCTGCGTGGGCTCATCAAGGAGGCTGGCCTCTCGCCCGATGGCTGCCTCGACAAGACGGATCTGAGGGCCAAGGCGCTCGAGGCACTTGATCGATTGAAGGTACCATCAGTCCAGGACCCTCTTGATCCGTCAAGGCCCCTCAACGGTCGAGTCACCCTCGGAGTCCTGCGTGCAAGTGCTCACCATCGCGCCCTCTCGCCACAGGTACCTGGGGCGAAGCACGGGCCGATTAGCGCTGCGCTCTTTGCGACCGAGACGGCCGCGGCGTTAGAGGGCGCCGCCGCGCAGGCGGCGGAGGCGGCGCGGCAGCGGCAGGCGGAGAGGGCGGCAACCGAGGCAGCAGCGGCGGCGGCGGCGGCGGCGGAGGCGGAGGCGGCGGCGGCCGCCGCAGCGGCTAGAAGGGCACATGAGAAGGAGAAGCGAAAGGAGAAGAAGGGGCGTAAGAAGGAGAACAAGGCAGCGGCAAAGGCGCAAGCCGCGGCTAAGGCCTCGGCGACTCCAGGCGAGGAGGAGGAGGACGACGAGGGCGAGGAGGAGGACGAGGAGGCCGCTCTCGTTCGACTGGCCGCCGCACATGGCAAGACACGAGGGAGTGCCGAGGTGATCGAAGTGCCCGTGGATGCGGAGGAGGAGGCCCTGTTGCGGCGTGCGGCGGCCATGGCGGTGGCACAAGAGGCTGCCGCAGAGCAGGCGGCAGAGGCGGCGCGGCAGCGGCAGGCGGAAAAGCGAAAGGCGGCAGCCGAGGCGGCGTCGGCGTCCCCAGCAGTAGATGGGCTGCGTTGACGGCACACGCGCCGCGCGTGCGTAGGTCCTCCGAGGCGCGAGGGGTCCTCCTCGCACAGGGTTTGAAGTCGAACATAAGGTGTTCAACTGTGAAATAAACTATCGTACGCGCGCGCCGAGGCAAGTTTTACCAGGAAGGGCATCCCGCAACATGCGGTATGCGCAACGCTCTGCCTCTGAGAAGCCTCCCAAATTCGCCGAGATCGATTCAAGCGGAGGCGAGTTGGAAGCAGGCAGCGGCAGACAGCACGTGCCACGCCCCGTGCACCGTCAGGTACTGCCACGGCCTCTCCTCGTCAGTGACGCAGCCACCCACAAATGCAAGCGCACCGAGAGCCAGGCATGCGGCGCAGATAGGACGCGAAATCAGGTATGCCATCCCGCCTCGGGCGCAGATCGTTGCCGCGGTGCCAACAACAGCCGCGACTGCGCCACCATAATCGGCGAGGAGCGACAGCGCAGTCTCGGGGCAGCTGGAGGGGCTGATGCCTCGCAGCGGCGCCCGGAGCTGAGCCGAGTGATACTGGTGTGAAAGCAGCCCAGCCACCTTGAGGGAAGCGCCGAAAGCGAGCTGGCCGTGCTGGATGAGCCGAGCTCCGGCGATGAAGAAGGGCACGTTCGTGAGCAGGAACGCACGCCCTTCGAGGGAATTCACGTGCAGGTGTCGTGTATCATACACTGCGAAAGCGAAGCCGCCAGTCGCCTGGTCCAATGTCTCCATGACTGCGCGCACTGCCGGTGCGCCCACGTAGCGTGATGAGCGATCTGGGCGCGGCTGCGTGATGAGCTGGCGCTCCTGCTGGCGGTCGAACCGTTTGGCGCTCCCAGTGGCGGTCCATTTGGTGCTTGCCGTGCCCAGCAGAAGGAGCGAGACGAGGGTCCGCATCTCGTGATGATGAGCCAGTAAAAGATGCATTGTTTGAACGCGGATCGAAACTCTTTTGGCCAGAATTTGGCCAATAGTTTCAGGGCCTCCGCGTCCCCACTTGAAAACTGTTACTAGTAGAATGCACGACGGACTCTCCGCGGGGTTTTCGAGGTGTGGCTGCCATGTTGACTTGACTTGACTTGGGTTTCCGGGACGCGCGAGGCGACCGAGTTTTGAAGACGCCTCTCCCACACATGGAGGCCTTGAGTGCGCTCCAAAAGGCGCTGCGCGCGTTGACGCGACCGCACAACTACGCGCGCGGCGCAAATTTACAGGAGCACGCGGACCTGCTGCGCCTCTACTTGCTCACCGGTGCACGCGAGTGGTGGCCTAATCCCATGCCGCCTCCAGACTTGGATTCGCTGCCGCCGCCGGGACGCCAGCGCGAGGTGGTGCACGAGCGCATATATCTGCAGGCGACCACTCTTCTGCAGCGCTGGCACCGCGAGCGGCCATCGCCGCTGCCGCCGGAGTCTCTCTCAAAGCCACTGGCCGCGGAGCGGCGTGCGGAGCTCGCGGCTGAGCGAGCCGCCGAGGTGAACGAGGCACAGCGGCGCGCCTTTGGCTTCGAGCTGCGCGTGGGCCCATCAAAGGCCGGACCGTCCGCGGGCAACGGCGTCTTCTTGCACGGCAGCGCTCCGCCCGGCTCGGTGCTGCTCTTCTGGCCTGGCGTCAGTTATGAGCCAGCCGACCTGCTGCTTCTCCCAGGCGGCACGCGCGCCTTTGAGGGCAACGAATACCTGATGGCGCGCTTCGACCGCAGCATCATTGATGCGTCGGAAACGGCGCAGCGCACCATCCCGCAGGAGGCCCTCGAGTGCCCTCTGTCCGCCGCGCATATCGTCAACCATCCGCCCTCCGGCGCCCGACCAAACGTAATGCCAGCTCCAATCGATTGGAACGTGTCCGTGCCACGGGAGCTGCTCACGCTGTTGCCCAATGTGAGCTACCACCGCAGCGCGAGCGCACAGCGGCTTCTCGCGGGCAGCGCGTACGGCACCGAGTCGCGCGCGCTCATCGATGTCTTCCGCGCCAGTGTAGCCGATAGCATTCGTCGAACGGAACCCGAAGGCGGGCCTGTGCTGCGCGGGCTCGCGTTCATTGCGGCGCGCGAGGTGCGCGACGAGGAGCTCTTCCTCAACTACCGGCTCAACCCGCGCAACGGGTACCCAAGCTGGTACTCGCCTGTCGACAGGGAGGAGGATGCGAGGAGGTGGCAGTGACCTATAAACTCAAGCGGTGTTGCGTGTGGCCCGCTGCCGGTCGTGTGCGTGTGCACGGCGTTTTGCCAGAGATTCTCCGCGAGAGCCTTTCTCGGACAATCAACAGTGTCCCGCAGGGCACAGTGTGCGGGGCTTTCGTCGCAAATTAACGTTGAACGTGATCGCGAAGGGGCTTCCGAAGTTCCCGTCGGGGCTCACATGGAGGGCCGCGAGTACCTCGCTGCGCACGGAGTCCAGGAGGCGGTGGCCGCGGCGGTGGCCGAAGTGCTGCGCACCCGTCCCGCCAACCCAATCCAGGGCATCGTCGACATTCTGCACTCGCGTAGCGGAGGCGCCAGCGGCACAGGCGCAAGCGCCGCCAGTAGCAGCGGCGGAGGTCGCGGCAGCGGAGGTCGTGGCAGCGGCGGCACGCGCCTACCGCAGTCGCACGACCCTCGAGGCCTCCTCGATACATTTGGCGCAGACGTCGACCCGACTGCTGCCATGCTGGCCGCTGGCCTCGGCAGCGGGGTGCTGCTCAGGAGCCTCAACCTGAGTGGCATACTCGAACTCAACCTGAAGAAGGCTGGCCTCTTGGCGCTGCCGCCACAGATCGGCGAGCTTTCACAGCTCACCAAGCTCGACGTGTCGCTCTCGCCGCTGAGCGACCTGCCCGAGGCCATCGGCAAGCTGAGCCAGCTGCGGATCCTTTTCTGCCTCGGGTGCCGCTTCGGCTCGGTGCCCATAGTGCTCGGCACACTCCCCGCTCTCTACATGCTCTCCTTCAAGTCGAATAAGCTCACGAGCATCTCGCCCGCCGCGCTCGCGCCGACGCTCGAGTGGCTCATCCTGACCGACAACCAGCTGACCACGCTGCCGAGCCAGCTGCCCAAAGGGCTGCGCAAGGTGATGCTGACGAACAACAAGCTCCGGCAGTTGCCAGAGGCCCTCGTCGCGTGCGCCGACCTCGAGCTCATCCGCCTCGCCGACAACGCGCTCGAGAGGCTGCCCGCGGGCATGCTGACGATGCCCAAGCTCTCTTGGATGGGCCTCGCGGGCAATCCTCTTTTGGCGCGCGGCGGCGCGGGATTCGCGCCGCTGCCCGCGCCCCGCTGGGTACATCCAGATGAGCTCAGCTTCCATGAACAACTCGGAGCGGGCGGCGGTGGCTTCGTGCACCGTGCCACGTGGACTTGCGCGCCCGGTGCGACGCCGGTGGCGTGCGCGGTCAAAGTCTTCCGCGGCGCCGCCTCGGTGACCGACGGCGACCCGGCGCACGAGATCGATCTCGGCGAAGCCCTGAGTCACCCAAATGTGATCCGGGTGCTCGGAGCGTGCCCTGCGCCCCAGCTCGGACTGGTGCTTGAGCTCCTCGAGCCCGGCGAGTGGACCGAGCTCGGGCTGCCGCCCTCGTTTGCAACGTGCACGCGCGACACGTATAAGGCGGGCACCGCCTTCTCCCTCGCGCAGGTGCTCACCACGCTGCAGGGCGTTGCGGCCGCGTGCGCGCACTTGCATGCTAAGCGCTTCACGCATGGAGACCTGTACGCGCACAACACGATGATCCAGCCGAGGACGGGAGAGGCGAAGGTAGGCGACTTTGGCGCCGCGTACAACTACGAGCCCCTCGGACCATCGAGCGCGCCGCTCATCGAGCGCATCGAAGTGCGTGCCTTTGGGTGCATGGCAGAGGAGCTGGCGCAGAGAGTGGGCTTGGAGGGAACGGGTCCGATTCACAGCGCGAGCATCGCCGCCAAGCTGACGAAGCTGACGAAGCTCATCGAGCAGTGCATGCGGCCGGACGTGGCGGCGCGCCCGAGCTTCGCTGCCATCGTTGCGACGCTCGCGGACATCTAATCTGAGAGGCGCGGAACAGGTGGGGAACTTGGGGCGCTGTGGGCGTCCCCCTCCATGCAAGGGGCGCCCGCGACGACGCGAGGGGGTGCCAGACTGGCGCGAGGCGGGAGGGGGAGGCAGTGCCCGTTGGGGCGGTGGGGTAGGTGACCCGGGGCTGTCCGTAGAGACGGAGGAGAGGTGGATCTTCACGGGTTCCGGCTTCGTCGAGCCACCCACGTTGCCGCACCATCCAAGCCGAGCGACCGTGGACCGAAGCGACAACGAAGAGCGACGGACATCATTCTCGCAATCATAAGTAGTACTAGATCCGATCATATCAAAATACGCGAGAAACGCTAAGTACGAACGCTGTAGTCAAACACTACGCATCAAATCCTCTGTTTCAGCTTCCGATGGCGATCCCGAAACTAAGTAGCGAAAGCGTCTTGACTAGGCCAGCACTTGAGTTCGATCCGAGGTCGTGGAAAGCATTCGGTTCAAGCGCTTAAGTCCGCGCCGGCCGCGACCCCGTCCGCGCCCACGCTCGCTTGGGGAGCTTACCCTAGGCAATTTCTCGACAGGAATGACGACGCCACGGCTCGTCTTTGCGCGGATCTCGTCGGCCTTCGCCTTCTCGGCGATCCGTCGGCTCACCTGATGAGGGATGCAATCAGCATGCACTCAGAATCGCCTTGGTTTCGCCTTCTCGGCGGTCCGTCGGCTCACCTGCCGGTTCCGCTGCTGCGCGAGGCCCTTTTCGAAGGCGGCGAGCGCTTCTGCCTTCTGCTCCGGGCTGAGGGGTCTCTTCCGATGGTCCTTCGCTTCCCATCCAAAGGTTGGCCCAATGATCTCCCGCAGCAGTTGGTTGTACGGGGCAAAGAAGCGCTCCAGAGGGGCCGAAGCTTCCTCGAGCATCTCGGCGGCATAGGGCGTGATGGACGAGTACGAGTTGGGCTTGCCTGATAAGGGAGGCAATCAGAAAGGCACTCAGAGAGGCACTCAGAGAGGCACTCAGAAGGCACTCAGAAGGGTGAAGTGTGGGCTTGCCTTGCTCCTTTGTCGCTTGAGAGCCGTTCGCGCTCTTGGACTTCTTGTACCTCTTTGTCGCGGGCTGGCACTGGGGGACATTCTTCATCCGACTGCTCAGGTGAAGTCCAGTGAAGTTCGAGAGGGTCGAGACGATTGTGTTCGCATCCATCCGCATGAGATCCTCATACCTGATGAGGGAGGCCATCAGAGAGACCCTCAGGCGCTAATGAGGGAGGCCATCAGAGAGACCCTCAGGCGCTAATGAGGGAGGCCATCAGTGAGACCCTCAGGCGCTAATGAGGGAGGCCATCAGTGAGACCCTCAGGCGCTAATGAGGGAGGCCATCAGTGAGACCCTCAGGCGCAATCAGCCGAGCATCAGCCGAGCATCCAACCGCAATCAGCCGAGCATCAGCCGAGCATCCAACCGCAATCAGCCGAGCATCAGCCAAGCATCCAACCACCGCATCAGATCCGCATACCGAAGCACCAAGAACTGGTCGCGTCGGAAGTAGCGCAGCGCATGCAACATGCACACGCTGTACATCGACGTGGTCGGGTACATGGTGGCCGCGCCGTATCGGAAGCAGCTGCGCATGTATTGGGCCACCTCTTCGGTGGGCAGGTGGCGCAGCAAGTCGGGCCGATTGAAGAGGGTTTCGTTACACTCCTTCAGGTCTCGTATCTTGAAGGCCATCGACGCGGAGAAGTTCTTGACCGGATCCCAATTCCAACCGAGTGAGAACATGGCCCACTCCGAGAAGGCACGCATGATCGGATCGCGCATCACGACGATGAAGCGTAGCCGACCGCGCTGGCCGGCAGCCCCCTCATGCAGCCGCCTCATCGCATCCGCGTCGCAAATGTAATTGGGCGTGAAGTCCACGACACTCACGTTCAGCTCGTCCTTCTTCGCCCACGGCAGCAAGGAGTGCACGCAATAGGCCTCCTTCGTGATCGCGCCCCGCCCTTGGAACGCAAACGCACGGTCCCAGGCGCACTTGAGGAACTGGCCCGAGAACTGCGGGCTCGCCGGGGCCGTGCGCACGCAAGCTGGGTGGTAGCAGCCACTGCTCGGGAGTGGCTTGTTGCTGCCTTGCGCCTTGCATCTGAACCTGAACTTGGCCCAATGCGGATCCTCACAAGCCGCGGTACCCAAGTTGGAGCAGCGGGGAGGCAGAGCGCAGGGCTCGCTGCAGGTTGCCGCCGTGCAGTTCTTGTCGCGACGCTCGAGCAGGCAAGACTGCGAGTGGACACTCTTCGAACACATGGCATGCAGCATCTCGCGCTTCGACACCATCGTGCCGATGCGATAATCCCAAGGCCAGAGGGGTGGTAGGTGCGGCACGGTCGGGTCGGGTCCATGCAGGTCCATCAGATCGTGCCGGAACCGGAACTGCTCGTCCCCCTTGATGCCGCCAAAGTAGAAGAGCTCCTTCTTCTCGCGAAACTCACCGCGAGCGGTAGAATAGAGTGCGGTCATGGCAAAGCGGTGAGGGCACTTGTCCGCGCCCCATCGATGTGCATGCCGACCGCAGCCGACGGCTTCTGGGCTGAATGCATGGAGCAGGCAGCCATACAACCACGAGGTCGCCGACTTGGGAAAGCCGGGCATGAAGAGCGTGGGCAGAATCGGAGCGCGGTGCGTGGGTGAGAGCGGGTTGAAGCGAGCCACTTCCTCGAGTGGACGCGTTGGTATGTGCTCCTGAACATAGCGCGTCGGGGCCGTCCAGTTATCGCTATACTCAGCGCTGCCTCTGTGATCGATGAGGCTGGAGAATGAGGGAGCTTTGGCGATGAGCTTGGCGTTCTTGCGGGCATCCCACCGCTCCCGCTCCAGTATGGACCGCATCACTTGTTCACGAGTGAGTTCATCGGGCATTGGCCACGAGTGAGCTTGCAATGTGCGGGCAGGGGGGGGCGCCGATTCACGCCTTTCCTCTGTCGGGTCCTGGGGCGGTCACGCGGCTGTCGGGCAGTGCGCGAATGAGACGCCGACCCTCATCGCGCGAGCACTGTCCCGTTATGAAGTTGAAAATGAACTTCATAATGTGGAAGGTATTCATTATGTACTTCATAACACTTTTGGTATGAAGCTACTTCATATCGGTGTTATGAAGTGCTTCATAACGCGCTTCATAACAT
>Ga0210240_101360_pt1 | contig 18517 bp, 12 predicted proteins | sample ChrtobMetP5a_4mM_FD_155463 | JGI IMG/M metagenome (GOLD analysis project Ga0210240, IMG submission 155463) | Chrysochromulina tobin associated microbial communities from unialgal haptophyte culture, Seattle, Washington, United States - P5a_4mM | ecosystem: Host-associated > Algae > Haptophytes >...
GGCAGCTCGATCAACTTTCCTTCTGTGGAAGTGACGAATTGCTCAGGGCCTCCCAAATCTAGCTCAAGACGGTACGACGGCTGACAGGACATTGGCCTTTCAGCAGCCGCTCCCCCGCTTTGTGCTCACCTCACCCTCCGCCGCACCTGCTGCACGCGCGCGAGCCGCAGCGACGCGCGACGCGCGCAGAGATAGAACAGTAGTAACTAGTACGGGCAGGGACTGAAGGTCCTGCCCTGGGTCGCGGGTGGTGGGACGCCCTGCTCGGGTTTCGTCAGTCCCGTCTAACGGCTGACGAAACCGCAAACGAGCGGGCGCGCGCCAAGCTCGGGTTCCGTCGCGTTCGTCAAGCGATTGACGAAACTGACGAAACCGCGAACGAGCGGCGCCAGGTACGCCATAGCCTCACTGGCAACGGCAAACCTCCCACCACCTCTCTCAGGAGGTTTATTATACCAAACTATACGATACAACATCCCCGACCGCGATAACAGAGAGAAAGTGGATGGACTCCCGTCCGGAACATTCAAAAACGTCAAAGCTCATCGTGGTCCTCGCCCCCCCAAGCATTCCCCTGCCCCCAGCGCCACGCCCACCCGCGCCCGATGCCGCGGCTCTCCGCATCACCCAGCTCATGCCCGACCTCTATCGACGTGAACACGACGGGCTCCGTGGGCGAGAGCTGGTACGGCGTGCATGCGGGTACCTGATGAGAGAGGCAATCAGAGGTCATCAGAGGTCATCAGAGGTCATCAGAGCTGGTACGGCGTGCATGCGGGTACCCATAGCACGTCGCCGGTTTGGATCGTCTTCGAGAGGCGCGCCGCATAACCGCGCGCGAGCAGCGGGAAGCGCTTCGAGTCGCTCGCCGGCAAGCGCTGCATCTGCTCGACGCTCGGGAAGGCGCTCTGCGGTACAGCACACGCCGACCCGTCGTGCGCGACACGCGTCGTCTTGAGCGCCTCGAGCTCTTCACCCGTCGAGCCGTTCCAGCGGTCGGCGAGCACCTGCTCAGGGTACAGGTATACGGCGACGTCCCAGGCAGACAGTGGTAGGATCGACACTTCGAGCTGCCCCTCGTGCACGACGACGACGAGGCCTCGTGCACGCATGCTCAACCCGCCCACATGCGCGCCGTGGTGGGCTGTGAGCGCGACTAAAGGCGCGAGGTTGTGCGTCAGTCTCGGCCCGCCCGCCTCGACGGTCGGCCCGCCCGCCGCCATGAGCGGCACGAGCACCGGCACTGCGTAGTGCTTCGCGAGGTGCGCGCGGCAGCTGGGCAGCTCCTCAAGCCCAACGGCCTCGTGCACGAAGACGCCGGGGCGTGGCTGGCCAAGAAAACGTCCGAGCTCGATGGTATCTCCCCAGGCACCGTTGCGCTGGATGCGTATCTTCTCGATGCCGCCGTTATTGCTGCGCTTGCTCAGGCGCACCGGTAGGTCCGCACACGCCTCGCCAAGCCCATCGACGAAGTCGTGCAAGCTCGCACGCTCGACCGCGTGCCCCGCCGCGTGCGACCAGCCACCGATCGAGCAGGCTCGAGTCGCGCATGCAGAGGCAACCTCCGTGTACGTGGGCGGCACGGCGGGCTCGGCGAGTCGCATGATCTCCCGAATCTCCGTGTAGGCTCGGCTTGGCGTCGTCGCGGGCGCTTCGAGCAGCGCCCCGCGCGCCGTATCGAGCAGCGCCCCACGCGCCGCGTATACGGCGCTGCCTCCAGAGGGTCCTCGGGCAAGCACCGCACTGATGCGCGCGGCCGACGGACCTACCGCGTAGGCAAACAGCGCGACTGCAGTGCGGACATCGTTCTGGTCGAGCAGCGCCGTCCCGAGCTCGAGGATGAGCTCGTTCGGCACCTCAGCCAGCGCACGGTCCAGCGCCGTGTTGGGCAGCGCCGTGTCGGGCGGCGTGCCGGACGCCGTGTTGGGCGCCGTGCTGGGCGCGTCCTCGGCCAGCGTGCGCCTGCCGACGTCGTCGCCTGCCGGTGCGCCCAAGACGGCGCGCAGCTCGTCGAGCACAGGCGCGATACCGTCCCCGCCGCCGCGCGCGAGCTTGAGCAGCTCGGCTTGGCGCGCGACGCTCCAGTACGGGGAGAGGATCGCCTTCTTGCACGCAGCCGTCATCACGCTCGCGTCCAGCATGTCGGACGCCCCGGAGCTCTGTGAATGTGAAGAGCTCTGTTTCGTCAGCACGTCGGACGCCCCGGACGGCGCGCCGACGTCGCTTGAGCTGACGGCCGAGCCGGCGGTGTGGACGAGATGCACGAGATGCACATGCATCGTGAGCGCTTCGTGTTGAGTACCGAAGGCCGCCGAGACGTTTGTGACGTGCGTGCGCAGTTCGAGCACGCGCTCATCCATCCCGCGGCGCACGCAGTCGCCCATCAGGTCAAGCCTCAGGCGCGTTGCCTCGGGCGCTGCGCCCGCATCCATCGCATCCATCGCACCTGAAACCTTGTGCGGCGCCGCTGGCTCGATTAAGACTCGGGGCAGCTGCTCCTCCCCGGAGCTCTGTGAATGTGAAGAGCTCTGTTTCGTCAGGACTCGGGGCAGCTGCTCCTCCCAGAGCTCCTCGGGTTCAGCGAGCACGAGAGGGCTTGCAGGCTCGTCGGCTGCAAGGCCGCGCTCGATCCCCGAGGGCGGCCGCTCCGCCCACACGTTGAAGAGTAGCACATCGCGCCTTCGTTCGGGCGCCTCAGGCGGCAGCAGCGAGTAGTTGCGCTCGAGCCCGGGCGCCAGGGTCGTGTGCGCGAGCCACGCGTCGTGAGGACGTGGAACCGCATGGAGCAGCGAGCCATTGAAGCGAACCACGCGACCGCGCACCGCGGGCACTGTCGTCAGAAAACTCTGGCCGCCACCGTCACGCCAGAGCACTGTGGTTGGTCCAAAAACGAGGGGACCAACGTCGAGGTACAGCACATGGCCGTGGGTCGGATGTTCGTATACGCCGCTACGAGCAAGCTTCTCGTCAATGTCGCGGTGCAGCGCCACATGTGCCCACGTCGAGCGGCGCCAATACTCGACAAACCTGCCGGCGTCGCCCACCTGGGCCAAGAAACTATCAAGGCCGGTTTCAATCGAATTTGTTGGAGCGCCGCGCTCGTAAAATGCGGCGAGCTCTGTGTCCAACCTCGACGTTCTGAGTGCGTGGGCTCGCAGTGCAGCCGTCGCGTCGGCCGAGAACACCCCGTCGATGACGCGGACAGCGCTTTCCATGTTCATTGTCAGTCAGGGTGCGACGCTCATCGATAATTACCAGGAGACCGCGGTTTCCAAACATCTTTTCACATCAAGAGCGCACAACACCACGCGATCGTGCACAAAGCGCGATACGATGAGCAGCGTTGGTGTTTTCGCTCAGGCTAATTTGAGCCGATGACGGGATGAGTTAACCTCTTGACCTGCGTCTTTCTAGAGATTTGACCAACCAACTCCGTACTTCTTAGCGGTCAACCAACGATGCACCTCAACGCGCGGAGCGCCATCCGAGACTCGCTCAGATGCGTTAGGTTGTGCGCCGTCTGATTCGGCGTGCAGTACAACCTCGGCGGTGCCGAGCTGGTCGGGGAGCACAGGTCTTCTTGCACGGCACGCATGCGGTCGACAAATGCGGTCTTGCTCAGCCGAATGGCCAACGGACTCGTGTCACCGACTGCCAACAGGTTCTGCGTGGCCGGCCATGCATACTTGTACGGCTGTAGGCGTCCTGTCTGACGAAGAATGATGCGGAAAGCGAAGCTGCCCTTGACCGCTCTCGAGTCCATGAATTTCTTGTCCGATGCGTAGCGATTCAAAGGGCGAAAGGCATCGGCTGCATGGCAACTGACGATGCGGCGTGGCACCAGAAAGTCGGCACAGTACAAGCATGAATCGAGGAACAGCTGCGGCGTGTGCGCAACCCGCGCCACCAAAGGGAGTTCGGCTCGCATCAGATCATTGAGAGCACAACTCAACGGTACGTCCGCACATTTACATGACTTTCCCAGGCTGGCCCAGCGCATGACGTCCCGATCGTCGTTGACAAGGCGTCGCACGACAGCCCCTGGAATGAGCATGCCCGACCCTCCTGTCAGCCAACCGCCACGTCTGCGAGCACTGCGACCATTCGGTTGCGGGCAGTGCATCGAACGCGATGAGTCATACACATTACCGTAGACAGTTTGTGCACTGGCATTCTGCACAAAGGCACGCAAGGCCGCAGGATCCACGTGCGTGTCGTCGTCGCAGACCATGTACCAAAGAGCAGGGCCGAGAGTACGGACGGCATCTCGAAAGGCATTAAAGTACAGCGCGCCACTTTGCACACCAAGCTGGCGGCTGTACAACTGATGGTTCACTGAGTGCAACCAAACGTCTGCCGGCGAAATCGCCCGTAGCCAGCCGCGGTGCAGAGCCAAGCCTCGCTCGGAGCTGTGCCAGTCACCACTGGCATTGTTAGTTAAGATGACGTAGACAAGACGCTCGTCTGGGCTTCCAGCCATGCGACCGGCGGCCGAAGCGCGCGATGCGCGGTCGAGCGCGCAGGGCGGCGCTCGCTCGCGCGCTACCGGTACAGTCCTGGGGTACGTTTTTGAACCGTTACAGAGTCCTGAAGTTTCATAGTTACGTTATTCGTAACACACATTTCCACGCTCAGAAATGATCGTGGCCCCTAATGCCTTAGAAACCAGGGAAACCAGCGGCATCGTTGCCCGCCCGTCGGCCGTCGCCCCGTCCCAGTTATCCCAGCACCTTTACACCACTTTGACACTCTTCATCCATCGGGCCATCTCCGTCTCGCTGATCTGCATGTCGCCTCCAGTAACCCCGAGCTTCTTCTCGATGCGGCAAATCATGAGCTCGATCATGTGAGAAAGGGTGTGGAAGAAGGGCTGATGTGTGGGCACGCCGCCCCACTCCGTCTTCCGTTCTTTGCCTTTCAGCAGCTCACAGTAGGCGGTCTCGTCCTGCTCGTGCAGCATATCCATATACTCCCCCGTAGTCGTGCATCCTGCGTCGCGGATCTCCTGGCACGTTGGCAGCGCCTTGAGGCAGGCAAGCCGCGCGATCGCCTCGAGCCAGTCCTCGAATTTGAGGCTGGAGTCCTTGATCACGCCACGCAAACTTGTGGCATCGGCGACGGCCATTCGAGACCACACAAAGCACAAAACGGCCTCCCGGTCGGTGAGGTCGGCACCGACAATCTCCATGGCGTGCAATGAGGCCATCCACTCCTTCAGGTCCATGGTCTCGGCCGACGAGTTCTTGACGCCCCCACACCTCGCAATGGCACTAAATATCTGACGAAGCGATGCCTCGTGAAACTGGAACACTTGGGCGACAGGCTGCGAGTAGAGATATGCTCGCCGAAAGGAGTCCGGGTGGGCATGGGCGTCCGTCAGCTGAGAAGTGATGTCAATCCCGATGAGCCGATCCAACGCGTCGGAGACATCGGTCTCGGCCTTCGTCAGCACATACTTGTTGATCGCAAGGTGGATCAACGCTATCAGGAACTCAGTGCGGCTCAGAGCATTCTCCTTTTCTTCTACGGAGTGCTTCTTGTGCGAATGTTCACCCCGCTTTATTGCCGCATTCTCGGCCTCCTTTTCTTGTCGCTTCGATTGGGCGTCCACGGCAATAAACAGCCTATCAAGGTCGCTTTGTTTGCAGAACTTGGAATTCTTGGAGACGAGTTGGAACTCTTTTGCAAACAGCGTCCATGCGTTCAGGTGCAGGTGGTAAAGCTCTTGCTGCACAGCGGCGTAAAAGCTGAAGACGGTGCAGAGCATGCGATGGTGCTGCCAAAGCACTTCCCCGACTTCCTTCACTTCGTCGGGGATGCCGTCGCCATCCTCGTCCTTACCGCCGTCATCATCGTTGCGCATAACAAGTTTGATGACCGACGCAGAAGCACCCACGATGGCCCAGTCAGCAGCAAAGCGTTTGTACTCGACTTCCCGCGAATTGAAGACGGCCTTCGAATCCGATGCCAGTGCCCGTTGGGACCAGATCTCAGAAGTGTGCGGGTCAAAGCTCTGTTTGATGCGTTGCCATCCCTTCTCGTCTTTGCGTGTGCTGCGGAGCCGGAGGAACAGAAAGTTATTGCAGTCATGGCCGTGTGCATGCATGACCTCGAGTGGAACGTCATGTGCACGACGTGCGCCATGTGGAGAGCCTTCACGTGATGAAGCATGTGACGACCCTTCAGAACCATCATCACAACCATAGCATTCGCCAAGCCCAGTGCCGTCGTTCAAGGCACCGCCCATGGCACCTCCCATGCGCCCGCCATGATGCCCGCCACCGCCGCCATCGCGATAGCCGCCACCACTGCCGTCCATGGCACTGCCCATGAGCCCACCATCAAGCCCGCCACCGCCGCCATCGCCGCTAGGGCCACGTGAAGACCCTCCACGTGAATGACTGTAGACGCCTTGAGGCCCTTCTGGTGCACCAAGCCCCCCCCATGGAGCTCTGCCCAACCGCGGTGTCCACAGCATTCGTTTCTCACCATCGCCGCCATACGGCGTCCACGTACGGGCAAAGCGATGGTTGAGGACATCTGTCATTGGGAGCTCACCTTTCAAGATGATTCGTTGCTGAGCCACGTCGCCGAGGAGAATCGAGAACTCACCACCGTCACGGTCGGCGTCGTTGCGTCGTACTGTCGCCATGTGGCGCTTTGCTCTCGCCGTCAATACGCGAAGTTGTTTGTCGAATACGACTAAGTCTGCGGCTAGGGTTGCCTCCTGGTTAGATCGGATCGCCGTCAGTGGAGTCTCTGGACGCACGGATGCAATCTGACCCGCTCGTGAAGATGGTGGCGCCAGTATGGGCAGCTTCATATACGAATCTGTTCCTTGGTCCGCCTCGCCATTTGGAATCATAGACATCTCGGGCAGACAAGCCGCCATACCCACGCTTGTGCTACCGCTGCAATCTCTGAGTTGGGAAGTTTGACGTTGCTCTGCTTCGCGTACACGCGGAGCTGAGTGATACCGTGGGTGATGTGCCTGTGGCAGTGCTTGGCTCTGCGATCGAGCGCTTTGAGCATTCTTTGGCGCTGTGGGCACGAGGACAGGTATGGCACTCTCTCGTGATGCGCCCATCTGTCCAAAGATCACGAACTTCCAAATCTTCGGATCTTTCCTCCTCATCACCGTCGCCGTCGCAGTCGGAGCGCCCTTTGCTGGTGCAGGGGGAACAAAATCGTCGAGGAGCATTTGCCTCGCACGCCAGGCACGCTGTTCAGCGCCGTTCTCGCGAGAGCAACGATTCGCAACAGAAAACTTCATTACGCATGCAGAAACTGGGCGTAGAGGAGGAACGCACTTTGCAGGCGAACCCGGAGTTTGGGAGTCGTAATCTCGCTGCGTATGCACGACCAGGATTGATCGGAGATTTTTCCGCGTCGCCCAAAATTCGTGCCGCGATCTCTCATCATGTTGCTGCACCGATTTTGTCTCACCTCGCTCGCCCTCGGCAACCGACTTGTCCAGCCGAATGTGGTGCATGCACGCCGTGTGGGCGGTGGCCCACGTGCTTCGCTCCTCACCGAAACGGGCAAAGCCTTTCACGCGTTGGGCTACAATATTGGCAACCAGCTCGGCAATCTGAACGGCAGCTCTGAAGAGGAGGTGGATGACCTGCTCACGGGCATCAAGGCGGCGCTCATGGGAGAGCCTCCCGAGGTGCCTCTCGCCGAGTACATGCCAAAGGCATCGGCCATCATGCGCGCTCGGGACAAAGCGAAGGAGGAGGCGGCCGCTGCTGAAGGTGCTGAGGCCCTGAAGAAGGCCGCATCAGAGCCCGGCGCGACGCAAACCAAGAGCGGGCTGGTGATCAAGACCCTCACGGAGGGTAGCGGAAAATCACCGACCAGGGAGGACACCGTCGAGGTGAACTATGAAGGCACGCTCGTCGACGGCACCGTCTTCGACTCATCGTACAAGCGCGGTGAGTCGATCAGCTTCCCTCTCTCGGGTGTCATCGCAGGATGGACCGAGGGCCTGCAGCTCATGAAGGTCGGCGGCAAAGCGCTACTCACCATCCCGCCCGACATTGCCTACGGCGATCGTGGTTCGCCGCCGGTTATTCCGCCGAAGGCGACGCTCGTGTTTACCGTTGAGCTTCTCGCCATCAAGTAATTGGAGACATGGGATTGCGACCAAGTGAGGCCGAGACGTGAGAGACGTCGAGCGCAGAGGCTTCGGCGCATCGCCAACGCGCGGGCAGACAGGAGAGCTCGCCAAGGGGAGCTCGCACTACAAGAGAGCTCGGACCTGCTCGCCGTCGGGCGGGCGTCGGGCAGGAGGGCGGGCGCGGGAGCTGCTGCAGCTTGTATCTCCCCTCAGTTGCTCAATCACGTTGCTCGTTGGGAGATGCGGAAAAACTTTCGATGGTCTCGACTCTTCACAGGAACACACCCGTGGAGAGTCCGCGCGCCTGTCAATCGTCCGTCCGCGCGGCGGCAGCCCCCCGCGTGCGTGCGGACAAGCGGGATGCTCATCCGGACACGAGCCGTGATCGCGCTCGCACAGCCCTCACAACCTGAGCAGATGGATCCCGAGGGCGAGTCGATCATGTTCAACGCATTCCGAGCTCACATCGATGCACATCTGAATACCTTGAGGCGGAACCAGCAGCTGCCGCTTGAAGCAGGCCCGTCCAACCCGGAGAGGGAAGTTGCCAATCCCGCGGCGAGGTACACGCCCGCGAGATGGCTGCTCATGAGCTGTTACGAGGTTGCGCACGCTGAGGAACTCTACCAAATCAAACGCGATCGTCGCGAAGCCATGGCGGTCGCGCTATTCGCCCGGCTCACGGGCGACAAGAGGCTGCTCAACCTCACGGCAACGGAGAGCCTCGCGCTCTATGAGGAGGCTGCTGCGGCCTATCGGCGTGCAGGGCAGCTGGCCGCAATTCGGCCTGCCAAAACCAAAGCTGACGTTGCAGCCAAAGAAGCTTTGCTCAAGAACCTCGCTCGATGGCTGTGTGCCCCGCCGGATACGATGGCGATGGTTGGACGGCACGAGCCGCGCCTGAGGACCCCCACGAGCCGACCCACACCGGCTAGCGCCGGACGGCATTATGGGTTCAAAATGCGAGTCCAGATGCGCGAGCAACGAAAGCCGGCGACGCCGATCATTCCCGTGTTTGTTCCTCTGGGTTCGGCCGTCGTTCCACAGCCGTACGGGCGGGCGGCTTATCCGCCGGACAAGAATGAGCTAGGCCGCATTCAGTTCGATCTCAAATTTGCCAAGTAGCCTCGGATGACGTGATTGGTATGTCGAGGCCTCCCAAGGCTTGACTATTCGTTAGCGCTGTGGGTTCGTCTACGTTCCAACATTTCATTGATTGACAGTCGTTCCAACCGCGTTCCGTCTGAGTACTGAGATAGAGAGGAGACTCACTAACTTGGAAACAGCCCTACTCATCGCGCCTACATCGCGCCGTGTCGGCGGGGAAACGTGTGCCGCAGCTGGCACCATCGGATCCGTCGATCCCGCAGGGAGTGAAGTGTTTCGGGAAATCTTCGCTGGAGTGAAGTACATGTACAATCTCCGCAATCTCTCTATTCCACACGTTTCCGTTTGAAAGAACCCGAGCGTCGCAAAAGCCGAGACCCCGATATTTTGGACCTCCGCAATGTTGATGCGCAGTGACGCGAGAGTGGTCTTTCGCCTAGACGTGCTCGGCGAGAACGCCGTGCGCGCGACGATCGAGTTTGCCAACGTCACGGAGACAGCGGTTGACTTGCACGAAGTGGTTATCGCCGACAAAGCGCAGGAGATTGAAATCGAGGATCCGGAGCAGGACAAGACAATCCAGACGGAGTTGGAGGAGATCAAGGAGGTAATCAGCACGCGAGCCACAGAGCTGTGGCGCTCCGCGCAGCAATGGTTTAGCACGTCGCGCTCGCTGCTCAAGGAGTCCTACGCTGCCAAGAAGGTGGCCATGGGCCCCGTGCTTCAGACTGTGTCCGAGCACGCGCTTCAGCTCAAGGAGGATACAGCTGCCCGCGCCAGCACGCTCGTCACGTCTCTTCCATCTCTTCAGACTGTGTCCGAGCACGCGCTTCAGCTCAAGGAGGATACAGCTGTCCGCGCCAGCACGCTCGTCACGTCTCTCAAGCAGGGAGCGGCTACCCGAACACTGTCAGATGTGACCAACCAGCTAGTGGCCCAGACGCAGATCTTGTCTGCCAGTGCGACCCCGGCGGCGCAGAAGGCGAAGGCCAACGCGGCCGCCGTGGCAGAGAAGATGAAGGCCTCGGCGGGCGTGTTGGCGAGCACGGTGAGTGGCTGGGCGAGCATCGTGGCAGAGGAGGGTCGCGAATTTGCCAGCATTCAGCGATTCTGAGCGCAGCCGCGTAGTTCATATTGTGTGACGCGGCACGCCAGGCCCGGCAGCCCGGCAGTGCGCCCACATGGAGATCAATTTGAGATTACATGGAGATGCAAATTGCAAACGTGGACGGGCGACGGCTTCGTGAACAAAAGCGGACGGCGGGGTGCTAACATTGTGCTAACACTGAGGTTGCGGGGACCGGTCCGGTGCTCCGGTCGGGCTAAACGATCCTCGGCCCGTGCGCCGCGGTGCGTTTCTGAGAACTGAGAATTGATGCGTATCACGCAAACCCATGAGCCATGTCACACCGATGACTCAACAATTGTGACTCAACAGGATCGGACGTTGTACATGTATCAACATGATACATGTCGATTGTCGATGTCATGTTTGTTGAATACCATACAGTCTACGGGGTAGACCGTACCCGACTCACTACACGAATCCCTGTATTGCCACGCAGCTCGGCATGTTAGGAAAGGACTCCCAGTATGGAAGGATCGTGTGTGGAATGTGCTGTGAGATGAGTGGCCCGGAGAGGTCCTCACGGCGGAGTGATTCTAGCATCCTAGACTGCACTTAGACTTACAAAGGATCGTCGCCCGGGCAGTCTGTCGAGCCCGACACAGGTCAAGAGTGGCAGCCTACGACCATTGCCATGCCTACGACACACAGAAGTCATGGCGACTCAGCGGCTATCGACGATGGTAGCGGTGGCGGCTGATCCTCGATCAGGAGCCGCGGAGCAGCTGCAAAAAGCGGCTAGTCCAACAATCTACGAATTGCAGAAGCCGGGAGGACCATCAACCAATGGCATCCGCGCGCGACACCGAATGGTCGCGATGACCGATGTATGGTCGGACGACGTGAGCAAGTACATGCGCACGGCCATTCCGATCATACCCAACTACATTCTGGAAGGACCACCTACGATGAAGCGAGTTACGACTGCCTTGCCGAAAGCTTCGAAAGAAGAGCTCGAGGCTGCATTCGCAGCGAGCATGATGGAATACCAAGCTTACAACATGGCTCTGTGCATAGATTCTTCGATCTTGTTCAATGGCGCCTACGAAGCCGTCGATCATATGCAACGCAAGGAGTTTGCGAATGGCGACTTGCGAGATGGGGTGGGGCTCTACAATTACGTCCGCGATCTGACCAGGCGGGATCCGATCGAACAGCAGATTGAAGCCATGTGCGTGCTCGCCACGCACGGGGTGCTAAGCGCTGACAAGACTGTGACTCAGGTTCAATTCGATCGCCACGTGAACCGCCCAAGATCAGGCGCCAGCCCCTCCGGCCGCGCCTCGCGTTCGAGAGCTACCGGAGCACATGCGACCGTTAATGCCGATGACGCCGGTCCCGTCGTCGGCGCTCGCCGCCCTACACGCGCTCACTACGCCGCCGGTTGGGAGCATGGGACGATCACTGGCGCCAGTGACCTGAAGAAGCGTATGACACGGTACCCAAGTCGAAGGCAATCGTCACCAAGAGCGTCTCGTACAGCGAGGCCTTTGCGAACGGCATCGCCTCAACGGCTCAGGCGCACGCGGACATGGAAAGTATGATCGTCGAGCTGCGAGGGCAGCTCACCAAGCAGAAATGGCCGTGGCCCCTGGCGTACGTCCTCAAGGTCCCGCTCTCGTTGGTCTGCGACCGCTTGCACAAGACGTAGGTGATCTTGAAACCTCGCGGGTCGTGCATATCGTCCAGCGTTTGGATTGGCCACCCATCGTCGAGCAGGTTGCTGAGCAGGTGGCTGAGCAGCTTGGTCAACAGGTCCATCGACCGGGCCGTTGTCGACGTGCACTGGTTGATTCAGAAAGCGTTCAAACTCCTCGGAGTTGTACGACTCTTGGTCATTGCCGTTGACGTCGTCCTGCGGGTGAGGTCCTTGCGCAGGAAAGCGCACCGTGGCGAAGCCCCCCGGTGCGATATGAACGTATGGTCAGTAGTGCACGTTGCCCGGCTCATCGCCCCAGTAGGAAATGGAGGATCGATCGCTCGCCCCATCGACCCAGTAGAAGTGCTCGCTCCCGGGCGAAGACTCGTCGATGGAGCCGTCCTACCCACGGTCGAGGTGATGATTGCCCAGCCCCCTCGTGTTCTACCGAGAATCTTGGCTGCAGTGCGCGTGCACGACACGGAGGTTCGGACGTATGCGCTCCTGGATAAATCCCTCTTTTTTCTAAAAGATGGGGAGCACGGAACCTCTCTCTCCCGCCCCAGTGGCCTCTGAGATCGACCCCGTGTCACCCGTAACGTACGCCGCCATGAGCACGCGCACACCGCCTCCCCTCCATGAACATCCTGCCCGAAACACGCGCATGCACAACGCTTCCCCAGCACTTTCCGACTGCCGCGCGCCAACATATCTGCCCAGACAGACAAACCGGCACATAAACCCCGCACTCTGGACACGCCTGGCAATCATCCTGGCCCTCACCTGCCTGCTGCCCAGCCTCACCATTGCCATCAGCCCGCCCCGCAATCCGCCCGCCCCGTTTCCACCTCCCCAAGCAACAGAGACTCGCCTTGAGTATAATCAGGCTCGCAACCCTCAACTTACCACAGAACCGCCCCCCCTCATACCACAGGCTGAACCTCGACACGATCATGGCAAACCACCCGGAGGCAGTTCCATTCCACATCCTCATGGATCCCTTCCAGAAGGACTTCCAAGACAACATCCTGATCGAAATCGCGATCTACGTCATGAAGCATGCCAAGGGCGACTTCAAGCCGGAAGACGTGACGCTCAAGATCAACACGCAGCGCAGACTATACGTCGCGTGGCTCCCGCAAGCCCTCGTCAACCTCCTCACCGCGATGCCCGCACCCAAGAAGTTCCCTTCCCACCTTGGCACCAACGCAACTTTTCTCTTCCTCGCATGGACGCCAGAGCCGGTGCGCCTCTGGATGACTCTAACCCAGCCCGAAAGCGCCCCGAGCCTCCCGACCACCGTCCTCAAGATCACGCTAAACGACATCCTCAACAAGAACGGCCTCGCCATCCGGGAGCTCAAGCCCAACCTCAACAAAAACTCGGACGCCAAGTGCCCCAACGGTATCTACTACGTCAGCCTCACTTTCGACAAGAACTGGCCCCACGACACCGAGTCAACTCTCGAGGACCTCAAGCACGTCACCATCAAGGGGGCCCACTGGAAGGTGGAGCTCTCCAACACGGTCACGCACAAGCTCGACTTGTGCATCGAGTGCTATTGCCCCCTCCCCAAGGACCACCCAGCCGTGCTCAACAAACCCGAGTTCCTCGAGCAGCGCACCGACGAAGACGTCACCATCTCGGACGCGCGCAAACGCGCGTACATCAACGCAGCCATGCACCAGAACTGCCGCAAGAAGCCACCGCCCAAGCGCGGCGCCTCGTCGTCCAACGCGATCGACACCTTCAAGGCCATGCTCGCGAAGCGCAACAAGGAAGAGGAGTAACCAGTCACCAAGGAGCCCGAGCCAGCAGCAACACCAAACCAGCCCATCACCAAGGAGCACACTGCAAATGGCACCCACCGCGCCCCAACCCACGCAACGCGCACGCGCGCGCACTTGAGCGAACAACACGGAGAGAACAGCACCCCAACCGCCCGCACTGCACCCACAGTAACAGTACATGCAAACACCCATACAGGAGTATCATACAGATGTGTCAAGTACCGTCAGTACAGAATACCCAGTACCATACCTCGAGCAAGTACCAAATTAGCATACCGCAATCACACCCAAAAAACGAAACACAAATCACAAAAACTAATCAAAAAATGCATGCATGCAATACAAAAACACACAGACGCAAACACAATTCCCACACCGCTCCAACGCAAAACCACAATGCACCGAAACCAGTCCACCACGAGTCCGCTTCCGAACCAATGGACAGCCGAAGCGCACTCGCCGATCCAACACCAGACAACGCACCACGCACGAGCACAACCAAAACCACCACCACCACCCCGTCACCCCAACCATACCGACATGTGAACGCAGACACGCAAAGAGAAAAAACACACGGCACCCGACATACTCGCACCCATAGACACCCACGCATAATAGGTCATACCACCGTCACATACGCTAATAAACCCAAACACAAAAGAAACCACTCCAAAGAGCTCACCACACTCCTCTCCGGACTCATCAACCCCTCGCTCACATGGATCCGAGACCTCACCGAAGAAGGCATCGAACCAAACCCGGGCCCCCGGTACATCACCAAGAACGTCAACGGACTACAAGGAGCAGGAAAACTTTTCCAATGCTGCAAAGCCATCGCGTCCGAACACGAACGCCAACCCATCACCGCCCTTTTCATCCAAGAACACAACCTCAAACAACAGGATAAAAAAGCGCACGAAAAAATCGCCCGCGGGCACCAACTCCTCATCCTCCTCGCATACGCCACCCCGAAACAATTCCAAGCAACCTCCTGGGGGGGCACCGCCATCATCATCCCCCACACCTCGATCGAGAAAAAACCAGGGGAATCCCTCGACGACGCGATCCTCAGAATCCAAAAATCAACCTTCCGCCCCGCGCATCTCTCAGGCAGAGCGATCTCGACGAAAATGCACGTCCTAGGTCACCCGAGAACACTCACCTGCGCGTACGCGCCAGCCGAACCTAGCACCGATCTTCTCGGCACCGAGTGGACCAAAGTCGGCACCAACAAACCCAAAGAGGGACGCGAGCTCCACACCAACACAGCACAGCTCACCGCCACACTCAGCCAACGCCCACCCGGCACAACAAAAGCCTCCTTCACACCCGCCCAAATCACCAGCATGCAACTCGGTAAACTAAACTGGACAGACTTTATCAAAGTGAAGAATAATTACTGGAAACAATCAGCCACCCCCGCGCGCACCACATTTTTCTCCGCCCTCGCCGCGATGGTCAATCCCAAAACCATCCTCGGACTCGACGCGAACTGCGTACCAGACACGACGCTTGACACCCTACGCCCAGCCGCATGCACCACACCCTACGAGAACGACGGATACAAGACCCTCAACAACCTCACTGATGACAACGGACTCACAGACGTCGCACGCCAACAACTCGGCTCAGACGGCACCAACCCTTTCTTCACCTCGCACCACTCGCACGCTGCGGGCATCACGCACACGCGCATCGACCGAATCTACGTCCCCGACACCTCAGACGAATCCTACGTCCACTCGAACTGCACCGATTTCTTCCCACACCCTGACGCCCGAGCCACCAGAGACCACGACGCAGTACACGTATGCAGCACACAGACGACGCACAAACGAGGCAACGACCTACCCTTCATCAACGAGAGCATTTTCGATGACCAACCCTTCACCTCACAACTCCACGCATCCATCCGCACCAGGTACAACAACGCCATGCGAACGCCAAACACAAACTGGCGCTCCACCTGGGAATCAATCAAACTCGACGCCAGAACCCAATGCCTCGCAGAAACAAAGCGCACCCGCTTCAAACTCGACCAGCAGCTCACCCTCAAGAAGCTCATCCTCGCCAACCTACGCACCCGCACCACCAACGGCGAACAGATCAACGAAGCCGAAGCTGACCGTCTCGAAAAGGAGATCAAGGCCGCACGACGGAAAGCCGTCACCCTGCACGACACCCTCGAAGGAGAAGCCTACAACAACGGCAAAAAACACGACGTCGGCTCCAGCGAGTTCTTCCGCCAATGGAACCCAGCGCGACCCAACCAAGCGCCACACAAGATGCAAGAAGCTGACTGGACGAACCTCTCCAGCCCAACACACACGGGCAACACAGTTAGCTCAACGCCGCAAATCCTAAAAGAGTTTACCAAATACTACACGAGCCTTTTCGCAGATAAAAACACCGACCCTCTCTCACATGCCACCCAAAACTGCCTCCACACCCTCAGCGGCCCAGACTCAGACGGCAACACCCACCGCGTCCTCAAGCCTACCGCAGACCTCTGCGACGCCCCCATACTCGCGAAAGAGATCGCCGACGCCATCAGCGCCCTCCCCACCGGCAAGTCACCAGGACCCGACAGACTCCCCTGCCGATTCTACAAGACATTCTCCGAGACCATCGCCCTAATCTTACACAAAGTATACGAAGAAAGCATCGCAAACAACGAACTCCACGACACCTGCCTTGAAGGACTCATCTCAGTACTCTACAAAAAAGGTGTCAAAGACGACCCTCGTAACTATAGACCGATATCTCTACTAAACTGCGACTATAAAATATTCACTCGTATACTCACACAACGCATGAACCTAGCAGTGCTCCAGTTCGTATCACCCCAACAAACAGGCTTCGTTCAACACTCCTTCATCGCCGAAAACCTCATGCTCCTCAAACTCCTCCAAGCTAAAATCGAAGAAGAAGACGAAGAAGCCATCTACCTCTTCCTCGACATGGAGAAAGCATACGACCGCTGCTCATGGTCCTACCTAAAGTCGAGCCTCACCCACCTCGGCTTCGGCGACAACTTCATCAAATACGTCTCCCTCTTCTACAACGAATCCAAACCGCCCAAGCGAAAAATATGCATCAATGGCCACACAGGCGAACCCTTCGAGCTCCACTCCGGCGTTGCACAAGGATGCCCACTGAGCTCCGTACTCTTCCTCTGCATCACCGAAGCACTCACACGCCTCGTACAACACGACCCGAACATCATCGGCGTCGAAACCAACGGCGTACGCCACAAAATCTCCCAATTCGCCGACGACACGACCCTTATCGCCAAACCACCGGACCTCCCACACATGCAAAAACACCTCGACACATGGTGCGAAGCCACAGGCATGAAAGAGAACATGAACAAACGAGAGGGCCTCCTCTTAGGCAGACTGCGTAGACTTATATTCTCAGCACCTAAAAACATCGTCCCAAACTGGACCCCAGACGGCACCCCAATCCGCGCACTCGGCGTCCCCATGGGCAACCGACTCGACGAAGAAGACTGGTGGCACAAACGATACCGCCTAGTCAAAGCACGCATCGCCGCGTGGAAATCACTCGCCCACCTCACCATCACAGGACGCAACCTCCTCCTTCAAGCAATCCTCTACGGATCGCTTAGATACTGGCTCTTCTCCCTCATCATGCCGGAGAGCATCCTCAACGCGCTCGAAGAAGACTCGTACAACATCCTATGGGCCCAACAACCCGAGATCTTCTCCAATGAAGACGGCACGTCAGCCAACGCACGCGCATACATACACAAGGCGGCCTCCTACCTCCCGCAGAAGCAAGGCGGCGGAGGTGTCATGCAATTTCGCTCCCACGCCCTCGCATACTACACACAATGGATCCGCCGATACATCGAGCCCGGAAATCAACCCTGGAAACAGGTCGCAGACCTCTGGCTCACCGACACATGCTACGGCCGCGGCGCAATCCTCGCAAAAGGAAACCCATACCTAGGAAACGTACCAACAAGAGCCCGGTACCTCCGTCGCTGTCTTAAAACTTTCTACAGTCTTCAACTCAAACAAGACACCACAAAACTCACGCACACCGTCCAGAGCGAACCCATCTTCGACAACTGGCGATTCTCCATCGACATCGATGAAGACGTCGCCAAACGATGGATGAAATTCATCGGTCTTCAAAGAATCTATGACGTCATCGACGGCGCACACGCGCGTATCTTCACCGACGACGAAATGAACGAATACACCTACACCCACGCCCCACGCTACCTCAAAGGAGCAGCCGCCCGAACCTTCTCCGACGCCCTCATGAGCACATGGCCAGCCATCAAAGCCGAAATAACACCAGCCATCGTCCAAGCCGCGATCAGCAGAGACCAACCTAAATCAGGGGACTATCTCCACATCGAATGGACCAACCGCAACACCCAGATAGCGTTACTTAAAATCGACCCACACGGTAACAAAACCTACCACGTCCAATGGCTCGACTCCCGAAATGCCCCCCACGACACAGGACGCACCCTCGGCCAAGCCGCCCTCACACACGCCCAAATCACGCAAGCAATCACATGGCGCACAGTCCAACCACAAGAGGAAGACGACAGCGATGAAGGAGAAGACACCAACCCCGCCCACTACCTCCAGATCGCCGGCCCCGCTACCACCACCTTCCCCAGCCCCGACGGATGGACCACGGTACAGCCGTCCAAGACCATCACAAACCTCACCCACCTAACCATCCCCATCATC
>Ga0210240_101366_pt1 | contig 18464 bp, 12 predicted proteins | sample ChrtobMetP5a_4mM_FD_155463 | JGI IMG/M metagenome (GOLD analysis project Ga0210240, IMG submission 155463) | Chrysochromulina tobin associated microbial communities from unialgal haptophyte culture, Seattle, Washington, United States - P5a_4mM | ecosystem: Host-associated > Algae > Haptophytes >...
TGCTCGATGAGTTCTTCGACGATCTCGGTGCTGAGGGGGTCGTCGGAAAGCTCTCGTTCGAGGCCTTCTTCTGCATCCTCGGCTGGATGTAGATGAGTTTCGGGTCGTTGGGTCTGGTCGAGGGCGTGGGGCTGCAGGATTTTGCGGGTTCGTGCGGAGCACCAGGCACTATGGTTTCCCCGGTGATCCCCGTCCGTCGGCTACCAATGATGAGCTTGGGGTTAGAGGGTTGATTGAGCATGGTTATAACTGAGTACGAGCACTGGTTGGTTGTCAGGCAGAGCCGACGGCGACGGATCTATCGGGTCACTCTCGTGGCCACTGTATCTCGAACGCTACGTACCCCTCTCGGTGCCCGCCGAACAAGGCGGGTGGTTTCATGCAACTACGGTGGTTTCATATCCGGGGCGTGTGTATCGCCCCGGGGTGTGTATGCCGCTCGAGTAGCGCGTCAGCGGGGCATGGGGATCCCCGGTGATCATGTAAATAGGGTGGAGACGTATCAGTGTCCGGTGTGGACTCTGGACCTGGCGACGCGTTGGGTGTTGCTCTCACCTCTCTCATCTCTGTCGTGCGGTTTCCTCCGCGACTCGTACGTGGCTGCGCAGAGTGATGCGTTTCGTTTAATCTCGCCGAGTCCAGCCGAGAAGCGAAAAATTACCTAGAAAGTGAGATCGTCAGATTATGACGACCGATGGCGTGATCTAACGCCGCTGGCAAGTACTGGCGCGGGTGGACCGCGACTGAACTGCGCTGACTGACTGAATGAAGGACTGGCATCTTGGATCTTCCTTGTCTTCCATGCACGATATGCCACGTCCTAAACGAGCTACCGAAAACCATCATGGACTGTTCGATAGTTCACTCACTGACGCTGATCACTCACTGACACTGTGCTGAGCACAATTGTGCCATCGCCGGGGGGGTAAGGACTTTGGGGGGCGCACTGAGAAATTTGAGAACTTCTTGCGGAATTGCGCGTTAATGAAAAATACATCTCCCTCATCTGCCGCACACATCTTGCACTGTCATAAGACCCACGTTATGGTGGACCTCTTCGCCGACGCAGGCCCTCCTGCATGGATGTCGGCACTCGACTCAATGCTGGAAGACAACACGAGCGGAAGCCCAACGCCTCGAAAGATGAGAGCCGCCATGGAGCTAGGCCTCATCGTCGACGGCAACGGCCTGAAGAGCGATGGCTCCAGAGGAGCGCCGCAAGCGAGCATCCCCCGGCACGAACCGATATGGCTCTCGCTCGTAGACATGGTTGAGGAGACTACCCATATGCACAAGACTACCGGCATCGAGGCTGAGGCGCATGGCGTAGCGGCCGCCCATTCCTACGATGCTCGCATGGAGGCGGCGCGCAAGCTCGTCGGTAACCACGAGGCCCTCCTCTATGACGTGTCACACCCGCAACCGCGTACGCAGCAAGTCCTCGAGCGCGTGCCCGAAAGCAGCCGCATCTACGCCGACCAGGCGCTCCTCGAGTGCGCCCGCCGGCTGATCGGCCCGCGACCAGGGTACGAGTCCCTCGAGGTGCACTGCGACACGAGCAATCCGTCGCAGGCGAACGCGTGGGCGACGGTATGGCGCTACCTGCAGACTCGCATCCAATCGAAGCCCGAGCAGAAGCCCGGTCGTCCTCCGGACATGTCCACCGAGGCTGCGACTGCTATGCTCGCCGTGCTCGAAGAGATTGCTCACTCGAGCCTGACGTTCGCGCTCAAGCACTCGACGCCGCACTGGCTGATGCTTCACGATGCGCTCGAGGAGCGCGAGAGCTCAGGCGCACCGGCAGAGGGCGCTGCAGCGGCACACGCCCATATGGCACGCGAAGCGGCTGCCCGCAAGCTCATCGGTAACCACGAGCGCGTGTTGCGCGATCTTTGCAACCCGAATCCGATCACAAACATTGAGGGCAAGTTGCTCACTCAGCTCGAGCTTGAGCGAGTCGGCGTGGGATGCGCGTCGTACGCGGACGAGGTGCTGCGCGAGACGGCGCGCCGGCTGCTCGGTCGGCGCGCGGGCCTGGAGCTGCTCGAGGTGCACCCCGACCCAAGCAACGAGGAGCAGACGGCGGCGTGGTCCGCGACGGCCGACTACTTGTGTGGACGTCTCCAGGCAACGGACGAGCAAAAGCCCGGTCGCCCGCCCGATATGCCTCCTGCCGCAGCCGCTGCGATGAAGGCGGTCCTTCGGGAGGTGAGCAGGCCACGCGCCCGTCTCGATGCGTCGCGCCTGTGGGCTGGTCTCGAGGTGCTCCTCGAACAAGGTGCCGGGTTCGAATCGGAAGCAGAGGGCGCCGCGGCCCATTTCCCACACGTGGCGCGGCAGGAGGCGGCCGCGAAGCTGGCAGGCAACCGCGCCAAGGTCCTGGCCGATATATGCAACCCGTCCCCGACCGATAACATCTACGGCAAGGAGCTCACGCAGCTCAAGCTCGAGCGCGTTCACCCTCGCTTATCGCCCTACGCGGATGAGCTCATGCGGGAGACGGTCCGACGGCTGCTCGGGAAGCGCGCAGGCTCGCGTGCACTCGAGGCGCACCTGCAGCTGCACAATGACGAGCAGCGCACCGCGTGGCAAAAAGCCGCCACCTACCTCATCGGCCGAATCCAGTTTACGCCGGAGCAAAAGCCTGGGCGTGAGCCTGACATGAGTTTCGTCGCTGGGAATGCGACGCTCGCTGTGCTCGCTGAGATTCGGCAGGCAGCCCTAACTGCGACCATCGCGGCGACGGCGCCGCACTGGGAGATGCTTCGCAAAGCCTTGGACAAGGGGGCTACGACGGCAGCCACGCGCGAGGCCATGGACTCGACGGCGGTCGGCATTCCGTTCCATTATCGAGAATCCGCCGCCCGTAAACTCGTTGGCAACCATGTCAACGTTCTGCGCGATGTGTGCAACCCGTCAGCAACGCACAACATCTATGGCAAGCCGCTCACGCAACTCGAGCTCCTGCGCGTCGACGTAAGCCTTGCGCCGTACGCGGACGAGGTGCTGCGCGAGACGGCGCGCCGGCTGCTCGGTCGGCGCGCGGGCCTGGAGCTGCTCGAGGTGCACCCCGACCCAAGCAATGAGGCGCAGACTGCGGCGTGGTCCGCGACTGTCGAGTACCTTTTGGGTCGGATCCAGTCCACCGAAGACCAAAAGCCCGGCCGCACGCCCGACCTTGAGTACCATGTTTCCGGCGCAATGAAGGCCACACTCGAGGAGGTTGCGGACGTCCCCGTGCGCGTGATGTGCCAGCAGGCGGCCCCCCAGTGGGCGAAGCTGCGCCGAATCGTGCGCACGCACCCGGAGACGCCGGCATCGTATCTGGGCGGGCCGCATCTGGTAGCCATCGGCCCTGTAGATGATCTCAACCCGCCCCAAGATCTGAGCTCGGTCGAGCTCGCACACCCTGCCGATAAGGAAGTGGCAGCAAAGCTGGTCATGACCTACTACGAGGATATCCTTCACGAGGCCATCATCCAGATGATGAAGACGCAGCGTGTGAAGACGCAGTTCATGTCGCGCATCAAGCATGCTAGCTATTTCCCGCCGGAGGAGATGATGAATCTGCCCAAGATCGACCGCAAGCACCTCGGCTACCTCGAGCCTGCCCTGCGTGAGCTTGCCTGCTCCCTCGTGGGCAATAGGCCAGGCGTCCAGGAACTGATGCCCTCCTGGGATCAGGAAAACCCTGTACAAACGGCCGCACGCATGTATTTCAGCGCCTTCGCGCACCATTACGTGCCCCTGATGGTCAACGCGAACGAGAAAGTCGCGAAGATCGTGCGTTCCGCGCTCGTCGCCTTAGTCAGGTACTCGGGCCTCACCGTGCCACCAAACCATTGGGTCTTGGATCGGGCACCGATGCCTCCGGGATCGACCGAACAAACGCCAATGAAGATTAGGCCGTCGTTGCAGACGCAGACGACTCCCGCGCTGGTAAGATCGCCGGATCTCCGGATCTCCGGATCTCCCGTTCCGCTGAGATCCGGACCCAGTTCGTCTGAGCAGAGTGGCTCAGGCAAGGAGGCTCAAGTAGGGTGGTTTGCGGGTGACTCAAGGGGCGTGTCGGGATACGGATACTCTTCGCAGCCGACGTCAGCGCAGCTGCGCGGCCCGACCCGCCAAGGAAGTCTCAACGTGGAGGCATTCTCACGGCTTGCAGCATACCCGCCCTCCGAAAATCATAACTCGTCTCCATATGGCGAAAGCTTTCGGCCGAAGAGGAATGCGTAATGAAGTCGCTCAAAGTATGAAGTCGAGCGAGCTCCGCTCCCACAGGAACTGGTGCTGCAATCATCTGCGCCACAAGAACCGAACCTGCCTCAGACTGTGCGCATCTGCATGTGCGAGGCGGGCCAAGCGCATGTTTATTGTGTTGCGGCCGTGTGACGGTTTTCCTGACGTGAGTTCGGTTGCGTTGACCTTTGTGCTTTTCGTGTGGCGTTGCTTGCCTATTGGTGTGAGTGTCGTATGTTGACACTCAGTTTGAAATCAGGCGAGGGTATGAGGATTCTTTGTGTGTGCAAAATCCCGCTTCCCGGATTTGAGACCGCGATCCGCGTTCCGACCGTCCGACGTCCGTCGTGTTTTTTTTTACGTTAATAAGAATTATAGTAATCGAGTATCCCTCCCGCGCGTAACCCCCTCCGCCACCTCGCCCTCCCTCGCCCCTGTTCGCCCTTGGGGCGGTGTAAGCTCGGCGGTAACGGAACGCGACCCGGACTCTTGGGACTCGGGACTGACCCTGACGGCGCATCATCACGACCATCCACCTGAGACGTGAGAGTCTTTGTTTCCGCGGTTTCCGAATACGTTTTCTCCGTTTTAACCGACTCGGGTCACACCCGACCTGTGTGTGGACGAGAGTGACTCAGACTGAGCCTACACCCTTTCAGCCTTTCTCAGACGCTAGAACACCCGCCGCGGCTCGAGGGACGAGGGGCAGGTGAGAGAGCAGAGGCGCCTATAAACCGGTGACGTGTTGCACGCCGGTGTGAAACGAGATCCGACAAAATTTTCGAACTCCCGCAATGCGGGACCCCACTCGACTTTTCTCGCGGCCGCGCCGCGTTCAGATGCGTGAGTCCCATTGAAGGTGAGCGTCCCGGACCTTGACGACTCATCCTTCGCCTAGGCTTTACTAACGACCCGCATTCATTCATTTGTCGGAAAGCGACGCGCTTGGTTTCACCCTGGCATGCAACACGTCCGGTCACGCTCGGGCGTCGGGGATGGCTGTCATGCTTGGCGGCGCTGCAGTACTTTGGCGAGTTGTTATGCACCGCTCCCCTTCTATCTCACCTGCGGAATCGGAGTTCTACGGTTTGAGCACGTGCGTGTGCGAGACCCTACATGTTCGTCAGTTGATGGAGGAGCTTGGGCACGTCTTCACGGCCGCGACCCAGATTTTCTGCGACTCTCGCGCCGATCGGGTTACATGTTGTAGGCGGTACTGGCCCAGGTGGAGGTAGTGGCCATGGCGGCGCGTCTGGCATGCGCATCGGCAGCACCTCTTCTTCAAACTGGCCGTCGATGAACGCCTCGAAAGTACCGTCGTCCTCGTGGTAAGCCAGCCTCAGCCCTTATGGTTGTGTGCGACCTACTCCAGCTCGGCCTTGAACATTGGCCTGGTGGCAACAGCGTCCAAGAGGGCTTGCATTGCAGCGATGCCAATCCCGCTCCGGTTGCTTCTCGTCGAGGACCGCGACGCTGAGCCCAGCCACGGCCTCACATGATGTTTGAAATGCGGACTCAAGCCCCGGGTCAACAACAGCAGCTGCGGCGGCCATTTGAAGACCTCGAGTCGCGGGAGGCTTCCGCGGGTCGATCTTGGTTGATGTGTTGTAGAGGATAGAGTAGGAGGCCGAGAGACTTCCACGCTACTATGAGAGAGCAGTGAGAGAGAAGAGTGCAAAGCAGAAGAGAGTTTTCCTGAAAGCGAACCTACTCAGCACACGGAGACACACATCTCCCCCGTATGGAAATGACATTAACGATACACATAATTGCATGTAAGTTCAGTACACGCACAGTTCCTCCCAGCTGTACGTTCCTCCCAGCTGTACGTTCCTCCCAGCTGTCCGTCAGCAGGCATCCCCCCCTGCCCCCAGGGCTTAATCAGGGCGCACCCGATTAATTAATCACCGAACATCCCTTTGCTTCCTCCCCTAGCTGTGTGTTAGAAATCAGCAAAATGATCACACAGATACAACCACACACAGTGAGTTTCGCAACACTGTAAAACTGTAAACAAGAAAACCCACTCACATTCTCTCTTGATTTTGCTGACCAATTTTCCGTGAAAAGCCCACAACGTGGTCAAGGAGCGTGGTCTGGGCGCCGACGTGGTCGAGGCCGAGACCGACGGCATGGGCAGAAAGAAGAAGCATAAGCATTCGAATAGAGGGCGTCACAACAACCTTGAGGGCGTGCAGAAGATCCAGAACAAAAAGAGCAAGCAGATGTTGAAGACAGCAGCGAATGCAGTGATGGAGTTTGATCGCGACATGCAGAAGAAGGTGGCCACAGCAATCCAGTTGAATCGCCCTCACGACATCGAGTCGCTTCTCATGCTTCTCGAGCCTACCAGCACCAGGGGGACCGGTGTCGTCTCGACGATCAAGAAGGTCTCAACCATCACCAACGCCTTCAAGGTGCTCATCGCTGGTGGCCGGATGACCTCGGCAGCGAACTTGCTGCAGAGGTGCCAAGCAGCCGGGGCGGGTACACTGCCGTTGGTTGATGTCGTTCGAGCATTTGACGCGCTACTGCAGACACCACCGCCGTCGGTAGAGGAAGTATTGGATGCGGCTCAAGCCGCCGCTCGGTCTGTAGCGGGGCGTGATGTTTCGGAGGCGTGGCTCCGAACACAGTTGAGCCTCGTTCTGCTAGAGTGGCTGGCCGACGCGCAGGCCCGGCACACGGCACGAGAGCGCGGCCTCGCATCTGCTCTTTCGAGCGGATCGGCGGTCGAGGGCTTCGCGCGCCTTCGTGGAAATGGGAAATTGATCGAACTCTCGAGTTCGTCAACGAGTTCGTCTCGCTTTGCCGTGCGCACGGGCGATACGCTCGGCCTCGCTGTGCTTTCAGATCCGACCCAGCCGGCTGCCGCCCTGGTGGGGACGTATCCCCCCAACGTCGCTCGGGCACTCACGGAGGCCGAGGTTGTCAGCGTGCACAGCGGCGTGATCACGCTCAAGTTTCCAGACGGCTCGACAGCGGCGGGTGAGGACTTCCCACAGGGCTGCCGGCTGGTGGCCCATGTGCTTGCGACGCGCGTCAACTTAGGTCGCCAGCTGGCAGCGGTAGCGTCCGTCGCGGCGGCGTCCCAAGCTCACCGCCGTGGCGACGCGTGGGCGCACCCGACGGCGACGCTGGGCGCGATCATTACGGCGTCTTCTGATGGCCTCTCGCGTGCATCCATTCGGTCAATGAGCATGCAGCCGTGGGACGGCAGCGGCAGCAGCGGGTCACACGGCAGTAGCGAACTACCGCCGGCAGTTGTTGATCATCCTGAGGAAGTACTGAGAAAGTACGGCGACGCCACCGACGATGAGGATGGCGAGGAGGATGACGAGGAGGATGGCGAGGGTGACGAGGACGACGACGAGGAGGAGGCAGCTGAGGACGAGGACGACGCGGCGGAAATGGACGGTGACGAGGACGAGCGATTGCCGCGTTCTTCCGACGCCTGCCGGCCCCAGGTTATCGCGAATCCAATGTCTAGGTTGGAGGCGGAGGCGGAGGCGGAGGCGGCGAGAGTGCACGCGTACCGGTACGAGGACCTTTCCCGCGAGTTCAATGAGAGTCAGTGCATCGCCATCCGCGCCGCGACGACAGAACGCCGCTCCCTCACTCTGATCCAAGGGCCGCCGGGCACGGGCAAAACACGCACCGCGCTCACAATCCTCGAGGCGTGGCTGCGCGGTGGCGCCTTCCGGCCGGGCACCATCCTCGCCGCATCCGACTCGAACATCGCCGTCGATAACTTGCTGGAGGGCCTCGCGCGGCGGTGCATTCGTGTGGTGCGCCTCGGACGTGTGGATGCGGTGCGCGAGGACCTTCGCCACTTCATGCCGCCCCGCGAGCTGCGCGGGGTGGTGCTCTCGCCAGAGCAGTACAACAAAGAGCTCAAGCGCTGCCTCGCACAGGCCGAGGTCGTCTGCTGCACGACCATGAGCGCCGGCTCGAGCACGATGATGAAGGGTCTCACCTTTGAGGGTGTGCTTGTCGACGAAGCGACGCAGGCGACCGAGGCCTCGACGCTCGTCGCCCTCATGCGTGGTGCACGCCAGCTTGTGCTGCTGGGCGACCAGTGCCAGCTGCCACCCACGACACTCTCGCGTGCGCCTCCCGGCACGAGCCTCGACGCCTCGCTGTCGCTCTTCACGCGACTCGTGCACGACGGCGTGCCCCCCTTGATGCTCGACACGCAGTACCGTATGCACCCGGCGCTCTCGCAGCTCCCTTCGGACCTCTTCTACGGCGGCCGGCTGCGTGACGGCACCCTCGCCCATGAGCGTGCCGCGCTTGAGGGGTTCCCGTGGCCGCGCCCCGACGTGCCTGCCGCACTCATCCCTGTCGAGGGCGCAGCGGCCGGCGGGGGCGAGATCACACGCGGCACCTCGTTTGTCAACGTGGGCGAGGCGGATGCGGTCGTGTGGGCCGTGCGCCACCTGCTCGGCAGTCGTACGACGCGGCCAGGCGACATTGGCATCATCTCGCCGTACGCGGCGCAGGTGCAGTTGCTGCGCAGCCGAGCTGAGCTACGCGGCCTTGAGGTCAACTCCATCGACGGCTTCCAGGGGCGCGAGATGGAGCTCATTATCGTGAGCACCGTGCGCACGCGAGGGCTTGGCTTCATGGCGGACGCGCGCCGTGCCAACGTGGCGCTCACGCGCGCGCGGCGGGGCCTCATCGTCGTGGGCGCGCCCTCGCATCTCGCGCGCACCGACTCAGCCTGGGCTTTTTGGGTTCGGTGGGCACGCGCACGCGGCGTCGTGCTGGGCGAGCAGCCGCACGGCGAGTACGATGCTGCGCACGCGCGTGAGGCCTCGGAGACGATCTTTGCGGCGACAGGAGGTGGTGTGGCCGACGCATTGGAGGTGGACGTGGACGCACGCCGCCTCACGCCGCCGGTGGCGGCGTCGACCTTGCTGCTGCCGCCGCCGCCTTCGCAAATGGAGCTGCAGCCGCCTCCGCCGCCATCACGCCCGCCACCCCCACCGCCTCCGCCGCCCCCGCCCCCGTCCTCTCGGGCGAGGATGGAGACTCGACAGGTGCCTGCTGCGGCCGATCGCGCGGTGGCCCCGCCGGCCATCTGCCACAGTGCTCCCTTGCCCGTGCCGGCCGCGGCCCTGGAGGCGATCGCAAGACTCAACCGTAGGGCGCTTGAGGCTTCAGGCACCGTCGGTACCGCGGACGCCGGGCCGATGAGTAAGGCAGCTCGAGTGGGCCCTTCGCAGCCTAATGTCTTTGAATCAGCGAGGCAGGAGGCGGCGGCGCGTAAACTAGCCGCGCTGCGGGCAGATGCCGCGAAGGATGTGGCCGCCGGCACCCCCCTCCTACACAATGTGCACGCCTTGTGGGGGGCGCCGCCAGCACCGCCGCCGCCGCCCGCTCCGCCGCCGCCACACGCCCCGCCGACGCCCGCTCCGCCGCCGCCGCCGCATCCTGCACCGCCACTGCCGCTCGCCCCGCCGCCGTGGCACCCGCCGCCGTGGCAGCCTCCGCCGTGGCAGCCTCCGCCGTGGCAGCCTCCAGCTCCCGCGCCGCCGGCACCAACCGCACTGCCCGTGCCCGCGCCGCCTGTGTATCCGGTGATGGAGGACGAACGCACGGCGGCATGGGCGGCGTGGTTTGCGGAGCAGCAGAGGCAACAAGCATGGGCACAATACCACTACGCGACGACGGACTTGGCACCGCAGTGACCACGGACCCGTGCACATCGGCGTGTTTTGACGACCCCCTGAGTGGAACCTGGAATCTCTGAGGCATTTTAGATGGATCCAAAACAAACATTTTGCACAAAAAGTTGGCCCCAAAAGCTGGGACACCAAGGTGGTGGACTCAGCACGAGCGACGCGACGCGTCAGTCCGCATATGTCTGATATCGTTGAACGTTTAGGCACCGTATGGACGCCATGGCGGCAGCGGCCCGAGGCCCTGGAGGCTGGAAAGCCCATCTACCGCGGCTATGGTGAACACGACATGGCGGCCCTGCCGGAAAAGTACCGCAGTCCCAATGGCAGCCCAACGCGCTCGCGACCAACTGTGGAAGACTACCAGCCAGTCTCTTATCAGAGCTCTGCTGAGAGCTGGGCGGGCGGTGGCATGTGGTCGGGCGGCAAGCACAACGCGGAACCGGCAAGCAGACCGCGTCCCATCGGAAAGAACCTCGGTGCCGTCTTGCAGGCGGTGGAGAAGCGTGCGGTGACACCGCCCGTCGAACGAAGGCCAACAGTGACCGCATTGACGGCCCAGCCGTCGGGTGCCCTCGAAGATATCGATGAGACCCATGAGACTGCCGCGCCGGCAGCCGCGCCGCTCTCGTCGGTGTTCGTGGTGCCGGGCACCATGGCGGTGTTCATGGAGCCCTCGACGTCAAGCGCTTCGTTGCCAACGCGGGCCATGTTCGTGGCCAGCGCGGAGGAGGAGGCGAATCAACCGCTCATGCTGCGACGTGAGAGTGATGTGATGGAGGAGGAGGGTATCAAGGCGGCGGCGCAGGTGAAGCGCACAAAGTCTTCATCTAAGGTGGTCAGGGACGATGCGTGGATGGACAAGTCGTACGCCGCACCACCGGAACCCTTCCCTCCGAAAGGCTTCGAGAAGGTCCTCGGCTCGTGCTGTGCAATCTCGTGTATCCTGCTTCTCATCTTCGGAGCTGTCGGCGGGCCTGTCGCCCAAAACTCGCCTCTCGAGGGCATCTACAAGCCCTTCCACGCCATTGACGAGATCCTCGTGGATGTGGTCACGCAGAACCCGTTCTCCCCACCATTGCCACCCTCACCGCCGCCGCCCTCGCCGTCACCGCCGCCGCCGTCACCGCCGCCACCACCCTTGCCTCCACCGCCCTCGCCGTCACCGCCACCGCCGTCGGTGCCGCCGCCACCGCCCTTGCCGCCACCACCCAGCCCGCCGCCGCCCTCGCCGAAGCCCAAGCCACCGCCGCCCTCGCCGTCCCCTGTACCGCCGCTGCCACTGCCGCCACCTTCGCCTGCACCTGACCCGCCGCCATCTCCGTCGCCGCCGTCACCGCCTTCGCCGCCGCCGCCCCCTTTTCCGCCGCCGATCACCTGCGCCGATCCCGAGGCAGAGGCCACGCTGCGTGGCTCAACTCTCGAGCTCACGTTCTGCTCGTGCCCGGGCGCGATGGCCGATGCCGACCACAATGGGCAAGGCACACTGACGACCTTTAGCATGTGCTCACTCGACATCCAGAAGCTGCTGCTCCTCAACCACCTGCTGCCGCAGGACTGCACCCCTTGCCTGCAGGGCAGCGACGCGTGCCTCAAGTGCGGCGTATCCGCGAAGACCCTCGCCGGAAGGCGCCTCGCTTCTGGGCGCCATGACGGGCGCGAGTATGGGGCGCCATCGTGAGCGGGCCCGCCACGGCGCGCGGGCGAGTATCAGCTCTTCCCTCGGATTCATCGCTATGTGAAGAGGCCACGCGTGTGGAGGGGCTGAGGGACAACTTCACGGCAAATTGAGGAAGCGCAGGGCCGGCCGCTTCGGTGGAAGGAGCGTGTATGGCCGACGGCGCATCGTCCTCAACTTGATCCTCAACTTGTGACGTGTCGCTCCATGCCCCACACGCGACACGGCGATATGGTATGCCGTTATCAGGTGTAGTATCTGACTCTCACGAATGAGAGAGAGGCGCCGCGGGCAGCTCCGCCGCGGGCCTCCCGGTCCCCGCCGGCCCGCCGGCGCGCGTAAAAGCAACCAGCCAAGGGTGATGTCAACGTAATTCAAATCGTCGTTTACGTCTAACGTCAAAATCGGTCGTACGCGTGCCCGCGCGGGACGTACACGGTGGCAAAAACGAATCGTCCCCGGGACGCGGGGAACGGAAACGTCAGCACGCGTCGCCGCCCGGCGCGGCGCCGCCGGGGGCGGCGGGCCCCGGCCGTCTCGACCGGCCGAAGACCGGCCGTCGACGGCCGTCCGGCACGCCGCCGCCGCGCCCGCCTTCGGGACTAAAAAGGTGATAAGAGCGCAACTGCTGGGGTGTCCGCCGCCGGCGGCGGCCGCGCTCGGCGGACGTCGGGAGTGCCGTACATGTCAAGGGAGGCGTTTGGCATCGCCTCGGCCAGTGTGGACATCGGCGTCAGCACCTGCCGGTGCTCGCGAAGCATCGATTTGTACACAAAGTCTGTCTGGTACGCGGTGCCGTGCTCAAAGATGCGCGTGGCGCTTGGGCGCGCCTTGCCAGCAGGTGTCAGAGCCGTTGCGACCGCGGCAAGCAGCGTAGGGTCGAGCGGGGTCCCCGCCAGAGAGAGTCTCTGAAGCGAGTTGCTGCGCGACGCAGCCTCACGCAACGCCTCGGCGGCGGCGACGCCGATGGGGTTGAAGGCGAGGTCGAGGTTGGTGAGGCTGCCCAGGGCGGCGCGGTGCATCAGAGCGGAGGCGAGCATGACACCGCCTGGGTTGCCTATCTCACACGACTGCAGCAGCAGCGTCTGCAGCGCACGCGACGCTTTGAGCGCGTCCGCTAGCGAACCAGCGCCCACGTCACGCACAGCATTGTGTGAGAGGTCGACAAGCGTGAGGCGCAGGTGCACGGCGATCACCTCGGCCACGAGCGACGTGCCCGCCGCACCCAGACCCGTCTTGGCCAGCCGCAGCTCGCGAAGAGCCGGGTGGCCGAAGAGCGCAGCGCACAGCCGCTGGGCACCTGTGTCGCCCAGCGCAGAGTACTCGGAGAGCTCGATCGTATTCGGCTGGCACTTGGGCAGCGCCAAGAGAAGCCTGTCCAGGCGCTGATGATTGGTTGGCGGCAGCATCGCCGCCGGATGTGCCGCTGGGACCTCTCTCCACTCTCCCTTATTGGCGATCACGGTCAGATAATGGGGCTTAAGGTCGACGTCCCACATGTTGTATTTGTGCGCCACCTCCGGTAGACCATACATTCTCTCTACCTTGACACGCCGGCGGTCGTTCTGAAGCTCGCCACAGGGTGCCCACACTGCCGGCAGCTGCACCTGCACAGCCACATCGCACATGACGACAGGGCCGGTCGGCCCACCCGCGAGCCACGTCCCGAGAGGGCCGAGCGAAAGCTGTGAATCGTGTGCGCGAACGTCCCTGAAATACGCCATGTGATCCATCGACACGGCGTTTGTTACCCATGGCAGCTGACACTGGCAACCAAAGTCAGCTGTGGACGAGGATGCCTTGGAGGGCTGCGGTGTCGAGACAGGCACTGATTCGATCCGCCGCCGAGTGCTCTCCGGTATGCCGAGCTCTTTTCGCGTGCTCTCGGGTACGCACTTCCCTATGCACTTTTTGAGCGCACGTTGAAGATACGACTCCATTATGGGTTTGCTCAACTCCGGTACTTGGCGCTCCATTTTGCGTCGCGACTCAAAATGCCCACGACGGCGTTTCTAAGTTTTCGCAAATGTGGACTGTACGTTCATGTACCTATCAGTACGTCGTCGAGATTGACCACGCCAATCTCAAATGACCGTGAGCCCTGAGTCCTGAGCCCTGAGTACAGTCACACGCCGGGACACTCAAAGGGGCTCACCACCGACACATCAGTCATCACACTGACGTGTGACAGCAGCAGGGCTGTTACACCTCTAACAACATCCGGGGACCTGGCATCTGAGCTTGACCTGAGGTGGAGAAACGCTATCCACACTCGAACGGCCGAAGGTCCGAGTGAAACTGTGCCCCCTCCACGGCCGCTCAGCGTGCGGAGCCTGGGCGGGTGAGTCCGCTTAATTCGCAAAGTGCTTGGCGATCAGCACGTTTGCCTCCGTCGACTTAGCGACGGCGATGCTTACTGAGCCGAGGGCGTGCCCGTGCGGCTTGACGAGCTCTGCCGAGTTGAGGATGATCAAATCTGCTAGGATCTCATCCTTATCGCAAAACTCGACGATTGCTTTATCAATCGGGCTCTTGCCAGGAGCCTCGAGGTGGAAGGTGTACGCTGGGCCCTGCTTCGCCGCCTCCGAGGTCCAGTAAGTTTTCGTCGACTCTGTGTACGAGGTGGTTTTGATGTTGAGCAGGGCGACCTTATCCTTCGGGTTATGGAGCTTCACCGCCATGTCCAGTGTTTTGTTGGCGCCCGCGCTCGAGTTCGGGTCAGTCACGGCAGCCACGACCGACATAGCCCCTATCGAACCTGGATCGCGCCGACGGTTGAAAAAGTCTTCGCGTTCGAGGACCCCATATGCCTTTGGCTTCGTGATGATGACCGGCACCTTACATTTGGCCATGCACTCAAGTGCGACAGAGCCCGTCATTGCGGCGGGCGTCGTCTTCTTCTTCAGCTTCCACTCCTCCTCGAGGCGCATGCCACCCGCGCCCATGACCAGCATGCCGCCCTTGTCAGCCGCAGCCGCCGAGCAAAGCGTCTCGGCCAGGGATTTGCCTGTCTGGATCTCGAGCACCTCCGCACGGTCGATGTTCATCTGAGGAAAGCAGCCCTCCTTCAGCATGGTCTCGGCATTCTTGAGCAGCGCGTTCGCTTGCGTCGCATCGAGTTTTCCAGTGCGCACGATGACCATTTTGACCTTGTCACCGGCCCTGACGTCACAGAAACAGGCTGCCAGCTTAGCAGCGCGGAAGCCCAGTTTGGAGCCGTCGATCGCGACGACAAACTTCTTCGGGAGAATGGTCTTCACAGTAGATGTGTTGCCACCCAAGCGCATGAGCTTCATCGTGGCGCCCACACTCGCCACCGCAGTCGTACTCGCGGCTGGTTGGGCTTCTGACAAGGCGTCCATTCTGGGCAGCAGAGGTGCCGGTCGTCGGCACTGAACGGATGCGCGCGCGCCGTTCTGGGCATCAAATCTGATCCTAATGGAAAAGTTAGCTCCTCGTCAATTATATGACAAATAATGTAGAAATACTAATGGGCGCTACTTCTTCTTCTCCTTCTTCGCCTCCTTGCCACCGGCCGCCGAAGAGCCGCCCGCGCCCATGTTGGCGAGCGCCTGGGTCGCATACTTTTGCCATTCGCTTGTCTGCTTCTTCGAGGTCTTGATGATCTCATCTTTGGCAAGGGCGAGCGCCTTGAAGGACTCTGCCTTCTCCTTGGCTATCGCGAGCTCGACGCGCAGCTCCGCGATCTCGGCCTCCGCTTCCGCCAGCCGCATGGCGAGCGCCTTGGCGTCGGTGAGACCCCCCACAGACGCGCCCTCGCCGCTCACGCCCGAGCTTGCGCTAGCGAAGCGCACAGGTCCTGTTGACGACGGCGCGGTGGCTGCTGCTATCGATTCATCAAGGTGCGGTGACCCCGAGTACCGCGGCGCCGTCGCGGCATCTGCCGAAGCTCGATTCGGCGCCGTACTCAACGGCGTCAATGGCGGTGCGATCGAGGGCGCTTCAGACGGCTGCGAACCACGTAATTCGGCGAGCAGCTGTTTTGTTTGCTGATGTAGTTTATCATGCGGCAGCACCTCATCATCCACTGATCGCGGCGCCGGTGCCGATCGGGAAAGCTCGTCTCCATGATACGGCACAGCGTCCTCGTGCCCATCTCTGTCGCCGTCGCCTTTGAAGTCTCCTTCGCCGTTACCGCCGTCGCCGCTACCGCCGTCGCCGCCGCCGAAGTCGCCATCACCGTCAGGGCTGGACGGCTTCGTTTGTTTCAGAGGTGGCCGTGGATGCAGTGGGGCCAACATGGCTGGTGGCCGCCGTGATTGCTCCGCTTGCATTCGACGTGCCGCAGCGAGCTGCTGCAACACGTGTGGTGGCTGCAGAAGGTACATGGCTTGTGTCGCTTGCGCCATTTGCGCGCTGTGTGCAGCAGCGGAGGATGCAGCCGCGTCCTGCCGCTCGCCTGCAAGAATGTATGACGGCGCGTACGGCATGCCGGCGAAATGGTTGGCATGCTGCATTGCGGCGGCGGCTGTGAGCGCCGCCGTGGCGATGCCCGCGTGCACTTCGGCTGGCAGGTCGCTCTCGTGCTGCATCCCGGCTAACCCGGCGCTTCCTCTCGTCGCGCCAAGTCTCCTTTGTATGAATCATACCGGAAGGGGTGACCCGGCTCCCCCGGTGTCTTTTTACTGGCATCTGTCGTTCTCCGTTGTCTTTATACCGGCAACGGTCAGCATTTTCATCCCGGCGAGTGCCTTGCATTTCCCACCCCCTTGCCAGAACTCGCGATGGACCTTCCCTAGATGGAAGGGGTACAACGGCTGCAACGGGTCGGACTGAGGACTTACTTGAAACAAAACGGGGAATTTCAAAAGCCACTAGGAATTACCGGTATAAGAAAAAGAGTCCCTCGCCTTCGCGGCCAGCCGTTTGGATGTCATTGCGTTCCTCGCGTGAGTCAGCGCACGCCCAGATCTCGATAAAATAGATTCGTGGTCGAGGCGCAGCTCATAGAAGATGTGTTCGTATGTTGCACCCGCTTCCTAAGAATGTATTTTCATTGCGTCTCGTCCCGACATTGGCCATCACCACTCAAGCGCAAAAATGCTGGTCCTCATCGCGCAATGCTTGTCGCCGACAAGCTCGCCAAAATGGCGAGGAGCCAAAAGATGCCAGGCGGGGGTACGCCATCGCGATAGCGATTATGGGTCGCACGCAGCCGGGATTCTTTCGGCTCCTCGCCATTGGCGAGCTTGTCGGCGACAAGCATTGCGCGATCAGGACCAGCATTTTTGCGCTTGAGTGGTGATGGCTAATGTCGGGACGAGACGCAATGAAAATACATTCTTAGGAAGCGGGTGCAACATACGAACACATCTTCTATGAGCTGCGCCTCGACCATGAGTCTACTTTATCGAGATCTGGGCGCGCGAGGCTCCGCGAGGCTGTCGAGCAAAATGGATAAGGAGAAATCGGCCGGTGAAGGCCTCTTTTCTCTCAAACCGGTAGGCTGCTTTTGGAAAGCCTTTTTCCTAGTGGATTTTGGAAACCCCCATGCAAAAAAGATTCGACCGAATGTCTAATCGAAAAAAAGGTCAACGCGGGTCTGGCAAGGGGGTGGGAAATGCAAGGCCGAGTCCCGGCTCTTTATGTTTTTCATCAGGGCCGGCTCTTTTAATTCAGACTGAGGTTGATCGCATAACATTTCAATATGGCCCGCCGACTACCTTCGCTCTGGCTCATCCCTTGCTGACTCATCAACCAAGGAAATGCTCGTGATCGCGCCAAGGTAAACGAGTACCGCGGATCCGAAAGCGGCCCGCCACAGGGTGACAAGTAGTGCGCGCATTTCGGCGCCGCCCGAAGTTTCTCGCGCGATCATGTCGAGTGCTGCGATCACTAGCAGGGCGCCGGCTCCGCAAGCGCTCCACTCGGCCGCATGCACCACGCCTGATGTGCTACCTTGCAGCTTCGCTTTCCACCACTCGTCACGCAAACGCGGCGGCCGCCCGAAATCGCCGCGCCACTTCGCCCGTGCGACCTGCTCATTTCTCAGCGCCACAAGCGAATGTTGAATGTCGCGACGATTCGGTGCAATCAGATTGCTTCTAATGGAGCTTTCGGTGCGCGTTGCTGTGGACTCTGCCTCATCGAGCTGTTGGCGTAGTTCTTGAGACACGTTGCGCTCGACTGAGGACAGGTCTGTAGAAAGCATGTCCCACGTGCTAGCCAGCTCGCCACTTGCCTCACGCGTCATGGCATCCAAAGTTGCTCGGTCAAGACCTTGCTGCTCCCATGACGGAAGTTTGGCTTGCTGCCGACTAAGAATTTCAGCAAGAAGACTCCCGACAGACGCAGTGCTCTGCTCATCATCAGAGGTGCAGCTGCGAGGTTCATGGCACCGCGGCTGCCAGAAGGAGAGCGCCACGGAGAAGCAGCAGGTAGCTCGTGCAGCCAGCATCTTCACACTCTTAGTCTTACTGTGACAGATTGTTTTTGTCGCGTGTCACACCGCGCTACGCGCGCCCCCGTGGGCGTTCACACAACACATCGTCAGCACTAACGTGCTCTCCTCACCTAGAGGGATCGGCATCCTCGCGCAGTCCCCCACGGCGCGACCAGAGGGGAAGGAGGGCGACGCACGCGCCCGGGTAGTCGACGGCCTCTTGTGAGGTGACGGGGGTGCTTTATAGAGGGGGGGTAATCAAGTTGCCCCGCGCGCTACGCGCGCGGGTTTTCAGCTCGCCGCAGGCGCGAAAATTTTGGCGATATTGACTGAAAATCACTACATTTAGGCCCTGAAATTGATGCCACTCACACACTATTGACTGCGACGCACATGTATGTACCGACTACTACGATGACACACTAGCCCACAATGACAAAAGCAACTGTCTCGCTCCCTT
>Ga0210240_101373_pt1 | contig 18408 bp, 30 predicted proteins | sample ChrtobMetP5a_4mM_FD_155463 | JGI IMG/M metagenome (GOLD analysis project Ga0210240, IMG submission 155463) | Chrysochromulina tobin associated microbial communities from unialgal haptophyte culture, Seattle, Washington, United States - P5a_4mM | ecosystem: Host-associated > Algae > Haptophytes >...
GAATCGTGCGGGCGCGAGCGCGAGCTGCGCCGGGAGGCGGTGCGGAGCATGGTGGCGGCGGGGGCGACGGACGTGGAGCTCATCGGGGCGTCTGAGGACGCGTGGATCCTGGAGGATCCCGAGTGGGCGGCGGGGGTGGAGGGCGGCCGGGACGGGCTCGGCAGGGCGCTCACGGCGGACAAGGAGGAGGGGCGGGTGCGCGGGCTGAATCTGAGCGGGAAGAAGTGGAAGGGGGAGGCGCTGCCGGCGTCTGTGGCGAGGCTGACGGCGCTGCGAGAGCTCACGATGGGAGACTGCACGTCGCTCAAGTCGGTCGCAAACCTCCCCGCGTCGGTGACGCAGATTGGTGCGCACGCCTTTTCCGGCTGCGCCTCGCTCGCATCGATCACGCTCCCCGCGTCGGTCGCGCAGATTGGTGGGCAAGCCTTTCTCGGCTGCACCTCGCTCGCGTCGATCACGCTCCCTGCGTCGGTGACGCAGATTGGTGGGCAAGCCTTTCTCGGCTGCACCTCGCTCGCGTCGATCACGCTCCCCGCGTCGGTGACGCAGATTGGTGTGGCTGCCTTTCAGGGCTGCACCTCGCTCGCGTCGATCACGCTCCCCGAGTCGGTGACGCAAATTGGTGGGCATGCCTTTTACGACTGCACCTCGCTTTCGTTGATCACGCTCCCTGCGTCGGTGACGCAGATTGGTGGGCAAGCCTTTCTCGGCTGCACCTCGCTCGCGTCGATCACGCTCCCCGCGTCGGTGACGCAGATTGGTGTGGCTGCCTTTCAGGGCTGCACCTCGCTCGCGTCGATCACGCTCCCCGAGTCGGTGACGCAAATTGGTGGGCATGCCTTTTACGACTGCACCTCGCTTTCGTTGATCACGCTCCCCGCGTCGGTGACGGAGATTGGTGAGCGCGCCTTTTACGGCTGCACCTCGCTCGCATCGATCACGATCCCCGAGTCGGTGACGCAGATTGGTCCGGACGCCTTTAAGGTCTGCACCTCGCTTTCGTCGATCACGATCCCATCGGCGAACCTCGTCCACCCATGCGCCTTCGACAAGCACACTCAAGTCACCTTTACGGCTCTGGAGCTCATCGGGGCGACGGACGTGGAGCTCATCGGGGCGTCTGAGGACGCGTGGATCCTGGAGGATCCCGAGTGGGCGGCGGGGGTGGAGGGCGGCCGGGACGGGCTCGGCAGGGCGCTCACGGCGGACAAGGAGGAGGGGCGCGCGTGCGCGGGCTGAATCTGAGCGGGAAGAAGTGGAAGGGGGAGGCGCTGCCGGCGTCTGTGGCGAGGCTGACGGCGCTGCGAGAGCTCAAGATGGGAGACTGCGAGTCGCTCAAGTCGGTCGCGAACCTCCCCGCGTCGGTGACGCAGATTGGTAAGGACGCCTTTCGCGGCTGCGCCTCGCTCGCGTCGATCACGCTCCCCTCGTCGGTGACGCAGATTGGTGAGAGCGCCTTTTACGGCTGCACCTCGCTCGCGTCGATCACGCTCCCCTCGTCGGTGACGCAGATTGGCACGTGGGCCTTTTGGGGCTGCCGCTCGCTCGCGTCGATCACGCTCCCCGCGTCGGTGACGCAGATTGGTGTGGCTGCCTTTCAGGGCTGCACCTCGCTCGCGTCGATCACGATCCCCGAGTCAGTGACACAAATTGGTGGGTACGCCTTTCACGGCTGCACCTCGCTCGCGTCGATCACGCTCCCCGTGTCGGTGACGCAGATTGGTGAGCTAGCCTTTCTCGGCTGCACCTCGCTCGCATCGATCACGCTCCCCGCGTCGGTGACGCAGATAGGTGAGCAAGCCTTTCTCGGCTGCACCTTGCTCGCGTCGATCACGATCCCCGAGTCGGTGATGCAGATTGGTTACGACGCCTTTTACGACTGCACCTCTCTCGCGTCGATCACGATCCCATCAGCGACCGTCGTCGACCCATCGGCCTTCAGCGAGCACACTCAAGTCACCCGCGCATAGGCCGGCACTGGAGCGCGCTGCGCGGAAGACCACAGGCCCCACATCTCTCTCTGGCGTGTTCGCGCCGCGCGCCGTGCGATGCCCCGGAGGCATCAGCCGCGACCGACTCATCGGGGTTGCCCCGCGCGGCGGCGTGGGCTCGGTCTCTCCAACGGACAGCGGGACACAGGCGTCGCGAGCACGCGCTCCCCGGTGGCGCCACACACGGCCTCGCACGAGAGGGCGCCCGCCGCACGCACATACATGTGGGGCCGCGTTCGGCATGCGCGGCGTTTCAGGAATGCCTCGCGTGAGCGGCCCCCGCATGGTTGAGAGGAGATGGGGGGAAGAGGGGGCATGCGGCTTGAGAGGGGGAGGCACGTGTTCTGAGTGGTGCGGGGCGGGGCGCTGCACTCCCGACCCCCTGGCCGCCTCCCGAAGCGACCACGTCCACAGGTCCATGAAAAGGGGCTCGTCCCTAGGCGCAAGGGCGTTGCATCCAGGCCTCGATCTCGACTGATCGCGGCGTTTCCGGAATGCCTCGGGTGAGCGGCCCCCGCATAGTTGAGAGGAGAGAGGGTAAAAGAGGACCTCGTCAGCACCGCAGGGAGCTCAGACACCTCGATCAATGCACGTGGGCGCGTCGATGGGCGCGCGCCGCTCGCGACGGTGGAAAAAACTCGGCACGCCCGCGGCGGGCTCTTCGGCCTCTTCACGCTCTAGAGACGACGGCACGCGCGCACTCTCTATCGATCGTAGGTCCGCGAAAAGGCCGCGTCGGTTCCTAATCATGAACACTTCATGAACACTGTGTACCGTACAGACTACAGTTCGGTCAGTTCGCTGTTATTCACCGACGCACCCGTTAGCACATAGGTCATAGCAGTTTTTCGCTTGTCCTTGTTATGTCCTAGTGATTCAAAACGACGTGGGCTCCGACGGGTCAGAGGACTCGCGCGAGTCTTGACGTTCGCCAAGCCGGCACGAGCGGGAGGACGACGAGCCCCTCGAGCGGTCGGTTAAGGATAGGAGTGGGGGCGGCGCCACGAAGCCACTAGGGGACAACGGCACTGAGGGTTGCTCCTCGTGGCTCGCACCTGTGGGGAGGGGTGGCGCCGTGGTGAGCACTTGCATGCAGAGCCACCCGGGGACAACGGCACTGAGGGTTGCTCCGTATGGCTCGCACTTCGGTAGAACTCTCGCGCTGCCTTCGCCTGCGCTCGGTAGTCGGCCACAGCCACCATCACGCGCTGTGCCGGGCGCGAGGGACAATGAGGAGCGAGTCGTTACGCCTCATGTCCATCAGTCGCAATCATGAGGAGAGTCGTTACGTCTCACATCAATCAGTGGCAATCATGAGGAGAGTCGTTACGTCTCATGTCCATCCGTGGCAATCATGAGGAGAGTCGTGACGTCTCACATCAATCAGTGGCAATCATGAGGAAAGTCGTTACGTCTCATGTCCATCCGTGGCAATCAAGGGGCCTCAATGGCAATCACAGGCCATCAGAGGCGATCAAGGTGTGGCATCATGGTGCCTCCGATGATGGCAATCTCGGTGTCAGTCCTCGGTGTCAATCTCGGTGTCAATCTCAGTGTCAATCTCGGTGTCAATCTCGGTGTCAATCTCGGTGTCAATCTCGGTGTCAATCTCGGTGTCGCATCATGATGCCTCAAGGGAAACTCGGGCGATCCATAACCCTCAGATCGACATCCCAGATCGACGAAACTCTAGCGATCCAAGGCCCTCAGATCGTCATCTCAGATCGTCATATCAGGTCGTCATCTCAGATCGACATCTCAGATCGACATCTCGCACCTGCATGGACTTGTGCGAGGCTGAGAGCATCCATAGAGGCACCCGCTCACCGGGCGCCGTTGTGGAGGCACGCTCGTCGGGCACTTGATGGCTGTAGTCACTCGTCTCCGACGCAAACGATGGCTGTGGGAAAAGATTTCCCGGCTGCTCGCTCGAAAGGATAGTCTCCTCACTGCACTGTCGCGCGCGCACGGACGAGCGGTTACCTAATTTGGATGCCTCGCCTTCCTCGTGCGTGGTATTGCCTAATATGGATGCCTCGCCTTCCTCGTGCGTGGTCGAAGGCGCGAGCAGCAGCTCGCGCGCATCTGCGCGCTCGGAGATTGAGAGCGCGCCCTCGGAGATTGCATCTGCGCGCTCGGAGATTGAGAGTGCGCCCTCGGAGATTGCATCTGCGCGCTCGGAGATTGAGAGCGCGCCCTCGGAATCTCCCTCCTCGATCCCCTTGCCGCCAGGCGAGCCAGTGTCCGAGGCCATTTCGTGTGTGAGTGCCTCTGACCGCAACTGGTCCGGACCCAAATTAGGTGTGCCAGGGGCCGATGGACCCAAATTAGGTGTGCCAGGGGCCGATGGACCCAAATTAGGTGTGCCAGGGGCCGATGGACTTTGGCGCTGGCTCGAGGGCAGACGCGCCGCTTCCCCGATGCCCGTCGCGGCCGCGACGACGTTGGCCAACTCGACAGGGCGTAGGCGCACTGGGAGGGCATAGTCGATGATAGCCTACTCAGGCAATCGGCGATCATCAGAGGTCATCAGAGGTCACCAGAGGTCATCAGAGGTCACCAGAGGTCATCAGAGGTCATCAGAGGTCATCAGAGGTCATCGGAGGTCATCGGAGGTCATCCGAGGTCATCAGACGTGAGTGCTGCCATATTTGGCAACCCACCTGCGTAAGGAGAAGCATGCACGAGTACCGGTACGGCGCCGACCGTCCATGAGGAATACAATCATCACGCAATCAGCATGCAACCCACCTGCGTAAGGAGAAGCATGCTCGAGTACCGGTACGGCGCCGACTGTCCATGAGGGAGGCAATCATCATGCAATCAGCATGCAACCCACCTGCGTAAGGAGAAGCATGCTCGAGTACCGGTACGGCGCCGGCTTGAGTGGCACCGTAATTGAGGAGAGCCACCCCGCGTGCACGGCCTCGCTAGGCGCCGCGGCCACGATCGCCTCAAAAGGCGCCGCCGCGGGCGCGCGCTCGTCGGGCGGGCCGGGCAGCTCGACGCGGGGCACCTGATGAGGGAGGCAATCAGCATGCCATCAGGTAAGGCGCCGCCGCGGGCGCGCGCTCGTCGGGCGGGCCGGGCAGCTCGACGCGGGGCACCTGATGAGGGAGGCAATCAGCATGTCATCAGGGAGGACATCAGAGATGCAATCAGAGACACGTGGCACCTCGTGCACAAGCAGCAGATGCAATCAGAGACACGTGGCACCTCGTGCACAAGCAGCAGATGCAATCAGAGACACGTGGCACCTCGTGCACAAGCAGCAGATGCAATCCCAGCTGCCGAGCTCGGGTGAGCTCGATTAGGAAGGCGGCGGTGTCGTGTGTCCACGTCTCGGCGGTCAGGTACCTGATGAGGGAGCCAATTGGAGTTCCTCAGAGGTAATGAGGGAGCCAATTGGAGCTCCTCAGAGGTAATGAAGGAGCCAATTGGAGTTCCTCAGAGGTAATGAGGGAGCCAATTGGAGCTCCTCAGAGGTAATGAAGGAGCCAATTGGAGTTCCTCAGAGGTATAAAAAAGCAATCCAGGAGCAATCCAGGAGCAATCCAGGAGCAATCCAGGAGCAATCAACAAGAGCAATCCAGCGGCAAGCATGCAAGCACGTACACGAGCATATGCGAGCACTTTGGTAAGAGGGTTTCGTCACTCGTCACGTGGAGCATCTCCGAGGGACGGTGCGGCGCCGTGCCGGGCGCCGTCCCGGGCGCCGTCCCGGGCGTCAGCATGGGCGTCAGCATGGGCTGCGCGGTCTGCAGGGATCGCATCTCGCCTGCCACAAAGAGGTGACCCTCGACGCCGCCCGCAATCCCATCCTCTGATGACCTCTGATGACCTCTAATGACCGCAATCCCATCATCAAGTGCAGAGGAGGAGAGGACCGCGGCATTGCCATCACTGACTGCCGAGGCGATCCGAGATCTCTGATGAGCTCGCGCGAGCTCGATCATGAGATCGAACGAGCCCGGGCAGTGGCGGCTTGCGTAGACGTGGAAGAAGCCCCGCCGGAGCGCGGGCCACGCGACCTAATGAGGGAGGTCATCAGAGGGAGGTCATCAGAGGTCATCAGGGCTGTGGAAGGAAGCCCCGTCGGAGCGCGGGCCACGCGACCTAATGAGGGAGGTCATCAGAGGTCATCAGGGGCAACGTGACCTGCTCGTCGGGTGAGAGTTCGCTTTGGAGCCGCGTGGGCGTCTGGTCGACCGGTAGCACAGACTCGACGAGCAGACGCAGCGTGTGGTCCTAATTAGGAACGGGGCGAGCCGCGAGGTCAGAGGCCATCAGAGGCCATCAGAGGTCATCCGAGATCATCAGAGGTCATCAGAGGTCATCAGAGGTCATCAGAGGTCATCAGAGGTCATCAGAGATCATCAAGGATCATCAGAGGTCATCAGAGGCCATGAGCACACCTGGTAGGTGTGAACCGTTCCCATTCGAACGGCAATCGATAGGCAATCAAGAGGCGATCAAGAGGCAATCAAGAGACACTCAAGCGAGATGTCACCTGGTACGGTGTGAGCCGTTCCCATTCGAGGGGTGGGCGCGATCCATCTGTGGGGAAAAGCGCCTCGAAGACTTCCGAGGCTGTGGGGAGTTGGGTCATGCCCCACGCTCGCATCTCGTCAGCGATTCCCCACAGCTCCCATTGAGCTCGATTGAGCTCGATCTGGTGACGAATCTGGGCAGCGCTCAGCTCAGCGCGATCGATTTGCGGATCGATCAACGTCACGAGCGGCTTTCGAAGCCAAATGGCGCGGAGCAGCTCTCGCGTGCACCTGATGAGGGAGGCAATCAGAGGTCATCAGAGGTCATCAGAGGTCATCAGAGGTCATCAGGTGTCATCAGGTGTCATCAGGTGTCATCAGGTGTCATCAGGTGTCATCAGAAGGCGCGGAGCAGCTCTCGCGTGCAACTGATGAGGAAAACACATCATCAGCGACCATCAGATGTCATTAGAGGCACTCACCAGATGCTCATCAGAGGTCATTCAGAGGCACTCACCCGATGCTCATCAGAGGTACTCAGAGGTGAACAGAGGCCATCAGAGGCCATCAGAGGCACTCACCCGATGCTCGCAAAGTAGCCATCTGAGATCAGCACGACGACCGTAAGGGAGACGTCGATCGAGTCGCGCAGCGCATCCGCAGATCGCTCCTTATCGAGCTCCACGCAGATCTGGATGTTTGGCACGAAGTCGGGCAGGCGCAGCTTGATGGCACGCGCCACGTCCTGCCCGAACCGCCACTGGTGCGAGAGGCACAGGTGATATCTGAGCGCGCGAGATCGCATCTCGTCGGGCGGAGATCGCATCTCGTCGGGCGAGGGCGGCTCCGCATCGTCCATGCTAGGCAACCTGCCCAGTTGAGGCACCTCCGCATCGCGCCCATCGGCGACGCGCTTCAGGCGATGGAGACGCGCTGTGCGGCTCTTGAGCTGCATCCGTGTCCGGGTGCGCCCCGCGGCGATCCGCTGCGCGAGATGCTTTCGAATCACGAGGCGAGCGCGAGCTTCGTTCGAGATCGCGGCCAAAATCTCGGCGTCCTCGAGACCGCCCTCGATCGCTCGCAGAGTTTCGTCATCAAGCACCCATCGAGTGCGGAGTGCCTCGGAGTATCTCGGAGCGCCTCGGAGTGCCTCGGATGACGAAACCTCTGATGACGAAACCTCTGATGACGAAACCTCGGAGTATCTCGGAGCGCCTCGGAGCGCCTCGGATGACGAAACCTCGGATGACGAAACCTCTGATGACGAGACCTCAAGGAGCACCCGTGGGCCGCGAGGAGCGGAGCTGCCCGATACGGCGCTCGAGCTCGCATCTGGCGTGAGCGTCGCGTTGGGCACATGGACGATGTTTCGCGCCTTGAGGTTTCGCGCCACGTTCAAACACTTGCGCCCCATGTCGGCGACATCGAGGCCGCTCGCTTCCATCGCCGCCAGGACATCGGGGTGCTTCCTTGTCAGGTACGCTGCCAGGTTATGGAGCGCCGTCGTGGCGACCTCCTCGTCATAAGCGAGCGCCTCGGCGGGCACTCCATCGACGGCATCCACGCGCAGCCCGACGATTGCCTTGCCGAGATCATACGCCGCCACGAGGGCCACCTGATGAGGGAGGCCATCAGTGCTCATCAGAGGCAATCAGAGGCAATCAAGAGGCAATCAGAGATCAAACGCCGCCACGAGGGCCACCTGATGAGGGAGGCCATCAGTGCTCATCAGAGGATAATCAGAGGCCATCAAGAGGCAATCAGAGGTCATCTTGAGCTCGGCCACCTGATGAGGGAGGCCATCAGTGCTCATCAGAGGAAACTCAGTCGCAATCCGATGCTAATCAGTCGCAATCAGATAGCGAATCAGTCGCAATCAGATAGCGAATCAGTCGCAATCAGACGGTCACCAGCGCTGTGGGCTCGCTCAGCAGCGCGTTGCTCAAGAGGACGAGGAGAGTCGCCGAAGAGGCCACTTGCTGGCGGATGCGCTCGAGTTGCTCGGGCATCACTGTGAACAACGTATGCACAACGTGTGAACGAAGGTCCGCACAGGTCAGCAGCGAGGCAACATCGATGGCAATCGGAGGCAATCACAGGTCATCATGCGCCTCCTCTACGCGCAATTGGAGGCAATCACAGGTCATCATGCGCCTACTCTAAGCGCAATCGGAGGCAATCACAGGTCATCATGCGCCTCCTCTACGCGCAATTGGAGGCAATCACAGGTCATCATGCGCCTACTCTAAGCGCAATCGGAGGCAATCACAGGTCATCATGCGCCTCCTCTACGCGCAATCGGAGGCAATCACAGGTCATCACGCGCCTACTCTAAGCGCAATCGGAGGCAATCACAGCGTGCGCCTCCCCTGCGCGCACCTGTGAACGAAGGCCCGCGGAACTCACGCCCCATCACCCCAGCGACACTCGCGACGCGAGCGGTGCCTCGAACCTTCCAACGGCTTCCGGCTTCGTCATCGGGCATGTTGAGCCGCCGTTGAAGCCCCTCTTGGATTGCGTTCGTCATCAGGGCTCCCAGAGGGTTTTCGAACGGTCCGCACACGAATGCACTCATCTGGAGCGCCACTTGCCAATGCATTGCCGTTCCCGCCAACTGGAGGGGCGTCGTCGCATGGATCGATTCCGCGGCTGGACCTGATGAGGGAGGCCATCAGCATGCAATCAGAGGCGTCAATTGGAGGGGCGTCGTCGCATGGATCGATTCCGCGGCTGGACCTGATGAGGGAGGCCATCAGCATGCAATCAGAGGCGCCAATTGGAGGGGCGTCATCGCGTGCAATCGATTCCGGCTGGACCTTTCAGTTGCAGCCCCGTCCGCTGCAGCAGCATCTTGCAGATATCGAAGTGGCCGGAGGCAGCGGCGAGATGCAGCGCCGTCTCCCCCGCGTGTGTCCGAGCATGCACGTCAATGAACACACCTGATGAGGGATGCAATCAGCATGCACTCAGCCTGGGTGTATCTGAGCACCTGATGAGTGAGGCAATCAGCATGCAATTGAACGCACCGCGGCTTCGCTCTCCGTGCGTTGATGAGGGAGGCAATCAGCATGCAATTGAACGCACCGCGGCTTCGCTCTCCGTGCGTTGAAGAGGGAGGCAATCAGCATGCAATTGAACGCACCGCGGCTTCGCTCTCCGTGCGTGAGCAGCAAGTCGACGAGCAGTGACGACCCCGCGCCGCATGCAAGCAGGAGCAAGTTTCGTCCATCGAACGGGTCCCGGCACTCGAGCAGGCAGCGGCAGAACGTCGACATCGCCGCCGTCGTGGGCGCCGTGGCGGGCGTCGTGGCGGGCGTCGACGCGAAGGCGTTCGGCGGTGGTGTTGGCGGCGGCGAAGGAGGCTTGAGGGACGCGGTGAGTACGGGCGCACAGAAGGCCTCGACGAGATTAATCTCCGCGAGCTCGGCCGCCTCGAACTCGGAGCTCATCTCGAGCAGCTCGAGCTCGAGTTTCGTCACCTGCAAGATGATGCGGGAGGCAATCAGAGTACAATCAGAGTGCAATCAGAGTGCAATCAGAGTGCAATCAGAGTACAATCAGAGTGCAATCAGAGTGCCATCAGAGAGCCATCAGAGTGCAATCAGAGGCCGAGCTCTCGAGCTCGAGTTTCGTCACCTCCTCCGACTTGCGGAACGAGCCGCGCTCTCGGCCGCTCGCCTTTTCGCGCCGCTCGCGGTGTCGTCGGCTCGCGTCGTCCAGAATGGAGACGACGACCATGGTGGCGAGCGAAGCAGTCGCCTCCTCCACGTTGAGTGGCACCTGATGAGAGAGCCAATCAGACGCCCTCAGAGGTCATCAGAGGTCTTCGAGCGGCTCATCAGAAGGAGACGCACCTCCTTGCCGCTATCGACCTGTTGGATGACCGCCATCGATTGACGAAAGATCTCTTCGGAGGGGACGGCGGAGGCAGCGATCGAGAGCCACACCTGATGAGGGAGGCCATCAGCATGCAATCAGAGGTCATCTTCGGAGGGGACGGCGGAGGCAGCGATCGAGAGCCACACCTGATGAGGGAGGCAATCAGCATGCAATCAGAGGTCATCTTCGGAGGGGACGGCGGAGGCAGCGATCGAGAGCCACACCTGATGAGCGAGGCAATCCGAGGCCATCGATGGCCATCAGAGGTCAACAGAGGTCATCAAGGATCATCAGAGGTCATCAGAGGTCATCAGAGGCCATCAAAGATCGTGCGAGATCGTGCGAGATCATGCGACATCATGCGACATCGTGCGAGATCGTGCGAGATCGTGAGAGATCGTTCGAGATCCACACCTGCTGCCACGCGCCTCGCGCCGGCTCTCGCGCCGCAATCGACCGAGATTGTAGCCGAGATTGCGAGCGCGCTCGATGCAGCCCGGCCGGGCGCGAGAGCGTCAGAAGCGGGTTGCCGCGGTTGGCGTCAGCCCCGTTTTGGGTGGCGGCGAGCAATGCATGCGCCGCGAGCAGCCTGATGAGGAAGATCATCAGTGCGGTCCATCGTGTGAGCCCTTCGAGGTCATTCGAGGTCATTAGAGGTCATCAGCACACCAATCAAGCATGTGGTCATCAGAGGTCATCCGCGCACCAATCAAGCATGTGGCGCGTGAGCTTGCGCTCTACAGTGTCCTTGCGCGTGTGCTGATGCATGTCGTGCACGCGCTGTAACGGATTGAACCCAAACGAGTCCTCCACATTGACCATGCATGCAAGCTGCTCCGGCGCCATGGTGCGCAGCAGCTGGTCGGCAGATGAGTGGCCGAGATTATGGCCGAGATTGTGGCTCAGATTATGGCCGAGATGGTGCGCGCCGCCCCCCGTGTGCCCCAACGAGTGCCCACGCACAAAGAGCTTTGGGAGGCGCGAGGGACGTGCGGAGAGCAGCGAGAGGTGGAGCGGAGTCTGGCGCAAGTACCTGATGAATGGGGCAATCAGCGCTCATCAGAAGTGATCCTAGGCGTAATCAGAGGCGCAATCCGAGACGTAATCAGAGGCACGAAGTACGTGGTTGCTCGGAAGGGCCCTGGGAGCGACTCCTCATCGGCGCTCAGTGGACGGAATAGCGGACCCTCCACCTCGATCTCGGCGCTGAGCTCGAGACGCGCCTGATGAGGGAGGCAGTTATGGGTCATTAGTGATCATCAGAGGTCATCAGAGCTCGAGACGCGCCTGATGAGGGAGGGCAATCGCCTGTCATCAGTGATCACAGCGGCACTCGGCGGACGAAATCGTCACAGAGCTCTAGACGAACCAACTCTTCAATGTCTACTCAAGGTCATCCTGATGGCCGACGCACTCAGAGGCATCAGTTGCCATCAGAGGCCGTCAGAAGCCATCAGAGGCCATCAGAGGTCATCAGAGGCCATACGCGCCCATCAGCGCCCATCAGAGACGTACCAATTCTTCAATGTCATCCAAGCTGCCCTCGAGTTGGGTGCACGGCTGGAGCGCACTCAGCTGCCCCGTAACGTACGCCCAGAACAGCGCCTGACGAACACTCAGCCGTCGACCGAGGGCTGCCATGAAGCCCGCACAGAACGCATCGGCCGCTCCGCTCGCTGAGGGGGCACTCTTACCTGATGAGGGAGGCCATCAGAGGTCATCAGAGGATATTCGAGGCCATCCGAGGCCATCCGAGGCCATCAGAGGTCATCAGAGGTATCCGAGGTGGTCCTCAGAGGTCATTCGCGCGCTCTCACTGTGGAAAGCGCGGTCGTCCAGTTTGGTGTAATGCAGCTTCCGCGCCGGCAGTACGATCAGATTCGTCACTTTGGTACGCGTCGTCGCGGGCACAGCGAGCGCCGCCGCCGCGTCCACAGACTCGGCACCGGAGCTGCCTAATTTGGTAGACTCGGCACCGGAGCTGCCTAATTTGGTAGACTCGGCACCGGAGCTGCCTAATTTGGTAGACTCGACACCGGAGCTGCCTAATTTGGTAGACTCGGCACCGGAGCTGCCTAATTTGGTAGACTCGACACCGGAGCTGCCTAATTTGGTAGACTCGACACCGGAGCTGCCTAATTTGGTAGACTCGGCACCGGAGCTGCCTAATTTGGTAGACTCGACACCGGAGCTGCCTAATTTGGTAGACTCGGCACCGGAGCTGCCTAATTTGGTCTGACAGCGCCCCGAGTGCTGCTCCGCGACCGCAGTGGAGAGAGTGTCTGCGCTGTAGCGCGCGACGACGGCGATGCCCTGAGGAGGGAGGCAATTAGGTGTCATCAGAGGTCATCAAGAGGCAATCAGCTCCTGGTCGTACCGGTAACGAGATGACGACAGCACAGAGCGACGGGAATTCGTCAAAGAGGCGCGAGGCCGCCGCATCTGCATCCGCGACGACCGCGGGCGCGCGCGCGAGCCGGAGCAGCACCTGTGGGGAGAGGCGGGCGCTGTGGTAAGCACTTGCATGCAGGGCGCTCGCGCGGGAGCCGGAGCGCCCGGAACAGCGCGTGACGTCGCGCCGTCGCGGGCGCGCAGATAACATGGATTGCAATCATGGTCCATTCATGCCAATTACCACCGGTAATTAGCCGGTAATCGCAGCGTGTAATCATCCGTTCATCAGCCCGCAACCACCCCGCACCTGTGCTTCAAAGCCCGCCATCATGAGCAGATGCACGGTCCCATCGGCAAGCAGCGAGCGCAATTCCGCAGCCCCCTCCGCATCCAACGGCGAGCTCTTCACGCCCACGAAGCAGCCGCGCTCGGCGCCGTACCGGGCGACGCGACGGTTGACCGAGATCGGGATCTCGAGCTGCAGCAGCACCTGCCCGACGAAACCCGAGCCCGGAGTGCCCTTGACGAACCCCGAGCCCGGAGTGCCCTTGACGAAACCCCGCTCCGACCACTCGGCTGGCCACTGAGTGTTCTTGATTGCGTCTGAGTGCCGTTGATGACCGCGGTGGTCTGGACCCAAACGGTCAGGGCGGGGTTGGCTGAGGGTCAGGGGCGACAGCGCCGTGCCGGGCGATAGCGCCGTGCCGGGCGACAGCGCCGTGCCGAGCGACGGTTGGAGCGGAACGGTCGGACGACTCACATCCAAAAGCTCGCATGCAACAGCGCCGTGCCGGGCGACAGCGCCGTGCCGAGCGACGGTTGGACGACTCACATCCAAAAGCTCGCATGCAATGCCACCACCCATCGGCCCATCGATCAGCTTGCATGCAACCGCCACCTCCCGCTCGCCCATCAACATGTTCGCGCCCAGGCACGGCACGGAGAGCGTCTGCCCTTTGCCAGGACCTTCGACGCACCTGCATCCGGGGAGGCCATCAGAGAGGCCATCAGAGATGCCATCAGAGATGCGAGCAGAGATGCAATCAGAGATGCCATCAGAGATGCAATCAGAGATGCGATCAGAGATGCAATCAGGGAGGACATCAGAGATGCAATCACCGAAGGATGACAGAGAGGCCCGTCTTCGCCTCCGGCTGCTCGGCGCGCAGCACAGACGTTACATCGAGTGGCATCAAGAGAGCGACTGCGCTCAGGCTGCATCCTCAGCGAGCAAGGGAAAGCGAGCACCGGTCAGTAGCCGTTGGCAGAAAGCAGGGCACTCCGAGGCACTCAAAGGCCATTAGAGGCATTCCGAGGCCATAGAGGCCATTAGAGGCATTCCGAGGCCATTAGAGGCCATTAGAGGCCCTCAAAGGCCATAGAGGCCCTCAAAGGCCATAGAGGCCATTAGAGGCACTCCGAGGCCATTAGAGGCATTCCGGGGCACTCCGAGGCCATTAGAGGCCATTAGAGGCACTCCGAGGCGCTCAGAGGCACTGACAGGTACAACCAGAGACCATCACCTGTCCTCGACGACCCGCCTTGCAAAAGCATGCGATCATTCCCAATCACATGCAATCCACAGGCAATCACATGCACTCACCTATCCTCGATGACCCGCCTAGCAAGCACAGGCAATCACATGCACTCACCTATCCTCGATGACCCGCCTAGCAAGCACATCGTTCCCAATGAGCGCTACGAGCTGGGTCCTCGTGCCTAGTCGCGCACAGGCGACTGCTTGATTGAAGCCTCGCCCGCCCTGCGTCATCAGAGGTCATCAGAGGTCATCAGAGGTCATCATCAGAGGTCATCATCAGAGGTCATCAGAGGTCATCAGAGGCCATCAGAGGACATCAAAGGTCCTCAGAGGGCAAGCAATCACCTGCGTAAAAGAAGGCGGCTCATCCGAACCGACGACCGTCGATGAGGGAGGCAATCAGCATGCAATCGGTATGCAATCAGCATGCAATCACCTGCGTAAATGAAGGCGGCTCATCCGAACCGACGACCGTTGATGCTCTCGTAGCGTCCAGTGCACCGCGTACCTGATGAGCGAGGCCATCAGGCACGCCATCAGTGCCAATCAATGGCAATCAGTCGATGCGCTCGTAGCGTCCAGTGTACCGCGTAAACGTGCAGTGACGTCCACGTTGATGAGCGACGCCATCAGTGCCAATCAATGGCAATCAATCGATGCGCTCGTAGCGTACATGCGCAGTGACATCCACGTTGATGGCGCCCACGACGAGAATCATGGGATACTCCGTCGTGTTGCCGTGCAAGCGGGCCGCGTCCATGGCTGCGCCCGACTCCGCACAGCCCAGCAGCTCCGACTCCCCACAGCTCAGCAGCTCCAAGGCCGCCGCCGACGGCGCCGCCGCCCCCGCCGTAGCGAGCGCAGCGAGGGCGGGCAACAGAGCTGCTGCCAATGCGCCCGCGCCCGCCTGCAGGCGCGCGACAAGCGTGCTGCGCACCTCGGGGCGGCCGGCCAGCTGCCGCAGCGACGCCAGGTCGTTCGGTGCGCCCGGGTCCAGGATGCATCGGGCCACGGCATCGGCTACGTTCTGCTCGGCCAGCCACTGCGCTGCCGTGGTCGGCTCGGCAGACGCATGTGGCGAGAGCCGCCGTTGGCCAGCCGCAGGCGCGGGTGCACGCTCAAAGAGCACCGGCTCGTCGTCTCCATGGGCTGGTGGAAAAGCTACCGCCTCGCTCGGTGCCGTCGCTGCCATTGCGATCAGCCGATGGCCCATGCTGGTCAAGATGTCGCGCGTCGAGTCGTTTTCTCGACTGACAGCCTCATTGAGGGCCAGCGTCAGGCAGTCCTGCACATATTGGTACCGTGTGGTCTGCCGACGGCGGCGTGGCATCCCGCGGAGTTGGCCGGGAAGGCGGTTAATTGGGCCACACACACAATTCACCCACACACAGTGCGTTTCAGAGGTCCATGAAACACACGCGATCAAAGGTCAGCTCAGAACACAACTAGCAAGCTAATCAATCGAAACATCCGCACACCCCGGCGTACCATCGCATCGACGCATGCCCCGCATGGTACACACGGCAATACACCGGTAGCCACCACGGCATGGTAGTTTGCTTGCTCGCTTGCCACTGAGCCGCATCCAGCGCAGCACTCAAACGCGCCAAAGCCGAGTCAAGCTGCTGCATGCTCACGCAGCCATGTGGCTGCTTCCTCTTTGTAAGCGTCGATGCAATCATCGATCGAGGCGCTCGCCACCATCGAGTAGTAGCGGCGCGCCATCGTCTCGTCCTCCGGGAAGCCCCAGATGCCATCAGCGTATGCGTCTCCCAGGTTGTAGCACGCGCGTTTGCTGCCGCGTGCGGCGGCGTCCATCAGCAGCGTAGCACCACGCACAAGGCACTTTGGCACGCCACGACCCAGCACGTAGCACGCTCCAAGGCCGCAAGTCCCACTTGCAAACCCAGCCTCGTGGCTCTTCTTGAGCCACTCGAAAGCCTTGGCAAAATCCTTCGCGAGGCCTTTCATACCACGCCAGTACCAATTCCCCAGGACGCACATCGCCGCGCCATCGCCAGCCTCGGCCTCACGCAGCGTCTCCGCCACCTTCTCCTCCTCCTCCAGCTTCAGCTTCCACGCGTCCACCTTGTCACCCGTGAGAGTGCCCGAGGTGACCATCGCGCGGATCATGTTCTTGACCCGCAGCGCTGGCAGCAGCTTCGTGCCCATCGCCAAGTTCGTCACCGGGCTCTTGTGCTGCTGCTTGAGCCACTCCTCGATGGCCGAGCGCTCGTACACGTTGCCGTCCTCCGCCGTGACGGGGTCGACCGGAAGCGAGAAGGTGATGGGGCAGAGGAACTCGTTCATGGCCTCGTTGACCGCGCTCTTGTGTCGGCGGAACTCCTGCGCCGTCTCGTCGTCGGCTGCCGCGCGGCCGCGCTTGGGCGGCATGGGAACCTGATGGAGCTGTGAGCGCGTCTGTCGTGTTAACGTTCACAGGGGGGGCCCTTTTTGGGTAGTTTGCTGCTTTTGGCAACGGTAGATTGCAAAATGACGAATCCGGTCGGCGTCCGCGGTCCGGCATCACTGACGGTAAACTTTCGGTAAACTTCCGTTCCATGTGCCCGGACCTCGACCCGGACCCACCTACCGCGTGCACGTGCCCGCACCCGCACCTCAACCGCACAACCGAACTGAATCTGTGAGTTGGTGCCTTCTCGGACGTTCCGCAAGCTCCGGCAACGGCCGATTTCAAACACAGAGCTGTTCCCTCTCGCATCTATATACTGGTGTTACACCACATATACACCTCACGCGGCGACCGGCGTGCTCACGAAGCCATCAGAGTCTGCTTCCTCTTTGACAGCGCCCTTGATGCAATGTATCATCGATCGATGCGCTCGCCACATCATCGAGCACACGGCCCTATCGCACAGAGGACGCGAAGAGAAGGGCACAGCAAAGCCACTTAATTTCACCCAGCTCAGCCACTTACTATTGTAGCTCAGCCACCTAGCTCAGCCACTTAATTTCACCCAGCGCAGCACTCAGACGCGCCAAAGCCAAGTCAAGCTGCTTGATGCTCACGCAGCCATGTGGCTGCTTCCTCCTTGCCCCCGTCGGTGAGATCATCGATCGCGGCGCTCGCCACCATCGAGTAGTAGCGGCGCGCCATCGTCTCGTCCATCGGGAAGCCCCAGATGCCATCAGCGTATGCGCGCCCCAGAATGTGGCACGCGTATTTGCTGCCGCGTCCGGCGGCGTCGCCCATCAGCATAGCGCCACGCACAAGGCACTTTGGCACGCCAGTCCCTTCCAAGTAGCACCAGGCAAGGCCGACAGTCCCATTTGCATGCCCAGCCTCGTGGCTCTTCTTGTACCACTCGAAAGCCTTGGCCTCGTCCTTTGCGAGGCCCTTCTCACCATACTTGTACCAATGCCCCAGGTTGGACATCGCCCCGCCGTTACCAGCCTCGGCCTTACGCAGCATCTCCGCCACCTTCTCCTCCTCCTCCAGCTTCAGCTTCCACGCGTCCACCTTGTCGCCCGTGAGAGTGCCCGAGGTGACCATCGCGCGGATCATGTTCTTGACCCGCAGCGCCGGTAGCAGCTTCGTGCCCATCGCCAAGTTCGTCACCGGGCTCTTGTGCTGCTGCTTGAGCCACTCCTCGATGGCCGAGCGCTCGTATACACGTTGCCGTCCTCCGCCATGACGGGGTCGACCGGAAGCGAGAAGGTGATGGGGCAGAGGAACTCGTTCATGGCCTCGTTGACCGCGCTCTTGTGTCGACGGAACTCATGCGCCGTCTCATCCTCGGCCTCGGCAGCCGCGCGGCCGCGCTTGGGCGGCATCGCGTCGCCGGTGAGCACAAGGAGGAAGGCGAAGACGCGCCCCTCGCCGCTCAACACGACGCTGTGAATCGCGCCCACAATCGCTCACGAAGCGGTCTATCTGCCCAAACGCGCGCCGCAACAACATCATTCCAATCCGTACACGAGCTCGATCTTCATATAGAAATTTATCTTGTCGGAACCCGTTATCAACGAGGTTATTGCTCAACACGGATCTAATAGTTACACCACATGCTCAACACGGACTTAGCAAGTCCGTGTTGAGCTAAGTCCGTGTTGAGCATATTCACAGCTCACTAAGTCCGTGTTGAGCATATGG
>Ga0210240_101376_pt1 | contig 18369 bp, 13 predicted proteins | sample ChrtobMetP5a_4mM_FD_155463 | JGI IMG/M metagenome (GOLD analysis project Ga0210240, IMG submission 155463) | Chrysochromulina tobin associated microbial communities from unialgal haptophyte culture, Seattle, Washington, United States - P5a_4mM | ecosystem: Host-associated > Algae > Haptophytes >...
AACTGGTTTAGAGTGTGTTCCGTTCCATTCATACGTCGAGCCGAAGAATGCTTCGCCCTTGAACACGCCCGTCACGAGAGCACCCCCCGCGCCATCGTGCGCGAGGCCTTGGCCTCCGACATAAGTGCGACTGTATGCTGGACCCGGGGCCTCGGCGCCCGCCTGGACGACCCAGTCGATGACCCCCGACGCCGTCACGTGCATCACAAAGGTGTCGTAAGAGCTGCGGCTTGTGAGCGGTATCGAGCCGAACCATGCTTCGTCACCGTTGCCATCGAATGTACCCGTCACGAGAGCACCCCCCGAGCCATCGTGTGCGATGCCGCGACCGAAGTTATCAAAGCCCATGCCGCCCGCCTGGACGACCCAGTCGATGACGCCCGACGCCGTCACGTGCATCACAAATACGGCGTACGGCACGCCGCGGCTTGTCACGGCGTACGAGCCGAAGTGTGCTTCGCCAGCGAAGCACCCCGTCACGAAAGCACCACCGTTTGCGCCATCGTGCGCGATGCCGTAGCCTTGGTCGTAGTCGTAGGACGCGCCTCCCGCCTGGACGGCCCAGTCGATGAGCCCCGACGCCGTCACGTGCAGCACGAAAGCGTCGAAAGAGCCGCGGCTTGTGAGTGACGTATCGCCGAACGATGCCGTGCCACTGAAAACTCCCGTCACGAAAGCGCCCCCCGCGCCGTCGTGCGCGATGCCGTTGCCTGAAGAGGAAGCGGTGCCTTCCACCTCGACGGCCCAATTGGAGGACACCACATCAGAGGGCACCTCTTCTTGTGGCCGTGTCGGTGGGGGCGACGGTGCGACCAGGTAGAAGCACCCCGGTGTCCCCGGTGGATCGCCCATCTGCACTGGCACCCAGCAGCAGCCCCTCGCCTCACATGCCTCCTGGCCACCCCCGGGGGTCCAAGATCGAGACCACGGCTCAGCATTGCAAACCACTCGACCCAAAGCGAGCGACTCGACTCGACTCGAGACGAATCCACCGTTGCATGTCGTAGCCAGTGGAGGCTCCTTTGGGGGCGGCACTAGAGACGCAACAAAGCAAGAAGCAGCAGCGCCACGGTTTGCAAGTGAGTTCGAGCCGAACGATGCCTCGCCCCTGAAAGCGCCCGTCACGAGAGCACCTGCTTCGAGCGTGTCATCGTACGCGATGCCATATGCTACGTCGAAGGGAGGTGCGACGGCCGCACCACCCAGCTGGACGGCCCAATCGATGGCCCCCGAGGATGTCACGTGCATCACGAAAGCGTCGGAACCGCCGAGGCTTACGAGCGACATCGAGCCGAACGATGCTTCGCCCATGAAATCACCCGTCACGAAAGCACCGCCCGCGCCGTCGTGCGCGATGCCGTTGCCTTGGTCGTAGGACGCGCCGCCCGCCTGGACGGCCCAGTCGATGGCCCCCGACGCCGTCACGTGCATCACGAAGACGTCGTCGTATATGCCGCCGCGGCTTTTGAGTGATTTCGAACCGAAGAATGCCTCGCCCTTGAATGCGCCCGTCACGAGAGCACCCCCCGCGCCATCGTGCGCGATGCCTACGCCAAGGACATAAACTTCGCAGAGAATGCACTCCCAATCAAGGGTCGAGGTACCCGCCGTGACGGCCCAGTCGATGACCCCCGACGCCGTCACGTGCATCACAAAGGTGTCGAGATCGCCATGGGTTGCGAGCGTGGTCGAGCCGAACCATGCTTGGCATGCTGATGAAGTCGAGGAGAAGCATGGTTGTGAAGCGCTGCCATCGAAGGTACCCGTCACGAGAGCACCCCCCGAGCCATCGTGTGCGATGCCGCGACCGAAGTTATCAGTGCCCATGCCGCCCGCCTGGACGACCCAGTCGATGACGCCCGACGCCGTCACGTGCATCACAAATACGGAGTGCACGCCGCGGCTTGTCACGGCGTACGAGCCGAAGTGTGCTTCGCCAGCGAAGCACCCCGTCACGAAAGCACCACCGTTCGCGCCATCGTGCGCAATGCCGTAGCCTTGGTCGTAGGACGCGCCTCCCGCCTGGACGGCCCAGTCGATGAGCCCCGACGCCGTCACGTGCAGCACGAAAGCGTCGAAAGAGCCGCGGCTTGTGAGTGACGTATCGCCGAACGATGCCGTGCCACTGAAAACTCCCGTCACGAAAGCGCCCCCCGCGCCATCGTGCGCGATGCCCGAGCTGCGCGCTTCGTCATTGATACCCGTGCCACCCGCCTGGACGGCCCAGTCGATGTCCCCTGACGCCGTCACGTGCATCACGAAAGCGTCTTCCCCGCCGCGGCTTAGGAGCGACTTGGAGCCGAATAAACCTGCAGTCGTGAAGTGACCGGTCACGAGTGCCCCTCCTGCGCCATCGGTCGCAATTGCGCGGCCTGCGGCCTCACTCGATCCACCGCCCGCCTGGACGGCCCACTCGTGGGATGTGGGGGCCAGCTTGGGGGGCTTTGCGCGCGGCGGCAGCATGGGCTCGATGATGAACGGGGGCGGTGGAGCCACGCTCATCAGTGGGTCGGGCACGCTCATCAACGCCAAGAACGTGGGCAAGACCATGCCGTGTTTGACGCCCCCAAGGAGTGATCCCCCATTCTTGTGCGTAATGGGAGGCCGTGCGAGCATTGGTTTCAAAACCGGACCGGAACTGCACCGGTACCGGTAAAAAGACAACGGGGGGAGCCGGGACACACACACGGGCACACGGGGCACGCGGGCGCACAAAGGCACACGGACCACACAGACGAACCTCACAACCATCCAAACCCACCAACAACACACAACCCGCACGTCAGCGCGACGACCGAAACCGCGGCCGACTCAACAGCCGCAGGCCCGGAGCCGACCGCTCCCCGCGGCCGACTCAGAAGAGGCCGCCCCCAGCGAACCCGACCCTGCCTTCACCCGCTCCCAGAGCGCCTCCCCGCGCCTGCTCGAAGGCGGTCGGCGAAATGAAGGCGCGCGCGGCAAGCAAGCAAGCTAATTAGTCGAAACACACAAGTACCTCACACCCTTGACCTCACAAGTACCTAAACCAGCGCAACCGAATACCCCGTACGAGCTAGAGCGGAGACCGCCTATGTCGTCCCTTACTGCTTACGCAGCGCGCTCCGTCCTGGGATCTGGGAAGCTCTGAGCTCGGCCGCACCTGCCTCCCGTCCTGAGAAACGAGTTGGAATTGCACATACATGTACATGTATCATTAGCTGATCACGTGAGCGGGTCTTACACGATCACGTGCGCGGGTCCCTAAGCCCTAACCCTATAACACACAATCGATCCTGCAGATCCCGAACCCACATGGCAGAAGTGTCACAGCACGGACGGTAGAGGTGGCGTTCTGAAAAGGGGCGGGCGGGCGGGCCACCCTCCCGAAAGCACGGCGCACGATCGGACCAGCACCCAGCAGTGTTGCCAGATCCGCTCGGACGTCGTGCAACACTGCAACACTGGCAGCGTTGCACGATCGGACCGGCAGTGTTTAGGCAGTGTTGCCAGGTCCGACGCCCTGCGGTGAGCAAAAGGGGCTGGTGCGCCCACGACGGCGCGCTACCGGAGTAATACCGGTCGAGCAGGGACGCGAGCTTCTCGTTCAAGAGAGCGAGGCGAGCCTCCTCGTCTCCTAGCTTGGCCTCGACCTGTCGCAAGCCGTGTAGCGCCTTGCAGAGAGGCAACGTCGAACGTGACGGAGCCTTTTCATCGTCGACATGTATAAAACAGGTTGGTTCTTTCGAGTGTAGAGTCGTCGGCCGGAGTCGAACGAGCTCCATCTCTTTCGGCATCTTCGAATGTTTGCGTTTGGGTTTTTGCTGTGACCAACCTGAAAGAATGTGCCAGGAGTTGCCTCAAATAGATTGGGTGTTTTTTGCGCTCGCTCTCGCGGCAAAAAGCAAGCTCATGCGCGCGTCTTCGTTCTTGTGGCGAGCGTAACTATTGCCGCGTCCGCCCATCTTGCCGCTCAGCCCCATGGCCACGTTCCTCAGCGCGCAGATGGCGCAGCGCAGTGAGAGGGTGTTGGGCACCGGCCATGGACGAGGACGGTCCCAGGAGTTGCTGTCACCCTTCGGCGCGACGGCACCCGCGCCGGGGAGCGGCATGATTGTGACTGGTCCCATGAGCAGCATTATTCATGAGCGGCAAGACTGGTATCCTTCATCCTCGTGAGCCAGAAACGTATGCATTTGAGGTGCACGAGGATGGACACACAAAGATGGACACACAAAGATGGACACACAAAGAACGGCAGAAGGGATAACGCATGCCAACGCGCAACGCCCCAACGGTTGTAAGATGATACCGAATCAATGGACGATGCGCGCGTGCCGCGAGCGTGTGCGTGCAGTGTGTGCGTGCTCTGTGCGAACGTGCTGCGCGTGCGTGCTGGGTGCTGCGTGCGGTCTCCGTGGAGGCTGGAGCGCGGTAGGTTCACGTAAAGTACATTTGGGTCGTACGAGCTAGAGCGGAGACCGCCTTAGTATCTCGACGTCCCTTACTGCTGCTTACGTAGCGCTCCGTCCTGGGATCTGGGAAGCTCTGAGCTCGGCCGCACCTGCCTCCCGTCCTGAGAAACGAGTTGGAATTGCACATATCATCAGCTGATCACGTGAGCAGGTCTTACACGATCACGTGCGCGGGTCCCTAAGCCCTAACCCTATAACACACAATCGATCCTGCAGATCCCGAACCCACATGGCAGAGGTGTCACAGCACGGACGGTAGAGGTGGCGTTCTGAAAAGGGGCGGGCGGGCGGGCCACCCTCCCGAAAGCACGATCGGACCGGCAGTGTTGCCAGATCCGATCGGACGTCGTGCAACACTGGCAACACTGGCAGTGTTGCACGATCGGACCGGCAGTGTTGCCACGTGTTCCGACGCCCTGCGGCGAGCAAAAGGGGCAGGTGCGCCCACGACGGCGCGCTACCGGAGCAGGGACGCGAGCTTCTCGTTCAAGAGAGCGAGGCGAGCCTCGTCGTCTCCTAGCTTGGCCTCGACCTGTCGCAAGCCGTGTAGCGCCTCCGAGGAGGCGGCGACGGCCCCAGCACCGCCCGGGACGGCGCTGCGCTCGAGGGCCGCCTCCTCCTCGTCGACCCTCTGCAGGCGCGCCGGGCTGCGATCTCGCACGGAGAGATCGCGCACCGCCGCCCGCGCAGAGTACGACCTCGCGCTCCCAGATAGCGACCTCGCGCTCCCAGATTGCGACCTCGCGCTCCCGACCAGTTGGCGCGCGCTGCCGCTGCCGCTGCCGCTGCCCGCGAGTTTCGTCATCTCGTCGATGCGCCCTCGGTCCGTTGCAGACAGCGCAGCGGCCGCGTCCGCTTGGCTAGTGCGTGGCGAGTGGATCCGCGGGAGGAGCGCGCCACCAAAGGGAGCGATGCCCAACATGGCGCCACCAAAGGGAGCGACGCCCAACATGACGCCCATTCCACTCCCCACTAGGCGGTCCAGAGCTTCGATGGTGAGCTTCGTCGGCGTGCGCGGCCGATGCGCCGCAGGAGCAGGCGGCGCCCGCGGCGGCGCTCCATAGATGCACGGGACGAGCGCCGTCGCGGGCGTGGACGCCAGCTTCTGGATCTGCCGTTTGAGCCATCCCATCTGGAGACGCAAGGCGCCCATCTGGAGGAGGTTGAAGCTGGCGACGTAATTGGAGCTGTTCTCGCGGTACGCGAGGCGGACCGCGCGGACCTCCTCGTCACAGATGACGTACGCCTCGCGCACCTGTTTAGGGGGGGGGGGGGCAATCAGAGGTCATCATCGTCATCATCAGAGGTCGTCATCAGAGGTGATGAGTGGGGCAATCGGGCCGTTGGCCAACCAAAGGCTTCATCCAGGCTCCGCGCGAAGGTTCGTCACCGCAATCAGGGCTCCACGCAAAGGTTCGTCACCGCAATCAGGGCTCCATCAGCACGGGTTCGTCACCTGGAAGCGGAGGGAGAAGTAGGTCATCTTGAGGCGCTCGAGCATCTCCGCCTTGATGAAGGCTCCAATCTCATAACGCGCGTGTGGGAAGTCGTCCAGGACTTTGAGCAGGTCTGACCGCGCCATCAGCACCAGTTCGGTCCGCAGCACCGCCATGTACGCCATCTTCGTCGGCGTCTCCGTGAGCGCGCCCTCGCTCAGCAGCGCGCCCGTTTCGGCCAGCGTCAGCAACGGCCGGCCGAAGCTGGGCGCCGTCCTGAGCGCGAGCTCCTCCTCGTCGGCGAGCACCCGCGCGGTCCGCGGGCCGATGACACGCCGCGTCGTCCTGAGCGCCGACCCGCTGCCTAAGATGGGATGGCCGCCTGCCCACTCGGGTTGCCTAATATGGGGTGGCCGTAGCTGGCGTGCGGCGTTCCAGAGGCCGTAGGCATGCACCGTGCCCTTGTGCACGAAGGTCAGGTCGGAGAGTGCATCTCCGCGCGAGATGATGATCTCCTTCGCCTCGCGCACGACGGGCTTCAAGAGCGGGTAGATGGCCATTTGGAACGCCGTGTCGGGCGGCGCGGGCTCGCTCGCGCCGAGCACGGGCACGTAAAAGAAAGGGATCTGGCTGACCGAGCGCGCGAGCAGGTGTGCCATGACGTCGGCCTTGAGCTCGGGCGACATGTCGGCTAGGATCACCTGTGGGGAAGAGGGTGAGGGGGCGCCGTGGTGAGCACTTGCATGCCTTGAGCTCGGGCGACATGTCGGCTAGGATCACCTGTGGGGAAGAGGGTGGTGGGGGGGCGTCGTGGTGAGCACTTGCATGCCGAGGGCGAGCTGGGCGCGCGCGCTAGGATCACCTCCTCGGGCAACGAGGAGAGCTTCTGGTAGTAGAACTCGTAGTACCTGAGGAGGGAGGTAATCAGACGTCATCAGAGGTCATCAGTGGTCATCAGTGGTAATAGAACTCGTAGTACCTGGGGAGGAGGAGGGGGCCAACGGAAGCACTCAAGAGGTCGTCGGAGGTGCACTCTGTGGTCATTCGTGGCCCCGCCCGAGCCAAGCGTGCTTGATGAGGGAGGCAATCAGAGGTCATCAGCGGTCATCAGAGGTCATCAGAGGTCATCAGTGGTCATTAGAGGTCATCAGCAATCCTCCTACTTGCGCACGCGCGAGGAGAGGTCACTAGGCATCTTATGCCATCTGGTGAACTCCTTGACCTCATCCATCTTGTGCTGCAGCCGGATATTCTCCTTATCGAGGCCCTTGACTAAGCCGCCGATCGACGAGAGCATGAAGCCGAAGACGAGCGCGCCGAGCAGCAGGGAGCCGAGCGCGTACCTGTGGGGAAGAGGGGGGGGCGTCGTGGTGAGCACTTGCATGCCGAGGCCGAGCGCGCCGAGCAGCAGGGAGCCGAGCGCGCAAGGGGGACACCATGAGGCAATCTCGATGCAATCACGATGCGATCACGATGCGATCTCGATGCGATCTCGATGCAATCACGATGCGATCTCGATGCGATCTCGATGCGATCAGGAGGCGATCTCGAGGGCAGAGCGCGGGAAGCGCACAGGCGTTCGGAGTCGTTGGCGGGTGTGATTACAGGCGCTCATGAGGCAATCAGTGGCAATCAGTGATTACAGGCGCTCGGAGTCGTTGGCGGGTGTGATTACAGGCGCTCATGAGGCAATCAGTGGCAATCAGTGATTACAGGCGCTCGGAGTCGTTGGCGGGTGTGATGTCGCCGTAGCCGACGGTGGTGAGCGTCATCAGCGCCCAGTAGATGGAGAAGAGGTACTGGGTCTCGAGAGGGGCGGTGAGCCCTGAGCCGCCATCGTACCTGTGGGGAGTCCGGGCGTCGTGGTGAGCACTTGCATGCCGAGGGGGATGGTGAGCCCTGAGCCGCCATCGTACCTCGCGAGCCACGTGTCACCGGCATCGAGTGGCAATCAGTGCACTCAAGTGGCAATCAGTTGCAATCAGTGGTACCTCGCGAGCCACGTGTCACCGGCCTCGAGCGTGCCCTCATAGCCCGAGTTGGTCGCGACGAAGAACCAAAAGCAGCCGAGGATATGCATCAGGTAGAGGATCATAGCGACCATCTTGAGGATCTGCACGCGCATGCAATCAGTGGCAATCAGTGGCAATCAGTGACCATCTTGAGGATCTGCACGCGCATGCAATCAGTGGCAATCAGTGGCAATCAGTGACCATCTTGAGGATCTGCACGCGCATGCAATCAGTGGCAATCAGTGACGATCTTGAGGATCTGCATGCGCATGCAATCGAGGGGTGCTAGCAGGCGCACTCAGATGCACTCAGGCGTACTTAGATGCACTCGGGCGCACTCAGATGTCATCGAGGTGCAAACAAGTGGCAATCAAGTGGCAATCAGTGGCAATCAGTGGCACCTGTAAGGAGCCGAGGTCAACCTCGAGATAGTCCTCGAGGGGCAATCAGTGGCAATCAGTGGCACCTGTAAGAAGCCGAGGTCAACCTCGAGATAGTCCTCGAGGGGCAATCAGTGGCAATCAGTGGCAATCAGTGGCACCTGTAAGAAGCCGAGGTCAACCTCGAGATAGTCCTCGAGTGGCAATCAGTGGCCATCAGTGGCAATCAGTGGCACCTGTAAGAAGCCGAGGTCAACCTCGAGATAGTCCTCGAGTGTATCGATGTGCTGCTGCAGCTTGAGCAGCTTGAGCAGTCGCAGCAGTCGCACAAGGCGTAGGCCACGAAGGAGTTTGAGGGCCGCCGGGTTGCCTAATAAGGAAGGGGCATCGGTCCCACTCAGAGGATTCTGAGGGCACTCAGAGGGCACTCAGAGGTCATCAGAGGTCAACAGAGGTCAAAAGAGGTCATCAGAGGTCATCAGAGGTCATCAGAGCAGGCTGAGAGCAATCTGGCTGACCGGAGAACGCCTCCTCGTTGCCGGTGAGGAGCACTAAGAGGTGTAGAAGGTCCTCGAAGGGGATCGAAGAGGCGAGATCGATCCAGAACCATCCCATGAGGTAGTTACGCGCGATCAGGGACCGGTCGACGATGAAGTGCGATCCGTCGAGGTAGGCGGTGTTGAAGTTGAGGCACAGGTCGACGATGAAGAGGAGCGTGATGCACCGCTCGATCGTCTGCAGAGGCAATCAGCGGTCATCAGAGGCAATCAGAGGTCATCAGAGGTCATCAGAGGCAATCATAGGAGCGTGATGCAACGCTCGATCGTCTGCAGAGGGGCACGCGTGTCACTTGGGTCACATGGCAAGCCACGTGGCACACACACAGAGAGGACCATCGGGCGCAAGGAGGTGCAAGGAGGTGCGATCAGAGGTGCAATCTCGGGCCAGATCGCAATCTCGGGCCAGATCGCACCTGGCTGACGCCCGTCGGGTTCGGTACTGACATGCCGATCCGGAAGGGAATCACGACGCAAGAGTAGATGATGAGGACGAGCATGCTCAGATCCCACGCCTGCGACATGCAATCAGCATGCAATCAGCATGCAATCAGCATGCAATCCGCATGCAATCAGCATGCAATCAGCATGCAATCAGTGGCATGCTCAAATCCCACGCCTGCGAGGCAACTCGAGGCCATTCGAGGCCATTCGAGGCAAGTCGAGGTAACTCGAGGCATGCAGAGGCGAGTCGAGGCGTGTCGAGGTTTTGCAATCGTGTCGAGATCGCAGCGAGATCGCAGCGAGATCGCACGCACCTGCTTGGACACGTGGCCTGCGCACCAACGCCCCATCGCCGCCACGAGCTCGGGGTTATCCTCGGGAACTCTCGCATGCTTCGGATCGCCCTTCGGGCTCGGTTTCGTCACACCGCCCTTGGATGCGCTCTCGGGTTTCGTCACGCCGCCCTTGGACGCAATCTCGGGTTTCGTCACCAGGCCCCGCGCCGGCGCGCTCCGACGCATCTTGCGGGCGAGGTGCGTGTCGTTCGCGCCCTCCTCGCCCAGCAGCGAGCTCGCCCGCCCCGCCACCGAGTCCTCCTCGTCATCGCGAGGCAGCGCATGGAGAGGGCGGGCCGCCCGGCTGCGGCTGCCGGCGGCACCGGCCACGCATCCGCGGAGGACGGCGCTCATCCATTCGCAGCACCATGCGAGGCTGCGCGCGAGCGCCTCGCCGGCGTGGTGAGCGGACAGCACGATGTGCTCGGACGGCGTCGCATTCAGATGCTCGCTGCGCCGCTGGTCTTCGAGCAACTCGGAGACTTGCGCGCGCACCAGCTCGAGCTCGTCGAGAAGCATCTGCTTCTTGGTCTGCTCCACCTCCCACTTCTTCGCGAAGGCCTCCGCCGGGCTCGGCTGGTCCGGCGTCGACGGCCGCGGTGGGCTGGCTACTGCGACGGGCGGCGGCTTAGGAGGGCTGGACGCTCGCGCACGTTGCTTCGACGAGGACGGCACGCCGGGGCTGACGTTGAGGGCCGCTGCGAACGGCAAGCCTGCGATCTCGGCGGCGTCCGAAGAGCTCGGACGGCCGCGATTCGAGAGCATGCTCAGCGAGAACATGCTCATCCTGACAGCAGCAAGCGCAAGGGCTTCCGCACCGCGCTATGGTTCGCAAGTCGGATTGCCAAACCAACTCCATGTTTTCGATCGAGTCCCCCAAAAGAACACTTCATTAACGGTTCCAGGTGTGAATTTGCGGGCAGCGAGGCTCCCCCCTTGCAGAAGACCGAGCACTCGCGAGCCTCGCCGCCGGCGGGGCCAAAAACACTTGTTTTGTTATCTTTTCTTGGGAAAAGAAGTTCTGCACCATGAAGCGTCTTCGGGACGGCGACGTCAGAGGTGGCGATGATATGGGCGGCGACGGCGACGACGGCGATGTGAGGGTGCGAAGCGCCGAGGGCGAGGTGGTCGCATGGTCCCGTTCGGCCGCGGCGCGATCGGCGGCGCTCGCCAACTGGGTGAGCGACACGGGCGGCGCCGAGGGGGCGTTCGCCACTCTGGTGCCTGCGGCTGCGCTCCGCACGCTTTCGCGCGTCGCCGAGGGCGGTGCGGAGGACGGCAGGGCGCTGGAGGGGTGCTCGCTCGCGCAGCTCGCGCAGCTGTTGCACGGCGCGCACTTTCTCGACGTGGACGACGAGCTTCTCCGACTCCTCTCGCGTTCCCTGTGCACAGGCCACCTCGCCGGCAAGAGTGGCCCGGAGCTCGGGCGGCTGCTGGGCGTCGTGAGCGACTTCCCTACCGAGGCGGAGCGGCAGGTGGCGACGGAGGAGCCGATCTTCACGCACGACGACGCTCAGCACGACGCCACTGCACCGCGAGCGGCCGACGCACCCACTCTGCCTGCGCCCGTGTGCTGGCTCTCGACGCAGCTCGTCAACGAGGACGCCCTCGAGGACGCCCTCGCGGACGCCGACGTGCCGACGCTGCGCGCGCTCAAGGGCGTGAGCCTCGCGTGGCGCGCGCGGGCGCGGCGCGTCCTGTGCGCGCGGCTGTGCGCACGCGTCGGCCTGCCGCTCACGAGCAACCTCGTCGAGGTGACCGAGCTCGACCTCTCAGACAGCCGCGCCGCCGGTCACCTCATCGCCGACGCGGTCGACGCGTCGCACGGGCTGCCCAACCTGGCAAAGGTGACGGGGCTGGGCGGCTTCGAGGTGGACGTGGCCGCGCTGAGGCATGTGGAGTCTTCGGATGTATTGGAAGAGGATGAAGAGGGTCCGCCGTCGTATCCGATGACAGGGGTGCGCGCGTGCATCCGCGGCGAGGGCGAGGCGCCGATGGAGGTGCTGCTCGCCACGTGCGCGCTGCGCGACGGAGAGGCACGCGTGCCGCCAGGCGCGTTCCGCGATGACACATCGATGACGTCGATCGCGATGCCCGCCGGCCTCACGAGCATCGGTAGGAGCGCCTTCCGTGGTTGCTCCTCGTTGACGTCGATCGAGCTGCCCGCCGGCCTCACGAGCCTCGGTGAGCACGCCTTCCGTGGCTGCTCCTCGATGACGTCGATCGAGCTGCCTGCCGGCCTCACGAGCCTCGGTGGTTTTGCCTTCGCTCGCTGCTCCTCATTGACATCGATCGCGCTGCCCGCTGGCCTCATGAGCATCGGTGAGTGCACCTTCTATGGTTGCTCCTCGATGACATCGATCGCGCTGCCTGCTGGCCTCATGAGCATCGGTGAGCACGCCTTCTCTGGCTGCTCCTCAATGACGTCGATCGAGCTGCCTGCCGGCCTCATGAGCCTCGATTGGGGCGCCTTCGATGGCTGCTCCTCGATGACGTCGATCGAGCTGCCCGCCGGCCTCACGAGCCTCGGTGAGCACGCCTTCCCTCACTGCTCTGCAATGACGTTGATCGAGCTGCCTGCCGGCCTCACAGGCCTCAGTGAGAGCGCCTTCGAGGGCTGCTCCTTGTTGACGTCGATCGAGCTGCCCGCCGGCCTCACGAGCCTCGGTGAGCACGCCTTCCGTGGCTGCTCCTCGTTGACGTTGATCGAGCTGCCCGCCGGCCTCACGAGCATCGGTGAGGGCACCTTCCGTGGCTGCTCCTCGATGACATCGATTGAGCTGCCCGTGTGCCTCACAAACCTTGGTCTGCACGCCTTCCAGGGCTGCTCCTCGATGACGTCGATCAAGCTGCCTGCCGGCCTCATGAGCATCGGTAGGAGCGCCTTCTATGGCTGCTCCTCCATGACATCAATCGCGCTGCCCGCCGGCCTCACGAGCATCAGCGAGAGCGCCTTCTATGGCTGCTCCTCAATGGCATCGGTCGCGCTGCCCGCCGGCCTCATGAGCATCGATTGGGGCGCCTTCTATGGCTGCTCCTCATTGACATCGGTCGCGCTGCCCGCCGGCCTCATGAGCATCGATTGGGGCGCCTTCTATGGCTGCTCCTCATTGACATCGGTCGCGCTGCCCGCCGGCCTCACGAGCATCGGTGAGCACGCCTTCCATGGCTGCTCCTCAATGACATCGATCGAGCTGCCCGCCGGCCTCACGAGCATCAGCGAGAGCGCCTTCTATGGCTGCTCCTCAATGACATCGATTGAGCTGCCCGCTGGCCTCATGAGCATCGATTGGGGCGCCTTCTATGGCTGCTCCTCGTTGACGTCGATCGCGCTGCCCGTGGGCCTCACAAGCCTCGGTCTGCACGCCTTCGACGGCTGCTCCTCGATGACGTCGATCGCGCTGCCCGCTGGCCTCATGAGCATCGGTGAGGGCACCTTCAGTGGCTGCTCCTCGATGACATCGATCGAGCTGCCCGCCGGCCTCAAGAGCCTTGGTGGGGGCGCCTTCTATGGCTGCTCCTCGTTGACGTCGATCGCGCTGCCCGCCGGCTTCGATGACAGCATTCTCAGATCTGCTGCAGTGCCTCCCAGCGCCATCTTATGCTTTGCACCAAAAGTTCATTGAGCTGCTGCCGGCCTCACGAGCATTGTGGACTATACAGTGCGCACAGAACAACTGCAACTGAGGGTCAACACATCCCAGGCGCGGCTCGTACACTGTACACACACCAGCTACGCGTGTCCACAACGCACGAGCACGACACGCGCATCTCCACGCACAAACCACAATAAAAGAAACCTTGCACCGCCCACCCTAAGCGCCGCACCCAAAATTGCAAATTGCGTCGAGTCGCCGCGAGCGGGAAAGAGCGGGAAAGCGAAAGGCGGTGTTTGCACGCTTGGTGTGGAGGGGTGAGGTTTGTAATCCAGTGTAACTGCAGGCCATACTCTCGGACTTTACTTCACGGCAGCTCCCTCAACGCGTTGTGTGTTCACAGCCAATGTTTAGAATTCGACACCCAAGACACCACAGTATAAAAGAGGACGCCGACTACCCGCCAGGCGCGAGGAGCTGGACGGACCGCTCCAATGTTTCGACGCCGAGAGCCGGTCGACGCCGCGGACCTTGGACAGCTGTCAGACCTCTCGGAGGACGAGGACGATGTGGTCGGAGCGCCGGCGCAGCCCAGAGAGGGCGGATTCAGCCTCGGCGCCGGAGGCCTCGACGACGGCGGTTCGGACGACTCGTTTGATCTGGAGGCGGAGGCCCGAGGCCTTGCCGCCGTGCGGGATGGCGAGCCGAGCAGCTTCTACTCACCCGGCGGATTTGAAAGCGACGAGGGCAGCGACGCAGCGGAGCCCACGCCAGAGGTGCCCGCACCGTCGCCGGCGGCGGCGACGTCGTCGACGCGCCCTCTCACGGGCGCGGCGATCGCCCTCGGAGCGGACGTGTTGCGGCGCCTCGAGGCCGCACGCCAATCGCCGGGCAGCAGCTCGCCGGCGGTAGCGCCACCCGCCCCGCCGGTCAGCGTTCCTGCGCCGGAGTCGGCGCTGCCCGAGGGGTGGATGGCGACGAGTGCGCCCGACGGCCGCGTGTACTACTTCCATGCGGCGACCCGGGAGACCTCATGGACGCGCCCCGTGGCAGGCCCCGCGGCTGCGATGGTCGCCGCCGCTGCCCCCGCCACCGCCCTGAAGGAGCCTGCAGTGCCCGCCACGGCGCCAGGCTTGCAAGCCACCGAGCCTGCAGTGCCCGCCACGGCGCCGGTAGTGCCCGCCACGGCGCCGCCAGTGCCCTTCACTGCGCCCGCCACGGCGCCCGCCACGGCGCCCGCCACGGCGCCCGCCACGGCGCCCGCCATGCAAGCCACCGCGCCGCCGCAGCCCGCTGCGGCCGCGGCGCCGGCGCCGCGGGTGACGTTTGCCGAGCAGTCGCGGGCCGCCCCCGCCTCCGAGGTGAGCTTTGGAGCGACGGAGGAGATGGAGGAGATGGAGGAGATGGAGGAGATGGACGACGACGACTACTACGAGGAGGAGGGGGAAGAGGAGGACGAGGAGGAGGAGGAGGAGGGCGAGAGAGCCCCACCTGTCACAGCCCCACCTGTCACAGCCCCACCTGTCGCGAGCGCAGCAGCCTCGGTGGCACGGCCCCACCTGCATGCAAGTGCCCAGCACGGCGCCGTCCCAGCAGCCTCGGTGGCACGGCCCGGTCCCTCGGGCGCCGCGGCCCTGCATGCAAGTGCCCAGCACGGCGCCGCGGCCCTGCATGCAAGCGCCCAGTTTTTCGACGTCGACGGCCGCGACGAGTACGATGACGACGAGGAGCGTTCGCCCGGCACGACGCCCGACGGGGGCGCTGAGGGGGAGGAGGGGGAGGAGGGCGAGGAGGAGGAGGGGGAGGAGGAGGACGACGGGGACGCTGAGGAGGAGGGCGAGGAGGACGACGACTTTGAGGGCGAGGAGGGCGAGGAGGAGGAGGACGGGGACGCTGAGGAGGAGGGCGAGGAGGACGACGACTTTGAGGGCGAGGAGGGCGAGGAGGAGGAGGACGACTCGAGTGACTCGTTTGCCGCGGAGCTGCGCGGGGTGCGACGGGGGCCCGAGCCTATGCCCTCCCCCGACGCGTATCCCCCCTCCCCCGAACCGATCCCCCCCTCCCCCGACGGGTATCCCCCCTCCCCCGACGGGTTGATCCTCGCGCCCGCGCCCGAGGTCGGCGCCCGATACGGCGCCGCACCTGAGGTCGGAGTGCTGCCCGATACGGCGCCACCCGATACGGTGCTGCCCAATACGGCGCTGCCCGATACGGCGCTGCCTGATACGGCGCTGCCCGACACGGCGCTACCCGACACGGCGCTGCCCGAGGGGTGGATGGCGACGAGCGCGCCCGACGGCCGCGTGTACTACTTCCACGCGGCGACCAGGGAGACCTCATGGACGCGCCCAACACGGCGCCCCGACCGCCAACGGGCGCCCGACACGGCGCCGAGTGCGCCCGCGCCCGGTACGGCGCCCAACGGGGCGGCCGCGCCGGCGGCCGCGCCTTCGATGCACGTGCCCGGCACGGCGCCTTCGACGAACGTGCCCGGTACGGCGCTCCCGCCACCCGCTCATGTGCCCGGTACGGCGCTCCCGCCGCCCTCTCACGTGCCCGGTACGGCGCTCCCGCCACCCTCTCCGACCTCGAGCGACGACGACGCCGAGTTCCAACAGATGGCCGCGGAGTTCGAACCGCTGCTGAGCCCCTCCCAGGTGACACAGGACGCGGCGGCAGGGGCGGCGGCGGGGGCGGCGGCGGCGGCGGCGGCGGCGGGGGCGGCGGCGGCAGGGGCGGCGGCGGCGGCAGCGGCGTCTGGCGAAGGGATGCGGCGGCTTCCACCGGCGGCGGCGGCCGGCGTGCTGCGACCGCACGAGACGGGCGCGAGCTCGCTCGATCTCGATCTCGATCTCGATCTCGAGGCGGCGCCCGGTACGGCGCGAGCGGAGGGTCTCGTCCCACCGGTCGTCTTCGATCTCGCCGACGATCTCGCCGACGATCTCCCCGACGATCTCCCCGACGATCTCCCTGAGGAGGGCGAGGGCGAGGACGGGGGGGGCGAGGAGGGCGAGGGCGAGGCCGCAGCAGCTAATGGTGATTCGGCAAGGGCCTATGTGCCCGCCACAGCGCCATCATCGAGCGCGGCGGCGGCGGCGGCGTCGTCGGCGGCGGCGTCGGCAGGTGGCGCCGCCTTCGCCGCCGCCCCTTTGGTCGACGACGACGACGCCGGCTTCGCTTATGATGACGAGGGCGAGGGCGAGGGCGAGGGGGGGGTGGTGGGGGAGGGGGACTTGATCGATGGGTGGGAGGAGGAACGCCTTGACGACGGCCGCGTCTATTTTTGGAACGTCGAGACGGATGAAACCACATGGGTGAACCGCTGATGAGCTCTGATGAGCACTCATGACCTTCTGATGACCCTCTGATGGCCTTCTGATGGCCTTCTGATGGCCTCTGATTCAAGCTGATGAGCTCTGATGGCGCCCCTCATCAGGTGCGACCGTCAAAGCCCAAGACGGCGCCCCGCAAGGCAGCCGTCCCCTACGCGCCACCGCCGCTGCCGCCCAAGACGGCGCTGCCGCCCAAGACGCCGCTGCCGCCAGGTCCATTCAAACCGCCTACCAAGCCTCCCCCGACGACCAAGTCGGCGGTGCCGTACGCGCCGCCGCCGCTCGCGCCCACGACGGCGCCCACCACGGCGCCCACGATGGCGCCCACGACGGCGCCCACGACGGCGCCCGCCCCCTCATCGACAGACAATCAGTCGCCCGACGGCGGCGGCGGGGGCGGGGGCGCCGTCGTGGGCGGTGGCGGCGCCGTCGTGGGCGGTGGCGGCATGCTCGCCGATGCGTTCCGAGCGGCGGCCTCTTCCATAGCGGGCGCCGTCGTGGGCGGCGGCGGCATGCTCGAGGTGATGGAGCAGCTAGATCGACAGGCGGCTGCCAAGCGGGAGGAGATGGCACGGCAGGTGGGATTGCATGCGGATTGCATGCTGATTGCATGCTGATTGCGGGAGGAGATGGCACGGCAGGTGGGAGTGGTTTTGAGGGGCTATGAGTGGCTCTGAGTGGCTCTGAGTGGCTCTGAGTGGCCCTGAGTGGCTCAGCAATCACCACTGTCTGATACGCGTAGTGCCCTCCGTCATGGCTGACCGCTGATGACCGCTGATGACCGCTGATGACCGCTGATGACCGCTGATGACCTCTGATGGTCGATGACCGAATGCCTCGTCGTGTTCCTCTCATCTGGCAGGGCCTCGCGCCGCCACTGCCCACGACGACGCCCGCCCGGCAGCCCGCAAGCGCCACCGCGGGCACCGCCGGCACTGCGGCCGCCGCCGCCGCCGCGTCGGCCGCGTCGAGCTCCACCCACGTGCTCTCGGGCGCCGTCGTGGGCGACGCCTCGTCCGGTGACGTGGCGCTTCGGAAGCAGTTGACGGAGCAACAGATCAAACTGGACGCGATGGCGGCGTCGCTCGAGGCGGAGCGAGAGGCGCATGCACAGCGCGTCCAACGGCTCAATGTGAGCCTGATTGCATGCTGATTGCATGCTGATTGCGTCCATCTGATTGCATGCTGATTGCGTCCATCTGATTGCGTCTCATTGCGTCTCATTGCGTCGGAGCCACTGACGGTCTCTCCCCCTTGATTGTGTCTCCAAATATGGCAGGCGAGAGAGACGGAGATGCGGGCGAGGGAGGCGGCGCATAGGACGTCGTTGATCGAGGTGGAGGCGACGAGACGGCAGGTGGGATGATGATCTCTGATTGCCTCCCTGATGACCTCTGATTACCTTGATCGAGGTGGAGGCGACGAGACGGCAGGTGGGATGATGATCTCTGATTGCCTCCCTGATGACCTCTGATTGCCTTGATCGAGGTGGAGGCGACGAGACGGCAGGTGGGATGATGATCTCTGATGACCTCCCTGATGACCTCTGATTGCCTTGATCGAGGTGGAGGCGACGAGACGGCAGGTGGGATGATGATCTCTGATGGCCTCCCTGATGACCTCCCTGATGAGCTCTCCGATGGGCTTTGAGCTGGCCTCGGATGGCACCCTCTCCATGCCTCGGATGGCACCCTCTCCATGCCTCAGATGGCACCCTCTCCATGCCTCAGATGGCATCCTCTGATTGCCCAACACGGCGCCTCACGCGAGAAGACACAGCAGCCTCCCGCCAGCATGCTTGTGCTCACGCCCCCACCCCCTTTGCG
>Ga0210240_101378_pt1 | contig 18356 bp, 9 predicted proteins | sample ChrtobMetP5a_4mM_FD_155463 | JGI IMG/M metagenome (GOLD analysis project Ga0210240, IMG submission 155463) | Chrysochromulina tobin associated microbial communities from unialgal haptophyte culture, Seattle, Washington, United States - P5a_4mM | ecosystem: Host-associated > Algae > Haptophytes >...
TTCCCGCCCACCCACCGCGATTCAGAGCCTGGTCTAGCTTTAGCAGGGACCGGGATGTCGCGCTCACCAGGCTGCCTTTGTGTAGTTTGATGAACCTGCAATCACCAACCTACGCGACCAAGTTTACTCACGTAGCGCGAAAACAAGTAAAAGACGAGGCGGCGCGCGCGGTGGGAAATGAGCGCTCTACGCAAAAAGATCGCCGAGAAGAAGGCGCTCAGCGAGGCTCAAAAAAAGCCGCCGTCGCCCCCTCCTCCTCCTCCCCCCCCGCCGCCGCCGCCAGCGCAACAGGACCATGCTGAGGAATCGCGGCTCGCCGCCGCTCCGTCACCTGCTTCCACGCTGCCGCCTCCGCCTCCGCCACCGGTGTCAAAGGCCACCCCGCGGCCATCGAACAGCAGCGGCTTGAAGCAAGGCTGGCTCTCCAAAGGACTGCTGTACCCTGAGGGCTCTTCTGAAGCGGCCCCCAAAATGTGGCGGGCCACTGACGCCGCCGAGCGCCCCAAGGTCTTTCAGGTGCTCTCGACGCCTGATGAGTACGAGGTGTGTGGCGACTTCTCTGCAGCAGGTCGGTTCATCGGCAAGGAGGATTTCAGAGTGACGCGCGACGGCCTGCGGCTGCGCATCCAGGGCAACCCAAACGAGGACCCACAGTCGCTCGTTGCGGGGCTCGACGAGGTCGTCACGCTGCCCATCGATGCTGCCTTCGAGGGCATGAGCGCCGAGTACACGAAGACCTTTGCGCTCTCGATTCGCATTCCGCGCTCGCGCGAGGTGCAGGAGCTGCTCGCGCAGCTCTCCGTAGAAGAGCGCGAGGCCATCGAGGCGCGGCTCGCCGACCCGCCCATCGAGCCGCTGCTGCGCGAGCTGCCCGCCGCTGCAGACGCGCCCGTCCACGAGACCGCCACTGGAGCGAGCGCCGTGGCAAGCGCGCCCTTGGCCGCCGCCTGCGCGTCCTTGGCTGGTGCTGATGATGCTCCCGCGAATGCCGCAGCTGATGAGCCGCCCCAGCTGCCGGCCGAGGTCAGTGCCGTGCGAGCAGCGGAGGCGGACGCGTAACGGACGACGGTGATGCAGCCGACGCCGCTTGAAAAAGCGCATCTCTGGGTGTCATTGTCCCCGCGTCCGGGAGCAGCGTACTGCCCTGAGCCGACCCATCTTGCCAGCCAGAATTGTCAGGGATCTTTATGTTTGCGTGCATAGACAGTGTAAAGGTCTCTCGTAGCCGATCGTACACATAGGTTAATAGGTTAGAGTCGCCCAGCGCATGCCAGCGGAGCCTGAGTGAGCCTGAGTGAGTGAGCGCCGTCCTTTTTGAACAACAAAGATTCGCACGAAGAAATTCTCCGATCTCGCTATGTATCTTCGCGCCACAGAACAAAATGGCAGCCGACGCGATGTTTAGAGGAGAAGCGCCCGTTGCTGAGCCGCCCCTTGCGGCCGCCGAGTGGGTTGCCGCCGGCTTGCTGCTGGCCATCCTCCTCGGCACATTCCTGCGCGTCACCTCCGCTTGCACCAACTGGATGGAAGGGCTGCTGCGCTGGCACCAGCACGACGAAAAGATGCCGGTGGGCAAGCCTGTGGCGGTCGCGCGCTCGTCATCGGGTGCTGCTCCGCTCGAAGAACAGCTCGCCACGGTGCTCAGGCGTGAAGCTGACCTTAACGCGGCACTTGGACACGTGCGGACTCGTGCCTCGAGGCTGAAGCACAAGTTGGGGCAGGTCGAGGAGCCATCAACAGTGCGCATGTCCTCTGCTGCGAAGGTGGGCGCTGGGTACGATCCCAGGGCCGTCGTGCCTGATTTGCCCACGCCTCCCATGACCGCAGCACGGCAGGAGGTGGCGGCCGCACGGCAGGCCATCCTGCTGCGCGCGGCGGCGCTGCAAGCAGTCGCGAGCCGAGCTGCGTCGGAGGCGGCTGCCGCCCGCGCAGTGGCGCTTGAGGCGGCGGCCGACGCAGCGGCAGCGCGTGAGGCAGCCAGTCAAGCTGCCGCAGACGAGTGGGCGGAGGCAGCCGCGGCCGCGGCCATGGCGGGCCGGGCGGAGGCGCTGTTGTGGGGCGCGGCGGATCCGGTGGGGGGGGAGGCACAGGGGGCGGAGGCGGAAGCGGAGGCGGCGCTGCACGAGATGGATGGTATCGGGGCGTCCGAGGGCGGGTGGATCCCCCTTGGCGAATGGGGCGGCCTGAGCGACGGCTCGACCTCAGCCGACGAGATGGACGTTCTCGAGGCGCCCGCAGCATCGCACCGTCCCGGCTGCCTTCTTGCACCGGACGCGGCGAGCCTGCCTCCCCCCTTCGCCTTCCTGGCCGCTGCCAGCGCCCGCGAAGATGATTCCCGGCACCGAGAATCGAGGCACCGAGAATCATGCAAGGCCGCCTCGCGGAGAGGATGATGTGCCTGAAGGCCACGCAGTGCATGCTCGAAGCGCATGCGGCATGACTGAAATGTCGTGTGCACTGGATGGAGTCGAAGGAGACTTCCGACGTGTCGCCGACGAGACCCGCGAACGACGTGGACCTCAGCTACCGAGAGCTCGCGTGCCCGGGGCACATGCCCCAAACAGCTGTACCGACTGCGACTCCCACACACGTCGGATCACGTACAACGCGGAACAAACCGAAGCGAATGTAAAATTTACGATAATATTAGGTTGACGGTTGAGGTTCATACTATAGTAGTATTCGAATCGAGCCGGTTACGAGCCGGGAGCCGCTGTGACCTGCACCCGTGGTACTGCACCAGCAATATTGTGGCACCCGGCAGCCTGTTCACCCGCTGAGATATTGGATTACTAGCGGATAGTACGCTTACCGGATTTGCAAATGGATCTCCCGGCGGGGTTCCGGACACGGGATTGAGAGCCAGTTTTAACCGTTGGCGGGCTTGGGGGTCCTCTTGGGGTCCTCTAAGCCCCCCCAAGGAGGGCGAACACACAGAGGCCTCAAGGCGAGCGAGCCTATGGAGTTGAATAGGTTTCTCTAAGGTTTCTCTCGAGCGCTAGACCGCGGGGCGGGCGCTAGACGGCTAGAGGTAATAATAAATCTCCCGATGTGCGATGAAAGGCGAACATGTGTTCCCGGTGCGGCACTATTTAGGGAAGGAGGAAGTCCGCACCCAACTCCCTCTTTTCAATGGATGGACTCAAAGTGGGAGTCTACACCGACTCCAATGTGACGCGCTTCTGCTTGGGGCTAGCGGCTTTCTCTGGCCTAGTCGCCGTCGGCAGCACCGCCTTCAGTCGCTACGGGCTGACGGGGCAGGAGCGGTTCCGACATTACCTCAGCTTTTACATGCGCCGGCACGCAGATTGGTGTGGCGTGGACGACGATCCAGGATATCGGCTCCATCGGCTGCTCGCCGCCATTCTCGCCGATCACTCACTGTTCCGCCTCGCCTTCCCATCCGGGTGGTCGCCGCTGCCGCCGGCGCCCTTTACGCGCCGGCTGCTCGAGCTCCTGGCGCTCGTGCAGATGCACGGCATGGTCGGCATGATCTTCTTCGTGCCGCCAATCCGCGACGCGATTCCCGTCGCCAGCTTGCCGTTTGCGATTCTCGCCGCACTGGCGTGCATTCTTGCACACGTGCTGCTGCGCGCGGCACATGAGCGGTTTCACGTGCAGTGGACGCTCGCTCTATACCGGCGGCACGACGAGCACGGCGGATGCGAGGGGCACATGCTGGCGCGCGCGGCCCTCGCGCACTTTGACGCCGCCCACACGCTGCGCGACGTGCTGCGTAGCTGGCAGCGTGTGGCGCGGCAGCTCGGGCGACTCGAGGCGACGTTTGCGCGTCTTGCGTGTTCGAACGTGCTTCGCGGTTGGCGGGCGGCGTGCGCTGCAATCGAGGTGCTGGCGGCGGCGCAGCGGCTGCGCGTTCAGAAGGTGCACGCGTGGTCGCTGATCAAGCCCTCGTGGCTGCACGCGTGGTGCGACGACGTCGGGGAGCGCCTGCGGCCCCTGGGCGCGCAGCTTCGGCTCGCGATGCCTCTGCACGAAGGGCTGATCGACGCTCTCGCGAGGTCGACCCATGCGAAGCTCGCGCCGAGTGCGTCGGACCGGTTGCTCGAGCGGCCGGCCGTCATGCGCGCGAGGCTCTTCTTGGGGGCGCGCTGGGCGTTGGCCACGTGGGTGGCCTCGCTCCATTTGATGGCACGCGAGCTCGAAGCGAGGCGCGCCGCGCGTACCGCCCTTGGCGCGCACCGGACGGCGGTTGCGGCGCGGCGTGCGGCGTATGTGCTCGGTGTCGCGTGGGGTTTGCGCGCATGGGCCGAGGCTGTCGAGCTGCTGAATTCGGACGAGGCGGCGCTGCAGAGCATCTCGGCGCAGATGGGCCCCTTCGGCGCCGGACGAGGTCACGCCTTTGGACGAGGTCACGCGCGCGCGCCGAGTGAGAGTACCGGCGACTCCGAAGGGAGCGACGACGACGCCGAGGACGCGGGCGCTGTCGCGGGCGCTGAGGACGGCAGCAGCGGCGGCTTTGGGCGACTCGCGCGTAGAGGCTCCCTCGCAGGCGCCATCGACCAAGGCACGCGCGTGTACGGCGGCGGCGCGAGCAGTGCGAGTGGCAGGAGCAGTGCAAGCAGCAGGGGCTGCCGCGGCGGCGCGGGCGATGCAGAGGAAGCGTCGAGGGCGAGCCCGTCGTCGGCGTGTGCGCTCGCTTGGACGGGCGTGAGCGCTCTCGAGCCCTACGCCCTGCTCGACGACCCTTCACGCTTGGCGGCCATCCAGCAGCACGCGATCGCTTCGCATCCAGAGCCGCCAGCGCGCGCGGCCCTCCAGCGCCCTCTCACGAGTGCTCTGCCCCATCCGGTCGGTGAGACTCTTCTCTCGGTCGAGCGTGTGCGCTGCGTGCAGGCGGGCAAGGCGCCGCCGCCGTACGCGCGTGCGCAGGTGCGCATGGCGCTGCGCCGGGGCGAGGTGACACCGCGTGGTGCGCATGTCGAGGGGCAGCGATCCAAGCTGTTCTCACAGCTGGTGCGGCTGGCGGAGCGCATCGAGGTCCTCGCCCAACGCCAGCTGGAGGAGAGTGCGGTCGCCGCGGCCGCCGCGCAACAGTCGCCAGTGGCCGCCGTGGCACATGTGCAGCCGGCGGCGCTGCTCCTGACCGAGGGTGACGACGCCGACCCGCTGGTGGCGTCTGTGTGCGAGCGGCTGCGTAGGGAGGTGAGCTGGCTGCATGCGGAGCGCATGCGCGTGCTGCAGCTCGCTGAGCTCCGGCCGGCGGCCGCCACGTGCCCAAAGGCCGACCCCAACGTAACGGCCGCCACGTGCCCAAAGGTCGACCCCAACGTAAAGCGGCAGCAGCCACCGTCGAGCGTGCAGCCCCGGGCAGTGCTGCTCGCCATCGACGCGCTGCTCCGCGACATCGACGCGGCAGCGCAGCTGATGCTCGTCGAGCGTCCCGAGGCGCTTGCCCTCCAGCGGCGGCTGCACGAGGCCGCGCACGCGAGGCAGCGCGAGCGGCAGGCGAACATGCTCGCGGCAAGGCGCGAGGAGCAGCAGCGGCATCAGCTGCGAGCACTCTACGAGGAGGCGCCGTCGGACTCCTTCGGACGCTCATTCTCATTCGGGCGTGTCGCGTCGGACTCATTCTCATTCGGGCGCTCCTCGTCCGCATCGGACGCCCGGAGCTTCTCCCGGGAGCCCACCATGGGCTCTTTCGTGCGACGGGGCCACGCCACTGGCCACGCCACAGGCCGCTCCTCGACGGATACCTCCGCTCGACCCCTCTACACGTGTCGCACACTACGCGGCGCCGCTGGGCGCCACGGACGCACGGGCATCGTCGACGAGGACTCCTTCTCCTTCTCAGGGTCACCCTTGCGCGCCGGTACCTCGGCTGCCGCACGCCTCGGGCCTGATGCCCGAGGCGATCGGCACGAGCGGGCGGCGGCGGCGAAGCAGGCGGCGGCGGCGCCGAACACCCTCGAGTTCACCGAAGAGGAGGAGCGCTCGCTTGAGCGGACGTCTCGCACGCTGGACCGGTCCGCCCGGCTCGCTACCCTTTTGAAGCAGCGCGCCTCCATCGTCGACCTCATCGACCAGCACGCCGCAGCCCACGACGCCGCTGTGGCGGAGGTGGCTGCCGAGGCCGCGGCCGCCGCCGAGACCGCCGCCGCCGCCGCCGCCGCCGCAGCTGCAGCCGAATGCGGCACGCGACGCTACACCTGGCGCAGCGGCACCAATCGCAGCGGCACCCAGCGCTCGGGCACCCAACGCTCCGCTGGCCTCCCCACGCCCGGGCGCGCGAGCCTGCAAGGGGGAGGCCCGCAAGGGGCCCCGAGCGCACCGGTCGCCGTCTCCGCTGAGGCCAACCGATTCTGCGCCTACGTCCCGTCAAGCCGCGGTCGACTCTCAAGCAGGCGCCCAAGCAGCGCCATCCCCTCGACGCGCCGCTCAGATGCGTCGAGCTTCTCGTTTGGCTCGAGCCGGCCACTCAGCCGCTCCCCGGGCCGCTCGACGTCGCGCACGCTGAGCGCGAGCCAGCGCTCTCGCGAGGGCCTCGCACGGCAGGCCGAGTCGCATGCCTTGACCCCCGAGGAGGCCGCGGCCGAGGCTCTGCGCGCCAAGTCACGTGCCGAGAGCGGCCTCAAGCGCATCGACGCCGCCCTCCGAAAGCTCCTTGACCGCCACCAACCCCACGGCGGCAAGGGCACCCACAAGGGTGCCGACAAGGGCGTGATCCCGTCGCCCAAGGCTCCGCTGCCCATCGCGGGGATCGCTGCTGCTGCAAGGCTCCTTGCTGGTGCGGGCGGAACGAGTGTGTTCGAATCCGCACACCTCGAATGCACCGAGGCGCCCCGCGTTCACTTCCTCGAGACCGGGCTCGAGCGAAGGGTGCGCAATGAGCCGCCAGGCGTTCCCCAGGGGATCCGCCGCGCCGCCGCCCTCTCACCGGCGTCGCCCGAGGTGGCGTCGCCTGGTTACCATCCCTGGACCCTCGCGGGCCTTGTGCAGGCGGACTCGCTCGTCGCCCTCGCCGCCGCGCCCGCTACCGCTGTCGTCGGGGGGGGCGCCGCGCCCGCCGGGCCCGCCGCGCCCGCCTCCCCTGGTTCGCTAGGCCTAGCCGGCTCGCCCTCTGTGGCCGGGTGCACCAAGGAGGTCGCCGCGAGGCCGCCCGAGTTCCATCTGATCGGCACGCGGTGCGTGCAGCGGACGCTCCCCCCGCGCAACCCGGCCGATGACCAGGTGCACTTGCGCCCTCAGCACAACGTGGCGCTCGAGGCGCGCCGGCGGGAGCGGCTGGCCGGTGAGCTGCTCGCCAGCTCTGAGCTCGAGGCCCCTTTGCATGCGCGCCAGATGTACAATCGGGCGGGCGGCGACGCACCGCTGCCACGCCCGCCCGTCTGGATGGACTCGCAAGCGAAGTTGCGCAAAGCACTTGCCTCCGAGAACGCTCAAGAAGCCATGCGTGCGCGTCGGAAGCGACGGCTTGCGGAGGCGGCCTCCCATACGGCGGGCCAGGTGACACGTGCGCAGCGCCTCTCACGCCACGTGCACTCGGCGGCGCGCCGGGCGCTCGAGTTCTTGGTGGCGGCAGGTGCGGCGATCTTCCGGTGGCTCTTCGACTTCTTCTGGACAGATGGGCTCGATGCGATTGAGGCGCGCCACGCCGAAAGGGAAGTAGCCGCCGTCGCCAAGCGCGGCTGCGCCACCGATCGCAGCTTCAACGGGCGCAGCTTCAACGGGCGCAGCTCGTTTGGGCGCACGGTCGCGACTGCCTCGGCCATTGGCTCCTTCCACAAGCGCATGGTGGCGCTCGGCCGGGCTTCGCGAGCCGAGCGGGAGGGGAGAGCCGAGCGGGAGGGGACCGAGCGTGAGGGGAGCGGCGTGGGCCTTGGCGGCAGATCGAGTGCGCTTTCGCTGGCCAGACTCCGCCATGCCCTGATTGGTGGTCGCCGGGGAAGCCTGTTGGGTCGCCTTTCTCATGCTCGTGGTCGGCTCACTTCGCGTGCGCCCTCGCGGCTGCCGCACTGGCTCGGGCGGCCGGGCGCGCCGATAGGCGCAGCAGGTGCGGCGACGGCAGATCGTGGGGTCGACATGCGCCTCTTCGGGCGCGATCTACATGAGCACGAGCCTGCGGTGCGGGAAGCAATGGCCGAGCTCTCCTTGACACAGCCGCCACCCGCCCGCGGCGCGTGCACACGGTTGGCCGGCGCGGCCCTCGGAGGCGCTGTGGCGAGCACGGCCGCGGATGAGCTGGAGCTGGCAGCGGAGGCTCGGCAGCAAGCACGTACCAACCGGTCGCTTGGCATGGAGCTGCGCGAGCTCGCGGCCGAGCGGCGGGAGCTCCGCGACGAGATCGCACAACGTCGTCGACGCTCCCTCGCCCTCCGCGCCGGCGGATCCCCACAGCTGCCCAGGGATCCCCACAGTGGCAGCGGATCCCTCGGCGGCGGCGGCGCGAACGGCACCAGCTTCGCAAGGCGACTGCCGGTGCTTGGCTTTTCGGCGCTCTCACCGGCCCAGGCAAGTGAAGAGGCGCTCGAGCATCTCTTGGATCGGCTGCACACGGTTGACACGCGACTGCAGCTGGTTGTCGTCCAGATTGCCTCCCAAGGTGCGCGCGAGGCCGGGCCCATCGCCCTTCCCACTTCCCCACTACATTCTCCAAACCCACCTCCCAAACACCCCTCCCCCCTCCCCCCCTCCCCCCCTCCCTTCAGCCATGCTGGCCAAGGAGATGGCCAAGCACCTCGAGCTCGACACATTCCTCATCCAGTATGGGCTCTCCCGACCGTACGCCCGCGCCTGCGCCCCGTCCAGACTCGCGCCGTCCAGACGCCCCGTCCAGACTCGTTCACACTGCGCCCCGTCCAGACTCGCGCCTAGCTCGCGCTGGGCAGTCGCGCAGCGGACGGCGCCCCTCGCCGCCAGCGCGGCTAGCACGGCCGAGACGCTCGCCGCCGAGGCCGCTGGGGTGGACGCGGCCGTGGGCTCGCACCGGCGCCGGCAGCGCTGGCATGCGGCGTGGAAGGCGCTGCCGGCGATCGTGCTCGTTGCGCTCATTGCGGGCGGCGGCGTGGCCACTTCGATACTCTCACTCTGGGTTCGCCCCGACGGCGTCGCTCCGTTGGATTGGCTCGTGGCCGTTGGTACGGGCCTCGTCGTGAGCTTGTTGATCATCGAGCCCTGCCTCGCCGCCCGCGCCCACCTGCGCCGCACGCACCGCGACCTCCAACGGTACCAGCGCGATCGGAGTGCTGAGGCGGAGCGGGCTCAGGCCGAGCGGCGGGCGGAGCGTGACGAGGTTATGGCGCGGCGGCTCACTCGGATGGGTGCCGCTGCCTACGCCGAGGAGGCGACGGAGGCGCATAGGGCACGCGAGCGCGCGAGAGAGGCGGCGAGGGCCGAGGCTGCCCGCCATGCCACCGAACGGCGCACCCTCGCCATCGGCTCCGCACTCGCGCTCCCTGCGCTCCCTGCGCTCCCTGCGCCCAGCTCCGCGCCGCACGCGCCAGCCGACGCCGCGGCGGAGGAGCTCGCCATGGATGTGCGCTCGCCCTGGACTGCTGTGAACATGAACGCTGTGAGCCCGCGCATCCCGAGGCGGCGAGGCGGCGAGAGTAGCCGCAGCTACCACAGTCGGCACTCCGACCAATCCAGCCGTTACAGTGACGACGAGAGCTTTGGCGCGAGCAGCCACGGCTGCAGCATCGATGCGTACAGCCAATACAGCGGCAGCCAGTGCAGCGGCAGCCAGTACGATGGCAGCCAGTACGATGGCAGCCGATGTGGCGGCAGGTCTCGTCCAGGCAGAGCGGGAGGCTCCGCGGTAGGCTCGAGCGGCTCGGAACGGCGCCGGCGCCTCGACTTTGCGGGGAGCGCGGACTCGCACGGCTCGCACTGCTCGCACAGCTCGCACGGCTCGCACTGCTCGCCCCCATTCCCAGGCATGCACAGCAGGCACCAGCGTGGTCGCCACGAGAGCCGCGGCAGGAGGCACTATTCCACCGACTCCAGCATCGCGGACGACAGCCTCGGTGCATAGACTAGATTCACAAGATGCGTAAGGATGATCACAATGCCTAATAATGTCAACATCCGTCACTCTAATCGCGAATAGTGCGTCATCATTGACGTCTGTCGACTTGAGTGTATCGGGGGGGGGGACATCGTCTGCGCCTCCCACGGGACCGGTGGGTGTGTGTCTTGGCAAAAATAACGTGAACGTGAACGGGGGGGGAAGATGATGTGTATTCACAGCTAAGTTTTGCCTACGAACCAGCTGGAACCACACCCAGCCGGTTCTCCTGCCTTCGCCTGCGATTGTGGATGATCGACAACGACGGCATACCTCCGCTGCCAAACTACTATCCAACGGAGCCATCATCCATCCCACGATCCACGCAGGCGACGTGGCTCGACCGGCCCTCGACGCCGCTCGTGCATGCCGACGTCTTCATGCGCCGGCGCAACTTCGTCACCTCGGACCTGCACGTGCTGCTTGTGACGACGGACAAGGCGGAGCGACAGCGGATGAAGGTGGAGCTGGGTGGGCTGCACTACTCGACCACGGTCGTGTCCTCGGGCAAGGTCGCACAGGCGATGTTGAGCGAGCGCGGCGGCGAGTTCCATCTGGTGATGATCTCGGCAGCACTGAATGGCGAAGGCCTCGATTGCCTAGGACTGCTTGCGTGGATTCGAGACGTGCCGGCATTGCGCGAAGTGTCGCTCATCGTGCTCGGCTCCTTCTCCGTTGAGCCGGCGAACGCAATCGCGCTCATCAAGGCTGGTGCGACCGACATTCTGACGCGGCCGGTCGCGGTCGAGGCGCTCATGCGACTCCGGCATGCGGTCGGCACGTCGCAGTCGCTCACGCAGCAGCGCGCGCACCGGCGCGAGGAGGGCGGCGCGCGGCTCGTCACGCAGTACATAATGCGCAAGGAGCGCGAAGGGCGGGCCGAGGGCCTGCCTCCCTCGGTGCTCATGGGCGGCGCCGAGCGGCGCGACGGGAGCGAGCCGCCGAGACCGAGCGTGAGATCGAACGCGCTGCTGGGCGAGGTGACCGTGACCGTGCTGCTGATGCAGCGCGAGAGCCGTAAGTCGGCCGAACTGCCCGCCCTCCTGAGCGAGTGCGGCTACCAAGTCAAGGTGGCGCGCACCAAGCACGAGGTCCTCAAGCAGCTCACTTCGCGCCACGCGAGCTGGTCACTGCTGTGCATCGATTACGGCTCCGAGCACGCGCCCACGCTGCACCCGGGCCAGGCGGACTTTGGCGGGCAGGTGGCATTCGTGCTCCGCGAGATGGCGAGCCGGCAGCTGCTCGTGCCGACAGTCGCCTTCCAGGAGGAAGCCACGACCGACCGCGTCGTGCGCACGATGCGTGCGGGGCTAGCGGAGCTCTACCTGCCGCCATACACGAAGCCAAAGCTACGCGGGCTGCTGCGCTACGTGCTCAAGCCTGCGGAGCTGCGTGAGCTCTCCGAGGAGGCCAAGGCGCTCCACGCAGTCCAGCAGTCGACCTCGTCGTACGGCGGCGGCGGGGCCAGTGGCGGCGGCGGGGCCAGTGGCGGCACGGGCGGTGGCGGTGGCACACCGCCCTCGGCCGGTGGGGGGGGGGCGGGGGGGGGGGGGGGGCGGCCGCGCCCCGTGTCAACCGAGGGCGGGAGTGTACCGGCGGGCCCCCTCACGCCCGCCGCCACCTTTGCTATCGCGCGGATGGAGTCAGTACGCGCCGTCTCGCCGCCCCGGCACAACGAGAGGCGTACCCTGCAGATGCTCTCGCTCGCCCGCGTCGAACGCGAGGTCGCGGCGGCGGCGAACCGGCTCGCGGCGATGGACTTGGGCGAGGGTGGCGAGAGCCTCACGCAGACCGCCTCCAACCGGCGCGCGGCTCGGGAAGAGCTCGCCAGACGCACCAAGGCCACCGCCAACGACGAGAACGACGAGAAGCTGCACGCATCACGCGAGGCCATCGACGCGTACGCACGCGCCGCGGAAGGGGCGAAGCGCAACGCGGTTCGGCTGGCCGCAGTGCTCGAGCGCGAGGTGGCCATGGGAAACGCGGGCCGCTCGCGCGACATACTCGAGCAGAGGTGCGCCGCCGCCCTCTGTTCAGTCGCCGCCGCGCGCACCCTCGACTCGCGTTGCCTCGCGTTGCCTCACGTTGCCTCTCCTCGTTTTGCATGGTCGCATCCCACATCGCCGATGTGGTCATGTGGCCATGTGGCCATGTGGTCATGTGGTCGCATCCCACATCGCCTCGCCGCCTGCTCCCACATGACCACATGCTGCTCCACACGACATGACCACATGCTCCACATGATGTGCCGCGTGCGCGCGCAGGGTGTCGGCTGCGAACGCGGCGGCGGCGGCGCTTCAGAACAGGTGTGCGCGGCTCGAATGGCGAGCGCGCCAAGAGGGGCGCCAGCAGGCAGGCTCGCCTACACCGAGCGTCGGCGCCGAGCGCGAGGAGGCGCCGCCGCCGCCCGCTGAGACTGACGCCGACTACCTCAACGCGCCCGCGCTTGCCGACCTGACCCTCCTCATGGCCCCCCTGTCGGCCCCCACGTCTTACGAAGCGCCGCGGCCCGCAACAGCCGGCGCGACCCTCGAAGCAGGGCCACGGCCACCGCCGCTGCTCGTCGGCGGCGAGGGGGCTGCTTCGGCGCCAGGTAGCGCCAGTGCTGCCGTGCTGTCGATCCCGACAGGCACGAGCCTCGGTGCTTCGGCTTCGCTTCCATCGCTCTCGATGTCTTCCGAGTGGGAGCGTGTGCCTCGAGCCGTTGCGGGCGTCGTTGAGGATGTGCACGAGGGCGCACGATCCGAGTCAAGCAGCTTCCGTCGCGCGAGCCCCGGCCGACGCCGCCCCCGAGATGTTCCCCACAGCCGAGACGTTCCCCCGATGAGCCCCGGCCGGCCCGGTGCTCGTGGCGGCGCCCTCACGGTCGGCGCCGAGCCAGCAGGGCCGGCCGCACTGTTCCACAACAGCCGACGCATCCAGCTGCTCGCGTGGCGCGACTCGATGCGACTCGCCGAGAGCCAGGCCGCCTCGACGCGCGCCGAGTTCGAAGTTGAACACGAGCGGCTGAGGGCCGCCGCCGCCGCCCCTCCGGCTGCCAGCGTTCCTCCTGCTGTCACTGCTGGCGGTGGCGGCGTGAACGCAGCGTCGCCGGCGCCGATGGCCACTGCGCCACTTAGCGTCCCCATGTTCTCGCCGCACAAGGCTCTACTCGAGCGCTCCCTCAGGCATGCGGCTCGCTGTACTCGCGCTTGCTCCGAGATTGGAGATTGGAGATTGGAATCTCGCTTGCTCCGAGATTGGAGATTGGAGATTGGAATCTCGCTTGCTCCGAGATTGGAGATTGGAGATTGGAATCTCGCTGTACTCGCGCTTGCTCCGAGCCTTGCAAGCTGCGATCTTGTCCTCACCTCCCACATGCTCGCTGATTTCATGCTGATTGCCGCGCTGATTGCATGCCAATTGCAAGCTGCGATCTTGTCCACTCTCATCCCGCCTCCTGTCCGCTCGCTCACGCCTTGCAGGGCGAGCAATGGCGCGGCGATGGCGGCGCTCGCGCACGCGCAGAGGTCGACGACCGTGCGCGTGCCTACTGCGCGCCCAGGCGCTCCGCCTTCATGCGTCAAGTAGCGGCTCTGTAGCGGCTCTGCCCCCCCGTCCATAGCGAAGCCGAAGCAGACGTATAAAGGAGAGCGAACACAAGGAGACGTGGGAGACCCCCTGGGCCTGCCTGCCTGGCGGTGCCAGTGACATGGCCACTTCACTTGCATCAATCTGGGTGTGGCTCGGCTGTTCACGCTCACAAGTCTCGTCTGGAAAGAGGGAAATCAAAAAGTTGTTCCAAAAAAGGCTCTTGTCTCCGGTCCTCTCATTCACGAACGTCGAAATGCTACAGAGAATGCGTCCTCGCCCGAGCACCACGCTGACGAACGTGACGCTCGCCGATCTTGGCGAGCTGCTCCTCCCTATTTTCAACCTGCTTCAGGACGATCAGTGGCGCATCTCTCTCGCGATGGCCTGTAAGACGCTCTGTACCGAGCAGCGGCGGCTGAGGCCGCCAGTGAACAAGCAGATCAGCGTATGGTCGACGAGAACGAAAGCGTCAGATGCGGGTTGGCGCGTGCCTCACATTGTCGTCAATGAGACCAATCCAAACCGACCTGCATCCACCGACATCCTGCTCGCCGACAAGCTTCACGAGGTGGAGTCCATCCAGGTGTGTGCGGACGTGGCACCCTCTTACCTGCCCGGGTTCAAAACGTGCTTCGAGCGGCTCAGCCGGCTCCGGCAGTGCCGGTGGCGCCTGCTTTCGCTGTCCAGCTGCAAGGCGACCGCGACCGACATTCTCGACTGCGCTTTTTCGGCGAAGCCGCTCGACATGCTGACGGTGCTCACTATCAATTGTGCTCACCGCCTCACAGCCACCGTCTCCGCCTTCCTCTCCGCCTCCATCTCCACCTCCCTCACCGCCCCCATTTCCACCGCCTCCATTTCCACAGGGTGTGACTTCGACGATGCGGCATGCGCCAACTTGGCGGGCCACCTGGAGTGTGGCCTTTTCCCGTGCTTGGCGACAGTCAGCCTCGTAGACAACCGTGTGGGCGACCAGGGCGCACGTGCTCTCGCGCAGGCCATGGAGGTGCGCTGCAGTGGCAGCCCTGCCATCGCGTGGCCTTCACGTCTCATGTGAGCCATCGCCGCTCCTCGCGTCTCGCCGCTGCCTCCGTGCGCAGGCGGGCGCTCTCAAGCATTGCTCCACGCTCACGCTGCGTCAGAATCGGATCGGCGGTGAGTGCACCGCAGCATCCGATCGCTAGCCTCGCTCGCAAAGCTACCATCACCCCCTCCTCGCCTTCCACCTCGGCGGCGCTGCACGTTCCCCCCCCCCGGCGCCCCGCACACCCCCAAGGCCCCCACCCCCGTCGAAGATCTCCCCCGCCCCCGCCTTGCTGATCACTCCCGCGTGTGGAGTGTGCAGACCCTGGCGTGATCGCCATCGCCGCCGCTCTGGGCGCGGGCGCAGGCAAGAAGCTTTATACGCTCCGCCTCGATTCCAACAGATGGGGCGATGCCGGCGCCATCGCCCTCGCAGCCGCGGCGCTCAACAAGGCTCTGCCTGTGTGCGAGCACTTGGGCCTCGCTCTCAACCGCATCTCCGATCGCGGCGTCGAGGTGCTTACGGACGTGCTCGCGCGGGGGGCGCTGCCTGCCTGCCGTTGGTCATGGATCCGCGGCAACATGGCGCGTGTGGAGCTGCAGGAGATGTACCTCTCAGCCTTCAAGGGGCGACGCGACGAGGTGAGCTGTCGCTGCTCGCCGCCGCCTCTTCCCCCGTAGCCGCCGCCCGCGCGATGCTCACGCGCGCATGGCTCGCTGCCTACCGCCGGACCGCCGCTTCCCGCTGCCAAGCGAATACATGTGTGCGCGTGCGCAGGACAAGGCGGGGAAGGCACGCGAGGACAGCCTCAGCGAAGAGAAGCGGCAGGCTAATCAGGCGGAGGATGGGCGTTTGCAACTTGAGCTGCTCACGACGAAGGCTACTAACGCCGAGTGCGACGATGAGTGCGTTGCGAATCGCCGCAATAGGTGAATCGTTGTAACCCTGTTGAGCTCAACATCAGGTACTTTAACGTTTAGCCGATTTTCTTGAGTCCCCTGGCTGTCGCGGTTGTGAGGGCGCGACCGTGTCGAGAGCCGATGAGCGTGCTCGTTAACGTTATACCAGGGATTTTTCCGAATCTGACCCATATACGCTAATTCTCGTGGTCCACTCGTTAACATCCCGACGTGCGACGTCGACGTCGGACACAGGCACACACGCCGAGCTACTCGAGGTCGAGCTGTCGAGTTTCTGTCGAGATTCTCGTGCGACGTGCGTCGAGGGGCTGTCGTGTGTCGAGTACGCGGTTATGTACTGTCGAGTTTGTGCTATCGAGCTCGAGCCTGGCATGTAGCTTTGCTATTTTGCATGAAGCACTCTGACTCTCACAGCAGTAGGCCTAGAGGGCCCACACACAAAAAAACACCAACCAAACTAGGTCAAACGGATAAAGAACTCGGAGTCAGATCAGGACGTCACAACCTAGCCCCTAACCCCTATAAACCCCTAGACATCCAGCCACACGAGGTTTCTTTACAGTTATTTTTGTAATACCCACCCAAAACCCGCCTAGCCACTGGTTTCCTACCTAGCCACTGGTTACATAGCCACATCTCGTGGTTTCAAGACCAGAAAATGCAACCTTAATGTTAACCTTAATGCAATTATGAGGAGAAATAAATATGTTACATGTAGGTCAAACAGAGCACGAAAGAGCACGAACGTGGAACGAAAGGTCCACCAGAACATCCATCATCTAGCCACCATGAAGTTGTGTAGTTGACCAGTGGGTCCATCAACCTAGTTCACCTTGAAGGAGTGGGGCTCACTAACCCGGCTTTACCCAGTCTTAGACCTCGTGTCGAGGCCTGTCGAGGTCTGTCGAGGTCTGTCGAGCTGTCGAGCTGTCGAGCTTGACACCTTGACGCCAAGGCGCATCTTGGAGTCAGCTGGGGGGGTTATTCTGTCGGAGACTAGCATTTACATGTATAAAGTACGCGCAGGTGCGGTCACGCGCTGTGTTCATCGCATCTTGAGTCCATCTGCCCGAGAGCCTCTCGGAACACTTTGGTGATGAGGTGGTTGCCTCGCCATATCTACCACCGATTATGTGGTCCTGTTACGATCGGTTACGATGTGTTGTCCGATACATGTAGACGGCCCTCAAGACGGGGGCCCCGCGCCCGGTCACACCTAAGTCACTCACCTCGCTCCGTCCATACATGTAGCGATAGAGGCCCCCATGCTTGGGGGTCCGGAGAGGGAGCGCTTTTGTGTTTCACAGTAGAAATCAAATTAAGCTTGTTTTTCCACTCATTGTGAACAAAAAAGTTACCAAAAAAGGTGCACAACAAAGTTACTTTTTAGTGCGTGTCTCGGTGTCACTTTTCACGCTCGAGACAAGAATGCGTCCTCGCTCGAGCACCACGCTGACGAACGTGACGCTCGCCGATCTTGGCGAGCTGCTCCTCCCTATTTTCAACCTGCTTCAGGACGATCAGTGGCGCATCTCTCTCGCGATGGCCTGTAAGACGCTCTGTACCGAGCAGCGGCGGCTGAGGCCGCCAGTGAACAAGCAGATCAGCGTATGGTCGACGAGAACGAAAGCGTCAGATGCGGGTTGGCGCGTGCCTCACATTGTCGTCAATGAGACCAATCCAAACCGACCTGCATCCACCGACATCCTGCTCGCCGACAAGCTTCACGAGGTGGAGTCCATCCAGGTGTGTGCGGACGTGGCACCCTCTTACCTGCCCGGGTTCAAAACGTGCTTCGAGCGGCTCAGCCGGCTCCGGCAGTGCCGGTGGCGCCTGCTTTCGCTGTCCAGCTGCAAGGCGACCGCGACCGACATTCTCGACTGCGCTTTTTCGGCGAAGCCGCTCGACATGCTGACGGTGCTCACTATCAATTGTGCTCACCGCCTCACAGCCACCGTCTCCGCCTTCCTCTCCGCCTCCATCTCCACCTCCCTCACCGCCCCCATTTCCACCGCCTCCATTTCCACAGGGTGTGACTTCGACGATGCGGCATGCGCCAACTTGGCGGGCCACCTGGAGTGTGGCCTTTTCCCGTGCTTGGCGACAGTCAGCCTCGTAGACAACCGTGTGGGCGACCAGGGCGCACGTGCTCTCGCGCAGGCCATGGAGGTGCGCTGCAGTGGCAGCCCTGCCATCGCGTGGCCTTCACGTCTCATGTGAGCCATCGCCGCTCCTCGCGTCTCGCCGCTGCCTCCGTGCGCAGGCGGGCGCTCTCAAGCATTGCTCCACGCTCACGCTGCGTCAGAATCGGATCGGCGGTGAGTGCACCGCAGCATCCGATCGCTAGCCTCGCTCGCAAAGCTACCATCACCCCCTCCTCGCCTTCCACCTCGGCGGCGCTGCACGTTCCCCCCCCCCGGCGCCCCGCACACCCCCAAGGCCCCCACCCCCGTCGAAGATCTCCCCCGCCCCCGCCTTGCTGATCACTCCCGCGTGTGGAGTGTGCAGACCCTGGCGTGATCGCCATCGCCGCCGCTCTGGGCGCGGGCGCAGGCAAGAAGCTTTATACGCTCCGCCTCGATTCCAACAGATGGGGCGATGCCGGCGCCATCGCCCTCGCAGCCGCGGCGCTCAACAAGGCTCTGCCTGTGTGCGAGCACTTGGGCCTCGCTCTCAACCGCATCTCCGATCGCGGCGTCGAGGTGCTTACGGACGTGCTCGCGCGGGGGGCGCTGCCTGCCTGCCGTTGGTCATGGATCCGCGGCAACATGGCGCGTGTGGAGCTGCAGGAGATGTACCTCTCAGCCTTCAAGGG
>Ga0210240_101395_pt1 | contig 18129 bp, 9 predicted proteins | sample ChrtobMetP5a_4mM_FD_155463 | JGI IMG/M metagenome (GOLD analysis project Ga0210240, IMG submission 155463) | Chrysochromulina tobin associated microbial communities from unialgal haptophyte culture, Seattle, Washington, United States - P5a_4mM | ecosystem: Host-associated > Algae > Haptophytes >...
GGCACGAGCTGGCCAGAGCTTGAGAGTCCGAGCGCAGCTCCTCCGTAGCGCGCGCGCGTCAAGACGCGCGGCGAAAGGCGCGCGCAGGTCGATGGCGAATGTAGAGATGGTTGGGAGCAGCGCCGTCCGCCGACGCGCCTGGAGCCGGTCGCAGCGGGGCGCGGAGGCGCGCATCGTGCAAAGGCAAAAAGGTAGCACGCACGAATTAAAGGGGGTCCGAGCCAGTACCCTGAAAGGCTGCTGCGCTCGCCTTTTTCAGGGTCCCCAGGAAAAAAAAAAAAAAGTCAGCTTGAACGTTGCAATGGAGCCCGCCTTCCTCACGCCGGCACCGTCGCACGCGACCGCGGACATCCGCGCAGCGGCTGCGGCTCGCGGACAGGCGAGCGCACCGCACGTTGCCGCTCCGCCATCGAGCGCGCGCGCCCATGCGGCGCCGAGGTTCATGAGCGCCGAACAACCAACTTTTGCCGCGGCAGCTGACGAAGAGACAGCGGCGGCTGATCAAGACAACGACGTGGCGCCCGACCCGGACGGCGCAGAGGCCGACGCCGAAGTGGGATCGGCGGCTGCTGCCTCATCTGACGAAGACGCTGAAGCGGTCACCGACCTGAGAGGGATCCTCGGGTCCACGGATGAGCGTTACAATGCAGGCCTCCTTCGGCGCGCCGGATCGCCTACACGCGCAGATCCTGGATGGGCGGAGCGCCCGCCTCCAGACGGAATCGAACGCGTCGCTGGGGCGATCATCCTGTGCAAGCGCCGACGCGCTGGCGATGCGAACCTCGAGACCCCGCCACTCAACGACGAACAAGATGTTGACGATGACTCGGACTTGGCTCAAGCCGTCCTCGAAATGGAAGGCATTCTCGAGGAATACGAAGACGGCATCGTGAGACCGGAGCAGCTGAACGGCCAACGGTTTCACAAACGCCAACAGAAAGCACGCGGAAGGTCGCACGGCTATGGAGATCCCTTTGTGCATCAGACAGCGGCGCGCGACTTTGAGATCAGCGACGGATCGGAGTCAGATGATCACTTGGATGACGAGGGCGTGCAATATGCCTCGCACCCATCGCAGAGCCGCAAGAACGCCGACGCCTCAACCGCCTTCTTCAATTCCTACCCACAACCGCCCGGCACGTCGCGCCAACCACACCCTCATTCACCTCCACCATCGACGTACCTGGCAGCGCGGGGGGCTCCGTACTACGCACCACCGCCTCCACCGCCACCAAGGGCAACGGGAGCAGTGATGCCCCCTCCACCACCACCACCGCGGTCGATGCCACCTGCACCAACGGAGCACACGCAGCGACTGCCTTCCTCTGCCCCGCCACCTTCTATACCAACGTGGCAGTTCCCACCGCCTCCGCCCCCACCACCGCCGTGGACGTCGTACGCCCCACCACCACCATTCAGAATGCAAGAGGCACCTGCACAGCAAACGCCAGCGACCACGACCACCTCAATGGCCCCAATTGGCTCCGAGCGGCCGCCCGAGCCCTCCGCCCCCAGACACCCGCAAATGCACGGCGCAGGACGGGACCTGGGGACGGAATCTCGAGCGCCCACACTCACTGGGGGAGGTTCCCCGGAACACCCTCCACCTTCCTATGCAGACTTCCTCAGGAACACCCTCTTTGCAAGCCGCCCACTGTACCCGGACGCATTCATGGCCCGCGACGTGCAACGCGGCCTCGGCACCCACCCGATGGCAACCGCACCGGGGCCCCCGCGCCCAAGTCACCCGAGCCCGCATGCATCATCAGCCGGACCCGCAGCCCAAGCCTGCCCATCACCAGGAGACGCCAGCCCGCCACCCGTCAAGAGACGTGTCACATTCGGTGGGCCGGCGCCGGCGAGCGGACTACCCAGCGCTCCGCCGAGTGCACCACTCTCCAACTCCCCGGTGAGAACGGCGCGGCGTGCGAACGGCCCAACTCGCGCTCGCGAAGTAGCGCTCGCCATCGACGCCTGCGAATCAGACGCCCTGCTGGCCGATGAGAAGGCGGCCATCAACAACAGGAGCGCCCGACCCCTCGTGCTCGGCTGTAGCCTGATTGCGCTTGCCATCTCGATCACCGTGGCGGCGTTCCTACTGGGCATGAACAGCCAAGGGCTCGCACTCATCGCGCTCAACATACCCGTAGCTGCCACGGTCACCTCGATGCTCGCACGCCGCGACGCCGCACGACCCCGACCACCCCCAGCACCAGCCCCGCCCTCGCCATCCCCATCACCACCCCCATCACCCGAGAGCCAAGCGGGCGGCAGCATGGGAGAGGGGAGCTCGAGCACTCATGCCCACCGCACAAACCAAAAACGAGGCCCGACAGCCCAGCAGCAGGCACCCACCAAACGCCAGCACAGCGCCGCGCTCACGTGGATGCCGCTGACGGCGCTGAACTGGGCACCTATGCCCGCCTGGGCCACGCCGATGGCGCAAGCGAGCTTCGCCATCACCGCCGTCACCCCCGTCAACATCGCCGCCACCTCTGCCGACACTGCCTCTTCCGTCGTCGTGGATGCCATAGCCACCGCCGCCCCCTCTTCGGCCGACATGGCCTCATCCGCCCCCTCCACCACCGCGGGCACTGGCGCCATGGTCATCTACGAGGCACCGTCGAGCACCGACGGCATCGACGAGAACGCTGCTGCAACAGCCGGCGCTATGGTCCCCCACAGAGACCCGCCAGCCACAGCGGGTGCCACCGTCGAACCACCGCCATCCATCGAGTGCCCCATCTGCAACGAGCGCCTGATGGTCGAGCGACGCAGCGACAGACGCAGCTCAACCTTGACGCAGCAACAGAAGCAGATAGCGCTCGCAAAGCACCTCAACGAGGCACACAACGGGGCGCACGGGCACGCGGAGATAGCCAGGCTGATTGAACTCGAAGAGCTCTTCCGATGCCGCTTCTGCTTCCGACTCTTTGGGTTCAGGGTGACTCACCACGAAGAGGTACGATGCCGGAGCAACCCCAACCCGACGCCAGCCGACCAGTATGAGATTGACCCGAGGATCCGGAATGCTGAATCGCGAGCGAGACAAAAGCGCCGCAGCGGCGGACGCGCCTCGGTCGCCCCCACCTCAGCCCCCAGGGGCAGATCCGCCAGCGCACCGCCCTCCGCACGTCGTACCCCGAGCGACGACACGTTCACCCATGACACAGCGATGACAGTCGTCGGCGAAGCGGAGGAGACGGCGATGGGAGAGAACGAGGAGATTGAGCTCACACAGCAATACCAGCAACAGCAATACCAGCAGCAGCAGCAGCAGCAGCAGCAGCAGCAGCAGCAGCAGCAGCAGCAGCAGCAGCAGCAGCAGCAGCAGCAGCAGCAGCAGCAGCAGCTACCAACGGACCCAGACGTGCCGCCCCCTGTGGCAACCGCGCTCGCCTTCATCCGAGCCCACGTGCCGACGGACTCGATGACGCTCTTGTCGACCAGGGGCAACACGCTTGAGTACCTGGGCATACAGGATCAGGCCGTCGTCCAGCCCATCATCTCGCTCGTGTTACATGCGATCACGGACGGCGACGGCGCCCACCTAATGCGCGAGGAGCGCTGGATCCTCTTGCTCTCGATGCCGAGATGGCTTTTGGCACCGCACCCGCCAGGCAAGACACCGGCCGAGACCCTCAGGGCGAGAGCTACCGACTTCCTCACGGGCAAGTTCGCGGAGCTCTGGCACGCGCACAGATGGGAGAACAAGCTCCCGACGGTCGCCGCGCACGCGCGCATCGAAGGCCAGTCGGAGGCCACGCGGCTCGAGGCGACGATCAAGTTCATGAAGCTCGCGGCCAAGCAGCGGCGACTTGGGCAGGGCGCGGCCCGCATGACAGACGTACCCAAGGTCGCCCCGAGCGTCGAAGCCTACGGCAAGCTGTCCAAACTCTTGGGCTTTGACATCTCGCACGACTCGCCGCTCGCGGACAACGACAAGCGCATACGTGTGTGGCGACAACGCAGACTCGACAAGCCTGAACTCGCCGCCAGCGAGCTCGTCGAGTGGCTCGCCGACGAGGACAACCAGAAAGAGCTCGTCAAAAAGTGGCGGCCTCGCCTCGCGGCGGCTCGCAACAAGAAGCAGCCCGCGGGCACCGGATTTCGCACCGAGCACATCAAGCCCTTCTTCGACGTCCTCGAGTGGCAGTTCTGCGTGCTCTTCGAGGCCATCGAGCGCTTCGCGATCCCGAATGGCATCGCGCGCATCGCCGCCACGGTCCTCACCACCATGCTGCTCAAGCGCCTCGACGACGGCACGCCGCACATCTCGGCGGGGCTGCGCCCCATCGGCATGGGCGAGGCGCTCTTCAAGGAGGCGTGGCGCGCGCGCAGCAGCTGGGCGGCCAAAACCCTCGGCTCGGCGCTCTTCCACTTTGGTCAGATGGCCGTCGGGCTCAGGAGCGGCGGAGAGGGCGTCTCCACGATGCTGCAGATCTACTGCGACGCGCCTTCGCTCGAGCATCGCACCGTCATCGTCGCGTTCGACTACTCGAACGCGTACAGCACCACCCTCCTCGACCCCATCGTCCAAGCCGGCGCCGAGGTCATCGACTGGCTGGACGCGATGGACGAGGCGACGCGCAAACGCCTCGATATCAAGAGCATCGAGGAGTGCAAGGCCGCGGCGCGCTGCGCCATCGACGACATCGTCTTCCTCCGCACTCACTACGGCGAGGTGCTCACCGTCGTGGACGGCGAGCTCAAGCGCGTCGAGACGCACATCGGGCTCACGCAGGGCGGCCTGTTCTCGATGCTCCAGTTCTGCCTGGCCGTCTGCATGCGCGTGTTCAAGCCGCTCAAGGAGCAGTACCCGGAGTTCTACCCGAAGGCCATCGCGGACGACACGCACCTGCCGGCGGTGATTCGCAATCCTGAGGACATCAAGCGCCTCGCCGCGTGGTGCCACAAGTACGTCGAGCTCTCCAAGGCGGAGCTCAACCTCAGCGCGAACCCGCGGAAGTTCAAGATCCTGCAGCACCGCAAGTGGATTGGTACGGAGCTCGACATCGCCAAGCACCTCGAGCTCTTCCCGGCGCAGATGCACGAGGGCGTGCTCAAGCGCCCAACGCTGACGCGCGGAGCGCTCAAGGTCAACGGCGTCGCGATCGGGTACGACAAGGAGGCCCGCGCCGAGGTCATCCACGCGCAGGTACGCGCACACGAGCTCAAGCTCAAGACGCTCGAGGCGCTCCGGCCGTCGCTCGGCGCGCAGACGACCGAGCTCTACGGGCGCTTCGCGCTCAAGCCGTCGACGGTCTTCAACCATCAGGCACGCGGCAACGAGCCCTCGATCTCGAAGCAACCTCTCGAACGAGCCGCTGAAAGCCAGACGCGGCTCTTCCGCGCGATCACGAAGACCAGCCCAGAGGAGATCCGCGACGTGCAGCACGACGCGAACACAGACGGCCCGACGCCGAGGCGGTGCGAGGAGGCGATGCACCTGTCGCAGCGGCACGGCGGCGTGGGCTGGTCACACCCTCGCCTCAACGCAGCGGGCGCGTCAAGCGGGCGCGTCGTCGACGTCATCTACCTCATACGCCGATCCGAGGACGTGTCGGCGCTCGTGCCGTCACCCGAGCACTGGCTAGCGTCCGACATCCCCGTGCTCGCCGAGACGGCCGAGTTCATCCAGTACTTGGTCAAGAAGTCCAAGGGCTTCGCCGACGGGCCCCAGGGCGACCAGGAGAAGGACGGCTGGCAATACATGAAGTCCAAGCTCGTCGAGCCCAACGGCGACCTGATCTGGGCGGGCCTCGAGCTGATCGGCGGCCGGCACGCCCAGCACGTGTTCAACGACGCGCTGCAGCAGGACATGCACACGGCCATCGTCAACGACCCGCTCGTGCACCCGGCCACTCGTGCCCACTTTCGTGCCACGACCCAGCTCGGGTCCGGCATGGTACTCAGCATCGACCTCATCGATACCACCACGGAGCTCAGTGACGGCGAATGGATGCACGAGATGCAGGGCTACCTCAACCACCCAAAGGGCGCCATCTCCCTCGACACGAGATGCACCGGCTTTGCGAAACACGCGTGCATCTACCACGCGACCAAACTGACCGGCACGCCGCCGTGCCCAATCGGCGCGAGCCGCGTCGGCACACCGCGCACTCTGACGGTCTACGAGCACATGAACGGGACGCACTTCGACTGCTGCGCCTACGGAGGTGGGCTCGCGGTCGGGCACACGGCGCTCAACCACCTGATCAGGCAGATCGCGACGGCTTGCGGAGCGGCCGCCCGAGTCGCCGAGATCAGGCTCGGGCCCAAGGACCCGAGCCGGCCGATGCACCCGACGACCAACAAGAACCAGAGAGCCGACGGGCTCTTCAGCAACTGGACAACCTCCGCGAGCACCGTGGTGTGGGACTGCACGATCGTCACGGCAGTGCCATTCCGCAAGCAGTGCCTCAACCAGCTCGCGAGAGGCACCAAGTTCGCGACTGACCTCGCCGAGATCGCGAAAAACGGGGAGAAGGCAAAGGCGGCCAAGGCATGCAACTATGAGTTCCTGCCGTGGGCAGTCAGCTCGCGCGGAGGCATGGGCAGCACGGCCGCCGACGTCTTCACCAAGGCGTTTGCCGAGAAGCTCGCCGGCGCGGAGCACGAGGGCGACAAGTGGCGCATCCGCAACGAGCGCAAGTGCTTCCTTCAGCAGCTTTCAGCCATCGTCGCGCGGCGCAACTACGCTATCTTCAACAACGCATCGCCGCGTCGCGGCGGCGAGGCGCCAGCTGCGCCGCCCATCGACTTTGAGTGAGTCAAGGCACAGTCAAGGCAGTCAAGGCAGTCAAGGCAGTCAAGACAATCAAGGCAGCCCGAGCCCTCCCCCGCCCAGACACCCGCTAATGCACGGCGCAGCACGGGACCTGGAGACGGATTCGGATACGGGACGCTCTACGGCATGAGCTGCACAGTCAATGGCAGCATCGCGCTACCACGCTGGTAGCGGGCAGCACAGTCAATGGCTGCAGGGGGAGGACAAGAGTCGGCCTTAGCGTAGCCTAGGCGTTTGCAGCTGGCCCTTGCGGGCCGGCGGCCGAGTGGGGCAGTGCAAAGACAAGGGCACCGCCGCACGTCTCTAACCTCCAGACCCATTTTTCTTTGCGGAACGCGGCGAGGCCGTTGCGAGGTGGATGAGAGGACGTGGTGGACCGGTGCGGAGGGACAGGGCCGATGAGTGAGCGATCGATTGGATGGGATGGATTGATTGCCCAAGCACAACAGAGAGGAGCCGGGGCTGCACGGGTCGAGAAAAATAGGGGCCGTAGCGAGGACGAAGGGGCCACTATTCTCCGGCTGTAGGCAGCCCGCGCGTCTCCTGTAATGAGCGCGCCGAGGAGACGCCAGTGGAGCCACCCCTTCACATGTCCTATATCTGCTATTGGTCGCCGAAATCTCCGTGTTGCTACCTCTCTCGGTGGTGCGAAGGCGTGAGTCGATTCCGAGTGTGTGAGTCTGAGTGGATGCCGCTGAATGCTGAGTATGCGATAGACGGTGTGAACGAGGAGGAGGCAATCTGTGGTGGACTAATAACTAAGGTATCCGCTAAAAAAACTATACTGTCCGTGCGTGCACTCCGCGTTCGGTTTCATGTAGGTTTTGTGAACAAGCCTGGCGTCGGGTGTTCGTGTTCTTGCGCGGGGCGCGACGACCGGCCGGTCGCGGTCCCCGGCGTCCGTGGGTCCGATGATCGGATGTGGATGCCCTCGTGTCCGTTGCCTAGCCCCAATGCCAAAGGTCGTTGCTTGCCGCTCTGGAGCTCTGCGCCGCGGTCCTCGCCCTCATCGTTGCACCGGCATTGACGTTTTCGGCGTTGGCGATGTCGGCTTTGGCGAGGGCGGTGGCGAGGGCGGCGGTGGAGAAGGCAGGGTAGGCTTGCGCAAAGCGTGCGTCGGAAGTCTTGCCCGAAGTCTCAGCGACCTCCTGCTCTGAGAGCCATCTAGCGGCGCTCCTCGTCGCATCAGAGGCGGCGACGGAAGGAGCAGGTTGGGGGAGCGGGGAGCGGGAGGTGCGTGAGCTGGCAGGGATGAATTGCCGAAGGGATGCAATGCCGGAAGGGTCCACCGCCGGCAGCATCTGGGCCCGCATATGGGTCGCGGCCTCTGTGCCAACCCCTCCAGACAGCGCCGAAGTGAACGCGTCGCCACGGAGATTGCCATCGGGGCCGAGGAGCTTCTCATTCAGCTTGCTCAGCTTCTCATCAGACCTGTCGAGCTTAGTCATCATCTTGCTGAGCGTGAGGTCGAGCCAAGTCTTAGCGGGGGGCTGTGCGGCCTCGTTGAGTGGCTCCAACATGTTAGGCGGCCCCTTGAAGTACGCGCGGTGGAAGAACCGTTCGGAGCACTGGCGGAATACGTAGTTGTCCTCAGTGAGTACCTGCGACCAGAGGGGGATCGGAAGTGGGCCGAGGCAATCAGAGGCAAGGAGCCCAGGCACAGGGCTCTCCATCTGGAAAACAGTTCACAGACGTCCTGGGCGAGCACCTGTGATAACTTGTCCACCTGCTGCTTGATGGTCAGGCGCGGCGTGAGAAGGGTCTCCCCAAAGCCGGCATTCAACTCGATGTCGATCGACTGCCTCGTCGACTGCTTCGAGGCGCCAACCTTGTGCACGAGTGCCTTCTCGACGAGTGCCTTCTCGAGGGCAAAGAGTATGAACTCATCCTCGAACTCCATAATCTCCCGCGCAAGCTCGCTCAGAGACATCATGTTGAACTGGAGCCCCTTGTTGTACCGGTTCTTGATCACCTTGGCGATGATGCGCTGCCACTCGGCGTCCGTCCAGAGCACGAAGATCCCAAGTGCACCACCGTAATGGCGCAGCTGCTCAAAATGGTGCGGGCGCAGATAGTACAAGAGGTGAAGATAGAGGCGGCGCAGCGCTTGCTTTGGCACCTGCAGGAAGTCGTTCCTCATCGAGTCCATGTTGGCACGCAGCAGGTTACTGGTCAGCTTGGCTTCATCCTGCTGGATGTCAAGATACGCCTCCACCACGATGGCGATGATGCAGTTGAGGAGCATGAAGAAGTGCAAGAGGATGAACGTGAAGTAGTACAAGACCACTATAATGTACTTGAGCGGATCGCGTGGGGGGATGGCCACGAATAAGTCGGAGAATGCGTAGTTTGCATTCATCATCTCGAAGCACGAGAAGATGGCGCGGTCATAGGTTGAGAAGTCTTCGATCGTAGGACCGAGGAGGTACACGCCCACGAGCGCGTAGATGCAGAAGAAGAGCAGGAAGATGAATCCGAACGGGGGAATATCCTGCAAGAAGCGCATGAGCGTCCCCTTGATCACACGCATGCGAGGCTGCAGCTCAAAGTACTGGACGGTGGACAAGAGAGTGAGCAACGTGATGATCGATGTGATCATGTCGTACCTCTGGTACAGCGTGGCCACCGACTCCGTGTTCACGTAGGCTCCCGTATTCATGTCGATGTCGCGCGACTCGTCCAACAGGAGCAAGACACGTGTAGCCACAGCCAATCCGATGGCGATGAATCGCACCACGTCGAGAACATTGAACCCATTCGAACAATAGGAGCGCGACCCCTCTCCCATCACCTCGGTCACCTGCGCATCGTCGCGCAATCGCGCACAGTCGGGTCGCTGGGGGAAGAGGAGAAGAAGCGAGGCCATGGGAATCCTAATCAAGGAATCCTTATTAGGGAATCGTAATCATGGACTCCTAATCAGGGACTCCGAAGCAGGGAATCCGCGTCTCGCGTGACCTGCCGTGCGCAGCGATGCACCTCTTTGACGAACTGCAGCCCGGTCCACACGAGGAAGGTCAGGTCGAGAATGAGCACGAACCGCGACCCCTTCGTGTACTCTTGGACTGGGAAGGCGGTGGCGTAGAACAAGGGGCGGAGGATGCCGGTGGGCGAGAGCGTCGCCTCAATGACGAGCGAGCAGAACATGGGCAGCGCCCCATTGTACGTCGTCAGCCGCACCCGCACGATGCGCGTGCGCACGGGGTCAATGAAGCCCACATCGATCGCATCGCCCACTCGTTTGGTCGCTAAGTCGGTGATGCCCGCGTCCAAGACGTACACAATCTCGCCCCCGGGCGCCACACGCGACTTGAAGCGCTCCGGATCGTACCACGGGCCAAACTTACCATCATCCTGCGTCTGCGTCGTCAAGGCCGGGAAGCACTTGTCGTCGTCCTCGGCGAGCCGATATGCGAACTGGCCCGTATCCCAGCCATCGACCTTCCAGGGGCACTTGTCCGAGATACGCACGACCTCGATGCGCGGCGAGCCGACCATTCGGTTGTACGTCTTAAACCAGGCCTGCGAGACGCCGTCCTCGGTCGTGCGAAAATTCATGTTTTCTGCGGCTAATAAGCCCGTTTTCACCCACAAGCCGAACTCGTCGAGCGTGCCCAAGTTCTCAAATTGGAGGCCGCCTTCGGCCTCGATGTTGTTGATGTGGTCGCTGATCGTGGCCACGAGCTCGTACCGGTCGGCGGTACTCGAGTTGCCGCCACCCGACTGCGAGATGAGCACAAACGCCAGCAGAATCATGTACAGGAGGTGCTGCACGAATCCAAAGACCTGCTTGCGGCGCTCGATGCGGCCTTCGAGGATGGCTTGCTCGTAGCGCAGGTTGACCTTGTAGAACTGCTTCATCAACTCCTTGCGCTTCCGATAGCAGCGGTACTTGAGCTGAATCATAAGAGTCGCCGTGAGCCTCAGCTGATCCCCTTGAAGAACGCTCAGCCCCGACGCCAATCGCGTCTTGCTGTCCAATTTCAGGATCGCTCCCATTCTTGCTTTTGGAGTAATTCTGTCGGTCGGAGCGGGTTCCGTGTGATATCCTTCTTGCGCCGGGAGGAAGAGAGGAGGTACCGCTGCATTGGCCTGCTTTCGACGCGCCGCCACCACCTGCGCCATTCCTGCTTTACCCTACTGTGGCCTTGATACGAGTTACGCGAAGTCTTCGACAGTCTCGCAAAAAGAAAACGCTTGACGGCCGACACACATTCACTTAGAAAAGATTATTTTTAGCCCACACCCTGATTCGGGTTCGATGCAGGAAGCAACGGACCTTCAGCTACGAGTACCATGAGTAAACATGAGCTACAACGCGACCACGCGCACGTGTACAATGTATGAATAATTGGACTGAGTAAATCGCTGGCGTCGGTTAGACCATAGCGACCCGCATAGATAGACGCGGCGAGCGGGCGACACAGGGTGCGCGATGCGAGTGTCTGACATATAATCACAGTGCCGGCCCATTTGTCTTCTTTCCGGCTACAGTGAGGCCCCGGTGGTGCATGCCTGCGTCGCCCTCTCATCAACAACAGGGTGGGCTAAAATTAGACCGCTGTTACCGAAATCTCAAACTAGTAGGAGGGGGCGAGCCATGGTGTTCCTGTGCATCGCGTTGCTGGCGGCTCTCGTTACAGGCTCGACCCCCTCGACCGCCAACGTGCACACCATCTCGCTCGGCACGACCTACACGGGTTCCTGTACGCCAAACGCGTGGGAGGACTTTGAGCTCACGGTGAGCGGCGAGCTCTCTGATTGCAACTTGCTCTTCGAGGTCATCGACACGGGCACCGAGTACAATCCCGAGGCGCTGATGGTTGCGTTGTGGCCGAATGCGGTGCCTCCCGACCGCAAAGCGGAAAAGCGCACGGAGCGCGCCGCCGGAAAGATGTGGGTGGTCATGATGAACGTCGAGGAGTTCACATCGGGCATCACAACGCTAGGCGTGCGCTGCTCTCCGCACGGACCCGTCAACTTTAAGGTGAAGGTCGTGCGCGTGCCGGCGATGCTTGCTCCCGGCGTGCGCGTCGAGGGCGAGGTATGTCCGGGGCAGTGGGTCTACCACTACGTGAACACTTCCTCAGCGGCGGCCGACGGGCGCGGATACTATGGCGTGGGCAATCACCTGCGCTTCAGCATCGACAAGCCGGCGGGCGCGGGTGCCGCCCTCGGCGTGGTGCGCCACCTCGCGGCTCCCCTCAAACCCGCCCCCCCATACCTGCGCATGCCCTACGAGGGGTCGTCTGCAGCTTCGTGGGGAGGTTCCATCCCCATGTGCGACGTGGAGAAGGGCAAGATGTACATGGGGATGCGCGGCGTGGCGAGCCTCGCCGGCTGCATGCGCTACAACATCACGGCCCATCGGTTCAACGGCTCGTGCGCAGAGCCGAGCCACACACCCGAGATGGACCCACGGGCCTTTGCCCACGCGGAGCTGCCCATCGAGCAATTCGCACGCGCCTCATGCGCCCCGTATGAGTGGTATGATTACTACTTCAAGGCGACGACCGAGATGGTGGCCCTGAACGACAACATCGTCTTCGAGGTCGAGACCCTCTCGGAGGCATTCGAGCTTGGGGGGCTTCGTGTCTTCCTCTATCGGGGCTACATCCCCCTCGACCGTGCCACCGAGACCTCGACCACGGTGCCCAACGGAGGCATCTATTCTCTCGCCATCCCTTCGACTGAGCTCCTTGAAGGGGCGTACTACCTGTCGGTGCAGTGCGGGCCAAACGCGCAGCGCTTCCGCACCGTCGCGTTCGAGGTGCGTGGGCGGCTCAACGGACCTGGCGACGCGGTGCATGGCGAGATCTGTCCACGAAATTGGATCTATCACTCGATCGCACCCACCTTTAGTGTCCTCGCGTACGTGCCAGCCACCAACCATTCGTACGCTCATCCCTCGTCGGGGGGGGTGCATCGCCGGCTCGAGAGCTCGATCGAGTGGCGCCGTCGCCGGCTCGCGGCCGCCCCCGGCGCCGTTGAGATTGCGCCCGGCACGCACCTCAAGTTCACATTCACCAAGCACTCGGGCTCGTTCGTGTTCATGTCGCTCGTCGGCGACCACCCGCCGACTCGCAAGCAATCTCCCTTGCGTACCCTAGAGCTCAATGAGGAGCAGGACTACGGCGTATTCTGCAACATGCAGGTGTGAGGAGTTCTCGCAGGGCCTCGGATTGCCCCTGATGGCCTGTGACGAGTGATGCATCTCCTGCAATCTCCTGCAATCTCCTGCAATCTGCAGCCCGGCAACCAATTTTGGATCGCGCTCGTCGGCGATCGTCAATGCGCCACATACGACCTCAAGGTGACCACGCTGTCGCAAAACCATTCGTATTGCAGCACGGGCGAGTATCAGATGCAGCACGACCCTGGAGCGATGGTGGGCGGCAATGGAGGCGAGTTGGTGCCCGAGCGGATGACATACGGCTCGTGCATGCCCGGATCCGTCGTCGACTATTCCCTACCGGTCAGCTTTGCAAACGACGCGGACTGTAATCTGCGCTTCCAGCTCGAGGTACGCTGAGTGGCACTCCTTGCCCTCTGACTACCCTCTGATGACCCTTAGTTTACCCTCTGATTGCCCTCTGATCGTCCTCTGATTGCCGTCTGAGTTGATGTTGATTGCAAGCGGATTAGCCACCGAGTGCACTCCTTGGTAGGTACGCGGCGCCGCCAACCGGCCTGGTGCTGTGCGTCTGAACGTCTACGTTCAAGGGGCGCTGCCCGTCGACCGCAAGACCGAGCTCTTTGCAGATCGCTCCCAGGACGGCATCTACTCGGTCGTGGTGAACGTGATCGAGATGAGGTATCAGCTGTGCCTCGCCACCTGCTTCAGAGACCCCTCGTGCGGACAACACGTGCCGTCCTACCTGCCCACCTCGTGCGATGATGACCTCTCGAGCGGCGGCGGCGGCGGCGGCGGCCGCGGTGGCCATCGGCAGCTGGTGGCGGCGCCCGTTGCGACCGGCTCGGACACTACCTTCTATGCGTCCGTCGAGTGCTCGGGCGACGACGACGCGAGCTATAAGCTTCTTGCGACCAAGATCCAATCGCACCTCGTGAATGAGGTGTCTGTGCACAGTGAGGTCTGCCCCGGCAATTGCGTCTATCATCACTGGGAGCACACGAATGTCAACCAGACGCGCTCCGTCAAGTTCCACATCACCATGCACACCGGCGACGCGGCCGTGCTCGTTCGCAAAGCTCGTTCCTTTGACGAAGTCCCGATGAAGGTCGTGCCGCCCTTCACGGTACTCCAGTATGCGGAAGGGACCGCCGACGTCACGTACTGTAACGTGGCCGATGTACAGACGGCCCAAGAGCACGTTTACGTCATGTTTGACGGTGGCGGGCATTGCATGAGTTACGAGATCGTCGCGGTCAAGATATCTGACTCCGAGTGCCAGGCTGGTGCGCAAGGCGGCGATCACGGCGCGGTGCAGACGTACTATGAGGGCATCACTAACATCTCCCCACACCGCTTCATCTATGGCTCGTGCGAGGGCTCTCAGTGGATCGACTACGCGCTCACGCTCACCGAGGACGACTACCACTACAGCTATCTGGTCGAGGTCGAAGATTTGACCGCCGGGGCCACCTCCCCCGAGCCGACGGCACTCAAGCTCATGCTCTTTGCCGGCCAAATCCCCCCTGATCGCACCTCGGAGCAGCTCGTCGACCGTGCCATCGACGGCATCTACTCGCTCACCATCAACCGGCACACGTTCCGCGAGGGCACGTACTACGCGAGCGTGCACTGCGAAGAGGTGGGCTCCCAATCTGATTGCCACTGATTGCCACTGATTGCCACTGATTGCCACTGATTGCCACTGATTGCGCTCTCGCGTCGAGGTGGGCTCCACCAAGCACCGCTACCGAATGGTCGTGTACAAGACCGAGGAGTTCCTCGAGAGCGACGTCGTGTACCACGGCGAGGTGGCCCCAGAACAATGGGTGTACCACTCGTACACGGTGCCCTCGCGTGCTCCCAATGCACTCCCTCACAACTTCAGCTTCCAATTGACCAAGCACACGGGCGATCTCGACATCGTGGTACGCCACGACACGGTGCCCACCAAGCGCGTGCCGCCGTTTGTGCACGTGGATGCCTCCGTCTCCTACACAGACACGCAGGTGTGCTGCGAGGTTGGGCGGTGCGCGCCTGGCTCGGTCATCTACCTTGGCATGCTCGGCGGCGCGCACGCGGCCTCGTATGAGATCTTGGTCACCGAGCTGCCCCATGGCGCGCCATGCGCAGAGCCGTCCCACTCCTCCTCAACCGTGACCACGGGTGCGTCGGGCGAGTTGCACGAGCTCTATGAACGGAAACTCAGGCTTGGCTCTTGCGAGCAAAATGGATGGTACGATGCGTACATCGACGTGAGCGTGAGTGACCTGTCGAATAATGTCGTCTTCGAGCTCGAGGACCGTGGGGCTTCAGGTGTGCTCGATGCGGTCTCCATCTACATGTGGGCCACCCGCCCGATGGGGCGGATCCCTACCTCGCGCTTCTCCGAGTACGCGACGTTCCGATCGTACGACAACGTGTACTCGCTCAGCGTCTCGATGCACGAGCTCGAAGCGTTCCTTACCGAGCTGCACCAGAGTGGTGAGTCCACCACTACCGCGACGACCTCGTCCACCTCGTACCTCTGCCGGGAGGAGTGCAACTTCTCGTCGGACGGCGCATGCGACGATGGAGGGCCGGGAGCCGAATATGGCAACTGTGCGATCGGCGCAGATTGCCGAGATTGCGGTCAGCGTGACACCTCGGCTCCCGCGGTGCGCCTGTACTTTGGCGTGCGCTGCGGCGCGCAGGACGTCGCCTTCCAGATGCAAGTCTCGTTCGTGCACTCGTTGCTGCGCGTGGACCACGTCGGGCACGGCGAAGTCTGCCCGCGCGAATGGGTCTACCATGAGCTGCCGATCGACGCCGCGCTCGTCCTCGGCAGCGGCGGCGCCACCCAGGGGGGCGGGGCTGATCATCGGCGACTCGCGGCCCTCGATGCGCATCGCCAGCAGGCGCGCTCGCCCCCTCACGAGCCACTGGCGACGACGGCGGCGCCGACATCCCGCCGGCAACCGCAGCGGCCTACACGGGCGGGCGAGACTGGCCGACGCGCGCTCGCCCCCGCGAGTGCCGAAGTGCCCGGCGTGCACGTGAAGCTCCGCGTGATCAAGAATGTCGGCTCGATGAATGTGATGGCGACCCTGAACGACAAGCCGCTACGTCTCGTCCAGGACGAAGCCCTCTTTCTCCTCGACTCGGACGATTTCGTCGACATCATTATCTGCAACGTCGAGCGCTTCTACAACATGTCACAGGGCGTGATGCGCTACTTCCTGGGGATCAACGGCGGCACGGCGTGCGCGCAGTACGAGATCAAGGTGTCCACCTTTACAAGCTCGTGCGCGGCGGCGACGCGCCAAATGCGACTCCAGCCCGCCTTCATCCGCACGCAGATGGATGGAACGACCGAGACCGTGGGCGCGCGCGACTGCCCGCGCGGAGCGTCCTCGTGCCGCCTCGCGCTCCGCCATCACATGCGCGGCTCGTGCCGGGCGAACGAGCGCGCACCGCCGTTTGTGTTTGCCATCCCCTACATGACCAATCAGGCACTCGACAACATCGTGGTCCAAGTGGAGGACCTGAACCCAACGGACGACCCGTCGTCGCTCTCGATCGTCGCGTACCCGATGGCCGAGCGTAGCAGCCTCGAGCACGAGAAGCTGCTGGAACTCACGCCACTCCGCACCGTCAACTTCGCGCGCAAGCGCATCTTCTCGTTCGGCGTTTCGGCGATCGAGGTGCTCGAGCTCGTGTGCAAGGGCGAGTGCACGAGCTCGGGCACCTTTTACGTCGGCATCGTCGCGAGCTGTGCGAGCTCCGCCGTCGCCTTCCGCGCCATCTTCCTCCAAACGTCCCTCAAGCTCGAGCCGAACGTGCCTGTCCACGGCGAGGTGTGCCCCGGCAGCTGGCTCTTCCACTCATTCGACCTGTTCATCTCTCCCAGCGAGCGCGCGCAGTACCGCGGCGTCCGATTCCAAGTGCACCTGCACGAAGGGGACGTGTATTACATGATGAGCCGTTGGGAACGGACGCCCGATTTCTCCGCGTGCAACCAGAACGAGCTCGCCATGAGCGGCGAGCGGGACGGGCGTGTCGACCTGTGCGGCATGCAGCAGCAGCTCGACCTCTGCGACTCGTGTGTCGGAGGGTCGACAAGCCCGCAGTGCCAAGCGAGCAACATGTACGGGTGCGTCGAGGACGCGCGCTACCCCGGCCAGCGCGCCCCCCGTGGCTACATGGGCCTGTACGGCGGCACCTCGTGCGCCGAGTACACGATCCAGGTCTCGTTCATCCGTAACGACGAAGCGTGCAGCACCGCCACGACGGGCACCTGTGACAACTAACGCGCAGCATGCATGCTACCCTCACGGACCCCCTGAAGATGTTCCGTGGTGAAATTCGGAGGAGATGAAGGGGTTGTGCAATGGGTTGTGCTAGGTGGGTGGGATTAGGGTAGGTGAGTAGCTGTGTGGAAGAGGGAAGCGCAACCGGAACACCGGCGTGTGTGAGCTGTGACATTAGGTACTTGATGTCGTGAGCGTTGATGTACTTGATGTCGTTTTCTTTTTGTTGCCGTTCGCGTCCCTGCCCTCGCTCGCTGAGGCTCGCGCGAGCACATGTCTCATGTGTCATGATCACTCATGCGTGCCGCTCCGCGCTCGCGCGTCCGTCTGGCTGTGCGCTTCTGAATCGACAGCTCGAGGCGAACGTGGGTGACCAAGTGGGGGTGTGCTCAGGGACCCGGTGAACGCCGTCTTGGACGTCAGAGCGCCGTCTCTGACACGTCTCGGTTAGTCAGCAGTCAGTCCGAGAGTTGTACCCCGGTCCTACACGTATCTTCACCACAACTACATTTCTACACAGTGCCGTAGCACCGGCTGTCGCGTCTGTCGTGTTAACGTTCACATGCTACGTGTCTCGTTTGGGGTCATGTAAGGTGTGTGTATTCTGAGCGGGCAGTAACAGTGCCGTAGCACCGGCTGTCGCGTCTGTCGTGTTAACGTTCACATGAGGCGTGTCGAGGAGAGTACATCGCGTCGTTGAACGCGTACGGTAGCGCTAATGAGGTAGGTAGCGCAAGTACATTCCTAGCCTCAAGAACGCGTACGGTAGGAATGTACTTGCGTGTGTCCGCCTGGTCGCATGCGGTAGCGCCGCCGCGCTGTCGGTTGGCACCGTGCCCGTGCGCCGCCCCCACGCGATGCAACCGCTGCGTGCCTCGATGGTCGCCGAGGCGCCGACGCTGACGTCGGATGGCGCC
>Ga0210240_101400_pt1 | contig 18099 bp, 9 predicted proteins | sample ChrtobMetP5a_4mM_FD_155463 | JGI IMG/M metagenome (GOLD analysis project Ga0210240, IMG submission 155463) | Chrysochromulina tobin associated microbial communities from unialgal haptophyte culture, Seattle, Washington, United States - P5a_4mM | ecosystem: Host-associated > Algae > Haptophytes >...
GATGGCCTCTGGTGGCCGCTGGTGGCCTCTGATGGCCTCTGATGGCCTCTGATGGCCTCTGATGGCCTCTGATGGCCTCTGATGGCCTCTGATGGCCTCTGATGGCCTCTGATGGCCTCTGATGGCCTCTGATGGCGTCTGATTGCGTTCCTCCTCACTCCGCGAGCAGGTGCACGTGCTGAAGCATCGGCTCGCCCACAACGCGGTGCTTGGGGCGCAGCGGCAGCGGCGGCTGCTCGCGTTTGCGGGCTGGAAGCTGGCAGTGCATTCTGCGAAGGCCCTCGTGGCGAACTCGGCGGCACAGCGCGGCCAGCTCCAGGAGCGTGAGGCCATGCTCGGCACGCTCGAGGCGCGTCTCGCCGAGGCGCGCGCCACCCACGGGCGTCAGCTGCGCTCGATCCAACACGCCCATACAGCCGAGCTCGAGGCGGCCCGTGCTGAGTTGATCGAGGCGCAAGAGGCCCTCCAGCGCCTGAAGACCTTCTCTGCGCACAAGCTGCGCGAGATGGCCGACGAGCTCGAGCGCACGCAGCAGCAGCTGAGGGAGCAGCAGCAGGGGCATCAGCAGCTGGGGCCGCAACCGACTCTGAAGGCGGCTCATGCGACTGTGAATGCGACTCGCATGACTGTGAAGGCGACTCATGCGACTCACCGGTCGTCGGCACTCGCGGCCGCCGACGCGCCCGCGGCGGCCGCGCTCGACTCAGCGCCCGACTTGGCTAGCGACGGCTTCGGTGACGGATGGGATAGAGTCGCGCCGATCGGGCGCGTCGCGTTGGGCGCGCGGGGACCCAACGTCTCCGGCGATCCGAAGGCCAACCCACCCGCTACGGCGCTGCGACTCGACATGCAGAGCCTCCGGCTGGTGTCGTACGAGGCGCAGCTCGACGAGGGCGCAGCCAAGGTCCATCGACTTGAGCGCAAGCTGCGGCATGCGGAGGCGGCACGTGCGGAGCTCGCCGAGTACAAGCGAGTACATGAGGGCACCGAGCGCCTTCGCGCCGAGCAGCACGCTGAGGCGATTCGGCGCGTGGAAGCGCTCGAGCTGCTGCTTGCGAATCGCGAGGCGCAGTCCAATGCGGCGATTGCGACGCGAGAGCTTGAGTCAAGCGCGTGGCGCCTCAAGGCCGAGGCCAAAGCCACCGCGGCTGAGGTCCTTGCGACAGCGTCTCTGGTGCTCGAGCGCACCCGGCTGCGTGAAGGCGTCATTCGGATGCGCTCGCAGCTTGCGGTCTGGGCGCTGCGGCACTGGGCTCTCAGCCGTGCTCGCTTGTGCATGCGAGCGTGGCGCGAGTACACGGCACGCGTGCAAGCGGACCGAGCCAACGCCGCCGTGCGCGCCATAGCACTCCAGCGTGAGCCCGACCGTTACAGCCCCGTCGGCAGCACCGCTGCGGAGCGGTTGGCAGCAGCCGCTACCTCAGCGGCCGCGGCGGCTCTTGCAGCCAGTAGGGCGTGGCACGAGCGAAACGACCTCGCCGCTGGCGGCGCGGCACCCGCCGTCGCAGCTCCCGCCAACGCCATCGCTTCCGCTGCTGGTGCTCCGTCAGGGCTCGTCGGCGCGCAGCAGCCTTCGCCACGTGGCCGCCCGCAATCAGAGGTCATCAGCGGCGCTCAGCTCGGCGCGCGGCAGCCCTCGCCACGTGGCCGCCCGCAATCAGAGGTCATCAGCGGCGCTCAGCTCGGCGCGCGACAGCCCCCGCCACGTGGCCGCCCGCCGACGGCCACGGCAGCGGCGGCGCCAGAGGCGGCATCGTCGTCGCTGACGGCAGAAGAGGCGGCGGCCTTCATTGTGAACGCGCGAGCCTCTAGTCCAAAGCCAATCGGCGGAGATTCGCCCGGGACGGCGCCCGTAGGGACTGCACCCATAGGGACGGCGCCCATAGGGACGGCGCCTCGGCCCGTCGACGCGCCTCCTGACGCCACGAAGTACGTGTACTACGCCCCGCGCATCGGCACTCCTCCGCGGCGGAGGCAAAAGTCACGAAAATGGGCCGGGGCGCCCTCCGGTGTGGGCCCCCTTTTGGTGGCTGCAGCTCCCCCGCCGGCCGGCGACCAGGAAGTCCAGAGGACGAGGATCCACAGGCGCCTCGCTACCGGGCCCTAGGGCATCTCATATTGACATTACTGTACGATGAAGTTAGATTTTAGACGTCTTTAGTCCACTTTCGCATGCATTCGGGGTCAACAAAGGGGTGAATACCCGGTAGCCCACGGCGGCGCTTTCGCGTCCCTCTCCGTCCCTCTCTCTTTTGCGGCGCGGCTCCTCCTTCGATAGGATAAGATGGTGCTCACACGCGCGATGAGAGGCTCGCTGCAGCAGCGAGTCGAGGGGCGTGTTCAGCTGCCTCGCCGCGCCTCACGCTCGCCCGTGCGCCAACGACGTGACATCGTGCCCGCCGCTGCCTTCGCGGCCGACGCTGCCGCCATCGCCGCCGCAGCCTCCGCCGCTGCAGCCGCCGCCTCCGAAGCTGCAGACGCGCTGCTCCCAAGGTGCCTGATCTGCCTCGAAGTGGTTGGGGCGCCGCGCCACTCGTGCGGCCACACCTTCTGCGGGCCCTGCTGGCAGCAATATCTGCGCGTGCGCATCGACGAGCGCTCTGTGCTCGAGCTGCCGTGCCCGGCGAGCGGCACCGACCCCGGCGAGCGCCACTGCCCGGAGGTGAGCCGCGCCGAGGTGGCGGCATCGCTGGATGGGCCGTGGCTGCACCGATACGACGCGTTCGTCGCCGCGCAGCGCGCTGAGCGTGACCCGGAGACGCGCTGGTGCGCACAGCCGGGCTGCGGCGCCGTGTGCCTGCCGTGCGTCGAAGATTCGCTGGTGTCAGCAGGCGCGGCGGTGGCATGCCTCGCGGGCAGTGCGACGCTCGCCTCGCTGCCGCTGCTGTACCCGGCGCTGAGCGAAGCGATCGGGCTGACGCCCCGGCTTGGCATCGCCACCGCCGTGCTGGGTGCCCTCGGCTTTGGCGGAGCCCTTTGGCATGGGAGCGGCCGGGTCGGCCCGCGCCCGCGAGAGTGCCCCTCGTGTGGCCATTCGGTGTGCCATGACTGCAAAGCCCCGTGGCACCCGGGCACGCTGTGCGAGGAGCTGCCCGCGGCGCAGCTCGTGCGCTGGTGCGAAGGCCGCGACGCGGGCCAGTGCCCTCGCTGCAGCGTCTTCATCGAACGGCGCGCCGGCTGCAACCACATGGTCTGCCGCTGCGGCCACTCGTTCTGCTGGCTCTGCTTGGGGCCTCAGTCCGAGCGGTGCTCGTGCCCGGTGATTGGCGGGCAGCGCACGGCCGAGGCGCGCATGCGCCTCGCCTTCGTCGGGCAGCGTGCCATCACCTTTGGCCCCCTGCGACGTCTCTTTGGCGCTCTTCTTGCAGGCGCTGTGCTGCAGCTGGCGGACGTCCTGTGCGCAGGCGTGTGCTCGGCGCTGACGGCGCTGCTCGAGGGGCCGCGCGCGACGCAGCTGGCGGTCGCGCAGCTCGTGCTCAGCCTGGCGCATCTCGCACTCGCACGCGCCAGCCTGCGTGCTGTGCCACCCAGGCTGGCCTTCTACCTGGCGGTGCGCCAGCTCGACATCTCGTTTTTGGGGGCGGGCACGTTCCGTCTGATTGCGCTGATGAAGAGGCTCGAGAGATGGGACGTGCTACCGCTGCACCCGCCGCCCGTGCGGAGCCGGCCTCGCTTGAGATCCGATGAAGCGCGGGAGCGGCCAATTCGCGTTACTCCTGCAGTTCCATTCGCGGTCAATGCAGCTGACGCTGAATTCCTCGTGATGCCAGTGTGCCGCGACCTCCCGGGGGAAACCCACACAACGCGCCCGTTGGGTGACCTGTTTGGAGAGAACAACACGCAAGGGTATACGATGAGCCGGCGCTGCTGGGCCGCCCTGCCCGCCGTCGCGAACGCCGCGTATGCGCTCGAGTGCTTACTGCCCGTCGTGTGCGCACCGCTCGCCGCGGGGCTCGTGTCGCTCGTGACGTGGCTCTTGGTCCTTGCACCATTTGGGGCAGTCTCGAGCCTCCTCGTCCGTTTCGCGGCTGCATGCGTCGCGCCAGCCGGCGCCGCCCTTCCCACCCGCCTGCTGGCGACCCTCCCAACGGCCCTCGCGTACGCGTGGGGCGCTCTTGGCACTGTCGGGGCTCTCGGGCTCTCGTGCTTCCTCACGTTCAAGCTCAGCATCTACTGTGTGGTCTTCATTGCTGGAAGCGCGACGCAGGCGGGCGTGCAGCGGCGCATGCACGACGCGATACGGCTGCTCATGGACGGGCGGCAGCTGCTGCTGCTTGCGTCGCTCTTTCTCGCGTTCGATCGTTTCTCTGTAGGCTTATGGGCGGACCTCGAGGCCGTGTTCGCGCCCACCGGACTCTTCAGCCCTGGTTTGGATTGGTCGCCCTTTACATCGTACCCAGCAATGGTCTGCTCCGCCGCCGCCCTCGCCGCCTTCGCTGCCAACTTCGCCCTCGCCGCCGCCGCCCTCGTCCTCGCCGCCATCGCCGCCTCCACCGCCCATGACGCCGCCTTCGCCGCCGTCCAGAACTTCGAGAACTCCGTCCTCGCCACCTTCACCGCCGCCCTCGCCACCTTTTTCGCCGCCTCCGCCATCGCCACCTTCACCGCTGCCCTCGGGGAAATCAAGGATAATCAGTGCCAACCAACGGCCATCACCGCGCTCCCCTTTATCACCGCGCTCCCCTCTGTAATCAACCCCTTTTACGCCCTCCTGCACGGGCTGCACTTGCCCGCCGCGATGGTGTGCATGCCGGCTTCGCCGCGCCTCCCGAATTGCATGCGGCATGCATCCCAACCTGCATGCTGAAATCGCCTCCCTGATTGCCCTAAATGCTGCAGGTGTGCGTCGTGTGGACGGGTCGGTGGATGAGCCGGAATTCCCCGAGGTTATATTCGTCCATCGGCCTGTGGCTCGTGGTTCTGCTCCTCGGCCTGCGCTCCTGCCTGCCGAGCGCCATACGCGTCTGGCTCGAAGACCCGACCGATGGACTCGCCGCGCGGTGGAACGATCCCATGCAACTCGCCGCCGCCGCCTCGCCCGCGTGGGAAGTGCTCCGGTGGATCGCGGCGCTCCTCAATGTGTGCTGGGTCGGCTTGTCCCTGTGTGCCTTCCACCGCCTCGGCGCCCGAGACGGCGCCTTGATCCACGGCCGTGGCGGCGTGCGGCGTGTGCCGGCACTCATGGTCGCGCTCATAGTCTTGTTGAGTGGTGTCCTCGTCGTCCTCGTGCTCGCCTTCCTCGCGCGCGCGGACGACGAGGGCGCCGTGTCGGGCGACAAGGCCGAGGAGGGAGACAGTTCCATATTAGGCAACTGGACAGACGAGTTAGCATGGGCGGCCTCTGAGGGAGGCATCCCGCCGCGGGAGCGTAGCGGCTCGCTTGGGCTGTATGGGCCGAACATACGCTCCAGAGCTGCGCCGCTGCCGCCCTACCACAGCGCCCATCGCGCCGTGCTCCTCGCCGCACTCCCGGCGGGGATTGTGCACCTGTGCACTCACGCTCGCGCCGCGCGTGTGGCCGGTGCTCAACACGGCCCTCGCCCCTTTGGCGTGGCTGCGTAGCTGGCTCGGCGTCGGTGGCGTCGATGGCGCCAATGGCGTCGGTGGCGCCGGTGGCGCCAGGGGCGTCGGGGGAGGAGGGGCCGGCAGGGTGTAGGCAGGGCGAACAATGCGGGCGATTGGCTACCGGTACCGCCAGTCGACTGCGACGCTGACTCGATGGACGATGATGACGGCAACATGACGCGCAACATGGAGGACGGTGATGTGTGGGACAGCTGAGAGGGAAACCTATGCTGCGCGCGTGTGCTGGGGTGGAGCGTACAGCTGACACCCGGCCGCGTGCGGCGTGGCGCGCGTGGCAAGAGTCCAGACCACCAGAGAGACGGGCGAGCTGTGGCTGGAGCGGTGCGGGAGTGCTCGGTTGGGGGATAAAAACCACTGCAATGGGGGGACAGGGTGGGACAGGGTCCGGACTCGGATACTCGGTGATGCGTGGGATAGCTGAGAGGAAAACCTACCCTACGCTGCGCGCGCGCGCGCGTGTGCTGGGGTGGAGAGCGTACAGCTGACACCCGGCCGCGCCGCGCATGGCAAGAGTCCAGACCACCAGACTTCAGAGAGATGGCCTGACGGGCAAGCTGTGGCTGGAGTGGTGTGGGAGTCGGAGTGCTCGGTTGGGGGATTAAAACCACCTCCGCAAATCAAAGTTAACAGTTAAGTACTTAACGCGACATAAAGGGGGGACAGGGTCCGGACTCCCCACGCCAACCCCATCAAGTCTCTCAGCGCACGGTGCAAGTAACGCGCTACTTTCTCGTTTCTGCTGGATGCCGTTGCTGCTTCGTGCCGTGCCGGGTGCGCTCCGATCCCGGTGTCTTCTCTGTGCTGCGCATCTGTGAATAGGGATGTTGAGGTTATCAAACAGCCCCCCACGGGAGCCGGCCATGGGCCGGGCTCCTAGTCCCGGTGTCTAGCCCGGTCGCGTCTGCGTTCTCGCGGTGGCCGGGTTCTAAAACGTCCTCGGATCCGTCGTCGGTTCGCGGCATGTCCGATCATGTCGTCAGTTAGTCGGTACTACTACTAGTACGGTACTAGTACTCGGCGATACATAACTCACAGTCACACTCAAAATTGAGAATGGTCCGATACGCAACAATTACGGCCGGGCTGTACATGTACCGTGTCGACGAGAACTTCATGTTTCAACGGTTCGCAGTTCGGCTTCGGGATCCTTGAAGCTCAATGTACGCCCCCGGATCCCGTGACAGCACACTCTGCACTGCAGCACACGGCACTGTGGCCTCTCAGAGTGGCTCGCTCACCGTTCACGTGCGGCCAGGGAATCAGTCGGAGTGATCACGTAGTAGTTCACGTAGTCAGCGACCATCCAGATCACGTACTGTACGCGAGAACCAAGAACAGAGAGTACACGCTCCTAGTCAGAGCAGAAGACTGTGGAGAGCTGTGAAGACTGTGGAGAGCTGTGAAGACTGTGGAGAGCTGTGAAGACTGTGGAGAGCTGTGAAGACTGGAGATCAGAAGACGTTGGAGTTCAGAAGACTGTGGAGTTCGGAAGACTCACGTTCTGAAGACTGGAGTTCTGGATGATGCTGGAGCTGTTTAATGTTGCCGCAGATTGGGCCTCGAAATCATCATCCGAACTGTCGCTCAGCATGAACATTCGCACAAAGAAACTGTTGCCCACCAAGTACAGATTGGCGAGCAAAAGGAAGCAGATACAGATCGAGCTCCGGGAGGTCCGGTCCAGGAGCCGCTTATTCACGCTCTTGTCAAGTTCAATGACGGAGGCCTTCTCCTCATCCATCACGCGATAGCGCTCAGACCTCGGCAGGCAGCAACACCGGAATAATCTGCCCCACCACGTGGCCGTGAGCACGCGCGCCGAGCGAACGTCGAGAATGCCGACCGAACGGATCACGAGTACGAATATGGCGATGCTCGCGAAAAAGATAATGAAAGGGAGGATGAATTCGAAGATCGCTGTCGACCAACTTCTCTCGATAGGCGACATGTAGACGTGAAATACGCCAACGACAACCATCGTCGGAAACCAAGCGAACCAGATAGCGAAATCCACAATAGTGTAGACGAAACTCCAACTCACCGTCAGCCCAGTCTGCGTGCCCACGGTGCACTTCGCAGCCTTCAGCGTGGTACATGTACCGCTCAGCTCCGGAGCCGCCGACTTGCCATTCGTCGCGAACAGAAGAGATTCGCTAGTCAAGGGGCGCGATAGCGAGGGCGGCGACGGCGGCAGCGTACCTGCCGTCGCCGGCCGCGCCCGATCATCTGGAGCCGATACGAACGGCGGATCGCCAGAGGCCCACGGGGTGCTTTCGCGCGTAGCAGTGGCAAACTCGTGGGCGTCAGGCGGCTCGTCGGAGAGAGGCATCGAGGCCCGCAGTATGGCGGACGAGAGGCGGAGCTGTGGCAGAAGAGCCGAGAGGAGCTCCCTCTCCTGCATCGAGAACGGGTGCTCTGTCGGCTCGGACGCCAGGGGGAGGGGGGATGCGTCGTAGCCGGAGCCTAATGGGAATGCGACGTCCGCTCCCAAGAACCAATCCTCGCGGTCGACCTCGGGCTCTGGAGCGTGAAATGGAGGGAGTACGCCCATACGGAGTGCGGCGGCGATCTCCCTCTCGAGAGTCACGTGTGCGGCGAGCAGCGTGCGGCGGTTCGAGGGTGGCGCTCTGATGCGGGTCTGGGCGCCACTCTGGGCGCCCGTTGGCGCAAGCATGCGCGAAAGTTCGAGGGTGGGCCCTAGCTCGGGCCCTTGCTCGGGCGCATGCATGCCGAGCGAGTGCATGCATGCGTCTCCAGTCGGCTCCGCAGCTGCGACCAACCTAGGCGGCGACGCACTCGCGGCAGAGCTCCCGTTGCCTCGACCCTCCTGGTCCGCGAGGTAGTCATCACTAGAGGGAGAGGCCGTAGAAGATGGGCGCCGTGTTGACTGGGCATCGTTGGCGCGGCGACGCTTAGGGGCGGACTCAAATTCGAGCGCGGAGAGCTGCCTCGGCAAGAGCTGTGCGCAGAGCGCCGTCGGCACGGTGGACACCGGCACGAGCGTTCCCTTTGAAATTGTGAAGCGGATGCATGCGGCACCGCGGAAGGATGCGTCATGGCAGAGCCAGCTGTCCGGCAGTGGGGCCGCGGACGCCGCGATGACTGCCGGTACGCGTCCCTCAAAGATGAGCAACGCCGGGCCAGCACACTTCATGGTTTGATTGACCAGCCGGGCGCCCTGAGTCCAGACGCTCCTCCCGTTGCTGTTCTCGAATTGTTGCAGCTGCAACTCGGACGTCGTCAGACACACGCGTTCCGCCAAGATCAGAATTCCGTCCTTGCGGCAGCGCTCGCAGAACTTGTTTTTGAAGTGTCCAGGGCCAGCCTTGAAGCCTGGCGTGCAGGGATGGTCTCGACCGCAGAGCTGTCTCGACCAGCAGCCGGAAGACATGGGCACTTCGATTGGCCCGGAAGACGCATGTACTTCGATTCGCCCCTCACTCACCGTCATCAAAAGCTCGTCTAAAAGCATCTCGTCATCGAACTCTCCCTGCACCATGGGGAGAGGCCGCTCGAACTCTCCCTGCACCATGGGGAGAGGCTGCAACTCCATTCGCACACGGGGGCGTGGTGAGCTGCAACCTGATGGATGAGCACTCAGGGAGTTGCAGACAGCTGCAGCTTCACAGCCCAAGTTTGTAATTCGACACCCACTTCAATCTGTGCCACACTCTTTTTTTCGTGACGCACATGTTTATCGGGCGTGGCCCCACGGGCATATCGCGGCTCACGGGACCCAGCCACGTCACGTGAAGTCCCGGACTCGCGGGTGCGTCGGGACTGCTGAGTAGTAACCAACTTAGTAAGTAAGTAAAACATGCCAACAGGCAGCCGATATACGTGGCGAGGGGGGCGCCCCCAGGCATACTAAGCGTGTACGGTGTCGGGACTGCTGACGCTGTGCACCGGTCTGCAAATCAACCCGCTAGTTCGCGCGCGCTTTGCGCAATGCGTCTTCGGTATTAGACATCTTGTGTGAAATGCATGCTCCGCTCTCATTCGCATTTGAACCGCGCGCACAAGAGGCCCAGCGCGACTGCCCAGCAGACCTATACTGTCCCGCCCTGCAATCCGCCCCCTCGCCTCCGCCGCGCCTGGGTCCCCTCCCTCGGATCTCAGTGTTGGTGTGTCATCGCGAGGTGGGCCGAGCCGCCGAAGCTGCCCTTGTGCGCCACCAGGATCGGGCCAGGCTGAGTGGCGAGCTGTGCCGTCTTGTTGGACTGGGCGACGAATTGTGCGTTCTTCGCCAGCGAGACAGCATAGAAGTTCCAGAAGGTGCCCGAGACGGGGGCCTTGGGCTCGCCGGGCTGCGAGCCGATGGCGTCGGGGTCGCCGCATGTCTTATCGTACTCGTGGCAGGTCGAGCCATCCGGCAGTGTCTCAGTGCACCCGTCGGACTCGCCCGGCGTCTTCAGATAGAAGAGAGCGTCCACCAAATTAGGCAGCAGATTGTTGGACGAGGGCGTCTTGCCGAGGCCTGCGCCGCGCACGTTGCACCAGCTGGCACAGCTGGAGCGCTCGTCCGTGATGCCGTTGCGCGACGTGTCGATGATGTAGTGCGGGTCCCAGTATGGGATCGCCCGCTTGATCTCCTTCGTGAGAGCCTGAATGTAGTTGTATTCATTGTTCCCACTCGAGAACTGTGGAAGGAGAGCGCACGGGTCTTCGCAACAAACGCCACCGGTGGAACCGCAGTAGTTGTGCATCGAGTCGTCGAATGCCGACGCCGGGCACGGCACGCCCAACGGCTGGAAGTTGCCCATATTCGTCGCAAGGCCGCGCACCTTTGCCGTAACTTGGAGAGTGCTAAAGAGGGTTGCATACGCTTGCGCATTCGCCTCCCAGCCGAGCCAGCCGCCGTGCGCGGCGTCAATGTAGATGGAAGCCTTGGGGGCGGCGGCCGCGAGCGCGTCGACCGCCATCGGGATACCCTTTGTGTACGATGCCTCGGTGGCCGAGGTGGCGCACTTTGGGTTGCCCTTGTTTGTCGCGAGGTTGGGGATCGACGAGGGCTCGAGAACGAAGGCCATCGGCACCTTGTCGGCGTACTTGGCGACGACGGCGGCGATCGGATCGAGAAAGTCGTTCTTGTATTGGCTCAGCCCCGTGCTGCAGTCGCCCTCCGCGAGGTAGTCGCACGAGCCGTCTGGTTTCGTAGCGCAGCAGAACTCGCCGAGCGAGTTGTCGGCGTCGCAGTCTCGGTTGGGCAGATTGTATACGACGAAGACCACCAGCGGTGGCGGCGACTGGCTGGCTGCCCCCTTTAGGATGGGCTCCGTCGTGTTGATGATACTCTTTTTCGTGATCCAGTGCGCCGTGCTTGTTTGACGCATCTTGCCCAGATTTGCGAGCGTGGCGGGGTCCGTCACGCCTGCCGTCGCATCGTCCACGTTCTTCTGGAAGTATGGGTCAACGTAAAATCTGTTGGTCGCAAAGACGTTAATGCCAGTCGACTGCGCCGCCACCAGGGCCGTGGGGACGAGGAGGAGGTTGCACCGCATGTGAAGATAGGCTTCGGGAACTCCGCGGCCGCTGCGAGCTTTCTTCCATAGAACTTGCCGCTTTAGGAAATTGAGACAACCCATGAACCCCGGCAGTGTTCGAGAACCAGTTTTGAAGGGGAAATTAAAGTACGTAACGTCATTAATTAACGGTTCCGTCGAAATGCGATCTCTCGCCCGCGCACTTTCGCGACCAACTTTTCTCCGCGGTTCAGTCGCGATGCGATTGTTGTTATGCATCTGCATCTTCGCGCCCATCGTCTGCCAGGAGCTCTCTCCGCCGCCGTCGCCACCGCCACCCACGCCTCCCCCGCCTGCGCCACCGCCGCCTGCGCCACCGCCGCCTGCGCCACCGCCGCCTGCGCCACCGCCGCCCGTGCCTCCTCCGCCCTTTCCTCCCCCCCCTGTGCCGCCGCCCTCACTACCGCCGCCCTCGTGGCTCAGTGAGTCCGTCGAGGGCCTCGGTTCATTCGGCTTGCTCGCCGTCGGCGTCGTCCTCGTCTTGGGCATCGGCGTCGTGACCAGACGCATGACGACGAAGAAGATGGAGCAGATGGAGCCCGCAGCTGATGATGACTATGTAGCGATGGAGTCGCAGGCATCGACTGCGTCGCCTGACTATCAGAAGTATCTCATGCTCTTTTACAAGTGGAGCGACCTCACCATCGTCGATGCGTGCATTGCAGGAGGCGCGGTGGTTGCAACAGGCCTCATCTTGCATGGGGCGGATCTCATTTTGGGAAACGGCGTTGCGGTCAACAGTCCCTTCCCGCTGTTCAACGGCTCAATGCTGACAATGGCGATCGTGTTCTTCATCAACCCCTCCCCGCCGCCTTACAAGGTCTTCCTGCAGTGCACCTTGGGCTCATGGGCGTTCGGCATGCTGCTCCGCTACCTGATGCTTGAGAGCGTGAGCGTGACGATCATCGTCACTGGGATGCTCCTCATCTACTTCAAATGGGCCAAGGCCATGTTCCCGCCCACCCTCGGCGTGGCGATCTTCCTGATCACAGACCACACCCTGGTGCCGCCCGTCGGGGAAGGCCCCGTCAAGTTCATGCTCTATGCCCTTCACTGGCTGGTCACGCCTTGGTTGGCCGGCTCGTTCTGCTTTTACATGGTGGCGATCCAGGTCTCGAAGCTGCGCGCGCACGTCCATACCAAGCTGTCGCTCCTCAAATTTGCGGCCGCGTTTGCAGCTAAGACCGATGCTGAGTTGGTCGACGCCTTCAACGAGATCGACGCCGATGGCAACGGCGCCCTCGATGCCAGGGAGCTGATACAGGCGTGGCAGAAGGCGACAGGCGAAGTGCTGACCGTGGAGCAGGCGAAGGAGAAAATCGACGAAGCGGACAAGAACAAGAACGGCACGCTCGACCAGACTGAATTCATCGCGATGATCCGCAAGCGACATGACCAAGGGAACCTCCGCTCCTTCGCCGACCAGTTCTCCGATGCAAAGTTGCTCGAGGTTTTTCAGCACTACGACGACGACGGCAACAACGAGATGGATACAGATGAGCTCGTTGTCGCGTGGAAAAAGGCCACCGACAAGAGGATCAGCGCCGCGCAGGCAGAGGAGCTCATCAAACAAGGGGCTGTCAACGGCACCTCCACGATCACCAAGGAAGAGTTCGTCCAGCTCGTGCGCGCGCACGGCTGAAAACATGCTCGTTCTGTACACCTATTGCAGTGATATTGCAGGGGCCAAAGTTGCTTTAGCAGTCGAGAGAGCAGGGCAGAGGCGAGAAACTAAGGCTCATACAATGTTACGGTTCAGAATGTTCGTGGTTCCATACTGTTATTTGCGAGAGTGACACGACGCGGCCGACCGGACGTGCCTATAAGGACACATACAACAGCAGGTCACAGCCGCGCATGTACCCCAAAGAATCCATTTTTCATACTTAGGGTCGCTAATGGTTGTGCTGTAAAGCGCCGCGCCGCATCCCAAATAACCAACCTTATCAGGCGGCGCTGTGGGACACACAACGCCCCTGGAACCAGCAGCGATCACTGGGGCTTGCCCCAAATCCCTCCTCCACACCCATCATGCCTTCAACAACCCTTGGGCGCCATATGCCCGTCGCACGCAGCCACATCAGCAGATGCCTCCACTCCCTTGATCGATCATGCCTCGAGTATGCCGGTCATGCTGATGCCGCTCAGCGGCCGTAGGCGACGTACTCGGCGTCGGCGGCTGGCGGCGCCCGGTAAGCGCCCACCTGGGCACGCGGCCACGGCGTCTCCAAGAGCGTCCCCTGTTTTGCGCGGCGCTGCAGAAGGCCGACAGCAAGCAGACTGGCAGCGGCCACACCGACGATGAGAAGGAACGAGCCCATCGAGGTGGCAGAGGGCTCGGCGGCGGGGGCGAAGTCAAGGAAGCCCCGTCGCTGCTGCTGCGGCGGCAACGGCTGCGTGTAGAGGGCGTTGAGAGCGTACGCGGAGAAGCTCGCCTGCCCACCGCGTGCCATTTGGGCGGCGGCGGCCTCCTGCCTCGCGCGCTCGTCCGCCATCATCTGAGCTTGCTGCGCCATCATGGCCGTGGCCATCGCCACCTTGGTGGGGTGCTGAGCCTGCACCGGCGCCTGGGAAGTGCGCGAGGTGGTGACGCCCGGGTATGAGGCTATGCTCGCCGCGCGCTCCGCGACGTGCTGAGGTAGGCCCTTGGCCGCCCGCTCTGAGCGGATCGCATGCGCCTTCGCATGGAGGTCGGCCATCTTCGCATGCGACTTGGGCGGATACTTCTCGGGGCACGTGTCGTAGCCGAGGGGCGAGACGGGCTCGCCGTACAGCTCGTGGTTCTTCTCGATGTACACCTTGGTCGGGAAGTCGGGCGGGTTGCACCCGATGTTCTCCTCCGCCTGCCACACGCGCACATAGTCGACGAAGAACCTGGCGGGCCAATGTTTGCCGTCGATGGCGCCTGGGCCGCCGTTCCAGGTGCCGATGGCCGTGTTCATCACGATCGACATGGGCTCCTCTGGGATCATGCGCGGTGGCGTGCGCCAGCAATCCTTCTTGCTGCTGCGCGTGCTGCAGACCGAGTACTCTCCGAAAGCCTCTGCCGCCATCGCCCACACAAAGGCGCCGTCATACCACCACGAGATATGTCCGTTGGGTCCGGGCTTCCATTCCATTCGGTAGGTCCAGTAGCGCGTGTCGAGGTCGTTGAGGTGGATGAAGCCACCCGAGAGCGCGTCGGGGCAGCCCGTGGGGCAATCGGCACCCCACGGCGGGCCGTACCAGCCGTTATTGGGGAAGCCGCCGCTCGCAAGGTTTGGCACCGGTGCACCGAAGGTCAGGCCCTTGTACCACTCCGCGCTACCGTCGTTATTCTTGGCGGGGAAGCCGCCTGGCTGGCCGTACGGCTTGAAGAAGGGCGGGATGCCCGGCGAGAGCTGCAGCGATCCCACGACGTACGCATCCTGGCCCGTGTTGCTGACCGCGCCCTCGAGCACATCAAGCTCGGTGGCACCGCGACCCTGGAAAGGATTGAGCCCTTCCGTCTCGAGGTCGCGGTCGTCGCACGCGCTGATGCGCTGCGGGGGCTCCGTGGGCGGCAGCCGCAGGTCTCCGTCGCACTCGCTGTACGACCATGGCCACAGGCCGGTGTTCGAGTTCTGGTAGACGGCGCGGCCGAGGTTGCCAAAGAGCCACAGCGCAGGCCAGTAGCCCCCACCCCGCGGCTGGCGCGCACGGAACTCGACGACGCCACCGGTGAAGCAGAACTTGTTCCACGACTGGAGCATCGCCGAACGGGACGGCATGTAGATGCCCTTCTCGCCAGTCGGCGACTCACCCGTAAACGCCTCATTTTCCGTCAAAATCTGGAGTGCGGATACCGGCTTGAACTGAAGCGTCGCATTTGTGGGATCGCCAATGTCCGTGACGACCGATGCTTGCTGCGGCAGGTAGTAGGCAGCGCCCTGGTTGGACGTGTCGCCAATGTTGAGCGCCGTCCACTTCGTGTCATGCCCATTGGCAAAGTTGCGGCCCTGTTCCTCAAACTCGTCGGAAAAGATCAGCTTCATCGCGGTCTTCTGCGAGTCGACGAAACTGTTGGCCTCCGCGGGGGTCTTCGGGTCGCACCAGCAGCAAGCAGTACCCTTTGCTTGCGCGGTGGCGGGTTGCGCTGCCATGCCCACAGCCACAAGGGTCGCACCGAGCCGCGCCATCGATCTCCCTGCGAGGGCCGCGCGCTTTTCGGGATGCGCGAGAAAGACCTCGCATGCGAGATTGTCGGAAAAGATTCCTCACTCTTCAGGATGCTGATTTGGGATCCCGACGCAAAGCTGAACAAACCTCATGAAATCACCACTCGATCAAATCATGCACGGTGCGCGGAACGAAACAAAATACTGCTCTTCTGTGCGGATAAAGAATATATAAAGAGGTATGAGGCCGCGTACCGCGCGGTACGTGGCCTCATATCTCTTTTTTTAGAGACTACCTCTTTTTTAGAGACCACATTCACACCCTACGTTGTGGTTAGGGGAAATCGCGTGCAGAAGTCGCGGTCGATCACGCGAGACCCTCACACAAGTCGCGACACCGATCGATGTGCACTTCACTTTCAACGCGATGCCCCTGCGTCGCGCTCCTGCTCCTCCCGGCGCTTGTAGAGTCCTTCCACTTCCACTTGCCTGCGCGGCCGCAGCTCCGCTCGCACGCGCGTAATTACGCGCCCGCTCTATGCGTTCCCGTGGTGAATCTCGAGCCCTCCTGGGCCGGTCTTGTTCGTAGGCCGATCCTGTTGCTCCTCGATATGTCAGGCGTGAACCTGAAGCTCGCATGGCAGGGCGCTTTGCTGGTTCTGACGCTGACACTCGTTGCGCGCATCACTTTCGGCATCCGTCGGCGAGGAGCAAAATCCCCAGTCCAAGCAGCTGAAGCAGAAGCAGCGTCGAGTACTGCATCCTGGTATGACGCCGGCGAGCGGCTCCGCGTAGAACGCTTCCCGAGCGCTCGACCGCGCGGGCCGGCGTCGGCGCTACTCGAGAAGGGCAAAGTGGTCGTGCTCGAGCGCGAACGCACGCAAGCGGAGCTCCGCCGGCTGCTCAAGCGCCGCGCGCTCATGGCCGAAGGCGCCGAGGTCATTCGCCGGCGCGCTGATGTGGCCGAGGGCTCAAAGCGAGCGCGTAAGCGTGCCGTCGACGAGGAGACACTCATCGTCGCAGTCTCAATGCAGCAGCAGTCCAGCAGCAGCGTCGAGGCGGCCGGAGCAGCCATCACGACGGCCACGGAGGGTGCGCCTCGTCGCATCCACGTCGTCGTCAACCCGTTTGGCGGCGGCGGCATCGGGAAGGCGACGCTGGAGAGCGTGCTGCCCATCTTCGAGCGTGCGGGGGTCGAGGTGACCGTCCTGGAGACGCAGTACGCAGGGCATGCCGGCGAGCTAGCGCGCACGACGCCGCTCCTCGATGCGTTCGTTGGCATCGGCGGCGACGGCACAGCGCATGAAATTGCCAATGGGCTGCTGCGGCGTGCGGGCGCCGAGCGCGTGCCCATGGGCATGATCCCAGCAGGCTCGGGCAACACGTGGGCGTACGATCTCGGGCTCGAGAGCGCCTCGGCCGCCGCCGAAGCCATCGTGCGAGGTGCGACCTCGAGGGTGGACGTGATGGCAGTCCAGGCGGCCGCGCCCTCGGACGAGACACCCTCGGACGCGCCTTCGGGCGCGAGCACGCAAGGGCCGAGTGCGAGCGTGAGCGAGTACGCGATCAACATCTGCGGCTTTGGCATGCCCGCGGCGGTGCTCGAGCAAGCGAATGCGCTGCGCTGGCTCGGCTCGGCGCAATACGAGCTTGCAGGGCTCGTGCTCATCGCCACCGGAAAGACGCGCTACGGTGCTCGGCTTGAGATTGCGGCGGAGGACGGCACGGTGCTCACGCGCGAACTCGACGAGTGCAGCTTCGTGCAGGCCCAGATCAACATGCACATGGGCAAGCGCGTGTGCTTCGCGCCCGGAGCGTCCATGACAGACGGGCTCCTCGACCTCGTGATCGTCAGCCGCAGCGGCGGTCTGGACATCCTGCATGCAAATGCCCGCGCGCGCGGCGCTTCGCACCTCAAGTTGCCCTTCGTGGAGACGATCCGCTGCCGCTCCTACGTCCTCACGCCGCACCCGACGAGCGGCGACGGGGGCTCCAGCATTGCGCTCAACCTCGACGGCGAGCTCGCGGGTGCGGCACCCTTTCGCGTGGAGTGCCTGCCAGGCGCGCTCGAAGTCTTCAGCGGCACCCTGCGCACCGAGCCCAATGACACCTCTGACCAGTTTGAGCCGCAGCTTGTCATGTCGCTCGTCAGGGCGTTGGATCCGTCTGCAGTCGATTGACGTGCGGGGCGGGGCCTTTACCTTAATCTTGAAAGATGATCATGCTTGTGCGTGACTGTAATCTAGGTACGTTGTTGCGAGCTCCAAGCATGGCGGTCAGCTATGGCCGCGGCATATGCGAGTCAAACCACAAACCAAAAAGTCTTTGAGAGCATCCCCGGGCGGTCGCGGCGGGGGCGGGGCGAGAGCGATGCACCGATGGGCCGGGGTGCGCGGTGGTGCTGGTGGACGTGCGGGTGGAGGTAGTGTGGAGGGTGAGCTCCATTGCTTGGCAAAAAACGAACCCGTCGCGTGTTGCTGAACACCGTACACGCTCAGTATGCCTGGGGATGCATGCTGGGGGTGTTCTGGCCCCCTCGCCACGTGTACGCTGCCTGTAGGCGATGTTTACTTACTAAGATACTAACTTACGTTACTTACTGTTACTCGTAACGTAATCGAATCGTAGGGGAGACGCAGGAGAGCGACTCCTGCGGGTCCCGATTCCGGATTGCCGATTATTTGTGAGTCGGGAGTGCTGCGCCATGTGTATGGCCATGCGATGCATCCTTGTACGCTCCGCAAACATATCTCCGATTACGTAAAGAAGCCAACGGCCAACGCTCCAGCACGATACCGCGGCGCCGTCGTCGGGCAGTAGTTACGACGCGCATGCGTACACGCACGTTTACTTCG
>Ga0210240_101406_pt1 | contig 18044 bp, 11 predicted proteins | sample ChrtobMetP5a_4mM_FD_155463 | JGI IMG/M metagenome (GOLD analysis project Ga0210240, IMG submission 155463) | Chrysochromulina tobin associated microbial communities from unialgal haptophyte culture, Seattle, Washington, United States - P5a_4mM | ecosystem: Host-associated > Algae > Haptophytes >...
TGGGAGCAGCTCCATGACGAGCAGCAACAGCAGCAGCAGCAGCAGCAACAGCAGCAACAGCAGCAGCAGCAGCAGCAGCAACAGCAGCAGCAGCAGCAGCAGCAGCAGCAGCAGCAGCAGCAGCAACACCAATTTCAGCAGCAGCAGCAGCAGCAGATGCAGCAGCAGATGCAGCAGCAGCAGCAGCAGCAGCAGCAGCAGCAGCAGCAGCAGCAGCAGATGGGCCTGGGCATGGGCGGCGCCGCCGGCGGCCCCATGTTGGCCGGTCTCGTCAACGGCCTACCGCCTCCTGTACGGGTGGGCATGGTCAACGGCGTGATGCCGTCCAATGGTGGTGCCATGGGCGGCCTGCCGGGCATGGGCGGTGGCATGGGTGGCGCGATGGGCGCCGCGATGGGTCAATTGCAGATGGGTGGCCAAATGGGAGCCCTCGGTATTGGGGCGTGTGGGCTGATGGGTGGGCCGTTGGGCGGTCAGGGTGCCATGCCGCCACCGCCGCCGGGGGGCGTGATGGCACCCCAGCCGCCGGGTGGACCGATGGGCGGCGGCATGTTTGGAGGCATGGGTGGCATGGGTGGCATGGGCGGCATGGGCGGCATGGGTGGCGGCGTGGGCGGTGGCATGGGTGGCGGCATGGGGGGCGGTATGGGTGGCCAGATGGGTGGCCCGATGGGTGGCCCGATGGGTACCCCCCTGATGAGCAGCTCCGCTAGCTTTGAGTCGGGGCTGAGCAGCTTCGGTGCTGCAGAGGCGGAGCGGCTAAGGCTCAACGAGGCGGCGGCGGCGCAGATGGACGCAGACGGCAAGCTGCTCGTGGGCCTCCTGTGCGCGGCACTCTATCCGCAGGTGATCGCCCTTGAGCGCGAGGAGACGAAGAAGAAAAAGGGCATGAACGCGCCCGTCAAGCTGCGCATCCGCGACCGCAACGAGGACGGCACCGGCGCGTCGGACCCTGTCGAGGTGGCCCTGCACCCGTCCTCGGTCAACGCGTCGCACGAAAAGGCGATCGCCTCATCATACCTGATCTACCACGAGAAGGTGCGCACGACGCGCGTATATGTGCGCGACTGCTCGCCCGTCTCCGCGTACGCGCTCATCCTCTTCGGCGGAGTTCTTTCTTCCCAGCCGGGTGTGCCGCCGCCGCCGCCGCCGGTGACCAAAAAGAATCGGCACCGGCCGCCACCGCCCCAAGTGGCCAAAGACGGCATCCTGGTCATCGACGGCTGGATTATGTTCTCAGTCTCCGTGCAAGAGCAGCGGCTGCTGCTCGGCGTGCGACAGAAGCTCGACGAGCTGCTCGCCTCCAAAATTGATTCTCCCGAGCTCGAGGTGGCCGAGGCGGGCAAGGAACTGCTCAGCGCGGTCTCGCAGGTGCTCGCCTCCAATTAAGCTAGGTCTCGCGTCCAAACAAGGCAGGCACTCGCAGCCTATATGCAGCGAGATGCACGCGATGAAGGTGAGAGCGCACGGGATGGACAGGGCCACGGGCCGGTGGACGGGCCGCGGAGCCGATCGAGGAGCGAGAAGCGAGAAGCTGCCGTTGCGCGCATGCGCACAGCAGGATGGCGGGCTGAGGGAACAAGCCTTTATGTACAACAAAGGCGGCGGGATCGCGTAGGTGCGCGGCGTGAGAAGCAGAACAGGGCCGGATGGGGTTTTGTTTCGTTATTTGTGTGTCGGAGCTTATTTGTAGTGTCGGAGGAGGGTCGAAACACTGCCACTGGGGCGTGTGGCGTGGCGACTGTGCAAGTTTTCACGATGCATCGTGGAAACGTAGTCCGCCCCCTGCTCGGTGAAACTCATCGTAGCGTCCTCGCCCTCGAAGCCTCCTCGTCATCCTTCTTCGCCTTACTGCTCCTCATCCGCGCCTTCCTCCTCGTCCTCGTCCTCGTCCTCCTCCTCGACGTCCTCCTCCTCGTCCTCCTCCTCCTCGTCCTCCTCCTCCTCGTCCTCCTCGTCCTCCTCGTCCTCGCCTTCCTCCTCATCGCTCTCGACACTCTCTCCTCCTCCTCCTCCTCCTCCTTGGACTGCTGCTCTCTTCGCAAGCTCCTGATCCAACCATTCCGCTGCCAACCTCGCTACTGGCGGCTCAACCGTTCGAGATGAAGTGTCCGAAACAGTCAAGGCGACGGCCACTGCCGCGCCCTTGAGCGTTCGCTCAAAAGCGGTGCGATCGAGCCCATACGCAAGCACTCTGGAGACCAATGCATCCTTCAGACCCGCCGCTTCGTTGCCATACTTCAACTCACCCTGCGTGTTGCGACGGTATGCCAATTGATAGCATGCGGCAAGGAGTTCCCATGCGCGCACCCTGCAGCTTGCTGGCCAGAGTGAATGAGACACCGCATGCCACGGCATGCAAGCCGCAGCTACCAACTGAGCGGCCTCGTACCCGGCCGTCCCTGGCCCGCGCTGCAAACTGCATAATGCACGCGATTGAAGAAATGCGTCCTGCACTCGGCCGCCCGCGCGAAGCAGGGCCTTGCATTGCGAGGCAGAAAGGAGCTCGAGATAGTGCAACGGCGACGTATGGTCGCGTGTGCGGCGAAGCCAACGGCAGACAGTAGGGTAGCCAGCCGACACTTGAATGGCTGTCGGAGCACCTGCCAGCTCTCGATTGGCACCATGCAAACAAAGCTCCTGCACGTTGAGCAGATGGCCACGACGTGCCGCTAAGTGAAGCGGCGTGTTGCCCATGCCATCCGTTTGGTCTATGTCGGCGCCCACTTGCAGGAGGAACCGCATGCAGCGGACGTAGTTGGGCTCTGAGTTGATTGGCATTATCGCGGGGGAGGTCCGAGCAGCGCCATGCAAGGGCGTTGATCCATTAGCAGCCGCCGCCACCAAGCTGGCCGCTGCCCCGAGCTCATGCAGAGCATGCAAGCAACTCACGTGGCCTTCCAGAGCAGCCCAATGCGCGGGCGTCCCTCCATATGCATCCGCCGATGACAGGCTGGCCGCCGCCCCGAGCTCATGCAGCGCATGCAAGCAGCGCTCGTGGCCTCGCATAGCAGCTAAATACGCGGGCGTCCTTCCATCTGCATCCGCCGCCACCAGGCTGGCCGCCGCTCCGAGCTCATGCAGCGCATGCAAGCAGCTATGGCGGCCTTTCATCGCAGCGATTTGCGCGGGCGTCCATCCATCTGCATCCACCGCCGACAGGCTAGCCGCCGCCCCGAGCTCATGCAGCGCATGCAAGCAGGGCACGTGGCCTTTATCAGCAGCGAAATGCGCGGGCGTCCATCCCTTTGCATCCGCCGCCGACAGGCTAGCCGCCGCCCCGAGCTCATGCAGCGCATGCAAGCAGCGCTCGTGGCCTCCCATAGCAGCGAAATGCGCGGGCGTCCTTCCCTTTGCATCTGCTGCCGACAGGCTGGCCATTGCCCCGAGCTCATGCAGCACACGCAAGCAGCTCTCGTGGCCTCGCATTGCAGCGAAATGCGCGGGCGTCCATCCCTTTGCATTCACCGCCATGAGGTTGCCAAGCGCAAGACCGCGAAAAATGTCGTCTCTGCCTCGAAGTGCAGCATCGTGCGCATCGTGTACATCATGCTCATGTTCCATGGATCGAGTGCTTTTCCATAAAGACCACCATAAAAGGGATAAAAGGTTGCCTAGGTACCGGGTAGTTATACAGTTGTGTAGTCGTGCAACAGGCGTGAAGCGGAAAAGCTCATGCTCTTTGCATCTACTTATCCTGGCGGAGCGCGTCGCAGGCTCACGTTTACATCGACGTTTACACATTATCGTGAAACTAAGCAAACACAGCCTCACGGTCACGCACCAGCGCGCCGCCCGTCCCACGGATTCCGCGTTGTCGCCATCCCTCCTCCCGTCGTCGGGCCGCCGCCCACCCGGCCCAACCCAGCCGCCTTTGCCGCCTCATATCTGAGTTTGTAAGCCAGTGAGCGCGGCGCTCCGGGATCACCCCCATCTCCGCCCTTGCCCTTGCCGCCACCAAATGCAAGGCTCGGTCGTTCATCACCCTTCCCGCCGCCCTTCCCGCCGCCCTTTCCACTGCCCTTACCGCCACCCTTGCCGCCACCCCTGCCTCGACTGTTGTTGCCGCTCGGACGATCATACGGCGTCGCGCGCCGCTCCTCCTTGCGGCTTGTTAAGCTCTCGTGGTGCAATCCGTCGTCGTCGCCCCATACTTCCTGGTGCTCCTGGTACTGTGGCGGTCCTGCTGCAGCTATGCTTGAGTGCACGACGGGCCCACCGAAGGCGTTCGCCACCGGATCGGTCCACAGTGCGCCGATGGCCTCAAATGCAACCGGCACCTCCCCATAAAATGAGCCAGCGCATTTGGTTGCCAACGGCAGATAGCCCGCCTCGTACCACTGCCGCAGCTGTGCCGCTGGGAACGGGCCTTGCTGAGTGCCGGTTGCATCCTCGTAGTACCAGAGTGAGGCTGTTTCACGTGCCTCGACGTGTTGCTCGGCACTCTCCTCCATCGTGGACGCGAGTAAGCACCAACATAGAACATATTCACGTGAAGTCGTCAAGACTCAAGTCATGTGGGGGGGCATGGGGGGTCATCCGTCATGGCTCATGCCAACTTTAATTACACCAACGCTTGAGCGCGCTGCTTGGCGAGCGCGAAGGCGCGCTCGCGCACCTTCCGCATCTCTTTCTTCGGGTCGAGCACACTCGTCTGCTGAACGAGCCTCTCGACGTCGAGCGCCATCATCTTGCACTGATAGGCTTCCATGCGCTCGTCGGCAGCGCGGTTGAGCTCCTCGCGCAGGCCCTGGCCAGCCTCGCGCCGGCTATGCACGAACGCACTCGCGGCAAGTGCGACTCTCTGCTTGACGCGGCCGGCCTGCCCGTGCCCCTTTGGCTCCTCAACCGGCTTGAGCTTCGCGACCCTCGGCCGGGGAACGGCGGCCGAGGCTTGCGTGTTGGCGCTCGCGGTCGCAGGGATAGTGGCCGTGCTCTCGAGGCCCGGGGAGCGCGGCGGAGAGGCGCTGTGGGGAACCGAGTGCGGACAGTCGTCGGATGCATGCGTCGGAGTCGAGCGGCCGAGAGAGTTTGGCGTGATTGGACGTTCCCCCCCGGGGGAACGACGGCCGCTCGACGCGCCCTGCGGCGAGACGACGAAGAGACCGGACGGACGCGTCTTCAGAGATGTCATCGAAGCGGAGCGGCGTGTTGAGCGCCCTTCACGGCGCTCAAGCTCAACCTCCGCCGCCGCGTCCGCCAGGGCCTGGCTGCTCGTGGCGTGGTGCTCGCGCAGGCGACGCTCGCGCTCACGCTCCTCGTGCTCCCGCTGCAGGCGCGCGCGCGTAATGAGAGCCATGGGTCCGGGGCGGGTCATCGCGATGTCGACAGCGATGGCCGTGTCCGCTAGGATTGAGTAGTACTCCTCCTGCGCCGCTCTCATGCTCAGAGCAGCGGTGTTGCGCGCGGCGGCCTGGGCGGCCTTGGTGGCGTAGGCAGCCTTGGCAGCCTTGATGGCTTCGGGTGTTTGGGTGGCCTGCCGCAACAGTTGGGCGGGCATGGCGGCGGCAGGGTCTGCCAGCGCCTCATGGGGCAGCAGCACCTCGAGGCGGCCGGGCGTAGCAAGTGCACCGAAGCGCAGTGGCCCAGGCGGCCGGAGCGCCGTGTTGAGCTGCGAATCGCGCCTGGCCGCGTCCGCGTCGCGCCGGCGGAAGAACTCGAGCGCCGTGCCCGATGAGCGGAGCGCGCTCCCAGCGCCCGCTGGCAGGAGCTTCAAGGTGGCGGTCGAGGGGAGGCGGTATTCGCCAAGCATGGGGGCTGATGCGGACATGGCAAGTTCGGGGGCTGTCGCTGGCCGTCGCGGCTCAAAGTCCACAATCGAGCCGGGCGGGCGCGCGGCGCCCATGCCCACATTCATCACGATCGAGCTTTTCGGGCTCGCGCGCATGACGCTGACGGTATCCTGGATCACGCCATTCACAACGCCATTCACAACGGCACCCACGGCGCTGCCGCCGCTGCCGCCGCTCAGCAGAGCCATACTCACGCTGCTCATCCCGCGGCTCATGGGCGCGGGCCCCGTCGGTTGGCTCGTGACGTAACCACCGCTGCGGCCAAGCGACGGCGCCCCCCGGAAAGTGCCCATGGCGGTGGAGGCACGCGTGAGTGGACCCGGCAACAGGCTCGAGGCTGAGGGTTGCGCAGCGGCCGGGGCATGGCCGAGCCCAACGGAGGCACGACGGCCGAGTGTCGCGGGGCTGGCGCTGCTGAGGGTGCCCATTACGGCGCTGTTGAGGGTGCCCTCCAGACCAACTGTCGCCGCTGCCGGCGCGCTCTCCCCGAGCTCGGCGACAGCCTCATCTGCCGTGGGTGCAGGAGCTTCCTCAGGCTCGAGGGTGGTTACGTCAAAGTCGGCAACGTGTTGCTCCATCGTTGCCGCCGTGTGGAGCAGGACGGTCTGAGCTGACCGGAAGCGCGCGCGCGCGTGCGCGCACAGACTGCGTGCTACGTGGGAGGACACTTCGCGCGGCGATTTACCACCCTGGTGGCTCCACTGGCTGCCGGTGGGCGAGGCGGAGCGGCTGTCATGATGCGGTGTGCTGCCCTTGCGCCTGGGAGGCGAGCGTGGACTGTGCGCGCGCACGAGGCCTGCCCAGTCGTCGGCGGCCACACCCAGGTGCGGCATCGAGCTTGACGCTGCCGCGAGCAGCCTCACAACGGCCTCGAATCCCTCCGGTTCCAGCTCCGACAGAAGCTTGAGCGTGGGCAACGGAAGCAGCAGCAAGGTGGCGGGCCCAGAGCCACAGACGCGCACGCTCGCTTTTCGCGCCAGTCGCTCCCGACCGAGTAGCCCGCGATCTCCGATGACGTGGCCGGCGTGGAAGTGCGTCAGTGGCTCACGAGCTGCCAGGAAGGCCGCGGCTGCGCTCGCCGCCGCCGTCGCCTCTTCCTCGTCTTCGTCATCCTCATCCTCCCCTGTGAGTGCCTCGCCCTCGCCTCTGTCAGCGGCGGGGGCGGCGGCGGGAGCGGGAGCGGCAGTTGGAGCAGCCGCCGGCGCGGCGAGCGCGGGCGCGTCAGCATGCGCTCCACTCGGTCTCTCCTGCTCGAGCTCGCCGCTGATGACGAAGGCGACGAAGGCACACGGGTCGCCTTCGTTGAAGAGTCGGCGACCCGGCGGGAGGGAGACTGGCACTGCGACACGCGCGACGACCGCGGCGACCCAATCCTCATTCATACCCACCTGCAGCAGCCCGCGGGGCTCGTGCTTTTTGGCGCCGCCGCTGCTCGGCCCTGTGGGAGTGGCCGGCCGCTGCGAGCGCCTCGAAAGCGAGTGGCCAGCCGCGCGGCTGATGAGCTCCGTCAGCGGCCGCTCAAGCGCAAACGCCAGCTTGGGGCGCACTGCATTCAAAAAGGAGTCAGCCAGCTGTCGGAAACTCTGCCGCTGGCTCACCTGCGCGTCGGACGCCGCCGGAACCGCGTGAGGCGTGGCGGATCTCCCTGGTATGCGCATCTCCGGTGAGCTCCCTGGTATGCGCAGCATCTTGCGCATGGCCGGCGGGTGCAGCCAGTAGTCGGTGATCGGCGCGGCGAGCGGTAGCACAGCCTCTTCAAGACGCAAGAGACGTCGCGCGGGCGTGAGGCCGACGGTGGAGTTGGTGTCGTTGCCACGCTCGCCACGCTCGACGCGCTCGGCCATGAGATGGCCCGCGTCCTGGCCGCACATCGCGCGCTGCCGGCGCGAGTCCGACTGCCGGCGCTCAGAAGCGAATCGCACCTCGTACAAGGTCTTGTCCACGTGCGAGTACGGCCCAGTGACACTCTCGCCTCGGCCCACTGGTCGGTACGCATGTGCGCGCACGGCAAAGTGGCACTCGTTACCGCCGCCGCCGCCGCCGCCGCCGTAGACGGCGATCGAGTACAGCCCCACCCCAAACTCGGGATCTTTCGTGGAAATGTCCACGCGGTCGTCGCCCAAGCCCGAGCTCCTCCATGTGTTATGAGTGAGCGTGGGCAACGGAATCTTGTCGGAGCGCGAAACGAAGATGTCGGGGTCGAGGCTGGCGCGCGTGTCACCGTGGCCCGTCGCCTCCACCTCGATCACCAGATGCGCGCGCGCGTCGGTGTGTTGCACGCAAAAGTACGTGTGCTCAAACTTGCGCACGAGGCCGTGCCGAGTCTCGTTCAGGTTGAGGACGAGCGGCTCGGAGAGCGCGCGCCGTCGCTCGTCTTCGTCCGACGGCGCCGCGTTGACTGGCTTGCGGCCGATTTGTGTCTTCACGTCGCCGAGCGTCTCGTACCGGCGGTTGAGCGGCGCGCGCCAGCCGTGCTCGTTGACTCGCTTGAGGCGGAGGCGTGCTGTGGCCCGTGCCACGTCAGGCGGCTTCTGTTCGGCGTATCCCCACGCGTCGCGATACAGCACCTTGTTCGAGTCCTTGTAGCGCTTACGCTCGGTCACCCACGCTTTGATACGGCGCTGCAACACGATCACCGCCGCCACCACGACACCATAGCGTGCCTTCACCTCACGATGCGAGAGGTGCAACATGTTAGCGTCTGACATAAACTTATCGAGCTTCTCACGGAAGTCGTCGTTGTCGAGCGAGGCCTCCATGAGAGTCGACTTCCACTCAGATTGGAGCATCGCGACCGGCGCACGAGCAGGCGCGCGGCCGGTCAGACGCAGAAGAAAAGAGGAGGTCCTCGTCCGAAACGGCGCTCGACGACTCTCAGAAGCTCACGATCATTGCAAAGCTCATGTGATGAACGAGCTATGAACCGTCATATGGGAAAACTGCTAGCAGCACTCGCCCGAGCTGCTCGGACCCTGCAATCATAAAACTTAATTTGGTTTCTTTTTTCGGCCACACAGCGGGAGATCAAAATGGCTGCCCGAAACTCCGACGGCATTAACCCCGCCTCCGCTTTGGCCGACTGGTACTCCATGGCGTCCACGTTTCTGGCTGGGTCTGAATCTAAGTCGGAGTCTCTCAGTGGGCGTGTGCACAACGCCATGTATATATCGAGCGGCAACTCCAGTGATTGCACAGCCCGGGATCGAACCCACGACGAATTGAGTACGGCACTCAGCAGTACTTCCGAGTCCACCCCCCTCCTGACCGCCGGGACCTCCAAACCCATCGCCTCCGCCTCCGTCGTCACCTCCCTCCATGATGGAGCAGCACTGTCCGTGCTCACCTACAACATCTGCGCGATCGCGCACCCGTTCTCGGCTTCGTCCGCTGCGCTCATCGTCGGGCTCGCCCTTGGCCTGGACCTCACCGACAGCTCTCGCGACGTGTCGATCGACTCGCTCGGCTCCGCCGGACGAGAGCGGATCGCGCGGCACGCAAAGTACATCCGTGCATCTGGCGCCGATATCGTCATGCTCCAAGAGGTGGCGGGCAAGTCGGTGCTCGACGAGCTCGTGCGGTGCCTCGGCGGCGAGTATGACTCATGCTACGCAACTTGCGCCCCCTCGATGGTCGCTTTGTTGATGTGGGTCGTCACGACGCTCTTGATTGCGGCCTTGAGCTTCTGCATCTTCGAGGGCGCGGCGACGCTGCTTCTCGGGTCGGCGTGGCTCGCGGCGCTCTCCGGCGGACGGCTGCTGCGCTACGGGCTCGTGACGTGCGCGTCCGCGTGGCGTTGGCGGCACTCGATCAATACGCAGTTCCCTCTTGGCTCGGTTGCCGGGCAGCTAGCCTTCCTGCGTCGGCGCGCATGCACCACCTGCGGCCCGCTTGAGATTACGGGCTTCATCCCCTTCGACGACCACATTCGGCAACTGGGCGCCTCTGTGGCCGCGGGGGATGCCCCCCCCGCGCCAGCGCCAGGCTGGCTCGAGGCCTTTTTCGCCGTTCGCCCTCGGGGGGTACTCAGTGTGCGTGCGCCGCTCAACGTACACTCGGAGCAAGCAACGCCCTCGGCAGCTGCGCCAAATGCTGGCGAGCTGCTGGTGATGAATACGCACATGCCGCACGGATGCGACAACCGGCTGGTGTGGCATGGGTTAGCGGAGCTCATTGACGGTGCGAATGCCGAGGCGTGCATCGTCTTCGGCGGCGACCTCAACCCTCTCCCAAACGTGCCTGTGGATGAGCAGTTGCGCCCGCTGCTCGCGCGGGGCATCCGTCCGACCAATACACTCATTAAAGGTGCCAACGACACGCCCGCCGAGTTCATCACGTGGGACCTGCAGCAACCCCTGACGCGGCGATGCGAGGGCGAGACCCCTCGCGACATGCAGCTCGACTTCGTGCTTGTGCGCGCGCCCAAGCCAGGCGCGAGTGTCGTGCTGCAGCCGGTGCACACTTCGGTGGTGGGCCGCGGTGCCTTCTACGAGCCAGGCAGCCCGCTCTCCGACCATTACGCGCTCATGGCCAAATTCTCCGTGGCAATGATGGCCTCGCTGCCATGCTCCAAGCGGCTCCTCGAGGAGCCCCGGTCTACGAGCCCGGACACAGTCTTCACGAAGCACGTTGGCTTCCAGTATACTGAAAGCCAACGTGCTGCCCTCCGGTACCACGTGGGCCACTAATCATCATGACCAGACCGCTGCGGCATGTGTACCGCACCGTGGTACCATAGCGTGGTGGGATCCGCTGCACGTTAGCTGCACGGCGTGAGCTGGCAGCTGCAGATGTGGGTGCGGGGTTGCCCACAGAGGGGTCGTTGGAAGGGCGGGAAGAGGTTGTTCACATATTTATCGGCGAGCATCCCACAAGTCGTCGGAGGGCTTGACGAGACCGAGGTGCAACCGGTCGGCGTGTGTGCTACCGGTACCAGTACAATTGTCTGTGTGCTCGTGGGAACTCTCGCGTGAACGTTAACTTAGTACTGTATGAACACGAGACGCAACATTCGTGTGTTAGAAGTCACACAGACACACATTCACATTCACGCACACACATTCACACCCGTGAGCGACGATTCCACAAAACACAGGGCACAGGCGTTCGCGCGGCCGCAGCGCTCGTTGGACCTCGTTGCGGTTGGAATCCCCTGCAACTTTGGCGATGACGCGCAACACCTTGTGCGCTCACTCTCCTCTATTCAAGCACATTGAAGACGATCTGCGGCTGTGGAAAGAGGTCAACATCAACGAGCAGACGATGCGGCGGCACATCGACGCGTCTAGAATCACCTTCGCTTGGCTTCGTGGTAAGGCGTACGTTGTCCATTCGCCTACAGCGCATCGGCGGCTGGAAGCCTACGACAGCTTCTTCCGATTGGAATTTACCGCGTATCTGATAGACATGATGTCGCTGGAGGATGCCGGCCTGATTCCTGCGAGCGCTGCTGCGGAGCTCATCATTACGGTCGAGGATCCGGTTCTCAATCCGGCGGTCAGTCCCGAATCTCAACCAGCTGTAGGCCGCTACAATAAAAAGATATCTGGTCCGCGCTCGCCGTCACCCGACATACGCATCCCGAGCTGGGCCTTTCGGATGCGCAATTTCGATTCGGCATTCCTGGGGTCGCAACTGCAGAGGCATGCCCTCCGGTATCCGTGGGAGAGCAAGCGACCAGTGCTCTTTGGACGCTACACACCCTATCCTCACACCGAGCCGCGGCTTGTTGACCGCAACGGCTCGCGCACCAAGCACACACGTGAGTACTTCGTGACGCACGTTACCGATTGGGTGCCTTCGGCGTCGGTGGATCTGAAGATCTCCACACCCGTCAAAAAATGCCACCCATTCTGTGCAAACTCGTCGGTGGACCACGCATACACCAAGGTGGAGATGACTGAGTGGGGGCAGTACAAGTATTTGCTCGCTCTGGCCGGAGTCACGTGGTCGGGTACATGCGAGATGCTGCTCACGCTCTCGAGCGTCCCCTTTCTCGACACGGGCGGCTACGCGACCTACTTTTCGAGTGCTCTCGTGCCATTCAAGCACTATGTACCCGTCTGGGTCAAGTACCCCGACGACGTGGCACATGCCCTGGCCTGGGCGCAGGCGGACGACGCACGCGCGCGGGACGTAGCGCGCCGCGCGCGTGAATTTGCGGCCGAACACCTGACGTTACGCGCTCGTCAGTGCTACTGGCGTGAGGTGATCCTGCAGCTCGGGCTCAAGCAACCCTATTTTAGAGAGGCGGTCGCCAACGGGCAACGCACGCTCATACCCGTGCGAGAATACTTTAACAGCCACTTCCGAAACGCCATGGCAAACGCGAACGGGGCGACGCAAGGGGCACCGGGGCGGTGCATGATGAGGTGCATGAACGCGGCGCCTGGCGTGTGCACGAAGCCGTGCATGTATTAGCGGATACAAGTAAGCCCCGGCACCCCCGGTGCTTTTGAACCGTCTCAACAAAAACCGAAACCCCCTATAGAATTCCTATTATATACCGCGGTCCGAGAGGCATGGCCCACCGCCAGCAAAGACGCCGCAATGCGCTGCTGGGGGCCTGGGGCCAGCACCGGCGTGGGGCGTGCGGTCGCCCGCTCCGGTCCGCGTTGCGCCCCCCGGCCCGCTGATTTTGAACCGGTAACGTCCCGTTTGTGTGATTCCGCGTGACTGGTCCCGTGTGTCCCGGGCTCCCCCCGGTCTTTTAGGTGTCTTTGAAGTTTGAACTAAAAGTACAACCAAGAGCTGTGGCGACTGCGTGGCGAGCCCCTTGAGGTACTGTACATGTACTGAACAGCCCTCTCCACACCCACTCGCGCGCATGCTCCGTGTCTCGTTAGGGGTCATGTACTGTAAGGTGGTAGCCCCGGTTGTCGCGCGTGTCGTGTTAACGTTCCCCGTTCACACCCACACCTCGCCCCCGTGCTCGTGCGGCCTCGCGTTCTATTGCCGTAACGATCACGCTCGTGGTGGCTCACTAACTCTGTCAAGTTAAGTGGAGGCGCAGTGCTCCCAGCGCTGACTTGGGATAGACCGAATACGGTAACAGAACTTGTACCGGTAAAAAGACACCGGGGGAGCCGGGACAAAACCGCCCCCGCGCGGTACCCGCCTTGGTGTGAATGTGTGTGTGTGAATGTGAATGTGTGTCTGTGTGACTTCTAACACACGGTACCCGTACGGTACGCGGACGTCTCCAATGCGCTTGATTCATTTCAAGCGCCGACGACTACGCCCGTCAGAGTTAGTGTGACCATGACCTTGGTCATCTTTGCCCTATCTATGGGAGGCGGAATCAAGCAGGCACGTCCGCTGCAGCCGTTTGTTCCAGACAAATCGAGGCCATTTGTGGCCGCGACCCTTCCTATAGATGCGCCGCTGCCGGAGCTCGTGGTCTTCGACCTAGACAACACACTTTGGACTCCGGAATTGTACACGCTACGCAAGCTGCCGAACTACGACTCCGCTGGGCCTCCAGGGCCCGTCGCAGGAAAAGATGTGTGGCTCATCAACGGTGCTGCTGCCGCGCTCCATGAGCTGGCGGCATGCGAGCGGTGGACCGGCGTCCGTGTCGCGGTAGCATCGCGGACGAATAAGGGCTTGTGGGCGCACCAGCTTCTGTCCACTTTCGAAATCCCAGGCTGCTCGGGCCGGCCTCTCATCGAGCTGCTCACAGGCGGTGTCGAGATCTATCCCGGATCCAAGCTAGCGCACTTCAAGAAGCTGCATGAAGAGACTGGTGTGGCGTACGAGCGGATGCTCTTCTTCGACGACGCAGCCGACGGTCCGTACGGCAATTGCGAGCCCGTCGCCGGGCTCGGCGTGCTCAGCGCCCACTGCCCTGACGGACTCACCGCATCTGTATGGGCGAGCGCCGTGACAACGTTTGCGCAGCGTTCCGCAGAAGGACAGCCAACCGGCATGGTCCTTCGCCCAAGCAGCAGCGGCGGCAACGGCGGCGGCAACAGCGGCGGCGGCAGCTTCAGTATTGGCAGTCCCGGCAGCAGCGGCGGCGTCGCCCTCGGCACAGGCGGCAAGTTCGAGCAGCCTGCCACCGGCCACGTGGTCAAGTTTTTTGAGGGCAAGGGATTTGGGTTCATCGAGGTGGGAGGGAGTGCGGGCAACCCACTGAGTGGGACTCAGGTCTTCTTCCATGAAAGCAAGCTCAAGGGGGGCACGCGAGCGGGCACGCGACTGTTGGGCGCGAGCGTGCGCGTGCGAGTGACGCGCGACCCTCAAGGGCGCCTCGAGTGCTCCTCTGTGGAGGTTGGGGAGCCGCCGCGGACCACGCCAGAGACGGCACCGTCGGAGGGAGGCGTCGAGCTCATCGCGCTGCCCACCTTTTCGATGAACATGCCCTTCGCGGGGCTGCTCGCCCGCAGCATCAAGACCCTTGAGACACGAAACCACACGATGTTCGAAGGGACCGAGGGGCGCCTCGCTCTTCTCCACGTAGGCATGCGAACCTACCCCGACGGCGGCAAACACCGTGACATCCTCCGGCGCGGCGCACCAGGCGAGGGCAAGGCAGGCCTGGACGATGCCCAGATCGATCGGCTCACGCAACTGCCCGAGGGCTTCAGCCGCGGCCAGGTGATGGCCTCTGATGGCCTCTCTGATGAGCGCTCTCTCTCTCTCTCTCTCTCTCTCTCTCTCTCTCTCTCTCTCTCATGTCCTCTCTGGTGACTTTGGATTGCCTTGCAGGTGGTCGCCATCCTCGAACTCGGCAGCACGCGGCTGGCAAGCCTCAACGAGCGGTCGACCGACCCAGTTCAGCGCGCTGTCTGTGCGTATGGCATCGACATGGGGCGCTACCTGACGGAGGTGAAGCGTGCGGCGTGGCTCCGGGAGCCGGTACCGATGCGAGGGCGCCCTGGCCTTTTCGAGGCGGTGGTGCCGAGGAGCGCGATTCCCGAGGGTTGGACGCTGCCAGTCGCTGGGGGCTGCCCCACCGAGGGGACTGAAACATAATAGTAATAGACGGAAATTTTCGCGAGACTGTCTCAAATATAAGAACAGGTTGTCAACATACACCAAAACACCCCAGCGCAGGGGAAACACTAGCCGTGCTGCGCGTGGTCGCTCACGGTCGTGAGTCAGACACGCCCGCCAAGACCTAGGCGCGCCCGCCGCCAAAGGCGCGCGCAACCACTTGCATGAGGGACGGCGAGGGGATGAGCACGCTAGCGACGAAGAGCATGCCAAACAGAAATTGGAACTTGGCAGTCTTCATCGGGAGCTTAGCGAGGGCACCCGCGCCATAGTCCTGGATGAGCTGGCGCGCTTTGGGGATTGCGAGCAACGGGAGCGCACCCATGAGTGAGTGCCGCAGCGCCGCGTACAACGATGCCCCAAAAGGAAGGGCGATGAGTGCTGCGTAGAGCGCCTTCGAGCGCTGAGGCCCCAGAAAGGCCGCGAGCGTCTTGATGCCCTGGGCAGCGTCCTCCTCGACATCACGCGCGTTGTTGGCGTGCAGGATCGCCTCGATGTGCAGTGTGATGGGCAGCGAGGCGAGCAACGGCCGCCAACGGAGCGAACCCGACTGTGTGAGGAACGAGAAGCCCACAAGCAACGGCCCAAAAGTACTGCTAATCAAGAGATCGCCGAGTGCCTTGTACTTGAGCCCGGGGCCACCGGTGTACACGTAGGCCGAGGCCGCGCCAGCGACGAGCAACGACGAGAGCAGCGTGCTCGACGCTTTCGTCATGGCATACAACGGCGCAGCGGCGAGAGCGGCGGCGCCGTAGCAGCCGAGGATGAGTTTGGTTACCTGGTCAGGAAGCAGCACGCCCTTGACGAGCGTCAGATCGGAAGAGCGCTCCGAGTCCTTGCCGTTGGTGAAGTCGAAGAGCGTGTTCATCAAGTTGCCGGCGCCGTGAACCGCCAGCGTGACTACCATAGTGAGCAGGAAGCGTGGCAGGCTGAAAACGTCGTCGATCTTGTATGAGAGCGCTGCACCGAGCGCCACCGGACCAACTGTGGCAGTGAACGACCACGGCCGCATCGCTCGCAGCGCCACCTTGGGTCTCATCGTGGGTCGCGGCGGGGCCGCCTTGGCCTTCAATGTGGCGGCCTCGAGAGCGGCAGCCTTGGCTGCCGCCGCCTCCTCTGCAGCCGCCTTAGCAGCGGCATGCAATGCCTTGGCGGCGGTTACCTCCGCTGTCGCCTTCGCGGCAGCCGCCTCCGTAGCCAACTTGGCGGCTGCCACCTCCGCAGCCGCCTTGGCGGCCACGGCCACCATCTGCGCTTTGGCCTCAGCCGTCCCACCTTTAGGTTCCATCGTCGCCTTGATCCGATCAGGTGAAGCTAAAGCCTCTGCCTGTGGTGGTTCCGGCACCACAGGGGCGCCAAAGTCGACTGCACGGGCGGATGCCAGCAGCACTGCGGCGAACACGAGCCCCATGCGACGCGCCATCGTCATGAAGGCACTCGGAAAAGCTCAGAGATTGAAGGCTCCAGAGTGCTGCTTTGACTACCAAGGGGATACATGTATGTAGACCTACCCCCTTACTCAAACCCTCTCCTTCGAGAGCCCCCGTCTGTGAGAGAATTCCTTACCGATTCTCGTGTGTGTCCCGGCTCCCCCCGGTGTTCAAGCCACACGGTACGCACTTGCCGCCACCGCCCTTGCCGCCGCTGCCCTTGCCGCCGCTGCTCGCGATGTGCACGTGCCGCTCGCCGTGCGTCGCTGCCGAACCGTGTTGGCCTTGGCGAGCGTCGTGCTGCGCATGCCGCGCATCCGCGAGCTCGTCGTCACGTTGCACGGCGCGCCCTGCGTGCTCCACGTCCTCGGCCAGCCCGCGCATCGAGCCACTTGCGCCACGTAAGGTGCGCGCGAGCGCATCGAACGCCTCCGCGTCGCCGCCGCCGCTCGCCTCTTCGATGGTTTCCAGCAGCCGGGCACGCGCTATGCCGATCTGCTCCAGTGCGCGCAGCGCGTAGCGCTTGAGCTCGCCACTCAGTCCTGAAACTATAGCCGCACGCTCTTGCCGCACGACGTCCTCAGCCGACACGGAGGTGGTGGCGGCGATTGGCTCGGTGATGTCGGCGCCGTCGACGCACGCTTGCTTCTTGCGCCCGCGTCCGCCGCGCTCGCCGCGTCCACGCTTCTCGCCGACCGACGCCGCGGCATCCACGCCGGCATCCGCGCTGCCCGATGGCGGCGGCGGCTTGAGTGGCGGCGGTGCCATGCGCGAGGGCACGCCGAGGTCAGAGAGGTCGGCGCGGATGAGGACGGTCTCCGCGGTCGGCTGCTTGGAGCCCAGCTCGCCGCCGAAGCCCAGCTCGTCATTGTGCGACAGGATGATCGAGGTCAAGATGGAACGCGAGTTAAGGAGTGCGCCGTTGATGTAGATCGGCATGCTCTCGTGCAGCTCCTCGAGCACGACGCTCGTGCCGTTGAAGGACAGGACGCACTGCTTACGTGAGATGCCGACGTTGGAGCGCTTGGTGAGGAATACCACTCTGGTTGGTACGTCACTCTCCGGCATCTCGCGGCCAAGCTGCAGCCTGGCGCCCACCTTGCACACCATGTCAAAAGGCGCAGGAGCACCAGCTGCGTCTGGCGTCACCGAGATGAAGCGTGCCACAGGCGCTGCCGGTGACGCGGCCGCCTGCGTGTACTGAATCTGGTCGGCTGGCGGCGCCGCCGGCTGCGTCGCGGAAAACTCAGCGGCTGCACACTGCTGTCCACCGTCTACGTCGGCACAGCCACAGGCCGCAGACCGCGCGCAGTTCCGAGCCGCCGCGCTGACGGGCGACAGAGGCGAGAAGGCGGACGCCATGGCTTGAACTTGAACTTGAACTTGAACTTGATCCTGAGCCTTCTACCCGGAGTTCAAGTTCAAGTTCAAGTTCAAGTTCAAGTTCAAGTTCAATGGCGGTCGCCTTTCCGCCGCCTTTTGTGCCCATCGCTGGCGCGAGCGATCGGGAGGGCAGATCTCGGCGCAACCGGCACCACTGGATAGCCCGAGTCGGGGCATCATCCCCACCTTCTTGATCTTGATCATCGCGGCGCACCGGGGCTTCAACATCGTGCCTTTTCAGGAAGTCTACTATACCTCTATACGGCAATGCAACACGGCTCCAAGGCCGACGACGGGAGCGATCGGGGGCCTGCACTATGGCGAAACATAGCTATTCTATAGCTATAAAAGATAGACATGGGCTATCTGAGCTATCTGAGGCACGAAATAGCTGCTACGTAGCTATTTGGACTGATAGCCCCCCTCTATTTTTTATAGCTACCCC